>Ga0316579_10000301_pt1 | contig 15231 bp, 8 predicted proteins | sample J5NA_2_FD_203074 | JGI IMG/M metagenome (GOLD analysis project Ga0316579, IMG submission 203074) | Rhizosphere microbial communities from salt marsh grasses in Alabama, United States - J5-7_160517rDrA | ecosystem: Host-associated > Plants > Roots > Rhizosphere | place: USA: Alabama | collected... | reverse complement strand
CATCAAATGCTTGGGGTTATCGGGGTTGAGAAACTCCAGGTCCAGCAGCACCTGCTCCAGATGCTGGTAAAAGCGTTCCCGCTCCTCGGCCGAGGCCAGCGGTTCGTTGAGCACGACCGTCGGCGCCGCTTCCTGAGCGGCCACGCGCAGCTCATAGCTCAGAACTTGCACCGCCGCCGCCACATTGAGCGAAGCGAATTCCGGACTGGTGGGAATGGTCACCAAATAATTGCAGCGATCAAGCTCGAGATTGCTGAGGCCGGCATGTTCGCGGCCGAAGACCAAGGCCACCTCGTCCGCGACACTAGCCTGCACCGCCCGGGCCGCCGCCTGGCGCGGGTCCAACTGTGGCCAGGGGATGCTGCGGCTGCGAGCGCTGGCGCCGAATACCAAACCGCAGCCCTCCAGGGCCTGGTCCAGGGAATCGCAGAGCTGTGCCGCCGCCAGCACATCATCAGCCCCGGCGGCCCGCGCCGTGGCCTCATGACTGGGATAGCGCTGGGGTTTCACCAGCGACAGACGCGTCAAGCCCATGTTCTTCATGGCGCGCGCCGTCGCTCCAATATTTCCCGGATGGGTGGTTTCCACTAGCACGATGCGTATGTTTTTCAGCATTGAGTTTTCTTGCCTCGTATGGATTACCCTAATTACCTGCCTACATGGCGGCGAGTTTGCTATCCTAAGCGCTTTTGCTTATCCCTCAATTTTCATCGAGGGCGGTAAAGACATTCCGGACTGCCAACATCCATGCATGCATTATTGAACATAGCCGTTTCTGCCGCGCGTAAGGCCGGCAGTTTTATCAGCCGCGCCATCGAGCGGGTTGACACCTTACAGGTAGACAGTAAAGGCTACAACGATTTCGTCAGCGAGGTGGACCGCCGCGCCGAACAGGAAATCATCCAAGTCATCCATAAGGCCTATCCTCACCACGCCATCCTGGCGGAAGAAAGCGGCGAACACGGCGACAATGAATCCACATGGATCATCGATCCCTTGGACGGCACCACCAATTTTCTGCATGGCTTCCCGCAATTCGCCGTCTCCATCGCCCTGCAGCACAACGGGCGCATGGAGGTGGCCGTGGTCTACGACCCGCTGCGGGACGAGCTTTTCACCGCCATCCACGGCTCAGGCGCGCAAATGAATGGACGGCGCCTGCGGGTCAGCAAGGCCAAGGGCGTGGATGGCGCCCTCATCGGTACCGGCTTTCCGTTCAAGGATCAAACCCACCTTGATGCCTATCTCGGCATGTTCAAGGCCTTGGTACCGCGCGCCGCCGGCATCCGCCGCGCCGGATCCGCCGCACTGGATCTGGCCTATGTGGCCGCCGGCCGCTTGGACGGCTTTTGGGAGATCGGGCTCAAACCCTGGGATATGGCCGCCGGCATCCTCCTCATCCAGGAGGCGGGAGGCATCATCGGCGATTTCCGCGGAGGCCCGGGCTACTTCGCCAGCGGCAATGTGGTGACCGGCAATGCGCGGGTCTTTGAAGGATTGGTCGCCGCCATTCAGCCCTATCTCACCCCGGCACTGCAAGCCCCAGCCTCCGCAGGCAACGCTAATACCACCGCAGCGGGAACCTCCCGGCGCCGACTCACCACACGCCGGCCGACACCCAAGGAAGCACAGTGAAGCGCAGTGGCCTGCCTCTCGTCATTGAACCGGACGAGCTGCAGGTCGCCCTCGGTGACGAGCAGATCCTGGTAGTCGATCTTTCGCAAGCACAGTTCTACCATCAATCCCATATCCCCGGCGCGGCGCATATCGACTACGCGCGGCTCATCGCCACCAAGCCGCCGGTTATGGGATTGCTACCCGATGTGACACTACTTAGCGCATTATTCTCATCCTTGGGCCTCACCGCGACTACCCACGTGGTGGCCTACGACAACGAGGGCGGCGGCAAGGCCTCACGCTTGTTGTGGACCCTGGATGTGGCGGGCCATAGCCGCTATTCACTGCTCAATGGCGGCTTCAATGCCTGGCGCAACGAAGAGCACCCCGTCGATACCCGGCCCGCCGCCACGATCACCCAGCCCTATACGCCTCACTTAAATAACAAGGAAGCGATCGCAGACAAGCAGTACATCCTCGCTCACCTCAACACACCAAACACCTGCCTGGTAGATTGCCGCAGTCCGGCGGAGTATGCGGGACGATATCTACGCGCAAAGCGCGGCGGCCATATTCCAGGCGCGGTAAACATCGAATGGACCCGCGCCCTCGACCCACAACACCACATGCGCATCAAACCCAAAGAGGAATTGGCGGCGCTCTACCGACTTGCGGGCATCACCGACGATAAACTGGTCATCGTCTATTGTCAGACCCATCACCGTTCCGCCCTGAGCTACATCGTATTGAAGAGCCTGGGCTACCACGTCCGTGGCTATCCCGGCTCATGGTCGGAATGGGGTAATGACCCTGACACCCCGATTGAACGCTAAGCCGCTTACACCTGTTGATAGAGCGTAGCGCCCTGGTAGCCGGAGATCGTGCGCCAGCTCCACCAGCCGTACAAAGAAGACCGGAGTTCTTATCCTGAAGATCACGAAAGCCTTCACAACTGAAGCGGGGCTGCCCACCTCGCGCCTGAAAATCTAAGACTTGTGGCGAGCACCGGGCCGATCGGGGATAATGCCGATCAATGAATTGGACACAGTGCGCCAATACTCGATGCGGCACACACCAGACCATCCGGAAAATCGACCCTGACAACATGAACGACATTTGCGGCAACGTAGAAAAACACACTCCGATGATGCAGCAGTATCTACGCATCAAGGCGCAACACCCCGATCTGCTGCTCTTTTATCGCATGGGTGATTTCTATGAGCTGTTCTACGATGATGCGCGCCGGGCAGCCAACTTGTTGGACATCACCCTCACCGCCCGCGGCCAATCCGCCGGCGAACCTATCCCCATGGCCGGCATACCCTATCACGCTGCGGACGGCTATTTGGCCAAATTGGTCCGGGCCGGCGAATCGGTGGCCATCTGCGAACAAATCGGTGACCCGGCGAAGAGCAAAGGCCCTGTCGAACGGCAAGTGGTGCGCGTCGTCACCCCCGGCACGCTCACTGAAGAGGCCTTACTCGACGAGCGCCGCGACAAACTGCTGGCCGCACTCCATTTATGCCCCCAGCAGGGGCCTGGGCATCATGAGGATAATAAATATGGCCTGGCCTGGCTGGATCTCAGCAGCGGTCGTTTCACGGTGATGGAATTGGACGAGCGCGCCGCGGTGAGCGACGAACTGGCACGGCTGCGACCTGCCGAACTACTGGTGAGCGAGGCCTTGAGCGATGCACCGCTGCTGGCCGAACGCGACGGCGTACGCCGCCAGCCGCCCTGGTATTTCGAGACCGACAGCGCGACGCGTATACTCATCGGCCAGCTTGGTACCCGTGATTTGAGCGGCTTCGGCTGCGAAGGGCTGAGCGCCGCCATCGGCGCCGCCGGTTGTCTCCTGCAATATGCACGCGACACGCAACGGGCCGCCCTGCCCCATATCCGAGCCCTGCACGTGGAACGGCGCGACGAGGCAGTACTCCTGGACGCCGCCACGCGCCGCAATCTGGAACTGGAGATCACCCTGGGCGGCGGTACGGAAAACACCCTGCTGTCCTGCATCGATCGTACCGCCACACCCATGGGCAGCCGCCTGCTCAGCCGCTGGCTGAATCGCCCGCTGCGTGATCATGAGGCATTACGTCGGCGTTATCACTGCGTAGCGGCATTGATGGAGAATCACACCCATGAGACGCTGCATCCCCTGTTGCGCCGCATCGGCGACATGGAGCGCATTCTGGCTCGAGTGGCGTTGAAATCCGCGCGTCCCCGTGACCTGACCCGGCTCCAGGATGCCCTGGCAGCCCTCCCCAAGCTGCAGCAATTGTTAAACGCCGTGGAGTCGCCGCGCTTAGCCGAGCTGCGCGGCACTATTACCGAATTTCCCGAGATTCACGCCCTGTTAAAGCGCGCCCTCATCGACAATCCACCGATGATCATCCGCGACGGCGGGGTTATCGCCGCAGGTTACGACGCCGAACTGGACGAGCTGCGCGATCTCAGCGAAAACGCCGGACAATTTCTGGTGGACCTGGAGGCGCGGGAGCGGGTCCGCACCGGACTCGCCAATCTCAAGGTCAACTACAACCGCGTACACGGTTTTTATATCGAACTCAGCCGCAGCCAGGCGGAAAAGGCCCCGGACGATTATATCCGCCGCCAGACCCTGAAAGGCGCGGAGCGTTTCATTACCCCGGAACTCAAGAGCTATGAGGACAAGGTTCTCAGCGCCCGCGAACGGGCCCTGGCCCGCGAAAAAGGGCTATATGATGAACTGCTGGAGAAATTATTGCCGGAACTGCCGCGCCTGCAGGCCAGTGCCGCGGCCCTGGCCGAACTCGATATCGTAAACAACCTCGCCGAGCGGGCCGTCAACTTGAACCTTTGCCAGCCCGAATTGCAGGAACGTCGCGGCGTGCACATTAACGCGGGCCGTCACCCGGTGGTGGAACAAACCCTGGACGCGCCCTTCGTTCCCAACGACCTTGAACTGCACGACACACGGCGCATGCTGATTATCACCGGCCCCAACATGGGTGGTAAATCCACCTTCATGCGCCAAACCGCCCTCATCGCCCTGCTGGCCCACATCGGCAGCTTCGTTCCGGCGCAACGCGCCGTCATCGGCCCCATCGACCGCATATTCACCCGCATCGGCGCCTCCGACGATCTAGCCGCAGGGCGCTCAACCTTCATGGTGGAGATGACCGAGACCGCCAACATCCTGCACAACGCCACACCTTACAGCCTGGTGATCATGGACGAGATCGGCCGCGGCACCAGCACCTTCGACGGCCTGTCCCTGGCCTGGGCCTGCGCCGAACATCTGGTGCGCGAGGTACAGGCCTTCACCTTGTTCGCTACCCATTATTTCGAACTCACCGTCCTGGCCGAAACCCTGGAAGGCGTCGCCAACGTCCATCTCGACGCTGTGGAACACGGCGACAGCATCGTATTTCTCCATGCGGTAAAGGAAGGACCGGCCAACCAAAGTTACGGACTGCAAGTAGCGGCCCTGGCCGGTGTGCCGCGCGCCGTCATCGATCAGGCAAAACAGCGCTTGTCCCTCCTCGAACAGGAAGCCGGACAACAGATGCCGGCGCCGCCGCTGCAGCAAATGAGCCTGTTCTCGGCTACGCACCAGCATCCGGTACTCACTGCGCTGGCGGATGTCGCCATCGACGACATGACACCGCGCCTGGCTTTGGAAACCCTGTATCGACTCAAGGATTTGGCAGACGGCACGCCCGACCGGTGATATAAAAAACCGTGCAAAGTCTCGCAACCCAGGCAAAGAGCGATTAACATAAGGGACTTTTAAAGCGCCTGATATTCATTCAGAGCGATACAGACTCAGATAAAAGCCCGCGATAGACCTAGGCTTGTCGGGCAGGGGAATTCATAAAAACATAGGCGGAGAAGCTCATGACCTTTGTGGTTGGCGACAATTGCATCAAGTGCAAATATACGGATTGTGTGGAGGTATGCCCGGTGGATTGTTTCCACGAAGGCCCCAATTTCCTGGTCATCGATCCTGACGAATGCATCGACTGCACCCTGTGCGAACCGGAATGTCCGGCCGAGGCGATCTTTGCCGAAGACGATGTGCCGGAAGATCAACATGACTATATCGCCCTCAATGCCGAACTCGCCAAAGAATGGCCGGTCATCACCGAGATGAAGGATGCGCCTGCCGATGCCGACGAGTGGAACGGCAAGAAGGGCAAAATCGATTACCTTGAACGCTGAGGAACCGCAGCAAGCTGCCCTCCCATCATCATCCCGGATCCTGGTACCTTACCACCAGGATCCCTTAGAGGTACTCGCCAAACTCGTCCTTAAGCGCTACCGGCACAAATTGCCGGACCTGACCGAGTGCGTGGTGTTGCTGCCGCAATCACTCGACGCACCGCGGCTGCGGCGTCTGCTGCTCGGTGAGGCAGTTACTCTCGGCTATCAGGCCCTGCTGGGGCCTTCCATCCTGAGCCTGCACCAGTTTTTAAATCAGGTTGCTCCTCATGCGAGTTCCCCGCTGTCGCCCCAGGCCCAAGAACTGATCCTGATCGAAACCTTGAGCCAGCATCGTCGCTTATTCAGCGACAGCGACCCGTGGCTGCTTGCCGCCAATCTCCTGGATCTGTTTGGACAGCTCACCCTGTATCGCATAACCCTTCCGGCGGAACTCGCTGCCTTTATCAAGCGGCTCAGCAACGCCTATCGGTTGGGGGCACGCAGCCCCGCGGCCTTGAGCATGGAAGCGAATCTGGTTCATACCCTGTGGCACGCCTGGCATCGCCAATTACATGAGGAAGGCAGCCTCGACCCGCAAGCCGCCTATATTGCCCAGCTGGATGACAGTCTCGACAATCTAACCCCGAATCTGCACATCTTCATGGTCGGTCAGATCGCACCATCACCATCCGAGGAGCGCTGGATGGATGTGTTGACCGGCCGTGGCCAGCTCACCGTGATCATGCATGGTAATGCCCATGGCGACATCACGACCAATCCGTATACGCGTTTCCTTGACCAGGTTTTCGCCACCATGCAAAGCGATGCAGTCCATGCCCCTTTCAAAGAGCGGGCCCGACAGTTCGCGGCGCACTATTCGACTAGCCCGGCTGCCGAAAGCTTACTCGTCTATGCGGCGCCGTCCGCGGAAGCCGAGGCGCGCGGTATAGATATCCAGGTCAGACGCTGGCTGCTACAGGGTAAACAGCGCATCGCCATCGTCACCGACGACCGCCGCCTGGCGCGCCGTGTCCGCGCCCTGTTGGAACGGGCCGACATCAATTTAAACGATGCCGCCGGTTGGGCCCTGTCCACCACGGCGGCAGCAGCCGCCCTGGAGCGTTGGCTGGAGTGTATTGAGGAGGATTTTTTTTATCAACCGCTCACTGACCTGCTCAAGTCGCCGTTCATATTTCCGCACCATGACCACACTGAATTGTTACAGGCAGTCTACCGCTTCGAGCAAGACCTGGTATTACACGAAAACATCCCGCGCAATCTGCAGCGCTATCGCACTCATCTCTCCTACCGTCACTCGCGCTGGCCGCAAGCACTGAGCACCCGCTTGCGGACCCTGCTGGATGATATCGAGAACGCGGCGAAACCACTGCTGTCCTTACTGAGCAGCAAACGCACGCAATCACCTCTGCGCTGGTTGGATGCCCTGGAGGAAAGCCTGCAAGTTCTCGGACTGCTGGAAAGCTTCAAGCAGGATGCGGCGGGCGCACGCATCCTGCAGGAACTCCAGGTAATGCGTCAGGCTCTTACCGGCCGTCAATTAAAAATGGCATGGCGTGAATTCCGCACCTGGCTGGGCCGCACCTTGGAGCGCTACAATTTCCAACCGCCCACCAGCGCCTCGTCAATTCAACTCCTGAGCTTGGAACAAAGCACTGTGGCACATTACGACGCCATCATCATTGCCGGGGCCACGGCGCAGCACCTGCCCGGCTCCGGGCAGGTCTCACCTTTTTTTAACGAAGTAGTGCGACGGGAACTGGGTTTGCCCGGATTTCTGCAGCACAGAATCATCCGCTTCCATTATTTCCGCCGTCTGCTGCAGGCGGCGCCGCAAGTATTCATCACCACCCGGCAGGAAGAAAACAACGAAGCCGTTCTTTCCAGCCCCTGGCTGGAGGCCTTGCAGTCATTCCACCGCTTTGCCTACGGCATACCTTTAAACGACGATGGTTTGGGCGTCCTGGTCGATCATCCACAGTCCCAGGTGATCCGCAGCGATAGCCGTGAACTCCCCCTACCCAAGACCATGCCGAAGCCGGTGGTCAGAGCGGACTTAGTGCCGAATAAACTCTCCGCCAATGCCTATCAACAATTGATCAATTGCCCATATCAGTTCTTTGCCGCGCGTTGCCTGCAATTGACCGCACCGGAAGAGGTGCGGGAAGCCCTGGAGAAATCCGACTATGGACAGCGTATTCATCTGGCCTTGCATGCCTTCCATAGTGATGTACGAGGCTATCCCGGCCCATTTCAACAGGCCGTCACCGTTGCCAATCGCGATGCTGCGATTGCTTGTTTGCAAGACATCTCCCAGGCGGTATTCGCCAAGGACCTGGAAGACAATTTCATGCATCGCGGTTGGCTGCAGCGCTGGCGACAAATCATCCCGCAATACATTGATTGGCAGATCAGCCGTACCGAGAACTGGCAGGTGATCGCTACGGAAACGGCCCGCGAAAAACCCTACGGTGGATTGATGTTAAAAGGCCGCATCGATCGCATCGATCGCAGCAGTGACGGTGCAGGTATCGTAGATTACAAGACGGGAACTAGCCCGCAGCAAGATGCAGTCCTTAACGGCGAGGAAGTGCAGCTGCCTTTCTATGCCCTGCTGGCGGATGATGCCGTCCACCAAGTGGAATATCTGAGCCTGGACAGCAACCGCTTCGGCAGCCGCACTGTCTTGCAGGGAGACGAACTGCAAGCCATCGTCGAGCAAAATGGTGAACGGCTGGATAACTTAATGACAGAATTGGCAATGGGGGCTCAATTACCCGCTTGGGGCGACGAACTCACCTGTCGCTATTGTGCCATGGCGGGTATCTGTCGTCGCTCCGCCTGGACGGATGCGACGCCTGCCGCACCTGTAGAATCAATCTGAACTAAGACCGCGGATAGTCGGTCATAATGGCCAAGACCGCCGGCACCTCCCCTGCCGCTGCGGAAAATATTCGACTGATCTGCACCAATACCGCCGTGTATTGACACAAAAATACGCACAAACCATTCCCACATCTCATGGAAGGAATCGAACATGCTCAACAATATTCGTGACTGCAGCACCCAGTTCGTTCTCTTCGGCGCCAGCGGTGATCTTTCCAGTCGTCTGATCGTCCCGGCCCTGTTCAACCTTTACCTGGACGGGCAACTGCCGCAACACTTCACCTTGTGGGGCATAGGCAAGCAAGCGTGGCAGGCAACGGATCTGGCCGCGCACCTCCGCCAAGGCGTCAGCCAACATTCACGACGGGGCGCCCCGCCCGAGGCTGAATGGGCCGCCTTCGCCGCCGCAATCCGCTACCTGAGGGCCGATCTGACCGACGATGCCAGTTTCGCCCACCTCAAGGAGTTGCTCGATGCGAACGCCGCGGAGGCAGCCGGAAAGGCTGAGAGGATCTTCTATCTGGCCGTGCCGCCGTCCTTATTCCAACAAGTTGCCGGGGGATTGGGCAAGGCTGGTCTCAACGAGGATCGACGCGCGGCCCGAGTCGTTGTGGAAAAACCCTTGGGGCATGATCTCGATTCCTTCCGTGACATCAACTCCACTCTGACGCAAGTTTTCCACGAATCACAGATATTCCGCATCGATCATTTTCTCGGAAAAGAAACGGTACAGAATATTCTCGCCATGCGCTTCGCCAATCCTATCTTCGAACCCATCTGGAATCGTCGCTATATCGATCATATCGCGATTACAGTCGCGGAAACGCTAGGGGTCGAGCATCGCGCTGGCTATTACGAGCATGCCGGCGCGCTGCGGGACATGGTGCAGAATCACCTGATGCAGATCTTGTGTCTCATCGCCATGGAACCACCGGTGGCCTACGATGCCGATGATATTCGCGGCAAGAAGATGGATGTCCTCCATGCCCTGCGCCCCATCCACAAAGACACGGTCCACGAACATGCGGCGCGCGGTCAATACGCCGCTGGCTGGATAAGCAGCACCAAGACGATCGCATATCGCGAAGAACCGGGCATCGCTGCACGCTCCAATGTCGAAACCTTCGCGGCCGTAAAACTGTTCGTGGACAATTGGCGCTGGCAGGGTGTCCCCTTTTACCTGCGAACCGGCAAACGAATGTCTGCGGAGGTCTCCGAAGTCTCCATTCGTTTCCGCGATGTCCCCCATCGCGCCTTCCCCAATAATGCCGGACTGGATACGCAGCCGGTACGCCTCGTCATCCAGATGAATCCCGCAGAGGGCATCGTCCTAAAATTCATGGCCAAGGAACCCGGCGCCCATTGGCGTCTGCGGCCGGTGGATATGCACTTCAACTATAGCGAGGCCTTCCAGACACCGTCACCCGCCGCGTACGAAACCTTGATCCGTGACATCATCCTCGGCGACGCCACCTTGTTCATGCGCGCCGATCAAGTAGAGGCGGCCTGGCAACTGCTGCAACCTATTCTTGAAGTATGGGAAGAAAATCCGGCCCCGGATTTTCCCAATTATTCCGCAGGCACCTGGGGCCCGGAGGCCGCCGAGGCCCTGATTGCGCGCGATGGTCGCAACTGGATGACACCGACTTTAGTGAGCACTTCAGACAGCATCGAGCTGTAGTTGCCAAACTCAAGCAGCGGGGACTAGCCCAATATGAATGACGCCAACAAATTGCTGACCATCAGTGAGGCACCCGGTAAGCCGGGCATTTCCCCGTCATGGTGCAGCAGCGCCAAGGATATGGTCGGTTGCGCACTAGAATCATCACGACTGTGGTTTACCCTGGGGCACGGTATAGTCAATGAAGTTTATTACCCGCGCATCGACATTCCCCAGATTCGCGACTTAGGCTTCATCGTAGCCGATGATAAGGGCTTTTGGATCGAGGTGAAACGCCTGAATGATTATGACTTATCGTTGGCCGGCCCGGGCATTCCCGCAGTCAAGGTCCTACACAAGCATCCGCGCTTCAAATTGACACTGCGCATCACTCCCGATCCGCAACGTGATGTCCTTCTCATCGAAACTATCCTGGATGGCGATACGGAATTACACCCATACGTCTTGCTGGCCCCTCACTTAGGCGGTACCGGTCATGACAATCACGCCTGGGCGGACCTCCATCGCGGTCGCCGTATTCTCTGGGCGGAACAAGGACCGTTCGCGCTGGCCCTAGCGGCAAGCGATGCGCGACAGCGGGACGGCTTCGGCCCAAGCAGCGCCGGCTTCGTCGGAGTCAGTGATGGCTGGAGCGATTTCTCCCAAAATGGCGCCATGCAGTGGCAATACGGCCATGCCGGTCCGGGTAACGTCGCACTGATGGGGCGCCTGCCGCGAAACGCGGTGCTGGCGCTCGGTTTCGGCAGCAGCAAGGAATCCGCTGCCACACTGGCACTATCCGCGCTGCCGCGACAATTTGACGAGCCGTGGCAGCGCCAAATCGCTGCCTGGGAAGCCTGGCATGACCAATGCCAGCATCAATTAGCTGCCGCCGCCGATTTGCCGGAATCCCTGCGCAAACAATTATTACTCTCGGCCATGGTACTACGCGTCCACCAGGATCATACCTATCCGGGCGCCATGGTCGCCAGTTTAAGCATTCCGTGGGGAAATATTCGCGACGAACGTGGCGGCTACCACTTGGTATGGCCGCGGGACCTGGTGGAATGCGCCGGCGCTTTGCTGGCACTCGGCGCCGACGGCAAGGCCCGTGAGATCCTACGCTATCTCATCGCCACTCAGAACGAAGACGGCCATTGGTGTCAAAATCAGTGGCTGGGCGGTAAGCGCTTTTGGGAAGGGATACAACTCGATGAAGCGGCCTTCCCGGTATTACTGGCGAACGCCTTGGTCGAGCGTGATGCCCTAGATGACATCAATGTCGAGGACATGGTGCTACGCGCCTTGTCCTTTATTGGGCACAACGGTCCCGCCAGCGATCAGGACCGCTGGGAAGAAAATGCCGGCGTCAATACCTACACCTTAACTATCTGCATCGCCGCCCTGGTAGCGGGCTCACGGTTCCTGGCCGACAACGAGCGCGAGACGGCATTAGCCTTGGCGGATTACTGGAACAACCGCATCGAAGACTGGACAGTGGTATATGAAACAGCTCTGGCACAACGCTACGATGTAGAGGGTTACTACGTACGCACCGAGCCGCGCCGCGCCTTAATCGATGAAGAGGCCATGCACGAAACCTTGCCCATCAAGAATCGTGTACAAGACCCGGGACTCAAGGCCGAAGAACAAGTCGGAACCGATTTTTTACAATTGGTCCGCTTCGGGCTGCGTCAAGCCGATGACCCTCTGATAAAATCGAGCATTGAAGTCGCCGATGCGCTGTTACGAGTCGATACGCCCAACGGTCCCGCCTGGCATCGCTACAACGGCGACGGTTATGGTGAACACGAAGATGGCTCACCCTTTGACGGGAGCGGCGTGGGACGGGCATGGCCTCTGCTGACTGGTGAACGCGGCCATTATGAACTTGCTGCGGGCAATTCGCCTTTATCTTATCTACAAGCGATGGCCGACATGAGCGGCACAGGCGGCATGATCTCGGAACAGATATGGGATGGAGATAGCCTGATGAAATGCGGGCTCTATCCCGGTCGTCCGACAGGCTCGGCGATGCCTCTCGCTTGGGCACATGCCGAATTCATTAAACTAGCCCATTCCTGGGCGATTAAGCGCCCCTTTGACCGGCCCAGCCCTGTATGGGAACGCTACCACGGCCGACGCTCCATAACCGAGTTCGCCGTTTGGTCAGTGAACGCTCAGCTGGCTACACTCCCAGCAGGCTTAAAGCTACGCCTCTATCTGCCGCGGCCGGCGGCACTACGCTGGCGGACCCTGGATATCGCTAACTTCCGCCAAGCGACGACATCTGCCGCCGGTCTCGGATTCCACATGATAGAGCTTGACACCCGGCACCTCAGGCCAAATCAATGCCTTAATTTCATCGTTCAATATGAACAGGAACCACAAATCCAGTTGGAGTGTACTATCAAGATAGTTGCTGCTGGAGGCAAGTAATCCCTAACGATCGCCAGTATAAACCTGGGCTATGCGCGATGATCGAGGTTCAGAAAGATTAAGGCTTAGAGAGTATCGTCAATAGAACCATTGTGATGCGCGGTTAGCTGTTATTGATGCTATCGGACTCCACGAAAAGTATCCCGGAGGTTTCAATAAACTGCTGACCTGCATCAGCGATGATTTGGGTCTCATCGAAATTGGCCGCAACCAGGCCGGTTACCCGCCACAAACTGCTATCTATTTCCAAAGGAGTAGCCTGCCGTGGCCGCCCTTCAAACAAGGCACCAAGCGCGGAGCGATCAGCCAATATATCGGCGATCTTTACGATAGCAGCCTGCTGCTTCGAACACACGGCATCGAAAGGAGTATGGTGGCAGCTGACTGCTTCCACCAAGGTATCGGGGAGCTGCCATAATGTTGCTAGTAAGCCGCCCAGATCGGCATGATTGAAACCGAATTCCTGCCGCTGCGCATAGGCGAGCACATTCTCATCACCTTCGGCCATCAGCATCAAATCCCGGCACTTCTCCGGCGCCCGGGCAAACAGCACCAGTTCACCGATGTCGTGCAGCAATCCGGCGACAAACAGCCGCTCCGGATGCAATATGCCGCAGCGCTTCGCTAAATAGCGGGCGATGATCCCACAAAACAGGCTATGGCGCCAAAATGTATCCATATTGATCAGTTGCGCCGGAATCTTGGAAAAAGCGCGAACGGCGGAAACCGAAATCGCCAGGCTATACAGCTCGCGAGTACCGATAATAGCGATGGCGCGCGATAAGGTATCGATCCGCCCTGAATAATTGTAAAAACTGCTGTTAACCAGCTTGAGCAATCTCGCGCTGAGATTGGGATCGCTACTGATCACTTCGCCGATTTCGTGTGCCGTCGATTTAGGCGATTCCACTAAATCTAGAAGCTTGAGACAAACCTCCGGTGGCGACACCAGTCCTGTAATATCCTTGACCCACTGGTAGGCCAAATCGGAAGAACTGTCCTCAACGCGTATTGTTTGTGCAGTCTGCATTGTCCTATTTACCCGCAAGCTATAATTCTGTGATCTGATTCACGTTATGACGGCATCTGTATCGTTTCTTGAAGTTCAACACATATCATCATGTTTTTCCCTTTGTATCTGAGGACTAAATCACAGATTGGAGACGGCTTTTCTTGCAACATTCCCCTCACGATTAATAGCGGCACCCGGCAGGGGAAAGGTAAATGCTATGGCCGACAAAATCTCTGGAAACATTGTGCAAATGCAGGACTATGCTGGCTTAACCAAGAAGTCAGGCCCGTCCAATTCTTCCCGATTGCTGCAGGACTGCAGAAATACGGTGCTTGAAAGGACGGCTGACGCACTGGCCCGAGCCATGGATAACATCGACGACAGCTTGTTCGCTTTGGCGGATAAGGCCAGCAATAATAGCCTGCAAAGCCACTATTTCGATGCCATGCGCGAGATCCGACTCAAGCGTAAAGAAATTGAAGCGGCTTTCAGAGAGCACTTCAAGGAAAAATCCGATGAGATCATAGAAAATAAGTTCACATTCCAGGCGCAAAGCGATATACCCTCCATCGCGAACATTGGCCTAAGCCTGATCGAAGACGATGACCTGGAAGAATCACTCGCCATCACCACCCTGGTAGACAAGATCAGTACTCTTTGCCACAACGAGATCTACGGACTGGATAAGCGCGTCGGACTGCTGCTTGGCAAAAAAGAACTTGAAACCGAGGCGAACCCCATCGGTCCGAAAACCATCTGCAACGCCTGCAAAATGGCTTGCGGAAAGATTGACTCGGGCGTCGATATTAAACTAATCGTATTCAAATTGATTGATCGCTACCTCTGCGAAAGCATTCAACAAGTATATCGCGATATTAACAATCATCTGGCAATGAGTGGCATCCTGCCCAAGATACCTACCCAGATCGGCAGGGACAATACCGCGGAAGGAGTCTTAATAAACGGCGTAGCGGCCGGTCATGGAGGAAACGGTGGCGAAACCGACTTTCTTTCGGCCTTTTCCCAAATATTAAGCTCCAGCAACATTTCCACTGGCGGCGGAGTGCATTCCGGAGCTTCATTCCAGGGCATCCCCAACATGGCTACGTCTAGTTCGGCGCCGGGGATACCGGGAGTATTCAATCCCGCCATGCAAGGCGGCGTAGCAGGGATGATGCCGGGTTCGAGCCAGTGCACGCCAACCACCTTGCAGAACCTGACTTTTATGCAAAAAGGCCAATGGGAAGCCTTAGGCATGGATACGTCGGCTATCGATACCACTGCGTTGGCAGACGGAACGGCCAATATACTATGGAGCATCAAGAACAGCCCTCTCCCTAAGGAAGGCGAAAACGGCGACGAGATGATCATTGAAATCGTCGCACTGCTGTTCGATTATATTTTTGAAAAC
>Ga0316579_10000299_pt1 | contig 15280 bp, 14 predicted proteins | sample J5NA_2_FD_203074 | JGI IMG/M metagenome (GOLD analysis project Ga0316579, IMG submission 203074) | Rhizosphere microbial communities from salt marsh grasses in Alabama, United States - J5-7_160517rDrA | ecosystem: Host-associated > Plants > Roots > Rhizosphere | place: USA: Alabama | collected... | reverse complement strand
TTAGCAATTCACCAATTCATCAATTAATTAACTCAAGTTGTCACTTTGTCATTTCTTCAATTGAGATTGGTCCAATTTTAAAAATCTATACCCGTGATCATTTAGCTATTGAAATTGGACCAATCTAATGATCATTCATCCGTTCTCGTCCGCTCTAGTCGGCGTCCTTAATCCCCCGTTATCACAAACAAGCTAATTTGTCGCCAAATCCGCTCATATGTTCTATAATATGGATATGGAAGCGATCAACAAACTCAAAGACGTCGCCACGTATATGGACCTGGAACCGGCTGAAGAGCTGCGCCGCTATCCAACCGGCCGCATCGATTCAGCACCGGGGCGTCAGGTTGCTCCATGTGGCATCGTGGTCGAAGAAAAACCGCGGCCGGGTCCTAAGAGCAAGAAGCAGGAGCTGGAAGATGCCGGCGTTTTCCATGCCGCCATGCCCGGGGGAAAAACAATCCCGCTGCTGAAAACCATGCTGACTTCGGCCTGCGAGCGTAACTGCTATTACTGCCCCTTCCGCGCCGGCCGCAATTACAAACGCGTAACCTTTAAGCCGGAAGAAATGGCCCAGACCTTCATGGACATGCACCGCGCCGGTCTTGTCGAGGGTATCTTCCTCAGCTCCGGCATCATTCGCGGCGGGCAGGCGACCCAGGATAAGCTGCTGGATACGGCGCATATCCTGCGCGAAAAGCATCGCTTCAGCGGCTATATTCACCTCAAAGTGATGCCCGGTGCGGAGCGTGACCAGGTACGCGAGGCAATGACCCTCGTGAACCGTATTTCCACCAATCTGGAAGCGCCGAATCCTTCGCGATTAAATGATCTGGCGCCGATGAAACGCTTTGACGAGGAACTATTACAACCCCTGGTGTGGGTAGAAGAGATCCGGGACAGTGAACCGGGAAACCTGGGTTGGAACGGCCGTTGGCCCTCGACGACCACCCAATTTGTTGTCGGCGCGCTTGAAGAAAGCGATTTGGAACTGCTGGCCACGTCCGAATATCTCTTCCAACGACTGCGACTCGGCCGTACTTATTACTCCGCCTTCAGACCCATCCCCGACACCCCGCTGGAGAACCGTCCGGCCGAAGATCCTCTCCGCCAGCACCGCCTCTATCAGGCCTCGTTTCTATTCCGCGATTATGGTTTTGACCTGGAGGATATGCCCTTTGACCAAACGGGCAATTTACCACGGGCCATCGATCCCAAGTTGGCCTGGGCCGAGCAGCATCTGAGTGAGGAACCGGTCGAACTCAATCGGGCCCAAAAAAGCGAGCTTCTGCGCGTACCCGGTTTGGGACCAATCGGTGTCGAACGCATCCTGGAAGCGCGCCGTCAGGGCACGCTTGGCGATGTCTATCACCTGCGTCAGCTGGGGCTGCGCACAAAGCCCATGGAGCCCTTCATCCTCCTCGACGGCCGCCGGCCGAGCTACCAGTTAGAGCTTTTCTAGCTGCGGGTAGGGTGTGGACACAGAGGGCGCAGAGGATGCACAGAGAACACAGAGATTAATAAAAAACTCTGTGTTCTCTGTGTCTTTTATATCTCTCATCTGCTAATCTATGGAAATGACCGAGCCGAGCTTTCTTCTTGACCCTATAACCGTCGCCTGGGACGAGCCGCCGCTGCTTGAGAAAAAGCCGCGCTGTCCCGATCGCTTTGTCTGGCTGGAGAGAGAATTTAAAATCGAGGAGCTGCTGAGCGAATGGCGTGATTATCGCCGGCGCGGGCGCATGGCCAGCAACATGCAGCCGGCCCACGCCCAACGCGCCCGTTTGCGTGGGTCACGCGGAGTCGGCCGTTTCTATTTTCGAGTACGTGTCAGAGGCGGCAGAGTCTACGAAATCTACTTTGACCGCGCCGCCGGCGGCGGAGATCCGGCCGGAGCAGGCTGGTTCATCAGCCGCGAGCTTAGCCGGGACGACGTGTGAACCCGAGGTGAAGTGTCAACCCCGGTTGACACTTCATGGAATTGTAAGGCAACCTTCAGGTTGCGATTATGTTTAGTTGAGTTCATGGCAACCTGAAGGTTAACCTACAATTGAAAACCGCAGATGGTGCAAACCCTGAATAAAGAATGGGAAAGCAAAAAGCAGCATCCCGGCCATAAAAACCGCATGCTGCTTTTTTTATCTACAGTCCCTGAGTGAGGGTTAAGATGCTTTTGCCTAAAAGATATCTTAGCTGAGATCCTCAGCTGCCGCAATCCATCGTACGGCCGTTTCTTCATTAACCGCGGCAATTTCAGCCAGTTCTGAAGGGCTGAGTTCGGCTAATTGATCGTATGTATAGATTCCCGCTTCAGCCAGCAGCTCCGCTTTCTTCGGACCAATGCCCTTGATAACGGTCAGGTCATCAGCCATTTCTTTGGCCTCTTCCATCTTTGCTTTGGCGATCTCTTCCAGATCGGCGTATTCAATGATGATTGACAAGTTGGCAGCCCAGGCGGCGATAAGCGCCAGGGCGGTCCAGCCGCCGAAAACCATGACCCCGACAACGCCGGACCACAAGGGGATGGAGAGCAGCGTTTTGCCGCTGTCATCTTTAATCGTGATCTTGCGCACAGCCGCTTCCTTGATCAATTCCTGGACCTTGCCCACCAGCTCGTCGCCGGCGACCTTGATCTCTTCTTCCCAGGCCTTGTAGCCCTGTCCATTTTCACTGGCTTCGAAGTCCTCTTCGATGGTGATAGTTTCTTCGCTCATAATTTTTCCTCGTCTATAAATGGCGGCAGTATGATGCCGTTTAGTTTTATCTCTCGTTACTCTATACGAGATGGGATTGCTAAAGTTGCAGGGTGAGATAGAGAAGAGAGGTAGAAGGGGTTTTCTTCGTAGGGCGCGGTGAGAAGCCTGAAATCGGCGCTGTTTGCTTATTCCAGGGCTTTTAGGAGACTTTCCACGTCTTCCTGGATTAAAAGCAGCAGGCGCACGATTTCCTGCCTTTCGGTCTCGTTTTTAGCTTGAGGGAGGACGCGATGTAGGTGTCCGCGTACCCAAACCAGCCTTTGAATGTTATTGGGGGTGGGATCCAGTCCGAAATCGGAGCCGATTTCAGCTGCGGAAGTAAGACCCTCTACGGACCATGATTCCGGTATCGGCGGCCCTGTTGTTTCATCATCTGCTATTACCACGGTTTCGATGCGTGCGTCGGGGTCGTGCAGCAGGCGTATGGCCTTGTGCACGGTTAACTGCGGCAGATCTTTGAGCAGGCGGGCGATTTCTCGAACCTCTTTATCAGTAATGTCTCCCGCTGCCCAGGCGCGGTAGAGCGCGCGCTGCTGTGAAGGTTTTAAACCCTGGTAGATACGCGTGTCCCTTTCAGTCAGCTGGCCTTCGCGCACCGCTTCTTTGATCTCGTCCGGAAGATCGAGAAGTTTGATCAGCTGGTGGATGCGCTGGCGCGAATAGCCCATACGCTCGCCCACCTTGGCCCAGGTTATCTTCGTCGCCCAGGGCGTGTCGGAGGGAATGTCTTCTTCGCGGGCGCGGTCGAGTTCTTCTTGCAGTAAATCGCGCAGACGGATCATACCCGCGGCGCGATCGACATCGTTCAAATCCTCACGCTGGATATTCTCCACGATCTGGCGCACGAATCGCGTAAGTTGATCGTAATCGCGCCGGCGCACGACGGCGGGAATGGTTTCCAGCCCGGCCATCCTGGCCGCTCGCCAGCGCCGCTCGCCATGCACAATGCGGTAAACATTCGGCCGTACTTCGGTCAGCTCGATCGGCTGGATGACGCCGTCCTGTTTGATGCTCGCGCTCAGTTCTTCCAGGCTCTCGCGTGGAAAAGTGCTGCGCGGCTGGTCGGGATCGGGTTCGATCGCATCTATGCGCACCGCTAGCAATTGTAAACCTGACGCCTGTTCGACATCCTCGGCCGAGGTGAACAACTTTTCAATTTCCCCTCCGCGATGTGTTGGTGGTTGTGAAAGATTGATCCGCGGGCGTCGTTTACTCATAGTTGTTCTCCAGGATAGTTTTGGCGATCTTTTTGTAGGCCTTTGCACCCGGCGTGCGGGGGTCAAAAGCAATGAGGCTCTGCCCGGCGACGGCGCTTTCGGCAAAGCGCACCGAACGGCGAATAACCGGTTCGAAGATGGTAATGCCGTTGCCGTACTGGTTGTGAATCGCATCCTGGATATCCTGGGCCAGGATCGTTCGCGCATCGGCCATGGTCAGGATAATTCCTTCAACCTCGAGATCGGGGTTGAGGCGCTTGCGGCGCACGGTTTCAATGCTGGAGAGGATCATAAACGCACCGCGTGCGGCCAGATATTCGGTCTGGATCGGGATGACCACGCTGTCGGCCGCCGTCAAGGCATTGATCACTAAAAGACCAAGAGAGGGGTTGCAGTCAATGAGAATAAAATCATAGTAGGGGGTGATCGCCTCAAATAGGCGTGCCAGCACCTGTTCGCGGCTGAGGGTGTTGATCAATGACACTTCCACCAGGCTCAGTTCAGGTTGGGAAGGCAGCAGGTGAAACCCTTCATCCGTCTCGTAAATAGCCTCCGCCAGATTGCCGTCAAGACCGTCTACTTCAGCCTTAAGTGCGTCGTAAATGGTTGGCGAAAGTTGTTCGGGATCTAGCCCTGCGTGCTGAGTTAAATTGCTTTGTGGATCCAGGTCCACGGCTAAAACACGCTGTCCCATCCCGGTCAGAGCTGCGGCCAGATTTATTGTGGTGGTCGTCTTACCGACACCCCCTTTTTGCATGGCGACGGCAATTATATGAGCCATTTATCCTCCAGGTGCCCTGGGCCGGGCAGGTCGTCTGACCTGACTGCCCGCAACCCGGATAAACGATAACACGAAGGGGGATCTGCGTCAAAGGACTCTATGCATTCCTCCGGTACTGTCAAAGAATACACAACCCTGCATGATTAGCGCCTGGATGATTATGAAAAGCGACTGGAAGGAATTGAAGCGACGCTTTGTGATCCCGACCACCATGTCACGCCTGATCAGGCCAGCCAAATCAGCCAGGCTGTGAAAACGGTAGCCATGAAATTATCGTTGGCCTCTGGGCGCAACGAATATGGCGGCGTGTACGGTGAACTTTATCGAAAATTTGGGATCACAAGCTATAAACAGCTTCCGGCAGCCAAATTCGATGAAGCGATGAACTGGTTAAATGCGTGGCGGGAGGGGATCGAAGGAGATGTGCCTTTTTGGGCGGGACAGCTAACCAATCCTCATAAGAACCCCTTTCGCGGCGGTTCTCCTTTGCACTGTTGTAAATGATTAGCCCCTGTGTTATAGTGTGGCCATGACGCACTGTGTTATGATCGCTTATGCCGTGCTGGAGGGGTAGCCGGTCTACTAAGCGATGTCCAACTCGTTGCGCGGAGGAAAATGGATAAGAAAAAAACTTTTCAGGCAGCCGATGTTTACGATTTTGTCATAATCGGGTCCGGATTTGGCGGCAGTGTTTCCGCCTACCGGTTGGCAGAAAAAGGGTACAGTGTGCTCGTTTTGGAGCGTGGTAAACGATTCAATTCCGAGGATTTCCCCAAGTCCAATTTGAATATCTTTAATTCCATGTGGATGCCCAGTATTCGCTGCTTCGGAATTTTTAGATTGGTTTTTTTCAAGGATCTCTGGCTGGGATCCGGCGCTGGCGTTGGTGGAGGCTCACTGGTTTATGCCTCAACGCATATTAAGCCGCCCAAAGCCTTCTTCGAGGGGCCGGAATGGTGCGACCTGGCAGATTGGGAGACAGAGCTAGAACCGTATTATGATGTCGCCAACCGTATGTTAGGCACGTCTGAAAATCCTTGCTTCTGGCCTGCCGACCACCAGCTTTACGAGATTGCCAAAGAACTGGGTACTGAAGAAACCTTCAAGCCCACACCGGTTGGTATCTTCTTCGGCGAACCAGGGGTGACGGTGGCTGACCCCTATTTCGACGGCATGGGGCCCAGCCGCACCGGCTGTATTCACTGCGGCGGTTGCATGGTCGGCTGCAGGCATAATGCCAAAAACACGCTCGATAAAAATTATCTTTACCTGGCCGAGAAACTCGGGGCGCAGGTGTGGCCGGAGCAAAATGTGCTCGATATCCGGCCCCTCTACGGACCCCAGACCGGTGCGGCGCGCTATGAGATTGAAATTGAAAAAATCACTGACTGGTTTTTCAAGCGGAGGGGTACGGTTCACGCACGGAATGTCGTTGTCTCTGGTGGGGTGCTCGGCACAGTAGACCTGTTGCTGAAATGCCGTGATGAAACGCAGTCGCTACCCTTTCTTTCCCGACGGTTGGGTTATAACGTTCGTACCAACAGTGAAGCTGTAATGGGTGTGACGGCACGCGAGAGTGACATCGATTATTCCCAGGGTGTAGCCATTAGTTCTCATATCTGGGTTGATAATGAGACAAGTGTCGAACCTGTTCGTTACCCGCCAAAATCTTCCCTGCTGCGCCATGTCACAATTCCACTCATACCGTTGAATGGCGGTGTGTGGCAGCGCATAGGCGAGGTTATTAAATATGCATTTAACCGGCCGCGAGATTTTCTGGGAGTTAAAATTCTGTCAAAATGGCCCGAGAGAAACACGGTCCTTTTGGTGATGCAGACGGCCGATAATCTCATGCATTTGCGCCGAGGGCGCAGCATTATGACCCTATTCCGCAGAGGCCTCATTACCGAACCAGATGAGGAAAACCCTATTCTTTGTGTGGTCGAGTCCGGCAGGGAGATTGTTGAGCGATTTGCGAAACGAGTTAATGGCGTGCCCTGGGAGGGGATGAACGATGTGCTCGACAACCCTAACACCGCCCACATTCTTGGCGGCTGCGGCATCGGCGCCGATGAGACGGATGGGGTGATCGATATTAACCACCAGGTTTTTAACTATCCCGGTATGTACGTGGCTGACGCTTCGGCTATACCCTCCAACCTGGGCGTCAATCCCAGCCTGACCATCGCGGCGATGACCGAACGGGCTATGAGCCGCATCCCGGCAAAGAAAGTTGCGGGACCGGTGAAGCCATTACAGCGGCCTGCCGGTTTGGATATGATCCAACAAACAGAGAATAGGCGGTCACTGCTGCTGAAAGCAGCGCCTTTTGCCGTCCTTCTCGCCCTCCTCCCTATCGTGTTTGGCGCATTTCAGTTATTGAGAAAAAAGAAATGACACAACCTGAAACGATTCAAAATAGAAATGGCGATGCCCCGCTGCTGGAAACATATGAGCCGGCAGGAAAGCAGACTATCATACCTTTCATCAATCCAGCAACTGGCGAACAGTTCGGTAGCGTCCCGGAAACCTCCCAGGAAGCAGTCCACAAAGCGCGCAAGGAGATGGGCGCTGCGGCGGTGATCTGGGCGGCCAAGCCGGTAGAAGAACGGGTGCGCATTTTACGCAAACTGCAAGAAGTGATCATCGATTCCCTGGACGAAATAACGGCCGTTATCAACAAGGATCACGGCAAAAGCCGCCAGGAAGCTTGGGCCGAGGTGTTCATGACCACGGACAAGATGCATCACTATAATAAAAAAGCGCCCGAGTGGCTGGGTGTGCATAAGGTGAGCGGCGGCCGGTCCTTCTTGCTTTCCCTTTCACGCAAATATTTCACGGAAGCTATGCCTTTTGGGGTCGTGGCCATCATCGGCCCCTGGAATTATCCTTTCGAACTGGTCGTCCCGGCCATGTATTCGGCGCTGCTGGCCGGTAATACTGTCCTGGTCAAACCCTCCGAAGTATCCGCGGCTACAGGCGTGATGATCGAAAATCTGGTGCGGCGCGTCCCCGAATTAACGCCCTTTGTACGCTTTTTACACGGCGGACCGGATGTCGGCGCGGGGCTTGTGCAAACCCAACCCGATCTGATCTTTCTAACCGGTTCCGTTTCCACCGGCCTGAAAGTTGCCCAGGCGGCGGCCGAGCGCATGATTCCCTTCCTTTGCGAATTGGGCGGTAAGGATCCCATGATTGTTCTGGGAGATGCCGATATCAAGGCTGCGGCCAGGTGGGCCGTGTGGGGTGGTGCGGCTTTCAACACCGGGCAGACCTGCGTCGCCGTGGAACGCATCTACGCCGTCAAAGAAATCTATGATGAGTTTGTAGCAGCGGTAATCGCCGAAGCGAAAAAGGTTGCTATCGGTTATTCGCCAGAAAAGAATAATCTCTATGATATGGGACCGCTCACTTTCGATCGCCAGGTGCGAATTATTACCGATCATCTGCAAGATGCGCAGGAGAAAGGAGCGCGCATTGTCTATGGCGGCACCATCGATGGGATGTTCATGGAGCCGACAGTTGTGGTGGACGTTGATCACTCGATGAAATTGATGAAGGAAGAAACCTTTGGGCCGGTGCTGCCGATCATGAAAGTCGATGATGAACCGCACGCCATCCTGATGGCCAATGACAGCAAATTTGGTCTTGGCGCTTATGTATGGAGCCGCAGCGAGAAGCATGCGCAGCGCGTGGCCGAACAACTCCAGGCCGGCGTGATCAATATCAACGATGTGCTTGCTCACTACGCGGTACCCGATCTGCCCTTTGGCGGCGTGAAACTATCGGGCAACGCGCGCACGCATGGCAAGGAAGAGGTGATGCAGTTCACCCAGCCGCGATCGTGGGCCGTCGGACCGCCGCCGCTGCCATTCGACCCTGTGACCATTGTGCGCTCAAACAATCAGTACGCCTTCGGAACATTCCTGCTTCACGTTCTCTTTGGGGTAACGCCGCGGCAAAGAGTGGCGCCATTAACGGAGTATCTTGAAAAAGGCGGTCGCAAGAGGAAATTAGGTCTGGCGGCCCTACTGGCCGCGGGTATCAGCGTGCTGGCCGGCAGCCTTCGCCTGCTCATAGGCCGGAAAAAAGCTTAAAAACGGCCGTTTACACCCAAAAACAAAAAAGGCTCGCAGTGCATCAGCACTGCGAGCCTCTTTCTTTACCTCGAGGTTGCTACCGTTACAGTCCGGCGATTGCTAACAATCCATTACAAATCACTAGCCACCGTTCACTGGAGACTGTTTACTGTTGTTGTTGAGTCGACGGCCGTGCCTGCAAGGTCAGGGGAATCGAATCGATCTGCCCGTCGCGCAGAACTTTCAGTTCGACCGTCTGGCCGACGATTGTATGTTCCACGATATAACCCAGCAGATCATCAAAGGCGCGAATTTCCTGGTCGTCGATACCGACGATGACATCACCAACGCTTGTGCCGTTCGGATCCGCGGCAACTAATCCCGCGTCCGCAGCCGGACCGCCGGTGATCACCTCGCCAATGGCGATGCCGCGTGTATCAGCATCCAGGCCCAGAGCCTCGGCCATCGTCGCGTTCAGTTCCGACCCTGAAATGCCCAACCATGGCGTAGCCGCGGAGCCGCTTTCAATCAACTGCGGAGCGATGATCGCTACCACATTGGCGGGTACGGCAAAGCCGACACCGGAGGACCCACGAACGGGCGATTCGATAGCCGTGTTCACGCCGATAACAGCGCCTTGCAGGTTCAGCAGCGGGCCGCCGGAATTGCCGGGGTTGATTGCTGCATCCGTCTGGATGATGTCCGGGATATTGTAGGTGCCGCCACCCGGAGCTTCAGCGCCGGGGAAGAGGCGATCCAGACCGGAAACAATGCCGGTAGTCAGTGTGTTTTCCAGGCCGAACGGACTGCCGATGGCGACGACGATTTGCCCAACTTTTAAGGTGTCGGTATCAGCCAGAGCTAGCGGCTTTACACCTTCGGGCAGTTCGGCAACTTTAATGATAGCCAGATCCGCATCAGGCGCGGTTCCTTCGATAGTTGCTTCTTCCTGCGAACCGTCTGCGAAAGAGACCACGATAGTATTGGCACCGCTGACAACATGGTTGTTGGTGACAATATGTCCTTCGGCGTCATAGACAAAGCCCGAACCTTCCCCTTCATCTACTGCGATATGCACGACGGAAGGACTTGCATTTTCGAAAACGCTGATGAAAGCTTTTTCGTGCTCAAAGTAATCACCGGCTGCGGGAAGCGCTGCCGCTGCTGCCGTGGAGCTTGTTGTAGAAGCTGCCGGAACATTTGAGGCTTGTTGGATATTGGCTTGCTGGGTAGTTGCAACGGCTCCGTCAGTCTGGGTGACCGGCAAAAAAGCGACGTCCTCCCCACCTATCCCGCCACATGCGACAAGACCTAGAGCGAATATAGTTAATATGATAATACTGATTGTCGGTTGAATTTTGTTAAGCATCTTAACCTCCACAGGTTATACGGATATTGATGCGTATAGTTGCTGGAATCGCACGGTTGGACGGAAATCATATATTTCTCTAACACTGCGTGTGATGCAAGAACGCCCTGGTATTCTCTGTCAGAGTAGTTAAGAAATTGTAAAGATGGGCTAAGGGGAAGATTAAGAGAGCTCTCTCTGGTACCACCATTCGTGCAGATCGCTCATGCCCCGCGCGTTGAGTTTGTGGCCGGTGTTGTATTCGTTGTAACTCAGCTGGGCATTGGCCTGCCGCAAAACATCGGCGCAGCCCAACGATCGCTCATGAGGGACCAGCTTATCTTCAAGGCCGACTGCCATGAAAATGGGCAGCTCTTCCAGGGGGGCGAGGATGTCCGGATTATCACATGCCTCGGGCATAAAGCCCACCAGGCCGGCAATGGCGCGCACCAGACCCGGATTTCGCATCGCCGTGGCGTAGCTGAGCGCCGCACCCTGGCTGAAACCCATCAGGTAAATATGATCAGGATCGGCATTGTAAACGCGTGGTAATGCCTCTAAGAAGCGCGCTACGGCCGTACTCGCGGCGTCGAAAGCGGCTAAATCCGGCCACTCACCATATTTTTGGCTGATCCAGCTGTAAACGCCGTTTTCATCTGCCAGCAAGCCGCGCGGAGTGATTTTCAGCCAATGGGCCGGGGTGCTCCTGCGAAATACCCACATCATATCTTCATCTCCAAAACGGCCGTGCAGCATCACCACCGTGCGATAAGGACCCGCTCCGGCAGGCTCGAGCACTTTATGGACCATGCCCAGCTCAGTGAGCAAAGGGCCGCTGTCGATGAGTTCCGGTTCTTTTCTTGGCATTGAAGATATCCACGCTGCTGCCTCATCTCCCTCGGGAGGCAGACTCCGCTAACGGGTAAAAAAAATGAGGTGGGAAATAAGACGGGCGTCTTATTCCACCACCTCTGGGGGGGGAGCCATTCATGAGTATAGCAGGTTTTGTAATATTGTCAATCTTTTGGTGAGAACTGGTTAATGCAACAAAAAAACACAAATTTAGCGCTGGCGTAGGCGCTTCATCAACGGCCGTCCGCTGAATGACTACCCGACTGCGGACTCCTATGGCACAATTAGGCGCGTATGGAAAAATGGGTTACACGCCAAAAGATTTATGAAGGCCGCATTTTTGATGTGCAGGGCGGTGAGGCGATGCTGGACGACGGCCGTCTCGTGCACCGTGAAGTGGTCACCCATGACGGCGGTGTCGGCGTCGTCCCCGTATTAGGGGAACAGGTGCTGCTCATCCGCCAATACCGCATCGCTGTCGATGAATTTATCCTGGAGATCCCGGCCGGTCGTCGGGAAGGGCAGGAACCGCCGCAGCGCCGCGCCGAGCTGGAATTGAAAGAAGAGACCGGTTATCAAGCCGCGGAATTCCAGCTTCTTACAACTTACTACTCCTCCGCCGGCTTTACGAACGAGCGCATGTTCATTTTCCTGGCCACAGGTTTGCAGGAGGGTGACCAGGCGTTGGAAGCGGATGAAGAGATCGAGATCCTGCCCATTGCCCTGGCCGAAATCCCACGCATGCTCGCCGAGGGCGAAATTGTCGATGCCAAGACGATCATTGGCCTGCGCGAGCTGTTGGCCCGGCCGGATTTCTTGACGGGAGCGGGGTAGGGGGAGTATGTCGGCCGTTTTTGAGCGTTCTTTTCGCGTGCGCCTCTACGAATGCGACGCCTATGGCCACGTGAATCATGCCAATTATCTGCGCTATATGCAGGAAGCCGCCCTCGATGCCTCGGCCGCCGTGGGTTATAACAAAGCCTGGTATGACGCCGCCGGCCGCTACTGGCTGATCTTGCAAACCGGCATCACCTATTTACGGCCGTTACAGTTTGAAGATACCGTCATTATCAAAACCTGGGTTTCCGACTTTCGCCGCGCCACCTCGCGCCGCCGCTATGAACTACGCATCGCCGCTTCCGGCGAGTTAGCGGCCGAAGGCTTTTCCGATTGGGTGTATCTAGATACCGCCATCCTGCGCCCTGTGCGCATACCGCCGGAAATGGTCGAAGCCTTCACCCGACCCGGCGGGCTGCCGCCGGATGCCGAAAGAGATCCTTTCCCCGAACAACCTCCAGTTCCGGAAGGCGCCTACCGCATGCAGCGGCGTACCCGCTGGTCGGAAATCGATCCCGCCGGTCATGTCAATAACGCCGCTTATTTCACTTTTTTTGAGGATTGTGCGATGGAGTTGATGGTCGACCGCGGCTGGCCGGCCGCGCGCATGCACGCCGATGGCTTCGGCGTTGTCGCCCGCGAATTCCGCATTCAATACCAGTCCCCGGCGCTCTTGGATGATGTGTTAGAGGTGTCAACCTGGATTTCCGAGGTAAAACGCGCCTCGGTCTTGCGCCATTACGTGATTAAGCGCGTGGGGGATGACGAGCCCATCGTCCGCGCCCAGGCGCTGTGGGTTTGGATCGATCTCGCCTCCGGACGCCCGCTGCGCATCCCGGAGCAGTATTTGCAGGCTTTTGCGGATAACGTTTTTACAGTAAGCAGTGAATAGTATTTAGTATTTAGTCTGCAGTTTTGGCTGATGGCTGACGGCTGTCAGCTGTCAGCTGTCAGCTAAAAAACGCCTTGCGTGCGCTGTCTAGCTGCTCTAAATAATCCTGGCCATTTTCCATTTCAGCTACGCTCTCGCGAGCGACCTCGTAGGCGAAGCGACGGCCGTTACTTTGCGGTTCAGCCATCCACGAAATTAGGGCGGTGAAAGCCAGCGACAGCAAATACTCCGCTTCCTCTCCCGCGCGTTCGGCATACATCGCCGCCCGCTGGTAATTCGCTCCTGCGCCGGCCGTGGCATTCGCGGCCAGCAGGTGCCCGGCCAGCATCCAATAAGCGCGGGAGAGCGCTAAATCATCCTTATCCAGTTTTAGGGCCAGCCGCAGATTTAGCCTGGCCCCGTCCATGCCGTCCGCGATTTGCAGGGGAGTGATCTCAATCCGTGATTCAGGCCATCCCGGCCAGGTAAAAGACGCCAGATTGTAAGCAAGCTGCTTGGCCGCGCTGAGCAGTGCAATCGCCTTCTCCCTGTTTCTTGCCCCGCTTTCCTCAGCCTGCTGGAAACAAAATCGGATACCCGCCTGGCATACGGCCACGACCTTGGCGATATCTCTCTGCTGCCAGTAAAGCTCCTTGGCTAGATCATTATAAGCCGCGGCCGCGGTCAGCGGATCCGCCTGTTTTTCTAACAACTTAACCGCCGCAGCGACGTCCGCTTGTTCCAGTAATTGCAGTGCTTGTTCAACCATTTGGCTCCCTGTTCCCATATTCATCGGGTGATACTTTCCACATTTCAACAAAAAACGAATTAGCAAGAACGGCCGTGGTTAGTCAGACGGTTGGATTAAGGGGGTGTGTAGCCGGTTTGTAGCGAGTCAGGTAAGGAGGAGTTGGGCCTATTCTTTGAATAGGGCGTGATGGAAGGATCGGGTGGGTAGTTAGCCAGTGATAAAAGAAAAGGGGTAGCCACGGCCGTCCGGCTCCGGGCATCGTTCTGACCCGGTCCGGTGATCTCTGCTTAGAAAAGACCCTCTTGCAATTCATGCCCCAACTTTAGTATAGAACATACGTTCTTGTCAAGAGCAAAAAGGAACGAGTTTCTAGTAAGTGGTAAGGAGTATTTAGTATTTAGTATATCAGTTCATCAGTGTTTCAGTGCTTCAGTTTTTCAGTATCCTGGTCGACCAACTGACGAACTGACCAACTGATGAACTATCTCCCCAGCGCCCCCAAAAAAATACCCAGCCCGCCGATGATCAGGAAGGCCGGCCAGATCAGGTTCCAGTTGAGATTGAATAGAAAGGCTGCGGCAACCAGGCAGAGGATCGTCCCTCCACCCAAGGCGCTCCAGACCTTGCCGGTAAATTCCCCTTCGCTGCGCAGCAGGTCCGCCGCCTTGCTGAATTGGCTGAAGGCCGGAATCAAGATAAACAGCGCCCACCAGTTATGAAGGGCAAAGCCGGTGATATTGTTGAGTAGGAAAATGACGCCTAAAGCGATCAGAAGCAGGCCCGGCATCCAGGGTGTTTTTCCGCGGCCGGAGCTTCTGGGTGGTTCATCAACCTCTTGCCCGGCAGTCTCTTCGTTCTGGTTCACGGCCGTTTTTCTAGAATAAGCCTCTTCCGCCGCCGCCAATTTTTCTTTCTCTTCCGCTTTCAAAGCCTCAATCTCTTCAGGCTCAGAAACGGCCGTTTCCTTCAAGTCCATCGATTCGCTCATGTTATTTCCTAGGAAGTTTATCAGTTAGTCAGTTGGTCAGTCCGTCAGTTGATCTGCCAGAATCCTGACCAACTGAAACACTGAAGTACTGAAAAACTTAAATACCCAATACGCCTCACCATAATATACGCGAACACGGGCGATCGAGTTGCAAAAACCGGCTAACCGCCGGCGGCCATATGGCGGTGCTCAACCATCATGCAGCGATTCTGCACCACGTTCAGGCCCGCCGCGCGTGCTTTGGCCGCCGCTTGCGGGTTAGATATACCTGACTGCATCCAGACCCCCTTAGCGCCAATAGCAATTGCCTGATCCACAAACGGTGGCACATTCTCGCTGCGCTGAAAGATCAGCACCAGATCCACCGCCTTGGGAATATCCTCCAGGGTGGGGTAGGCGGGTTCGCCTAAACCTTCGTCTAAATAGGGATTGACCGCAATGATGCGATACCCCTGACTTTGTAAATAAGCCGGTACATAATAACCCGCTTTAGACGGTGACCGCGAAAAACCTACCACGGCGATCGTCTTGCTTTCTTCCAAAATTTTCTTAATCAATTGATCATCCATAAAAGCCTCAAAAAGGGATGTTGTAACACAACGCTCACGTTGTGCGCGCTGCAGCCTGATGATTTTCTACTTAAAACCAATGCACAAAATCAACTTTCAGCATGATTCTTCTGACACTCCATTATAGTTCACTCAGGGTCGCAATCCTACGAGCTGCCCAACTCCAGGACAAGAGATCTGGCCGGAGTGTCCATTTTCCATGGCTATTATTTGTGGATATAATGAACCTGG
>Ga0316579_10000297_pt1 | contig 15311 bp, 14 predicted proteins | sample J5NA_2_FD_203074 | JGI IMG/M metagenome (GOLD analysis project Ga0316579, IMG submission 203074) | Rhizosphere microbial communities from salt marsh grasses in Alabama, United States - J5-7_160517rDrA | ecosystem: Host-associated > Plants > Roots > Rhizosphere | place: USA: Alabama | collected... | reverse complement strand
CCCCACATGGGTGCATCTAATCCCCTTATCGGCCAGAACCGGGTGAAGAGTAGGAGGAAGAAAATGAGTAAAAATGCCAAATCAGGGATTCGTTCATACCAGGATGACAATTTACTGGAGCTGACAGTATTGGTTTCCAAATCTCCAGACCAATTACTTTGATCTTCGATTGGAGAAAATCTTCCCTGCCTGCCTAGGAAATATCTTGTGGCGATTGCGAGGCAGCCTAAAATTGGGAGCAGCAGGGCATTCAGGAGGTTCGAATGAATCCCTGCAGTATCCATCCAGAGGAAAAGGATTGGGTAGAAAGCTATCCCCAATCCAATCGATAGGCAAATTCTTGTAACCCAATTCTGTTTCTCCCAGGGGGGGAAGAACCAAGAAAGGACTGCCCAACCTGGTATCCCAAAGAGGATCATACCGATCAGGAGCAGGAGAATCCAATAAACACCCTCAACGGATAATCCCGTGATTAGAAGCACAGCATCATAGTTCAGTTTAAAGGAGGATTGAGAATTTAAAGCGAGGTCGCCACTGTATTGAGATCCATTGAGGTAATTGTTTCCAGGTGCTGAACCAATTTTTATAGAGCCAGGTCCGTTGAAAGCCAGCTCGAAATAATAATCTTGGCCCTTGCTGTATTTAATCGCTGGAAAGGTGAAATTATAAAAACCTGCTTTCTGGATTTCCGTACCTGGGACCCTAACGGTTGCTAAGAGTTCACCCGATGGCCTACCTTCATATAAACGTAAAGATAACTCCCCAGATGTATCCTGACCTGGTTTTAAGTAGAGTGATATTCCATCTAAGCCGTCGAATTGGGGAAGAAATGTTTGACCCAGTTGATTATCACGGCTGACCTCAAGAAATTCAGGGTGCGCTGGTTGTTCTGATCTTGAAATTGAAGCACAGCTGGAAATAATCAGCGGGAGGATGAGCAATAAGGTTGACTTTATTCTCATCCGGAAGGGGACCTTTATTTTTGAAGTCATCAGGGGTAATTTAGTTGAGCGAATTCTGATTTATCTGATCCCAGGGGATGCATTTAATCCCCAGCAAGGATTTTCACTCATCAAATTCTTGGCGACGCTGCCGGTATAAGATTTCTTCAAGAACTTTCCGGTTGAATCCAATTAAATCTGCGACCAATCCAATCAGGAATATTTGAAAACCTACAATCAATAAGACTGCCGATAAAATTAAAGATTGGACATGACCCGCGCCTTCACCAATTATGTAAAAATAAACAAAACGTCCTGAGCCGATGATTCCGGCGATCAAGAAAAGTATACTGATGCCAATAAACACGCGCAGTGGTCGATACATGGTATAAGCGCGCAGGATGGTGGTGCTTGAGTTGGCAAGATAATCGGGGATATTGCGCATTAAACGCGAAGGACGCACCTGCTGGTTGGTCCGTACCGGAACATATTCAACGGCCATGTTCCGGGCACCCGCCTGGATCAGGGTCTCCAGGGTATATGAATAATCGTTCATCACCAGGGTTCGCATGGCTGCGTCCCGGGTATATGCCCGGAAACCGCTGGTGGCGTCCGGTATATTAAGACCTGATGCCTGACCGATAGTCCAACTGCCAAAACGTTGCAGCAGGCGTTTTGTATAAGAAAATGATTTAAGAGTTCCAACCTCCCGATCCCCGACCACTATGTCTGCTCTTCCTGCGAGAATCGGTTCGACAAGCAAACCTATATCTTCTGCGTTATATTGGTTATCGGCATCGGTATTAACGATTAAATCTGCGCCCTTCGATAATCCAGTTTCAAGACCGATCTTGAAAGCAGTTGCCAATCCCATGTGATGAGGCAGGGTGATGACATGATGAACCCCAGCCTGGGCTGCTAACTGGGAGGTGTTATCGGTCGATCCGTCATCAACAACCAGGCATTCAATGCTGTCAATTCCATCCAGCTGAGTGGGTAATGCCCGCACTGTTTGCGAGATATTCTGAGCCTCGTTTAAGCAGGGGATTTGTATGATCAGTTTCAATGGAGTTCAACAACCTAGCATTAATAGTAGATTTTGCGTGATTCCAGAGAAGTATACCATCGATACCCTGAACCAAATTTCAGTTAAAACAGATTGTGGGGATGTAGAATCTTACCACTAATGAATAAATGGTAAGAAGATCGGCAGATATTTATTCACCTTTAGCTGGTAAGAAACTATATTGCCAGCGATGCGTCCGTCTGTGTGACGGGCACGAAGATAGACTTTTCCTGAACGATCGGCTGTCCAGATTATCCTCGAAATCTCGTTGAATCCAGCCGATTGTGAACTGGCTAACATCGTAGTCCCATCGGATGCATACAATTCGAGAATAGTGGCGGTCACAGCCCCGGTTGGCCGGCTTTCTAACAGGTAGGCCTGGCCTAATTCAACTTCGAAATTTACCCAATCCTCGTCATTCAAACGATTATCTGCTAAAGGGTTGCAAAAATTATGCACCGTAGGTAAAGCCATGAGATATACCTTGGTGGAGTGTTCTGGTGAATTATCATTGCTGGACCTGTCCCAAATGTCGGGTGCGGAACATAAACCCGCCGGATCCAGGATCGTGGTGCTGGTCTCAGGAAGCTGGGGGAATGCCCCAAAATTACTAGCAAGGTCGATACCCCGCATCCTGAAGCTGTAGGTTGAACCAGGCTGCCCAATAAACCAGCGGTTTAATTCTGATGCTGGAGAAGATGGATTGATATTAGACCAATCCCCACCAGCCAACTTTGACTGCAGCTGGAAATAATCGATTCCTGATAGGTTATCAGACCCGGACCAGCTCAGCTCAATGGCGGTACTTTGCTGGACTGCTTCCAGACTTTGCATGTTTGTTACCGGTGGTGTGCGATCAAAGCCGATGTCCCAGATACCACTGCCTTTCCAATTACCTGCCCAATCGTAAATATTTGCAAAGAAAGCAGCACCCTTCAGTTCGGGATAGTCATTCGCATCCAGGGTGATTCCCCATCCATTGAACCCGTCAAGGTCTTTTCCAATTTCCTGCCAATCGGATGCTAACCATTCTCCCGAATGATAAAGGAATTGAACATAGCTGATTCCACTATCTTGATCATTTGCATCTGTGAGCAGATCAAACGTCACTGATTGATTGATATATGAATTTGATAAGGGTTGAATCAAGTTCCCTTGGGGTGAATTGTTATCCTTGCGCAGTGTAAGCTCGTAATCAAAATCATCCCCACCATATGATGGGTGTGACCAGAGATTGGCACGCACATAATAAGTTCCTGTCCTCTTTAATTGGTAACCCAGGAGCGGATCGAGGAGGGTTCCAAAAATCTCGTCGTCGTGTTGTGCGAGCTCGGAGCGTCCGTCACCATCCAGAAGGAACAAGATGAGATCCAGGTTTTCAACAGGATTACTAGATGAAGTGTTTATATCCAGCACGATATGGTCTCCTGCCTGACCCTCAAATTTATAATAGTCAATATCTCCTGCGGGACAAATTTCTCTGGCAATCGTCTGGTCGAAGTTGATCGTCTCTGCGGTACTCGGCGAATCATTGCTATCGTCACAATCAGGAAGAACTCCCTGGACGATCTCGATATCATCTATAAACCAACCTTCACCATTTGCATTATCAACTGCATCGAGTGTTGAGAACAGGAAGCGGACCTGGATCGTTTGTCCAGCATATTGAGCTAAATCCAGGGTTTCTTGCAGCCAGTAGTTTTCAACATCACTGTTTAGCTGGATAACGTTATGAAACGATGATCCATTGGTTGAGATTTGCACCCAACGTTGATCCCAGTTTGTACCCGGATGCTCTGTGTTATACCAGTACCAGAATTGAAGGAGATAATTATCCTCTGGAATCAGGATTGGTCTCGAGGTCAACGCACCTGAATTAGGGTTATGCGTGTCGTAATTCAACTCTGGGAGACCGTAATACCAGGCGTGATCGACGCTATGGGAGTGCTCAGGATCAGTTATTAAATTCCACAAGCCAGTGGGTAGTGTCCAGTTGCCTGTGCCACTTTCTAAAGAATCGGTTAAAGGTGCGGTGATAGAAAGCAAAGCTGGTGGTGCAGCGGTAATCTCAAAGGTTGAAATTTCACTCCAAGGACTGATACAGGATAATTGGACGCAGCTGCGTGTACGCACCTTCCAGGTGTAATTTCCGACGGCTAGTTGGAGATTATCAGCAATCCAGAATGGGGAAGGTTGCCAACCCGATTTAATATCAACTGAAGGACCTATGATGTTTACCTGAAATTCATTACCAGGACCGGAGTAGCGCCATGAAAAAGGGATTGAAGCATTGTATTCAAATTTTGCTCCCGGCTGAGGATGCAGGAGGATTTGCGGTGCAATTAACAGGCTGGACTTTAAAGAGACTTTAACTGATTTTATTTGGTCACCCCGGATCAAGTTATCATCCAGGCTACTATCATCCCTGAATATTGATTCTGCGCGATCGGAAAAATCGGTACCGCCGAATACCTCGCCAATTACATTCGTCCCGACCTTAATTGATTCAATATTGTTATCCATTTCCAGTGGTAGATTGGCATACCCACCAATTTCTAGTACCTGGCAGGAACCCTGGAAATCCCTCGATGAATAAATTGAAATTTGATCCGCACCAGGAACGCACTGGATCAGATCGGAAGGGCAATTGAAATTTTTGATGATATGGGTCAACCCGGGCAGACCGGACGAGAAATTCCCTGCATTATCCCTGATTTTTAATGCTATTGAAACAGGGCCATTTGGTACCCCATCTTTACACATGTCCCAGCTGCCAGAAATGGTGCTGCCTGGAATCTCTTCGCCAACCTCATGCCACTCATTATCAAAGTATGCCACCAAACGGGTCCTATTTATCCCGCTATCTTCATCAAAAACCCAACCATCGAAAGATACTGAATTTGAGTTAACGAGCAATCCGGTTTCCGGTTCGAATAAATCACCAATGGGTGGGGTTGTGTCTCCGGGAGCAACATTGCCGGATACATAATAATTGCGATACTGGCTGCATACATCATCAGGTCTGGTGCAGTATTCCAGATCGCTCTCGCGTCTCGGTCTACCACCGTTGATATCAACATCTTTGAATGTAATATCCACAGATGTTCCCCAGTATGAATCGGGATTGGTATGGACTTGAAAATGTAAATGGTGCCCCGTGCTCTGACCAGTATCATCAGCAACACCGATGATTTGTCCTTGAGCAACGTAGGCACCGGTTTTTCTTAATTCTTTTGGAATGCTATCCTTCGCCAGATGAAGGTAAAGCTGGTAGGTGGTTGGAGATGTGGATTCATCCTTGAGTACAATATAATTTCCCATATCATCATCATTGCCATTCGAGACTTCCCATCTTGTTCGCCAAACCGTCCCGGCTTTTGAGGCTCGCAGCTGGTACATCGTCTGGGGAATATAGAAGTCGAATGAATAATGCGCGCTACCGGAAGGAATATAGCGATCATGGCCCGTACTCTGGGAGAGATACACGGTTCTACCAGCATCCCATGGGAGCAGGTAGCCTGAAAATGTTGCCTGGGTTGTTTGGATGGAACTGCTGAACATTTCAACATATGCGACTTTACTTTCATCAGTAAGTAATTCAGGAGGTGCAGAACCAACCAGCTCGATCCAACCAGGATCGGAAGGGAGAATCACCTTCCAATCACCATCCGATTTCAGTGCGAATGCTAAGCCAGGTTCGGTGGGGAGGGTATCACCGGTTTCAGGATCCACCATCTCAAGGTAAACAACCCCTTGGGTCTCATCCTGTGAAATTTGGATTTCTTTGATTTGGATGTCGTTGAGCAGGTATCCAAGGACATATTCTTTCTGCCCATCGATGATTTGAAGGATGGCTTCTTCTATGCGTTCCTTTTCGATCTCATGATCTGCATCTGAGGGAGGAGGCGGAGCTGCTGTCGTTGAGATCGAGTAAGCAATTAGAAAGATGGAGGTAAAAATGATGAATAATACGAATACAATTTTTCGATTCATGCGCGCAGATTATCCACAGCCTTTCAAGCGATCAATATTCATCGATCCTGAGTCGCTCAAATCTTAAAAGCTTTGTTCATACTCAGGAAGCCAGAATTATCCAAGATCCATATTTCACTCGCGAATCGTTGGATGAAGTATCGATCATGTACCACTGCAAGAACTGTGCCGTCAAACCCGCTTAATGCATGTTCGAACTGTGTTCGAGATGGAATATCAAGATGATTAATGGGTTCGTCTAACAGTAAAAAATCACACCCCTGGATGATTAGCGAGGCTAATTGCAAACGGGAACGTTCACCGAGGCTCAGTTTACCCACTGGAAGAAAGACATCATCGCCCGAAAAGAGGAAATAATGCAGGAAAGAACGCGCCTCTGTCTCGCTGATATTCGCATAATTCTGGATGGTCTCTAATGAATTCAGATTAGTGGATAGTTGTTCCTGTTCCTGAGACATATATCCGAGCTGAATATTCGCTCCCACAGAGACCAAACCGGAGATTGGTTCAATCTGACCCGAGATGGTCCTTAATAGAGTTGTCTTTCCCTTCCCGTTAGGCCCAGAAAGCGCGATTCGGTCGCCATAGCCAATTGTGTGGTCAATGCCAGCAATTAATATCCTCTGAGCTGAATAACCGATTGAGAGATTTTCTAATCTGGCGGCTACCTGGCTGTGGTGCTTGTTATGATCAAATTCAACGTGCAACTGCCATGAGCGACCTGGTTTTTCAACTCTAACGTCAGAATTTGTATACCTCTCCAATTTCTTTTCCCGGGATTTTGCCTTGCGGGCGACTTTTTTCGCATAACGGCGGACCCCCGGCTCCCTCGAGGTGGTTGTTATTTCAACCTGGTAGGCCTGGTTCTTTGTTTTCGCAATATCCTGTTTCATCTTGCGGATTTCGTAAACCTGGTCACGGTAGGTAGCTAATTGTTTTTCCTGGCGATTAAGATATTGATCAAGGTATTGACTGTAATTCCCTTGATATTGATGGATAGTGTGGGATATTGAGTCTAAATCGATGATTTTACCGACGGTGTTATCCAGGAAGGTGCGGTCGTGTGAAACGATTAAAATTCCACCCGGGAATGAGTTGAGCCAACCTTCGAGCCATTCCAGCATAGCAATATCTAGATGATTGGTTGGTTCATCAAGGATCAATAAATCAGGATTCTTGATTAATAGACTAGCTAATCCAAGTCGTGTTTTTTGGCCACCACTTAATTGGGAAACCAAGGTACTTTCTGGAACATCCTTCAAGTTAAATTTTTCCAAAATTTCATCTGGGTGGCTTTGGGGAAATTTGAAGTGCTCAATTTTTTCCAGGATCAAATCGTATTCATCCTGGAGAGCCTGATCCTCAGGGTGCAGAGTGACCGACATTGCCAAGGACTTGAGTTTTTGCGCTAAGTACTCTGGATCGGATGTCAATTTTGAAATATATTCTTGAAGGCTTGTACCAGGAGGAAAATCGTGTGATTGGGGTAGATAACCGACCTCCAAATCGGGTGGAGTAAACGTGATGTGCCCATTATCAGGTTCAATTTTCCCTGTAATGATTTGAATCAGCGTGGATTTTCCAGAACCATTGGGACCAATTAACCCCACTCGATCAGAAGGGTTAACATTAAATGATACCTCCTGGAGGACTACCTTGATATTAAAACTTTTAGAAATATTATGGACAGTTAACATGATTGAGCTCCAATTAGTAAAGAAAAACCGGGGGCAACAGCCACCGGTACCAACTTTTTCCGTGCTTCATACCCCAGAAATAATTTGGAATTAAACTAATTGTCAGTCATCTCATGTTCCTGGATTTATATAGTTCCTGCGAATATTATATCATTTGTGGAATTAACTGGTAGCAACCCTTTACACGCACCCGGTAATTAACACAGGAGACATAATTGTTGCGTTATTTATTGGATCAATGTAAGATAGCATTGAAAAAACTTTGGAATGCGGGAAGATCTTGAATAGAAATCACCGGGTTTTGTTCGCAATTGTAATAGTCTTACTGTTAACCATACCTGTCAGAATTGTATCGGGCCATGATCCTGATTGGTTCCAGGTTCAAATCGAGTACTATTTTCCAATTATTCAACAAAATTTTGGATTTCCAACACCAACACCAACAAGAATACCAAAACCAACTTCGACCAGGACACCTACGAGCACACTGATTCCGTTCCGATCTTCAACTCCAATACCAACGGCAACCCAAACTCCTACGAATTCGATTACACCAACAGTTACATTAACCCCAACTTATACATCAACCACGACTTTAATTCCTCTGGCCTCAATCACCATCCAGTTTCCCAGTCTTACACCGTCTATAACACCTTCACCAACGGCTTCACAAACCTCTATACCCAGTCCAATCCCTTATCCGGGGGTCACTTCTGGCGTGCCTCTTGCAGGGTGGGTGGTGATAATCCTGCTGGCTTTGCTCTGGACCATATTGGCTATCTGGTTGTATCTCTTTCTGCGTCAGAGGGACCGGGGTTAATTCATAAATTCCCCAGTTTCGATGGAATAATCAACTTTTTCCATACACAGGGATGCTGGCACCTGTGATAGCCCTTGCTGATTCTGAAGCTAAAAATAAGATCACATCAGCAATCGCATCTGGGCTGACCCAACGGCTGAAGTCAGCATCTGGCCTTGATGCGCGATTTTGAGGGGTGTCGATTGTTCCAGGGAGAATGCAATTTACATTGATGTTATCATTTTTTAATTCCTGTGCAATAGATTCAGTAATCCGAATGACAGCACTCTTTGCCCCGCTATACGCAGAGTGGTTTGGACTTCCTTCTCTGCCTACCCTCGCTGAAACATGGATAATTTTTCCGGATTTTGCCGCCTTCATGATAGGAGTAATCGTTCTGGCAAGGTTAAAGACTGGGCGAGCGTTTATATTAAACAACAGGTCCCAGGTTTCTTCGGTCGTCTCATAGATAGGAGTTCCACCACGGTAACCGCCAATCGTGTTGACCAGCACATCAACTTTTCCAAACCTATCCATCGTTTTCTCAACTATGGCATCCAACCCAGCGCGATGATTCACATCAACTCCCTGGAAGATCAGATGCTGATCTGATGTGACTAATTCCGGAAATATTTTTTGTACATCCTCCTGGCTGTAATCTACGAGAACAAGGTTTGCGCCACAGGAAAGGAATTTTGATGCGACTGAACTACCTAAATTGCCTCCAGCTCCGGCGATGAATACCACTCGATCCTCGAAATTAAATTCAACCATGGTACCTCCTTCTTCAAATTGTTATTCAACTTTACTCGAGAACGAACTATCTTTTAATTCTCAATTGAGAATTTGGCTTATTACGAGTTGAGTTGTTCCAGGTTAATTTTCTCGATTATTTTGAGAAGTTCTTCGTTATTGGGGATATCGGACATTGATTTCCCATAATGAATATAACGCACGATACCGTTCTTATCGATAATCGCCTGGGCTGGCATACGCCCGAATTTAAAAATCTTAACTTGCTGTCCGTAGAGTTTTAGAACAGTATGTTTCGGATCCGGCAAACCGATAAACGGTAAATCGTGTTTTTCCCAATAACTTCTAAAGGCCTCTGTTCCTTCGGGTCCTACTACCAAAATAACAGTATCATTTGCCTCAAATCTGGAATATCCCTGCCGCAACTGCGACATGTGCGCACGACAAAATGGTCAGGTAAATCCACGATTAAACACGAGGAGGACGTTTTTTTTGTGCTGGTAGCTTGATAATTCTACAAGATCGCCTTTGAATGTATCGAGTGAAAAATTTGGTGCTGGTTGGTTAAAGGTTAAAGTGCTCATTTTATTCTCGTTAATAAATCTTTCGTTGATTCTATAATGATTTGTTGTTGAATCTCCCTGGAGATTGATGCCGGATTATCACCGGGTTGGTCACCATACCAACCAAATTGCGAATGGTTTCCGCCATCGATCTTTACCCAGGATGTGTTTTCAGGCATTAGTTTCCGTGATTCATCAATTTCCTGATTAGAAATCAAACCGTCATCGGTAGCGTATATTGACATAGATTCCAAGGAAGATGCTGATAAATCATCGCTTGAAGCCGGATACGCAGCCCAAAGGATAATCCCATCTATCTGATCAGGATCACTTATTGTGTATTTTGCTGCCATCGTTCCCCCTAATGAATGTCCAGATATCACCCAATTAGAAATTGTGGGGTACTCATTGATCACCTGCCCAGCTTTCTGCCATCCAAACACTGCCAAATTAAAAGGCATCGCAGGGATGATCACCAGATATCCATCTTCAGCTAAAGCATGTGCGGCAGGTGCATACGATCTTGGATCGACTCTGCCACCAGGGTAGATGATCAATCCAGTATCGATTTTTCCATGCATAGGTTGGAAAACAAGCCATGGATCTTCACCCACCCGAACCTCCGCGCTGGATTGTATGGCGGTCAATGCTTGAGGCATCGGGCCAAGTGGGGAATACGCCCATATGGAAAATCCGATGAATGCAATTCCCAGGACCAGTATGAGAGCCCAGATGAATTTTGATCTTCGTTTCATATTCAGCCTGTTTAAGATATAGATTTCCCTGGTTCAAGCGGGATTGCCGGTGGAAAATGCAGGATTGTTCTCGTCTTTGGACGTTTCTCCCCTGATTTTCCGGGCTATCCACAGACCGCCTCCAATGAGACCAGCCAGTATAAAGACTGCCAGGTATTCGATCAGTGGTATCCTGATAATCTCATTTAATTGAACCCAGCCCCGGCCGCTGTAAATATAAAAAGCGGAAGCGAGATAAATGATCAGGATTAAACTTTTGCTCCAAAGTTTTAATCCTAGGCCATGCATTTGCGTGATGATAAAAATGCCAGCAAAACCAAAGGCAAACATCGGCCAGAGGTCATTGCCTGTCATCAGTGCAACCAGAGTTCCGTGAACCAATACCAGAACCTCAAGGGTCAGGTTCCACCATCGATTTAAATGGACCCTGGTAAAGATAAGACTCCCTTGAAGCATTAATAGGAACATGTAAAAGAAACCAATTAGATGCCCACTCGTCCCTTCCATCGGGTGGTACCAAAAAGTGTAAACAATTGCCCAGGCAAATAAGTATCCATGGTATTTTCTTGCAAAACGGTTTATTTGATTTGGAAATTTTACTTTCTTGCCAAAGAACAAACCACGACGGGAGTTTTCCATCAACAAGACCCAAACCAGTAGGATCACCACAGAAGCCTGTGAACTCCAGATCGAAACATCTTGGGCCAGTCCATCGTACCAGACTTGGCTTTGGAAAAGGTGGAGCAGGATAAAGAATGCATTCATAGATAAAGCAATCACGTTTAATTTGTGCAACCCGGTGGAATATTTATAGTCATTCTTTTGGGCGTAATAGATAAGTGCCCAGAAAGAAATTTGGTGTAAGGCATATAATCCCCAGGCAGATGCACGGGTGATAAAAGTGGGTTCCATTAAACGCCAGTAATACCAGGATGCACCAGAATCCGGGTAGTGGGGAATCGAAAGTAAACGCTGTCCTGTCCACCAGATTAGCCCCGTGAAGATGAAGCTGAATATGATTCCTGCCCATAATGCCAAATTATCTTTTCTAGACATGGGTGTATTGCTTGATGTGCTGGTATTCATCGATAAATTGCCTCGTTTTATAATTAATTGAATATATTATACCCGAATGCACAGTAATTGTCAATGTATTGTACAGATAGAAAAACGGATTTTTATCGAATCAATTGGAGGTGTTCTTGGATTCCAGAGGCTTGTTTTGCGTCCGGTTGATCAAAGAGCGTTGCAGGATAATCGAAAGCTCTAGTTGATTGAAAACGGCATTTGCACGGATATTAATGCGATTATCCCGAAGATAGTAATGATCGCGCCGGCAATACGATTGACCCACCTCATGGTTGCAATGTTTATCCGATTGCGGATCAGGCTGGTAATGTAAGTCAGAACAAACCACCAAGAACAAGAACCAAGAAAAATTCCAAGAATCATTAAAACTGCAGAGGTGTAATTTCGACCTTCGAGGTATACGGCACCGAGCCCGGTGAAAATAGCTGCAAACGAAAGAATTGTGAGCGGGTTGGAAATTGTCAAGAGGAAGGTAGATAAATAGTCACTGAGAAGATTTCGATGATTTTCCAATCCTGGATTGGCGGCGACATATTCTACAGGTGCTGAGAATAGTACCCGCATTCCGAGAAAGATTAAAAAGATGCCTCCACCCAACCTGAGCCAGGTGGATTGATTGATCAGGAAAGTTGAAATGAAAGCCAGACCGAAGGCAGCTATCGATCCATAAAGAGCATCTGCAGTTGCTGCACCCAAACCAGAGATTAACCCTGACCAGCGACCTTTGTCGAGGGTTCTACGGATGCAAATAATCCCGATTGGACCAACTGGAGCGGCGATTGAAAATCCAATCACAAGACTTTGTAAGAAAATTGGTAGACTCAATGTAATAAACCTTGAAATAATGAGTTGAGATTGCCCTGCTATTGATAAAACCCATGATAGGAGATACGTAATATTTGCCGATTCGCATAGCCATCGTACTGGTTAGTGGTCAACCACCCGGTTGCATTGATAGATAAAATATCATAGTAACATTTACTCCTGCTTCCAAGGTTCCATAGAAGTGTACCAGTTTGATCCTGGTTTCTAAAATCTAATAAAACTAGTGTATACTAGTTTTCCATTATGTACCCGGATATCCCTCAACCCATGTTCCACCAACCACAATTACTCATCTTCGATGAGAGCATTGGGACTGTAGAATTATTTCCAACGATTTGGAAATCTCTTGAAGATTTAACACAAGAAGATGAAACCTTGCGGGCAGCTGCATTAGACCAGATCGCTGAATTGGATGCTGCTCGAATTTCTCCAGTGGTGAGTTATTTCCTTGTTACCAGGATCGTTGATACTAATCTCGACTTGAGAGCCAGGGTCGTTGAGATTTTGAGCAGCGTTCTCACTGTTGACGAAAATGGCTTTCCCTCACCGGAAGAGGTGCGCAACAGTTTAAGGATCTATCTGTCTGCAATTCGCACTCGCCAAATTTATGCACTTCTGCAAGTTTCAGAAAAATATCCTTCTCTGGAATCTTGTGTTGCACTTCTGTTGAATACCAGTCCGTTTGGTGGTAATCATCTGATTGAAATTCTGAATGAGAGGAAAAATCCGCTTGAATTACGTAAACAAGCTGTATTGATGATTGGAAAGGTTGGTTATCTTTATACTTTACCGGCCCTGGAAAAAATTGTGGGTCGTTTAGAAACATACTTAGCAGGTCAAAAGTCAATGAGCTTCGTAACTCAGTCAAGATCAAGGGAAGCTGAATTGCTCCCTATGGTCCAAGAAGCGATCGATTCCCTTCGAGCCCAATAACCTACCTAACCTTTTCCTGAATTAACTGGTTGCAATTTGGGCAGATTGTCTCCCCCTCGGTGATGAGAAAGCCGCAATTCTGGCAGGTCTGAGGTTGGACATCTCCAAGTGGTGCACCGCATGCCAGGCATCTGGATTCTCCAACCGGATTGGCTGTCTCGCAATATTCACATGTCATCCGTTTGAAGCGGGCTGACAACTCAAAAGTTGCTCCTTTCAATTTAGCATATTCTTCAATCACCTGCCATACCTGGTCTGAAATCTGGATATTTTCCACATCCTGAGCGATATCATCCAAACGGTGAATCAAATTAAATGGATTCTGCCATACGGATAGGATTGTTGAGCCAATACTTGCAGCAATTCCTAACCAGGCTTGTTCACCAATCTGCACTGCAACACCATCCTCAACCTGTTCCAGATAAATGGTTAATGCAGTATTGCCACCTGACATGGGTCGGCTCGTCGTACCAATTTGAACAAGAACTTTTCCCTGTTTTAAGAATTGTTGCGCCTGAAGGTTCCCATGGTTAAATTCAGCCACTAATGCACTTCCAATTTCTCGTGCTTCGATAGGGCCATGAAATATTCTGCGATCCATCAGTTAAACGCTCCTTAAAGTGTAATGGCTGAGGTATATCTTAGATTATAATCGTGCTCTGAGGTTTTAAGAATATCAGTTGGATACCATTTACAGATGAATAGAAGAAAATTTGGAATTCTATTGGTAATCGGAGTGCTATGGGTATTGTTATTTCCATCCATCAGACACCTTGTTGTTTTTCGGGTTAACGCTCAAATTCCAACGGTTTCCATCCCAACAGTAACCGGTTCTCCCATTGGTTCCGTGGTGAGTGTTCGCAGAGATGCTGATCAAGATAGTATCAATGTTCGTTCTGGTCCGAGCGCGAAATACGATATTATCGGAGTGCTGATCGTTGGGCAAACCGTTCCAGCGAAAGGCAGGACCCCTGGAGGTGACTGGATACAAATTAATTACCCTGGTGTCCCTGATAGCTCTGGATGGGTATACTCACCTTTAGTAGATGTAAGTGGTAGTATTCCCATCGTGGAACCCCCGCCAACTCCAACACCGAAAACAACCCCGACAGTTGATCCTACTCTCGCCGCCCAGTTCATTTTAGAGATTCCACCTACACGGTTGCCTACTTATACGGCACCACCACCGCTTGTTGTACCAACATTCGCTGTTGAGGAAGTTGCAATAAGCACAGCGGGGATCCCGATGGGGGTTGTAATAATTGGTATGGCAGTCCTCGGAATTTTTGGAGTCTTGATATCATTTCTTAGGGGAAATTAAAAAGGATGCAGAATTCTGCATCCTTGAAATCTCTGCTCGAACGAAAGATTCGATCAGCAGCTGCAACCACCTGCTGGATTCGCAGAAGGGTCTCCACTGGTTCTAAATGAGCTGCCGCAACCACAAGTAGATACAGCATTCGGATTTTCGATTTTAAATCCACTACCCATAATTTCATCGACATAATCAACGGTTGCACCGTCTAAATAATTGATCGAAATTTCATCGATTACCAATTTGACACCATGTTGCTCCGTCACAATATCTGTCTCGCGAATATTGTCCTCTAAAGCCATGCCATATTGAAATCCCGAACATCCACCACCGGATACAAACACCCGTAAAGCCAAGTTATCGAGCTCGCGCTTTTTGAGTAAATCCTGAACCGCTGTTGCTGCAGCTTCAGTGAGATTAATTTGAGCATTCTGAGTTTGTTCAATTAGGTCCATTTTTACCTCTTTATCCTGAGTATTCTAATTAAGACCGATAATATCTCATAATTCTAACCAATTCTAGTAATTCAGTCAATGAAAATATCAATAATCATAGCTGCTATTAATTTAATTTAGGCAAAAC
>Ga0316579_10000296_pt1 | contig 15312 bp, 13 predicted proteins | sample J5NA_2_FD_203074 | JGI IMG/M metagenome (GOLD analysis project Ga0316579, IMG submission 203074) | Rhizosphere microbial communities from salt marsh grasses in Alabama, United States - J5-7_160517rDrA | ecosystem: Host-associated > Plants > Roots > Rhizosphere | place: USA: Alabama | collected... | reverse complement strand
GCAAGTGAAAGACATGGTGAAACACAGCCGACTGTATACCATTTTTGAGCTTGTGGATCGGGTTTCCACAAAGCAGTGCAGGGAATCCTTGATTGCGTTGAACCGGTTTCTGGAAGAAGAGGACAAGAGGGGGGCGCCCCTTCGGCTCATCGGTATGCTGAATCGACAGATACGGATGATCTGGCAGGCAAAGGCGGTTCTCGATGGGGGCGGTCGGATGAAAGATGTGGCCAAGAAGCTGGGCCCACTCCAATTTCTGGCCAAAGATCTGAGCAGGCAGTCCAAACAGTGGTCTGTGGAGGAATTGGAGAGGGGGTTGGATCTGCTTTACAGGGCGGACGGATGGCTCAAATCAGGGTCTCGGCCGAAACCGGTCCTGGAGAATCTGATCCTATCGCTGTGTAGTTAAGACCCTTTTTCCGAGGTGACCCGGTTGACCTGACGGGTAAGGCGGGATATGGTCCGGGCGGCTTTGTTCCTGTGGACAACCCCTTTGGAGGCGGTTTTTTGGAGCAAGGAAACAGCCGTGTTGAGCTTTTCCAAAGCTTGATCGGGCTTGTTTTCGGCCAGCGCCGCTCGGATATCTTTGACCACGTTCCTGGCCCTGGTCTTGTGGTTCAGGTTTCTGAGACGCCTGCTTTTGTTTTGCCTCGTTCTTTTGAGGGCTGATTTATGGGTCGCCAAATGAACATCTCCTTTATGAAATTTGTATTAAACACTAAACCCATTTTTAATAAGGAAAAAGACATCTGCTGTCAAGACAAAAAGATCCTTTGAGAAATCCGACCCCATCCGAGGCACAGAGTGTCAGCCGGGCAGCGGGAACCGTGGGGTTCTACACCTTTTTGAGCCGGGTCTTGGGGCTGGTCAGAGATGTTGTGGTGGCCAGGTACTTCGGCGCCGGCATGGCTGCAGATGCGTTTTTTGTGGCCTTTCGGATTCCCAACTTGCTGAGGCGCCTCTTTGCGGAAGGCTCGCTGACTATCGCCTTTATCCCTGTTTTTACCGAGTACCTGGCAAAAAAATCAAAAGAAGATGCCTTTGAACTGGCCAGGGCGGTGATGACCCTCCTTTCAATAGCCCTGGCCGTTGTCACCATCCTGGGTGTTGTATTTGCTCCGTGGATCGTGAGAATCCAGGCTTTTGGTTTCGGCGGGGCAGGCGTCAAATATGACCTGACCGTTCTTCTCACCCGGATTACCTTTCCCTACATTTTCCTCATCAGCCTGGTGGCTTTCTTCATGGGCATCCTGAACTCGCTCCGTCATTTTGCTGCACCGGCGGCGGCTCCCATACTTTTGAACGTGGGTATCATCGCTTCCACGGTGTGGATTTCACCCCATTGTCCGCAGCCCGTTATGGGCGTGGCCGTTGGTGTGATTATCGGGGGTGTCTTGCAGCTCGCGCTCCAAATCCCCTGGGTTTTGAAGAAAGGGGTCTCTCTTGTTCCCTGCTGGAGGCCGGGTCATCCCGCGGTGATGAGAATAGGGGCGCTCATGCTTCCCGCCATTTTTGGTTCCGCTATTTATCAGTTGAATCAGTTCGTTGGGACCCTTCTTGCCTCTTTCCTGCCCCAAGGAAGCGTTTCCTGGCTTTACTATGCCGACCGTCTGGTCGAGTTTCCCCTGGGCGTTTTTGCCATAGCCGTCAGCACGGCTGTTCTCCCATCCCTGTCAAAGCAGGCGGCCGGCCAAGAGATGGATGAATTCAGAGACACCCTTCGCCATGCCCTCAGTCTGGTTTTCTTTATCACCATACCGTCCATGGCCGGGCTGATCGCGCTGAGAAAGCCCATCATACAGCTTTTTTTCGAGCGGGGCGCTTTTGACCCCTTTTCGACGGACATGACCGCTGTGGCGCTCTTCTATTACACCGTCGGCCTCTGGGCTTTTTCAGGGATCCGGGTGATGGTATCTTCATTCTATGCGCTCCAGGATACCAAAACGCCGGTCAAGGTTGCCGCCGTGGCCATGGTGGCGAATCTTGTTTTCAGCCTCATCTTGATGGGGCCCCTGAAGCACGGCGGACTGGCTCTGTCCCTTTCGGCGGCCTCGACTTTGCATTTCTGTCTTCTCGTGTTCCTGCTTCACAGGAAGCTTGGTCTTCAGAACCTTAGGTTGGTGGGAATCTCGGCTCTCAAGAGCCTTTTCGCCTCAACGGTCATGGGGCTTGCCATTTACGCGGTCCATGCCTTGTGGTTTGGGGGCACAAGAGCGACGGGCCTGCTGCCTCTGGCTGGGGAGGTGGCCGGACTTGTTTTCGGGGGCGCTATTCTCTATTTCGCCATGACCCGACTCATGGGCTGCGGCGAGCTCGGGTCCATCATGGACATACTGAGGCCGGTTTTGAGAAGGCTGGGCTTATGATAGGGGTATGCTGTGGCCCCGTGTTTTGTGTGAACAATTTCTCCACGATCATGCTGACTTGGAGGTGCTGACATGCCAAACGGGTTATTGAATTACAAAAGAATTCTCGTGGTGGACGATGAATCCGACGTCCTGGAAACGCTTGAAGAGATTCTGTCCATGTGCGAGGTGGTTACCGCTTCCACTTTCGATGAGGCCAAAGCACTTTTGGAACGAGAATACTTTGACATCGCCATACTGGACATCATGGGGGTTGACGGTTACGGGCTTCTCGAGATTGCAAACCGCAGGAACATTACCGCTGTGATGCTCACGGCACATGCCCTGAGCCCTGAGGATACGGCGAAATCTTACAAAGAGGGGGCGGCTTCCTACGTGCCGAAAGAGAAGGTTTCGGAAATCACCGCGGTCTTGAACGATGTTTTGCAAGCGAAAGAGGAGGGAAAGAGCACGTGGTCGCGATGGTTGGATAGGTTCGCAGCCTATTACGACGAGAAGTTCGGTCCCCGCTGGAAAGCGAAAGCCAGGGAACTGATGGAAGATATCGGCGCGTGGGAATAAGCCGGACATCTGGCCACGCTTTCAGGTAAAGAGCGACACGGCAGCGCGGTCCCGCCGCTGCACACAGCAAGATCAGTGCAAGGAGTCTGGACGTGATATTCCGGGAAACCGGTGAAGTGAAAGATTCTTTTTTTGTCCTGGGGTCGGCCGACAATCCGATTTATCTTTTGAAGAGCCGAAGACCCGTTCTTTTCGATGCGGGGCTCACCGTGCTCGCACCTGCCTATGAGAAGGCGATTCGCACGGTTCTGCAGGCAACCCCTCCGGAAATGATACTGCTGACCCACGTCCATTTTGATCACTGCGGCGCGGTTTCTTATCTCAAAAAGGCCTTTCCCGGGTTGAAAGTGGCTGCCTCGAAAAAAGCCGGGGAGATCATGAAACGTCCGAACGCGGTCAGGCTCATGCGCCATTTGAGCGAAAAGGCCGTTGCCGGGAGTGAGGAATCTCAGGAGGTGTCTTTCCTGTCGGAGCCCTTCGAGCCTTTTGAGCCGGATTTGATCCTTGAGGAGGGGGATGAGATCGGGTTGGAAGAAGACTTGCACATCGAGGTGCTCGAGACGCCCGGCCACACTTGGGACTTCTTGAGTTACTACGTCCCTGAGAAGAGGATCCTGATTGCTTCGGAGGCAGCCGGCTGCGCCGTCAATTCGGAACACATTTCTATTGACTGCCTTACGGCGTTTGACACCTATTGGCGTTCCATGAAACGGCTTGCAGCGATAGAAGCGGACATCCTCTGCCAGGGGCACCGTTTTGTCTATGAAGGGGAGGATGTGAGCCGCTTCTGGGAGAGATCCATGGCCGCAGCGCTTCGGTTCAAGGCCATGGTAGAAGACCTCTGGCAAAGTGAAAAGGGAGACGTGAAGCGCATCATGATGCGCATCAAGAGGCTGGAGTACGACCCGCTTCCTTTTCCCAAGCAGCCGGAAGCCGCTTACTTGGCCAATCTGGAAGCGCGGGTAAAGGGTGCCCTGAGGGCGAAGCCGGGAGATACAAAAAAGTAGAGCACCCCAAGTGCACTGAGGCGAAAGGCTCTGGTTTTGGGTGTATCTCGGGATCAAAAAATCGGGGTTTTGTTTGCTTTGGGGGCCTTTGGTTTCTGGGGCCTTGTCCCCATCTATTTCAAGGCTCTGCAGCATGTGGCTCCCCTGAATATCCTCTGTCACAGGGTGGTGTGGTCGGTTCCCTTTACCGCCGGGCTCATTCTTGCAGGTCGCCAACGGAGATCCTTGCGAGAAGCGCTCCATGTTTCAGGCGTGCTGCGTACCCTGTTTCTGAGTGCCACCTTGGTGGCTCTTAATTGGTTTGTTTTCATATACGCCATCACCACGAACAGAGTTATTCATGCCAGCCTAGGCTATTTCATCAATCCCCTGGTCAATGTGCTTTTGGGCATGGTGTTCCTCAAGGAAAAACTGGGGCGCTGGCAGACGCTGGCTGTTCTTCTGGCTGCAACGGGGACGCTCAACCTTACAGTACGACAGGGTGAACTGCCCTGGATTTCCCTAACCCTGGCCTTCAGCTTTGGGTTTTACGGCCTGTTGCGGAAGACCGTGCGAATTGAGTCACTGAACGGCCTCTTTGTGGAGACGAGCCTCCTTTTCCCTTTCGCTTTGGGTTATCTGGTTTTTGCGGCTTGGAAGGGGGTGGGCGCTTTTGGTGTGGTTAATTGGCAGACGACTCTTTTACTCGCTTTGGCCGGGGCAGTCACCTCCGTACCCCTGGTCTGGTTCACCAGTGCGGCGCGCAAACTCAGATACAGCACCGTCGGGCTGCTCCAGTACTTGTCCCCCAGCCTTCAGTTTGCGCTCGCCGTTTTTTTGTACAAGGAACCTTTCACGGTAGCGCACCAGGTCACTTTCGGATTCATTTGGACCGGCCTTGTCATTTTCATGGCGGACTCTCTCTACAAGCAGCGGCGGTATGGCGGGAGTTGAGAGCCACGAGTCGGTTTTGAATGCTGAGATTATATCTTGAAAAACCCGTGGCCCTCTGATACCTTTCCAAAAAATAAAGCCATCAGAACAGGGTTTAACAGGGGTTCTTGTCTCAAGAGGCCAACCCTTCGCGCTGGGAACCGACCCCGGCACTTTCGGTTGGCCTGTGATTCATTCGTCTTCGCCGAGATCTCCGGGACCTTGATGCAGGCTGTATATCCCGCAGCTCGCTGTGCGGAGCTACATTTGCCTTTCGTGCTGTCCGCTGAGAAAGGATGACGGCGCGAACGTCTGCCAGAAGGTGGTTTCCATGGCAAAGGACATGGCTGGCGATAAAGGTCCGGGCGATGCCGCAACCGTGGCATCCATCGACATCGGGAGTCACACCGCGAGGCTGCTGATTGCAGAAAAGACCGGCGGCTCGAAGCTTTTTCGCCCCCTCGTCAGAAAGAGGGCCTATATTCGGCTCGCCGAGGATTTCAAAGGGGGGCTTATCAAGCGAGAAGCGATGGATCGAGCCGTGGCCGCTCTCGAAGATTTTGTTTCAGAGTCGCGGCGCCTCAGGGTCGATACGATCCGTGCTATTTCCACCGGCGTGGTGAGAAACGCCGGCAACAAAGATCGCTTTCTGGATTTGATCTCCAAGCGCACGGGAATCCCGGTTGCGGTGATCTCCGGCGAGGAGGAGGCCCGTCTGACCGGGAAAGGTGTATTTTACGCCTTGAACATGCACGGGAGGCCCTTTGTGATATTCGACCTCGGGGGTGGGACAACGGAATTTGTGTTCGGGCAAGACAAGAGGACCGAGGTGAGATCGATTCCTTTAGGCGCCATGGTGCTCACCCAGAAGTATCTGAAAAGGGACCCCCCGGAAGAAAAGAACCTGAGAAAACTGGAAAAGTATATAGCGAAGACCCTTGAGGACGCGTTTGCTTCGAAGTTTCCCAAAGGGGAAGAGCGACTTCTTGTAGGCACGGGAGGGACGGTGACGACCCTAGCCGCCATGATTCAAGGGATTGAAAGCGAGGATATAGGCCCGGGCAACATCCATGGCTTGTTGCTGAAACGAGAAGAATTTGTAGGTCTTCTTCCCAGAATAAGCACCATCAGCCTTGCGGAGAGATTGAAACTCAAGGGCCTGGATCGGGGAAGAGCGGATGTGATTGTGGCCGGCGCCATGGTGGTGGGCGGCATCCTCGAGTTCTTTAATTCCCCCGGCATGGTGGTGAGTTTTTCGGATATCCTAGAGGGGATTTTGGTAGAATGCTTTACGGAAATCAAAGCTTAAGTTATTCATGAGGGGAGCACATGATGGAAGGGAAAGATTTGCAGGAGGGCTACACCTTTGATGACCTGATCCTAGTGCCGGACAGATCGGCTGTCCTGCCTGGCGATGTGGATGTGAGAACACGCTTGTCCAGGAATATTCAGCTGAATATCCCTATTGTGAGTGCCGCCATGGACACGGTCACGGAATCTGAAACCGCCATTACCATGGCGCGACAGGGCGGCATCGGTTTTGTGCACAAGAATATGAGCATCGATCGGCAGGTCCTTGAAGTGGAAAAGGTGAAGAAGTCTGAGAGCGGTATGATTGTGGATCCCATTTCCATAGAACCGGATAGGAAGCTCCACGAAGTCCTCGAAATCATGCGCAAGTACAGAATATCCGGGGTCCCGGTGGTCAAAGAAGGGAACCTTTTGGGTATTATCACAAACAGGGATTTGAGATTCGAAACCAACCTGGACCAGAAGGTTGAAGCCGTGATGACCAAAGAAAACTTGGCCACCGCAAGGCCGGGCATCACCCTTGAGGAGTCCAAGAAGATTCTCCACGAGAGGCGGATCGAGAAACTCCTGGTAACCGATGACAAGGGCAAGCTCGTGGGGCTGATTACCATCAAGGACATTGAAAAGATCAAGAAATATCCCAACTCGTGTAAAGATGCGCTGGGGCGACTGCGTGTTGGTGCAGCCGTGGGCGTTGGACCGGACATGGAAGACAGGCTCGGCAGGTTGACCGCCGTTAACGTGGATGTGGTTGTGGTGGATACAGCCCACGGCCATTCTGAAGGGGTGATTGCTGCGGTGAAGCACGTCAAGAAACTCTATCCTGATCTGGAATTGATCGCTGGGAATGTGGCGAGCGCAGAGGGTGCCCGAAGCCTGATTGAGGCCGGGGCGGACGGGGTCAAAGTGGGTGTGGGGCCGGGATCCATCTGTACCACAAGGGTTGTGGCGGGGGTTGGGGTTCCCCAAATGACCGCCATCATGAAATGCGCCGTGGAGGCGAAGAAAAGGGGAGTACCCATTGTTGCAGACGGGGGTATCAAATACTCTGGCGACATCACCAAGGCTTTGGCGGGCGGAGCGGATTCCGTCATGATCGGAAGCCTGTTCGCGGGTACCGAGGAGAGTCCCGGCGAGACGATTCTGTTTCAAGGGCGGAGTTACAAGGTCTACCGGGGCATGGGCTCTATAGAGGCCATGCAAGAGGGAAGCAAGGACCGGTACTTTCAAGACAGGGTTGAGACTGACAAGAAATTGGTTCCCGAGGGCATTGTGGGTCGGGTGCCTTATCGTGGTCCCCTGGCGGACACGGTATACCAGCTCGTCGGCGGGCTGAGAGCGGGCATGGGCTATGTGGGCTGCGGCAACCTCGAAGAACTTCAGATGAAGGCCAAGTTCATGCAAGTGACCAGTGCCGCTTTAAGAGAAGGGCACGTCCATGACGTGATCATCATCAAAGAGGCCCCAAATTACAAAGTAGAATAGCACTTCACTGCACCCGGTCCCTAACGTATCGAGGCCTCCCCAAATTCCTCTCCCCCTTGGAGGGGGAACGTGAGGGATTATCTATGAAGGTTAAGGTAACCCCTGAGCAAATCAAGAACAACGGTACATGGTTATGACCGAGGACATTTATTCTGAAAAGATACTCATACTCGACTTTGGGTCCCAGTACACCCAGCTCATCGCCAGGAGAGTGCGAGAGGCACAGGTGTATTGCGAAATCCATCCCTTCAACTTTAGCCTTGAAAAAATCAAGGCTTTTGCACCCAAAGGCATCATTCTTTCCGGCGGCCCTGCCAGTGTGTACGACCGGGATTCTCCTCTGGCTGACAAGGCGATCCTCAGCCTTCCTGTGCCGTTTCTGGGTATCTGTTATGGCATGCAGTATCTCACCTACGTCCTCAACGGGTTGGTTGAAAGGGCGGATGACAGGGAATACGGAAGCGCCCTCATCTCCATTCAGGATGATCAAGACCTGTTCCATGGGTTTGACACAGAGCGCGAAGAGATGGCCTGGATGAGTCACGGGGATCGGATTCATCGTTTACCGGAGGGTTTTTCCGTGTTGGCCAGCAGCAAGAGCAGTCCGGTGGCCGCAATGGCCGACCCCACAAGAAGACTATTCGGTGTTCAGTTTCACCCTGAGGTGGCGCACACCCCCCGGGGGACCCGAATCCTGAGAAATTTCCTTTTCAGGATTTGCGGCTGCAGGCCCCTGTGGACCATGAGTTCATTTGTGGACAGAACCGTAGAGGACCTGAGGGAAAAAATCGGCGCAGAGCGGGTGATTTGCGGGGTTTCCGGGGGAGTGGACTCCACCATAACCGCTGTTCTCCTACACAAGGCCGTCGGCAAGCAGTTGTCGTGCATCTTTGTGGATAACGGACTGCTGAGGCGAGGGGAGGCGGAGGAGGTGATGGAGCTCTTCCAGGAACTCTACCATATGGACATCCACCTTGTGGACGCGTCAGAGCACTTTTTGCGCTGCCTCCAAGGGGTGATCGATCCTGAGGAGAAAAGAAGGATCATCGGTCGGGAATTCATCTCGGTCTTCGAAAGGAAGGCCAGCGAGTTGGGGAGAGCAAAATACCTGGCCCAGGGCACCTTGTACCCGGATGTCATTGAAAGCGTGTCATTCAAAGGCCCCTCGGCCACAATCAAGACCCACCACAACGTCGGTGGCCTTCCCGAGGTCATGAACTTGGAACTGATCGAGCCTCTCCGGGAACTCTTCAAGGATGAAGGAAGACAGGTCGGCATGGAGCTCGGCCTCTCCAAGGACATGGTCATGCGGCAGCCTTTTCCAGGGCCGGGGCTGGCGGTGAGAATTTTGGGAGAGGTGACGGCGGAGAGGCTGAATATATTGCGACACGGGGATGCGATTCTCCTGGAGGAGATCCGCAAAGCGGACCTCTATGAAAAAGTATGGCAGTCTTTTGCCGTTCTTTTGCCCATAAAGACCGTGGGTGTCATGGGGGATGAGCGGACTTACGAAAATGTGCTTTGCCTCCGGGTTGTCGACAGTGTCGATGCCATGACCGCAGACTGGACCAGGGTTCCTTATGAAATTTTGGCCCGCATATCCAACCGGATCATCAACAACGTCAGAGGTGTCAACCGTGTCGTCTTTGACATTTCCTCAAAGCCGCCAAGCACCATCGAGTGGGAGTAAAAGCCGACAATTTGTTCTTCCAAGTGGCCAAGGGGCTGATGCTGATGGCCTGCCTTAGGCCCTGATTCAGATGCTCCACGAATCGTGATCCCCCGAGGCCCCAGTGACCTCAACCTCTCATGATTTGAAGTTTTTTGAGGCCTTTTGTTAACCATTTGGGCAAAGGAGGTTTGCTATGAGGAAGTTTTGTTTGAGAGGGATATTTGTGTTCAGCGTTATTTTTCTAATCTCCCCGGCCTGGGCCGGGTACACCGTCATGCGGGATACCTACGGTATTCCTACCATAGAAGCCGATACGGAGGAGGAGCTGTTTGAACAGTTCGGCTATGTAACGGCGACCGATCGGTTATGGCAGATGGAAGTGAACAAACGCTTTGGTCGGGGAACACTCGCAGAGATTTTCGGGCCCAAACTGGTGCCTTCCGACATGCAAACGCGCCTGATGGGGTATACAGAGGCTGAGTACCAGGCAATGCTCGAAAAGGTTTCGCCCCATGTCACGATGATGATTGCCGCCTACTTTCGCGGTGTGAACCGGCGCATAGACGAGGTCCTGAACAAACCGGAGCTCTTTCCCATGGAATACTTGGCGCTAAAAATTAAGCCCCAGCATTTCACGGAGATCGATTTTATGGCATTCTTCAAGGCCCTGCTGCGGCGTTTTGGAATGGTGGGCGGAGGCGAACTCAAAAACTTCGCTGCAAACCCTGACGGAAAGATTCGGCAAAAGGGACGGTCTGGCGGTATTCAATGACTGGTGTTGGCTGAATGATCGTTCCGCGCCCACATACATTCAGGAAAGCATCACGGAAGATTTTGTGCCTGGGAGCACGATGGTATCAGAAGTTCCCTCATATCTGAGTCGGGATCGTGAGTTGGCCGGCCTTGTGGAGCAAGGCAAAAAAATGAGCCAAGAAGCTTGGGCGGAGGCCAAAGCCATCGGTGCTCCTGTGGTGATGGGCAGCAACTCCTGGACCCTATCACCCGAGGTCACGGGAACCAGTTATCCCATACTGGTCGGGCAACCGCAAATGGGCCATTCAGTTCCCTCCATTATTATGGAAATCCATCTTAAAGGAGGCCGTTATGATGTTGCGGGTATGGTATTTCCGCTGCTTCCACCCATAACCATTGGACATAATCGCCATGTCGCTTGGTCTCATATGGTGGGGATGTGCGACAATGTGGATGTTTATCAGGAAGTTTTGAATCCACTCAATAAGGAAGAGTATTTGCACAAAGGGGCGTGGCGTCGGATGGAAAGCCGAATTGAAAAAATCGCGGTCGCCGGCGGAGAGGCCAAGACGATAAAGATCTATCGCACCATCCACGGCCCGGTCATCTCGCCCTTCCCCTTTGATCCGGAATCGGTATCGGAGGATCATGTGTACAGCCAGAAGTTGGCCCACTGGCTCAAGGAGCCCTTGTCCGGTGAGGGATGGTTCAGGATGATGGCCGCCAAGAATGCCCAGGAATTCAGTGCGGGCGCAGCGCAAATCATGACCTCCCTGCATACCACGTATGCGGATACGGAAGGCAACATAGGGTACTGGCACACCGGCTTGAATCCGGAGCGAACCCAAGGGTTTGACCCTCGACTGCCGCTGCCGGGAACCGGCGAGGCTGAATGGACCGGCCGCTTTTTGCCCAATGCTTTTGTTCTGAACCCTTCCAAGGGCTATGTGACAGGCTGGAACAACAAGTCCTCTCCGGATACACGCAACCCCTTTTCTGTTGAGCCGAACTATCATTCATTCGGTCGTTATCATCGCGCCCTTTGGTTGGAAAGATCCATCGCCGGCAGAAAAGATCTCAACTTGGCTGCGAATAAGGAACTGATGAGGTACGTGGGCGTTGCTGGAACCTGGAAGGACAACATCCATAACGCGCTGGGAGGATCTTGCAAAGATCTGCTGCCGACCATCGTCAAGGCTGCAGCTAAAGCGGATCAAAGCGAAAAGCCTTTGCTCGACAGGGTGGTGGCAGTCCTTGCAGCCTGGGATGGTCGATCCGTGAAGGATGCAGTCAGTGACGAGAAATATCAAGCCGGACAGACGATCTTGCTTGACTGGCTCCCCCGACTGATAAAAGCCACATTTGGAGACGAATTGGAAGGGGTGGAGGAGTTTGACGCCATTAACATGCGCATCTATGGCCTGTTCCTTCGCTGCTTGGATGGCGCCACATCGCCGCTGCCGGTTTCACGAAACTACTTCGACAGCATGGCTACCCAACAAGAGGAAACGGCCGAAGATGTTTTTCTCCAAACCCTCAGGGAGACAGCCGCCCATTTGAAACAAGAATTCCAGAGCGAAGACCCAGCCACCTGGCAAGGTCCCCGAGCGAAGATCATCTTCAAGCACAATATGTTCGGACAAGTGGCGGAAATGTGGGACAACAACATCGGAACTTATATCCAAATCGTGGAGCTCCGGCCTGAAGGCGCCGTGGGCTATAGCCGTTGGCCCATGGGTCAGAGCGGTTTTATCAAGCCGGGCCCTGATAAGAGGCCGGTCTTTGACCCCCATTTTTTTGATATGCTCCCTTTGTACAAGGGCTATACCTATCAAAAAATGGGGTTTGAATAAGGGGTAAAAAGACTTGTTTATAGGAGTGGGGATACATGGAACTGGTTACAGCAAGAGATTTGACAAAAACCTACGGTACCGGGGATACGGCTGTTGCTGCTTTGCGAGGAATCAATTTCTCCATCGAGAAAGGAGCCTTCGTCTCTTTCATCGGCCCCTCGGGAAGCGGTAAAACAACGCTTCTCAATCTCGTGGGCTGTCTTGACAAGCCCTCTGGAGGCCGGCTTGTTGTGGCCGGGACGGAAGTATCCGGTTTTGGTCCAAGGGATGGGGCCAGATTCAGGGGTGAGCACATCGGTTTTATCTTTCAGAGTTTCAACCTGATTCCTGTTCTCACAGCCTTTGAGAATGTGGAGTACCCCCTGGTCATGGTGCAGGATCTGACCCCCTCGAGTCGGAAAGGGCGGGTGCGCGAGCTTCTTGAATCTGTGGATATGCTGGATCAGCAAAATAAATTCCCGGATAAGCTCTCGGGCGGACAAAAGCAGCGCGTGGCTATTGCAAGGGCCCTTGTGACCCATCCTGAGCTGGTTCTGGCCGATGAACCCACAGCCAACCTGGACCATGACACGGCCATGGCCATTTTGCGGCTCATGAAAAAGATCCGGGATGAATTCCAGACCACCTTCATCTTTTCGACCCACGACAACAGGATCATTGGGGAAGCGGAGTTCATTCATAGGATCGAGGATGGGGTTTTGAAAACAAACGGGGGAAGCGGAGGGCCGAAAAATGCATAAGCTTTTCAAGATCGCCGGAAGGAACCTCTTGCGTTACAAGCGCAGGACCCTTCTCACTCTGGGCCTGATTGTGACCGGCGTTCTTTTTGTGTCTGTTTTTGTCGGAGTGTCAAGCTCCTTCAAGACCATGATGATCGGTCAGATCACGGATTCCTTTCTGGGTCATATGCAGATTCACCGGAAAGGCTACCTGGCTGCCATAGAAACCCTGCCGCTCACGATGAACATGAAACCCGGAGCGGTCAAAAAGGTGGAAGCCGTCCTGAAAGAGACCCCGGAAATCGAGGCCTACTCCCTGAGAATCAAATTTGGAGGCCTTTTCAGCAATTTCGTGGAAACCACCAACATCAGGCTGAACGGGGTGGATCCTGAAGAGGAGACAAAAACCGTCCCCTTGCTTCTGTCGAGAATAAAGGAAAGAGAGAAAGTGCTCAGAAGGGGAGAAATCCTGGTGCCTGAGCTTCTGGCAAGGGGGATGAAGGTGAAGGTCGGGGACATGGTGGTTGTTATTGCCACCAACAAAGACGGTTCCGTGAATGGCAAGCAGCTCAAAGTGGGAGGCATTCTGGAAAGCGCCACCGGACCGGGAGGCCGGGACGGTTATGTTCACATAGAGGATGCCATGGACATCCTCAGAATGGAAGACATGGAAATCAGCGAGATTGCCGTCAGGGTCAAGGACTTCAGTAAACTTCATGAAGTGTTCGGGGCCCTGGAGGCAAGATTCTCTGAATTGACCCAACAGGGAAAGCCGATTTTTGAGGTGCACACCTGGGAGAGGCTGTCCCCCTTTTACAATGTGGCTCGCATGATCGACATGATGACCTTTTTTATCAAACTCATGCTCATCGCCGTTGTGCTCATCAGCATTATGAACGTCATGATCATGGCGGTCTACGAGCGGGTCAGAGAGATCGGAACCATGGCGGCCATAGGTACCCTACCCGCAAAGATCCTTTCCCTGTTCCTGGTTGAAGGCTTTCTTCTTGGCGCCCTGGGTGCCGTTATGGGGAGCGCCCTGAGTGTGGTCATAATTTATGCCATCAACCTGGCAAAGTTCACGTATGATTTCGGCAGGCAGACAGGCCTTATTCTAAAGACCTCGGTAGGTTTTCAGGACCTTTTGGTGGTCTCGGGTATTGTCATTGTGGTGGCGATTGTGGCGAGTCTTCAACCCGCCCTCAAGGCATCCCGCATGGACCCGATCCAGGCCCTGGGGTACGTATAGAAAGAAGGTTTGAGAATGAAAAAGATAGTGCGATCCGTCAAAATCACGCCCATTCTCATCTTGGCTTTGACACATGCCGCCCCGGCTTTAGCCTTAGACGGCCCCAAGCTCCTGGAAAGAATCGACAGGAACCTTGCTCCCCCTTCCTATGAGATGTACAGGAAGCTTATTAATGTGGAGCCTGACGGCAGAAAAAAAGAGTTTGTCTTGTTCACCGTTAAAAAGGGCAAAGACAAGGTGGCGGCTCTTTTTATATCGCCACCCAGCGAACGGGGCCGAAGCACGTTGCGTCTCGGAGAAAACATGTGGCTTTACATTCCCAATGTGGGAAAGCCGGTCAGAATAACCAGTCTCCAATCTGTTGTGGGAGGGGTGTTCAACAACGCGGACATCATGCGGCTGGACTATCATGAGGAGTATGACATCAAGCAGGTGGAGGAGCAGGGCAAGGAATACCGTCTTCACCTCAAAGCCAGAACAAAGACTGTAGCTTACGACCAGTTGACGATGTGGGTGGACAAGGAAAAGGAGTTGCCCACCAGGATCGATTGCATGACCGAAGCATCCATGCTGATCAAGACACTTCATTTTAAGGAGATCAAAGATTTCGGTGGCGGGATCGTAAGGCCCTCTGTCATAGAAACAGACAGCCCTCTGTACAAAGGTTACGTGTCTGTCATGCTTTTTGCCAATGTCAGAGAACGGGAGTTCGGCGATGAGGTTTTCACGCTTACATTCATGCCTAACCTGGAGTCTTTGCGATAGTCACCCCCACCCAAACCCTCCCCCTTGAGGGGGAGGGTAGGGCGGGGGTGTTATCCCGTTGCATTTGAGAAGACCAGTGCAAACAGTGCTATGCTCTTCCTAGTAACCTATTATGCATACTTGTTCGAATATTGTCGTAAGGGCAGGATCTATTCCCACCCGAAAAAGATGGCAGCTCTTCTTCTCCCTGCGGCGATGTTGCTTCTGATGCCGTCCTATGGCTCCACGCAGGAATACCAATTCGATCTCGCTGAGATTGAAAAAAAGCCTTACAAGCTGGGGGGTTATGCGGAGGTCACCCCCATCCTTTACAAAGTCGACAAAGATGCAGCCTTTTACAGACTGAAGTTTTACAACCGGGATGAGGGTTCGACCCTCGAAAAATATGACATGACCCTTCAACTGGATGGAAGCTATGAAAAGGGCATGGCTCGCGCCTTTGCCAGGATAAACAGCAACCTCAATCACACTTACCAAGGCTGGTCCGGCAAAACGCGCCTTTACGAAGGTTACCTGTCCCTTAAACCGTCTCCATCCCTTATCGTGGACACAGGAAAGAAGACCCTGAAGTGGGGCAAGGGCTATGCCTGGAATCCGGCCGCCTTTCTAGACCGGCCCAAGGATCCGGATGACCCGGCCCTTGCTCTGGAGGGTTTTTT
>Ga0316579_10000295_pt1 | contig 15312 bp, 15 predicted proteins | sample J5NA_2_FD_203074 | JGI IMG/M metagenome (GOLD analysis project Ga0316579, IMG submission 203074) | Rhizosphere microbial communities from salt marsh grasses in Alabama, United States - J5-7_160517rDrA | ecosystem: Host-associated > Plants > Roots > Rhizosphere | place: USA: Alabama | collected... | reverse complement strand
TAGCTGAACGATGGAGTAGGGGTTGTAGACTTCAAAGACGACCGTGTTGCGATCGAGCTTGAGCAGGGTACCCCGTGCCGCCTCGCCCTGGCTGTTCCGGAAGGTGACCAGGCTCTGAAGATGCGCGATATTGGATGTCACGGGACTCTCTGCGAAGAGAAGGTGAGCCAAGTGGAGTTCGTATCAGATCGTCGCATGCGCGGAGCAGTTGATTACCGAGAACGCAGGGCTGGCTCCAAGGCGGTCCCAAATACGACAGAGACGCTTCATCGTGGTTCTCGATACTAACAGAAACTGCGCGGCAGACGGTTTGGAATAAGCGGTCTGTGACTTGGCCCCTGGCCGTCGCTGGGAAGTGCGCAGGGAATAACGCCGCGGACGTCGCTTCAGATCATGCGGAGCTCGGTCAGTGGGGGAGAGGCGCAGTCATTCTGAACACGCGATCAGGCGCCTCGTTCTGAAATCCGGATCACGCTCTGTTGGATTTTATCCGAGGCCGGCCCCTCCTACCCCACCCTTCGCAGCAACGCGGTTGCACCGGCGATGAAAAGCAGCGGTGGCGCCAGGGCGGCAGCCACAGGGCTAAGATCGAAGATCAGGGCGAGGTACGTGAAGGTTCGGCTCACCAGGTAATACACGATTCCAACCAATACCCCGGCGAAGATGCGCGAGCCTATCCCGCGGCTGCGGGCAGAGACAAGAAGAATGGGTACGGCGACGAAGACCATGGAAAGGGTCAGGAGCGGCTGTACAACCTTGCCCCAGAAAACCACCTCGTAAGCGGTCGCATCCTGCTCGTTGAGGGTCATGAAGCGAATGTATTTCCAAAGTCCCCAGGCGGGGAGCATCTGGGGATCCACCACCACCAGCTTCAGTAGGCCAGGATCGAGCATGGAACTCCACCCCGAGCTCGGGATCCGCTCCACCTCCACCCCTTCCGCCCCAACGCGACTGCGCGAGATCCCCTCAAGGAGCCACTGCCCGTTCACATAGCGGGCCCACTCCGCGTGGGTTGCCACCAGGATGCCGGCGGCGCTATCCACATTATAGATATAGATGTCCCTGAGGCTGGTTCCGGACGCAATCTCCCGAATGTTCACGTACGAGCCCTCATCGACGGCCCAGAAGCCGTAGGCCGTCTGCTGGGCCGCATCCCCAGAGAGGGCCGCGCGGCGAAGCTCCATGCCCCGCTGCTCGGCCACCGGCGCAACCAACTCCCCGATCACCGCCGCCAAGGCGGCCAACAGCAGACCCCCGATCAGACCTGACCCCACGATGCGCGCCACCGAGACCCCCGCCGCCCGCATGGCCACCAGCTCCGAGCGGCTCGCGAGGGCACCGAGGCCGACCAGGGAACCGACGAGGGTGGCGATGGGAAAGAGCTGATAGGCATAGCGGGGCAGACTGAGCCCCATGACGATCAGGGCGTCGGTGAACCGGTAGCTCGCCACGCCGACGTGATCCATCTCATCGGCCAGCAGGAAGAACCCCAGCAAGGGCAGCAGCACGGCCAGGGCCAGGAGGGTCCCGCTGATCACAGCGCCCGCGAGATAACGATCAAGGATACGCATGCGCAATCCTACCCTCGTGGGTCTGGTACGCGGGAGCTCCTCGGGGCCGGGGCCGGCACGCTTCGACACCGGGACCGAATCCGGTAAACTCCCGCGCTGCGATCCTACCACTATGCATGGCCCTTCCGGACACGACCTCAAACCCCGTCGAGGAGCCCCACGATGGACTTCAAGATAAAGACCGGCGACCTCGCCGAGCTTAAAACCCCCTGTCTGGTCCTCGGGATCTTCGACAAGCGCAAGCTGTCCGGGCCCGCGGAATCGGTCGACAAGGCGAGCGGGGGCCGTCTCTCCGAGATCCTGAAGCGGGGCGACCTGGACGGAGAGTCGGGGCGTACCCTTCTGCTCTATGACATCCCGGGCGTGGCGGCCGAGCGGATCCTGTTGGTGGGCTGCGGCAAGCGCAAGGATTTCACCCGCAACCTCTACCGGCAGTCCGTGGCCGCGGCGGCGGACCTCATCCAGCGCTCCCATGCGGGAGAGGCCCTTTGCGCCCTGCCCGAGCTGGCCCCGGAAGGCATTGGGACCTACCTGGCGGTGCGCGACGCGGTCACCGCGGCCGCCGACCGGACCTATCGCTACAGCGAGACCAAGGAGGACAAGCAGGCCCCCAAGACCCCATTGCGCCGCCTTGCCCTCTGGGTCTCCAAGAAGCAGGACCTGGACGAGGCGGAGCGCGCCGCACGGCATGGCGCGGCCATCGCCGAGGGGGCTCGCCTGGCCAAGGAGCTCGGAAACCTGCCCGGGAACATCTGCACCCCGTCGTACCTGGCCGACAAGGCCCGGAAGCTGGCGGACCAGCACGACAAGCTCAAGGTAGAGGTTCTGGAGGAGGCGGACATGGAGGAGTTGGGCATGGGGGCCCTGCTGTCGGTCTCCCGCGGCAGCCGCCAGCCCGCCAAGCTGATCATCATGCGCTACAAGGGCGGGGCGTCCGGGGCGAAGCCCGTGGTGCTCGTCGGCAAGGGGCTCACCTTCGATGCGGGGGGCATCTCCATCAAGCCCGCCGCCGACATGGACGAGATGAAATACGACATGGCGGGCGGCGCCAGCGTCTTCGGGGCCGTGCAGGCCGCCTGCGCGCTCGATCTCCCGATCAACCTGGTTGGGGTGGTCCCGGCCTCTGAGAACCTGCCGGACGGGGATGCGAACAAGCCGGGGGACATCGTCAAGAGCCTCTCGGGGCAGACCATCGAGGTCCTCAACACCGACGCCGAGGGCCGACTCATCCTGTGCGACGCCCTGACCTACAGCGAGCGCTTCGAGCCTGCCGTGGTGATCGACATCGCGACCCTGACCGGGGCCTGCGTGGTGGCCCTCGGGAAGCACGCCTCGGGGCTCTTCACCAAGGAGGACAAGCTCGCCGCCGAGATCCTGGAGGCGGGCGATGCGGCAGGGGATCGGGCCTGGCGTATGCCCCTGTGGGAGGACTACCAGAGTCAGCTCGACAGCAACTTCGCCGACATGGCCAACGTCGGCGGGCGAGACGCCGGGGCGGTCACCGCCGCCTGCTTCCTGGCCCGCTTCACCAAGGCCTACACCTGGGCTCACCTGGATATCGCCGGCACCGCCTGGCTCAGCGGCAAGGAAAAGGGCGGCACGGGCCGACCGGTTCCCCTGTTGGTTCAGTTTCTGCTCGGCCGCAGCGGCGAGAAGGTCGAATCGGCCTAGCTTCGCGCCGTCTCCCCGCGCCCTGGCCGGCGCAGCCCCAGGGCGATGACCCCGGCCGGCGTCAGGACCGCCCGATCATCAGGGCGCCCAGATTGTCCGCGGTCACCAGCCCCCGCATGCGTCAGAAAAGCCCTGGGTTCGCCCGTTCCGGGATCGACAGAGTCGGACCCTGGTGAAACGAGAAAGAGTCCTTGACGTTGAGCACGCCGATCACCAGGGCGATGACACCTGCCGCCGCCGTCACGCCAGAGGCCCCGCCGACCACCAGAAAGAGACTCAGCCAGGCCGCCATGAAGAGGAGGTAGAGGAGTCCGGAGAAGAGCACGAAGGTCCCGCCGATCAGCAACATGCGGCCCTGGCTGCGGGCATGGACCAGGAGACTCAGCAGGAACAGGAGCACGAAGAAGACGCACGGGTTGAAGGCGTCCAGACCAGATCTATCCCCAGGGCACGGCCCGCCGCGAGCACGGTGCTAAACTGGAATCGAGAAGGCACGCCGTGCATAGGGACTCGCGGCGGCCTTCCTAGCCTTGGCAAAGATCCCTCGCGCACCATGACAGCTCCCCATGACGGCACCAAGATCCATCGTCCACCCCTCCCACGGCTCGCCAACCGGTGGCGCGCTTGGTGGCGGGCATTGCCCCTGGCAGTGCTCGGCGCCTGCTCCTCGGCGGACGAGATGAACGCCCGCCGGGAGGCCCTGATCGCGGAGGTCGAGGCGGACGTGCGCATGACCGCCGACTCCCTGGGCTTCTCACGTCTCGATCCCGCGGTGATCGAGGCCCTGAGGCGCGTTCCCCGCCATGCCTTCGTCCCGGAGTGGGAGCAGGATCTGGCCTACGGGAATCACCCCCTACCCATCGGTGCCGGCCAGACCATCTCCCAGCCCTACATCGTGGCGATCATGAGCCAGATGCTGCGGGTGGGCCCCGGGGACCGGGTCTTCGAGCTCGGCACCGGCTCCGGTTACCAGGCCGCCATCCTCGCGGCCATGGGGGTGGATGTCTATACGGTGGAGATCGTGCCGGAGCTGGCGGAGCGGGCTCGCGAGACCCTGGAGGCCCTGGACTTCGATCGCGTCCAGGTGCGCGCCGGCGACGGCTGGCTGGGGTGGCCGGAGGCGGCACCGTTCGACGGGATCATCGTCACCGCCGCGGCGCCGCGCATCCCCGATCCCCTGGTGGACCAGCTCAAGACCGGAGGCCGCCTGGTGATCCCCGTGGGTCTGCCCGATGGTATCCAGCAGCTGGTCGTCTACGAGAAGGAGCCATCCGGAGAGCTGGTGGGACGTCATCACCTCCCCGTGCGCTTCGTCCCCGTGACCGGCGGCCACGGGCGCTGACCCCACGGGTCCGTAAGGCTATCGAGGCCGGGGAATCAGCGCCGGGCACCGCAGAAGCGCACACATTCCTCGAGGGTGTCGAAGAGCCTGCGGCCCCCGCAATGGGTGGATCGGGTGGACCTGCAGCGGTCCGACTGGTAGTCATAGTAGTACTTGCCAGAGCCTGGCAAGCAGGTCCCAGCGCCCACCTTGGAGACGCAGCTCACCGGCAGCTGGTCCGGGTCATGAACCACCTCCGCGCCACCACCGCAACCGGCCAGCATCAGGGTCAGACACAGGGAACCAATTGACCAGCAGCCGCGCATGGGCCCCTCCACTCGGTCGGGTCGGCGAGACGGGGCCCCGCGGACCCCCGGGCGGATTCTAGCTGGATGCTCCGGGCCGGGCCAGCAAGGCCCCGGGGCCGATCAGGTCCCGGGCTGGCGGCCGGCGCGCATGGCCGCCCCGCGAGGGGCGTGTCTCCACCAGTCCCGATGTGGGAACTCCGATCCGTCGCGCGCCATGGGCCGATAGACGCCGTTCTGAACGAAGCCCCAACCCTTGGTCCGCGGCCCGTGGAGGAACAGGGTCCAGGCCGGACGCCGGGCCCGCAGCACCACGCGGTGGTAGTCCTCCCCCCGCAGCCGGTTGATGCGCCATGGGCGCACGAACCGGCGGGTGACAGGCCCATCGGCGCTGGGCTCGCCCCGAATCTCGTCATAGCCCGCCACGAGGACAAGGCTCAGGGCCCGGCCCCAGGGATGGTCATGGAGACCCCGGTCCGGGTCCGAATCGACGAAGCGATGCAGATAGGCATGCCAACCCAGGGCACCGCCCAGATAGTAGCGCTCCAGGTAGGGCTCGCCCTCTTCGCCGTCGATGAAACGGCACGGCAGGCGGGCGGTGAGTGCTTCCAGTAGACGCTCGATCATGGTGCTCAAGGTCTGCAATGATGGCCGATAGGGGACCCTATCCCGGGACGGGCTCAATCCCTGAGCCCGGGGCGTGGAAGGCGCCGATTGCCCCGGTCACATCAGCACCAGGTTGTCCCGATGGATCAACTCCTGCTCGTCCAGGTAGCCCAGGATGGCCTCGAAGCGATGGCTGGGCTCGCCGCGGATGCGGGCCGCCTCCTGCACATCGTAGTTGATGAGCCCCCGGGCCACCTCCCTGCCCTGCTCGTCCACGCAGGCCACAACCTCGCCCCGGGCGAAGGTCCCGTGGACCGCCTTCACCCCCACCGCGAGCAGGCTGGTCCCCTTCTCCCGCAGGGCCTTCACCGCCCCCGCATCCAGGGTGAGCCGGCCCCGCACCTGGAGCTGGCCCGCGAGCCATTGCTTGCGGGCGGCCTGGGCCTCCTGGACCGGGACCAGCAGGGTCCCCACGGGCTCCCCGCTCCCGATCCGGGTCAGCACCCGCTCCCCCCGACCCGGGGCGATCACGGTGGGCGTACCGGAACGGGCGGCGAGTCGCGCGGCCCGAACCTTGGTCACCATGCCGCCGGTTCCAAGCCCGGTGACGCTGCCGCCGGCGACCACGTCCAGCTGGGGGTCGTCCACCCTGGTCTGGTCGATCAGGCAGGCGTTGGGGTTGCGGCGCGGATCGCAGTCGAAGAGTCCGTCCTGGTCCGTGAGCAGGACCAGGAGATCGGCCTCGATCAGATTGGCCACCAGGGCGGCCAGGGTGTCGTTGTCCCCGAATCGCAGCTCATCGGTGGCGACCGTATCGTTCTCGTTGATCACGGGCACCACCCCGAGCTGGAGCAGGGTGCGCAGCGTCGAGCGGGCATTGAGGTAGCGCGCCCGGTTCGCCAGGTCATCCCGGGTCAGGAGCACCTGGGCGGTGTGGAGCCCCCGGGTCTTGAAGCAGTCCTCGTAGGCCCGCACCAGCCCCATCTGGCCGATGGCCGCTGCGGCCTGGAGCTCATGCAGGGCCTTGGGGCGGCGCGGCCAGCCCATCCGGGCCATTCCCTCGGCGACGGCACCCGAGGAGACCAGGACCACGTCGTCCCCACCCACGCGCCGGAGCACCATCTGCTCCACCCAGGGCATGAGCATGTCCCGGTCAAGTCCCTGACCGTCGCGGGTGAGGAGGGCACTGCCGATCTTCACCACCCAGCGGCGTGTTCGAGGAAGGGTCTCTCGGGAGATCACGGTCTGGGGCTCTCGATGGGCTGGGGATGGGACAAACGGCTGCGATGGCGGGTGACTAGTCCAGGGGGTGCCAGTCGCCAATCGCCTCCTGCTCCCTGACCGGCTCCCCGGCCTGAGCCCTGAGGTCCTCCAGCCGACGCATCAGGTCCTCCATGAGCCGCGCGGTCCCGGCCCCGGTGAGGGCGGAGATCGCGTAGACCGGACCCGACCATCCGAGGTCCCCGACCAACCGCGAGCGGTGTCGCCCGAGGGCGTCGTCTTCGAGCAGGTCCGCCTTGTTGAGCACCAGCCAGCGCTCCTTCGCCGCCAGGTCCCCACCATAGGCCTGGAGCTCCGACTCGATCTTCCGCACCTGCTCCGCCGGATCCTGGGCCTCGTCCAAGGGGGCGATGTCCACCAGGTGCAGGAGCAGCCGGGTGCGGGCCAGATGCTTGAGGAACTGGATGCCGAGCCCCGCCCCCTCCGCGGCCCCCTCGATCAGACCGGGGATGTCCGCGATGACGAAGCTGCGACCCCGGCCGAGCCGAACCACCCCCAGGTTGGGATAGAGGGTGGTGAAGGGATAGTCCGCGACCTTCGGCCGGGCGCTGGACACCTGGCGGATCAGGGAGGACTTTCCCGCGTTGGGGAAACCGAGCAGCCCCACGTCGGCGAGCAGGATCAGCTCCAGATCCAGGTCGCGCCGCTCCCCCGGGGTCCCGGGGCTGAACTGCCGGGGGGCGCGATTGGTGCTCGACTTGTAGCGGGCATTCCCGATCCCATGGAAGCCCCCCCGGGCGACGAGCAGCCGCTCGCCCTGGGTGAGGAGCTCACCGATCAGCTCGCCGGTCTCCTGGTCGAAGACCCGGGTGCCCACCGGAACGCGCACCGCCAGATCCGCCCCGCCGCGGCCGGTCATGTCCCGACCCCTGCCGTTTTGACCGCGCTCGGCGCGATGCACCCGTTGGTAGCGCAGGTCCACCAGGGTGTTGATGTTGGTGTCCGCCACCAGGTAGACGCTACCGCCGTCCCCGCCGTCACCCCCGTCGGGGCCGCCCTTGGGAATATACTTCTCGCGACGGAAGCTCACGCAACCGCTGCCGCCATCCCCGGCCTCGACGCGGATATGGGCCTCGTCTACGAACTTCATGTGGCTGTCCGGTAAGCGTCGGGTTGGCCGGGTGACCGAAACGGAAAAAGCCCCGTCCACGGGGACGAGGCTTTTCGCAGCGACCGCTTCTGGCGGCGCCGGAGCCCCCGGCACCCCAGCGGGGCCTTGCGTATCAGGCGCTCTCGGCCGGCGTCACGGCCACGTACTTGCGATTCTTCGGCCCCTTGGTCTCGAAGCCGACGACGCCGTTGGCCAGGGCGAACAGGGTGTGATCCTTGCCCAGGCCCACGTTGACCCCGTTGTGGAACTTGGTGCCGCGCTGACGCACGATGATGCTGCCCGCCGAGACGGTCTGGCCCCCGAAGACCTTGACGCCCAGCCGTTTAGACTCCGAATCGCGGCCGTTGCGCGAGCTTCCGCCTGCCTTTTTGTGTGCCATGCTTGCCTCCTCGACCGAATGGGTGCGTCAGCCCGGGTTGATGCCCGTGATCTTCAGCTCCGTATACCACTGACGGTGGCCCTGGCGCTTCATGTAGTGCTTGCGCCGGCGGAACTTCACGATCATGACCTTCTTTCCGCGGCCATGCCCCTCGACCGTCGCCGTGACCCGGCCTCCCTCCACGAAGGGCCGCCCGACCCGGACGTCGTCGCCATCCCCGACCATCAGGACCTGATCCAGCTCGATATCAGTTCCCGCATCGGCAGCGAGCTTTTCCACCCTGAGCTTGTCCCCCTCGGAGACCCGGTACTGCTTGCCACCGGATTGAATCACCGCGTACATGTTCGTGACCGTTTGCTGAAGCTGACGGATCGGGCGCCAAAGGCCCCGGACTAAAGACGCGGAAGGGTAACCGCGTGGCTCGCTCGCGTCAACCTGGTGATTGGACACGGGTTCCCGTCGCGCCGTTTCCGTCGCGACCCGAACCACCGCCGGCGTCGTGCTTGACAGTCATCAAGGGCCCCACCTAGCATCCCAGCCACCGCTGGAGCCCCCTAAACCCACCTGAGCTGTTCCCCTCCCGATGGACCTGTCCGCGATCCGGCTCCCCGTTGCCCAAGACACCCAGGCGGTGGATGACCTGATCGTCCGGCGGCTCCGCTCGGACGTGGTGCTCATCAACCAGATCGGGCATTACATCGTCAACAGCGGCGGCAAGCGCCTGCGCCCCCTCGCCGTCCTGCTGGCCGCCCGCGCCTGTGGCTACAGCGGCTCCCACCATGTGGATCTCGCCGCAGTGGTGGAGTTCATCCACACCGCCACCCTGCTCCACGACGATGTCGTGGACGGGTCGCAGCTGCGCCGCAACCGCGAGACCGCCAACACGGTCTGGGGCAACGAGGCGAGTGTGCTGGTGGGCGATTTCCTCTACTCGCGCGCCTTCGAGATGATGGTGGACGTGGGGAGCATGCGGGTCATGGAGATCCTCGCCCACGCCACCAACCGCATCGCCGAGGGCGAGGTGCTCCAGCTCCTCAACACCAGGGACCCGGACACGGACGAATCGCGCTACATGGAGGTCATCATGCGCAAGACCGCCACCCTGTTCGAGGCGGGAACCCGCCTGGGGGCCGTCCTGGCGGAGAGTCCCGATTACATCGAAGAGGCCATGGCGGCCTACGGCCTGAACCTCGGGATCGCCTTCCAGCTCATCGACGACGCCCTGGACTATGCCGCGGATCAGGGTGAGATGGGCAAGCGCCTCGGTGACGACCTGGAGGAAGGCAAGCCCACCCTGCCGGTCATCCACGCCATGTCGATGGGCACCGCGGAGCAGCGTCAGATGCTCCGGGAGGCGATCGAGCACGGTGGGCGGGAGCGCATCGACGAGGTGGCCGCCGTGATTGCCACCACGAATGCCATTACCTATACTGCCGAGCTTGCGCGGGGATATGCGCGACTGGCGCAGGAAGCCCTGGCGGTCCTGGCCCCCTCGGACGCCACCGACGCCCTGGCGGCCCTCGCCGACTTTGCGGTCGCGCGAAGCTACTGATCACGTCGCCGTCCCCCGCACGACCGGTCCCGAAACGGCCGATCGTCCCCCGAGGCGCCACTCCCGATGGCCCCGAGGCGGGGTCCGAATACACCTCGGGGTGTAGCTCAGCCTGGTAGAGCGCTACCTTCGGGAGGTAGAAGTCGCAGGTTCGAATCCTGTCACCCCGACCAACATGCACTCACGAGGCCGGCCTTGCGCCGGCCTTTCTCGTTCACTCCCCGGCTTTGGAACGAGTTGGGGTCGGACCCGGCCCAACCTGCTGGCCGGGCAACGGCCAGGGACCAAAACGCCATGTCCGTCACAGCCGCCCGCGACAACGATCTCGACCCCTTCCGACTCGACGGCGAGCAGATTCAGTCACTCGGCGAGCCCCGGCTGGTGCAGGCCGCCCTCGCCCTCTGCCGCGAGCAACGGGTGACGGATCTGGACACCGACGGTGATCAGCTCTGGGCCCGGGTGGAGGACGCCGAGAGCCAGGAGCAGCTGGACCTCGCCCTGACCTACGACGCGGACGGAAACCTCCAGACCCAGTGCCAGTGCGACGAGACGATGGACGGACCCTGCGTCCACGCCCTCGCGGCACTGTTCGCCTACGGCCAGTCGAGCGGGACCACCAGCGATCTGCGGGGTGCCCTCGAAGGGGCCATCGAGGAGCGGAGCCTGCGGGGACGCACCGAGGTGCTGGTGGAGCCCCTCTCGGGACAGGACCGGGACGGACCCTGGCTCGGTACCTGGCGGGCCCGCTCCATCAACCCCACGGGTCATCTGCCCACCAGCTACCTGGTGCAGATCCGCTCCCTGAGCAGCCGCGCCAACCACTGCACCTGCCCCGACTTCGCCACCAACCAGCTCGGCACCTGCAAGCATGTGGAGGCGGTGCTCCATCGCCTGCGCAAGCGCAAGGGCTTCAAGAAGGCCAGGGGCCAGGCCCCGGATCGCGCCTTCGTATATCTGGATTGGGAATGCACCCCCGCACCCGTGGTCCGGCTCCAGCGGGCGGCCCTCACCGACGCCGAGCTGGCGCCCCTGCTCCATGAGCACTTCGACGCCTCGGGCGCCTTTCGGGGGCGACTGCCGGAGGGCCTGCTGCGCCTCGCCGAGACGCTGGCCGGGCGGCCGGACATCGAGGTCGGGGAGGACGCCCTCGGCTATGCCCGCCGTCTGGCGGAAGACGCCGCGCGTGCCGCCCGCGCCCGGGAGATCGGCGAGCGGATCCGCGGGAGCGGCGGCCGCCTCCCGGACGTCCGGGCGGTGCTCTACCCCTATCAGGTGGAGGGCGTTGCCTTCCTGGCTGGCCGGGGCCGCGCCCTGCTGGCCGACGACATGGGACTCGGCAAGACGCTCCAGGCCATTGCCGCCGCCTACTGGCTGCACCGCCATGAACAGGTGGAGCGGGTGCTGGTGGTCTGCCCGGCCTCCCTCAAGCGCCAGTGGGCCCGCGAGATCGCCAAGTTCACCGGGGCCGAGGCCCAGGTGGTGGAGGGGCCGGTGGCGGCCCGCGCGGTCCAGTACCGCAAGGGGACCGGCTTCTACGTCATCAACTACGAGCTGACCCTGCGGGACTTCCTGCTGATCAACGAGACCCTGGCCCCGGACCTCCTGATCCTGGACGAGGCCCAGCGCATCAAGAACTGGCGCACCAAGGTCGCGTCGGCCGTGAAGCGGATCCCCACGCCCTACGCCTTCGTCCTCACCGGCACGCCACTGGAGAATCGCCTGGAGGACCTCTACAGCCTGATGCAGGTGGTGGACCCCCGGGTCCTGGGTCCCCTGTGGCGCTATCTGGTGGACTTCCACATCACGGACGAGCGGGGCAAGGTGCTGGGCTACCGCAATCTCTCGGAGCTGCGGCGACGCCTCGCGCCGGTGATGCTCCGCCGCGACCGCTCCCTGGTGCGCGATCAGCTCCCCGAGCGCATCGAGCAGCGGCTCGACGTGGCCCTCAGCCCCAAGCAGCAGGGGATCCACGACGAGGCGGTCGCCACCGCCGCCCGCCTCGCCCAGATCATGAAGCGGCGGCCCCTCACGCCGGTCGAGCAGAACCGCATGATGGCGGCATTGCAGCAGGCCCGCATGGCCTGCGACGCCGCCGGCCTGGTCGACAAGGAGACCGAAGGCTCTCCCAAGCTCGACGAGCTGGAGACCATCCTGGACGAGCTGTGCCGGCTCTCGGGGCTCAAGGCGGTGGTCTTCTCCCAGTGGGAGCGCATGACCGAGATGGTGGAACAGCGGGTCCGGCGTCTGGGCCTCGGCTGCGTGCGCCTGCACGGCGGCGTGCCCAGCGCCAACCGCGGCGCCCTGGTGGACCGCTTCCGGGAGGACGACTCGGTGCAGGTCTTCATCTCCACCGACGCCGGTGGCGTGGGGCTCAACCTGCAGTGCGCCTCGGTGCTCGTCAACCTCGACATCCCCTGGAACCCCGCCGTGCTGGACCAGCGGATCGCCCGCGTCCATCGACTCGGCCAGAGCCAGCGGGTCCAGGCGATCCTGCTGGTGGCCTCCCAGTCCTACGAGGAGCGGGTGCTGGGGCTGGTGCAGGGAAAACGGACGCTCTTCGACAACGTGGTCGATCCCGGGGCCACCGAGGACGTGATCGGAGTCTCCCGTCGCCTCGCCGAGGTCCTGGCGGAGGACCTGGCGGAGACCGCCGAGCCGGAGCACGAACCGGGCCCCACGGACGCCCCAACGGGGCCGACCGAGGCCGAGGAGACAACCGGGGAGCCCGCCGGGGAGCCGGCCTCGCTTGCCGGCCCGACGGAAAGAGCGGAGGACCAACCGGACGCCCGGGGTCTGCCCGCGGAAGAGGTACGCCGCTGCATCGTCGCCCTGCAGGAGACCTTCGGGGCCCGGATCGAGCGCATCCTGGCGAGCCGGGGCGGACTCCTGGTCGTGCTGGACCACGTCGACGAGGCCGCGGACCACCGGGCCCAACGGATCTCGGATCGGGTCCCGATCGCGCTCATCGACCGCAGGACCCTGGCCGGTCTCCAGCGCCTCGGGGCCGGCTCCCCCGTGGCGGAGACCGAGACCCTGTTCGAGACCCCGGGCTTATCGGCGCCGGACCAACTTCATCCCCTCGCGCGGCAGGCGCAGTCGAAGCTCGAAGGGGCCCGGGTGCTCCTCGCCCAGGTCCAGACCGGCGCCCCGCTCGGCGGGCCCACGACGGAGCTGCTGCTCGGCGCCCTGCTGAGTGCCGCCGCCCTGCTGACCGGACGCGACGAGGCCCCGGCACCCAGGGAGGCCGGCATCTGGCTCTATGGGGATGCGATCCCGAAGGGTGTCATCGACCAGGCGGACGCGGCGCTCACGATGCGTGCCATCGCCCTGGCCCAGGCCGGTAGCTCGGTCCCCCCGGCCCTGCTCCAGGACCTGGCCGCCGACACCGAGACCTTCGTCCGGCGCGTCATCGAGCGGGCTTGACCGGGGCCTCCCCGGACTTGGCCTCCTCCCACAGCCGCTCCATCTCATCGCGCACCCCGGGCCCTGGCTCGACCCCCTGGTCCTGGAGCCCGGACTCGACCTGGGCGAAGCGCCGCTCGAAGCGATGGTTGGCGGCGCGCAGGGCCTGCTCCGCGTCCACCCCCATGTGGCGCGCCAGGTTCACGCAGGAGAACAGCAGGTCACCGATCTCGTGGACCCGCTCCGTGGGCTCCGCGTGGGCCGCCAGGGTCGCCCGGCATTCGGTGAGCTCCTCCAGGACCTTGTCGAAGACCCCCTCGATGGCGTCCCAGTCGAAGCCCACCGAGGCGGCCCGCCGCTGGAGCTTCTCCGCCCGCACCAGGGCCGGCAGGGCCTGAGCGACACCGGCGAGCAGCCCCCCGTCGGCGAGTCCCTTGTCCGCCCGCTCGGCGGCCTTCTCCCGCTCCCAGTTGGCCCGCACCGCCGCCTCGTCCTTCAGATCCAGATCACCGAAGACGTGGGGATGCCGGCGCACCATCTTGTCGCAGATGGTCCGCACCACGTCCGGGAACGCGAAGGCCCCCTGCTCCTCCCCCATCCGGGCGTGGAAGACCACCTGGAACAGCAGGTCCCCCAACTCCTCCCGCAGGCCCGCCAGATCCTCGTTCTCGATGGCCTCCGCCACCTCGTAGGCCTCCTCGAGCGTGTAGGGCAGGATGGTGCGGAAGGACTGCTGGAGGTCCCAGGGACAGCCGCCCTCGGGGTCCCGCAGTCGGGCCATGATGTCGATCAGGGTGTCGATGGTCGGCGGGTCCTGCATTCGACCTCCGAAAAGAGCGATCAGGCGTAGCGGTTGAAGACGAGCCCCAGGAGCACGGAGCCGATCCCGCCCCACAGCCAGTAGGTCCGTGGGATACCGATGATCTCGCCCGGGCGGGTCTGGGAGGGGTCCCTCAGGATCGCCCAGAGGTGCGGGCCCGCCATCAGCCAGGGCAGAAAGCCGAAGAGGGTCGGCACCCCCAGCCAGAGGGGGACCGGCTCGTGCCAGAACAGAGCCACCGCCAGCGCCGGCCAGAGCAGGATGTAAGCGGCGGTCAGCCGCGCATCCGGCGACTTGTCCGCGGTGCGTGCAAAGGCGAGGACGGCGGCGACGCCCCACAGGGCCGCGATCAGGATGATGACGAGCCTCACCTGGACCCGGTCTCCCTGGCGCGCTCGGGGGTCGCCCGCAGGTACCCGACGGCAGGGCTTGCCAGCGACCCCCGCCGGAGTCCCGAGAACGAGCGCCCGCACGACACCATCGCGTCCCTCAGAACTGCCCCGTGCGCAGCAGCACCAGGGTGCAGGCGGCCTCGAAGGGGATTTGGGCGGCGCGCAGGGCCAGCTCCAACGCGTGGGACTCGGTGCCCGGGTTCAGGATCACCCGACCGGGCCCGAGGTCGACGATCGCCTGGATCTGGGACTGCACCCGCTCGGGTCCGATATAGAGGGTCAGCGTATCCACCGGCCCTCGGATCTCCGCGAGGGAATGGACCATCGGGATACGGTCGATGCGCTGGGCCTTGGGGTGGACCGGGATTACCCGGAAGCCCTTGTCGTGGAGCAGCCGCACGGCCTCATACGAATAGCGGACCGGCTTGGGGCTGGCCCCCAGCACCACCACCGTGCGCTCTTCCGGCCTGCGAGTCCCGTGCACCTTGCGTCCGCTCCACGAGCCGAGCGTGCCGCCCGAAACCGAGGCAGCGACGCCCGATGAGGCTTACAGGGTAACGGAAGTCCTGGGAGCCGGTCCACGAGATCCCGGAGAATGCACTCCCCCAGGGCACATCCAACAGCCCCCGCCCCAGCGTCGGAGATGGCCGAGAATTGACAGACCAGCCCCTCGCCAGGATAATCCCGCGCTCTGCGATGCACAGGCCCCCTTGCATCCAACGGTCGATCGGTCCGCAGGCATGCGCGACTGGACAAAGCCACCACGGACGGGGCCTTTCAATCAGCGCCCGTAGCTCAGCTGGATAGAGTACCTGGCTACGAACCAGGTGGTCGGGAGTTCGAATCTCTCCGGGCGCGCCATATAATCAAAGGGTTAGCCGACTTTCGCCGGCTAGCCCTT
>Ga0316579_10000294_pt1 | contig 15333 bp, 12 predicted proteins | sample J5NA_2_FD_203074 | JGI IMG/M metagenome (GOLD analysis project Ga0316579, IMG submission 203074) | Rhizosphere microbial communities from salt marsh grasses in Alabama, United States - J5-7_160517rDrA | ecosystem: Host-associated > Plants > Roots > Rhizosphere | place: USA: Alabama | collected... | reverse complement strand
TCCCCGATGCCGTCGCCGGGACGGAATCCTCGGTCGACGGCCCGGAGGACGACGTCGAGTTACCGCCCAGAAGGGTCCATCCCACCACCACCACACCGATGGCGACAAAGGTGATGGCCATCACGGGGAGCGCGGCGATCAGCGGATTCACGCGCGCCCGATGGGCCCCCCTGCGACTGGCTTCCAGGGGAACGACGAAACGATCGTCATATCCGGGTGGCTTCACAGTGCTCACCGGTTACCTCCGACCATCCGGTCTGCCTTCCCTGCCTGTCCCGACGCACGCGGCGCAGCCTCATGATCAACATCGGATCGTGCCTCAGGGCCTCGGGCGAGTCGATCAGGCAGTTGAGGATCTGGTAATAGCGCGTCACGGAGATCCCGAAGGTCTCCCCCACGGCGTGTTCCTTGGTACCGGCGTACTTCCACCACCGGCGCTCGAAGGCGAGGATCCGCAGTTCCAGCACGCCGAGAGCGGTCGGGGAGCGGCGGAGCCGCCCGGGACCGGCGCTGTCGGCCGGCTCCTGCGCCGCGGAACTCTCCCTGTGCATGAACGCCCCCAGTGACGACGGAGAAGCCACTGTACGGGCGGACCACGAGCTGTTCCATCCTCGCGTCCTCACGGTTCCGGACGGATCCGTTCCCGTCACCGGTCGGGCGGTCCACGGCCCCCGCGGCCGGAGGACCTCGTACGCCGCACGGCCACGACACGCGGCGCCGCACGGCCCCCGCGGGCCGAAGCCGCCCCTCTGCGGGGCCCCCGAGGACGCTCGACGTCCGACGGGGGTCCCGGACAGGTGCCATCGCCTGCTCACGGCGGTGTCCTGCCAACGGTCCACGGCCGGAGTCTACGGGGTGGGCATCCGCGAACGACCCGGGGTGGGGCTCACCGTAATCGCAGAAATGCGAATGGTGACCATCGGTGTCCCCCCACGACCGGGGGCGTTCCGGACCTTTCCCCCTCGGATACATTCCCTGCCGTGCCACCTCAGACACTGGAGACGTTGTTGGATCCCGGCTGGGCCCGCGCCCTGGAACCGGTCGCGGACCGGATCGCCGGGATGGGAGATTTCCTGCGCGCCGAGATGGCCCGGGGAGGGCGCTACCTCCCGGCCGGCGAGAACGTCCTGCGGGCCTTCCGCAGTCCCCTGGCGGACGTGAAGGTCCTGATCGTGGGCCAGGACCCCTACCCGACCCCCGGGCACGCCGTGGGCCTGTCCTTCTCCGTCGCCCCGGACGTCTGGCCCCTGCCCCCGAGCCTGCAGAACATCTTCCGGGAGCTGGTCTCGGACACCGGGGTGGCTCCCCCGAGGACCGGCGACCTGACCGGGTGGACCGAACGCGGGGTCCTCCTGCTCAACAGGGTCCTGACCGTCGCACCGCGTTCCGTCGGTTCCCACCGGGGGCGCGGCTGGGAGGCCGTGACCGACTGCGCCATCTCGGCCCTGGTCGCCCGGGGAACCCCGCTGGTCTCGATCCTGTGGGGCAGGGACGCACAGACCCTGCGCCCCCTGCTGGGGAACACCCCGCGCATCGAGAGCGCCCACCCCAGCCCGATGTCCGCGAGCAGGGGGTTCTTCGGTTCGCGCCCCTTCAGCCGGGCCAACGAGCACCTGGTGGCGCTGGGCGCCGACCCCGTGGACTGGTCCCTGCCCTCCTGACGCCCTCCCCTGGCCCTCCCGACGCGGATGTCGGCCGCGGGTCGTCAACGCCGGCGGCCGGCCCGGCGCCCCCGACGGAACTCGTCCCACACGGTGTGGCGGTACTCCAGGCACGCGGTCTCGTAGACCCGTTCCTGGAGGGTCCAGCCGGTCCGTGCCACGGGGATCCCCGCAAGGAGGCGGAACAGGGCCTGCGTGCGCCCGACGTTCCCCGGAGGGCACCCGGCGGCCCCGGGACGGGCGTGCGCGACGAGGCTCCGACCCGCGGGGGTCACCCAGAAGCGGCACCCGTCGGTCTGGATCAGTCCGCTGCCCGCCAGGCGGCGCACGCCGTGCTCGATCTCCTCCCGGGAGGGGATCAGGCGGTGCACGGCGTCGACCGCCGCGATCAGGTCCGTCAGGGTGGCCGGCTCGGCACGGGTCCCCGTGACCCGGACGGCCGCGAGGATCCAGGCGTCCGCCACCGTCCAGTCGTGCGTGGTCGAGGTCATGCCGGGTGCGTGGATTGCGCAGAACGGCGCGGCAGGGGGCCATCGGCGGCCCTCCGGCGGGGCTCGGCCCGGGCCGGTGCGGTCGGGCTCACCGAACGACCGGGAACGGGCCGGGCCGGTGCTCGGGCACGCCGTACAGGGAGGTCCGCTCCCGGGGCCGACGGCTGATGCCCGAGGCGATGGAGCGCAGCTCGGTCTCGGTGAGCGCCGAACCGAACCGGGCCCCGGCCGTCCGCGAGATCGCCTCCTCCATGAGGGTGCCTCCCAGGTCGTTGGCCCCGCCGCGGAGCATCGTCCGGGTTCCCTCTGTTCCCAGCTTGACCCAGGACGTCTGCACGTTGGGGATCAGCCCGTGCAACAGGACCCGCGCAAGGGCGTGAACGAGGACATTCTCCCGCATCGTCGGACCGGGACGACAGACCCCCGCCAGATATATCGGCGTATTGTGGTGCACGAAGGGCAGGGGCACGAACTCCGTGAACGCGGCCGCACGGTGTTCCAGGCTCTCGCGCTGCAGGTCCGCCAGCAGACGCAGGTGCATCACCCAGTGCTCCGGGGAATCGACGTGGCCGTACATCATGGTCGAGCTGGAGGGCAGCCCCGCCGCGTGGGCGGCCGAGATCACCTCGACCCAGGTCGAGGTCGGGATCTTGCCCTTGGTGAGCAGCCAGCGGACGTCGTCGTCCAGGATCTCCGCGGCCGTTCCCGGGACCGAGTCCACCCCGGCGGTCCTGGCCTCCTGGAACCACTCGGTCACGGACAGGCCCGTCCTGGCAGCCCCGTTGATCACTTCCATGGGGCTGAAGGCGTGCAGATGGATCCGTGGGGCCGCGGCCTTGACCGTGCGGGCCAGGTCGAAATAGCCCGAGGCGGGCAGGTGGGGATCGATCCCGCCCTGCATGCAGATCTCGGTGGCCCCTGCCAGCCACGCCTCCCCGGCACGGTCGCCGACCTCGTCCAGGGTCAGGCGGAGGGCGTCGGGGTCCTGCCGGCGCCGGGCGTAGGCGCAGAAGCGGCAACCCGTGTAGCAGACGTTGGTGAAATTGATGTTCCGGTTGACGACGTAGGTGACGTCGTCCCCGACGGCCTGCTGCCGCAGGCCGTCGGCCAGGTCGACGAGCGCCTCCAGGGCGGGGCCGGTCGCCGTGGCCAGGGCGAGCGCCTGTTCCCGGGGGAGATCGGCGCCCCCGGACTCCGCCCGCCGCAGGGCCTCGGCCGTCTCCGGGTCGATCCGCTCCGGCGCGGTCGCGTCGCGCCGGTCCGGCAGGACCACGTCACGGCTGTCCGGAACGGTCGCGTCGCGGCTCCCGGGTGCCGTCGCGTCGAGGAGCGGCGGGGCGGGGGCCGTGCCCGTTCCCAGGGCTCTGCGGGCCTGCTCTCGCAGGAGGTCCCAGTTGCCGTAGAGCTCGTCGAATCCCCGCGCCGACCGGGTCCGGGTCTCCTGCCGTCCCGGGCACGCCGCCGGGGCCCTGCCGTCCCGTCCGGTCCCGGCCGGCGCCGTCACGGGCCCGGGAACGCCGGGGCCCCCCGCGTCCCGCAGCGGGTCCGGTTCCCGCCAGGGCAGGCCCTTCGGCGTCGCGGTCGGGTCAGCCAGCCCCGTCACGGGGTCGGCCAGGGCCCGCACGTGGTCCACGACCCGCGGGTCCAGCCAGTGGTCGGCGGCCCGGACGTACTCCGGGTGGACCGCGAGCCGCTCGACCAGTTCGAAACCCGCTGCCCGGCTGGTCCTGGCCAGCTCCTCCAGCCCGGGCCACGGCCGTTCCGGGTTGACGTGGTCGTCGGTCACGGGGGAGATCCCGCCCCAGTCGTCCACGCCGGCGGCGAGGAGCCGGGGCAGTTGCTCTGGCTCGGACAGGTTCGGGGGGACCTGGATCCTCACGGACGGTCCGAGGACGAGCCGGGCGACGGCGACGGTCGCCAGGTACTCGGTCGGATCGAGGTCCCCGGACGACCGCATCGGCGTGCCGGGTTTGGCACGGAAGTTCTGCACGATGACTTCCTGCACGTTCCCGAACTGCTGTGCCATGGCCCGCACGGCGAGCAGCGAGTCGACCCTCTCGGCGCGGGTCTCGCCGATCCCGACGAGGATCCCCGTGGTGAAGGGCACGGCGAGCCGGCCGGCGTCCCGCAGGACCCTCAGGCGCACCGCCGGTTCCTTGTCCACCGACCCGTGGTGGGCGCCACCGGGGGTCGACCACAGGCGATCGGCCGTCGTCTCCAGCATCGTTCCGAGCGACGGCGCCACGGGTCTGAGACGTCCGATCTCCTCCCAGGACATGGCCCCGGGATTGATGTGGGGGAGCAGTCCCGTCGTCCTCAGGATCCTCACGGCCAGTTCCCGCACGTACCCGAGGGTGCTGGTGTACCCGGCCCGTTCCAGCCAGGTCCGTGCCGGTGGCCAGCGGTCCTCCGGCCGGTCCCCGAGTGTCATCAGCACTTCCTTGCACCCGGCCCGTGCCGCGCGCCCGACGAGGTCCAGTACCTCTGCCTCTGGCAGGAAGGGCTCGGCCCCCGAACGGGCGAGGGCGGCAGGGCTCGAGGTGAAGGTGCAGTAGTGGCAGCGGTTCCTGCACAGCCGGGTGACGGGGACGAACACGTTGCGGGAATAGGTGACTGTCCCGGGACGGCCGGCGCCGGCCAGCCCGGCGTCCCGGACCGAGCCGGCGATCAGGATCAGCCGGTCCAGTTCCCTTCCCCGGGCGTGCATGAGGGTCTCCGCCTCGGCCGGGCTCGGGGTCCCGGCCTCTCCGACCCGGCGCAACGCCCGCCGCACGGAGGACTCAGAGGTCGCCATGCGGCAATCCCACCACGGGCGCCCGCGCCGGCACGGAGCACCCGGGACCGCCGTCCGTGACCTCGGGGCACCGGGGCCGTTCCGCACGGACGGCCGGAGCGTCACACCGCGGGACGCCGCGTGATCACACCTGCCGGTGTGACGATGAGCACTACCGGACGGCGACACGACCGGCACCGGGACGTTCATCCCGGCCTCGGGCCGGTGGGGCTGGCACGGTGTAGCCGTGAGGACCGTCGACATCGCCGAGTTCCAGTCCATCCTGGACTCGCTGCCCCCCAACCCCCGCATCATCGCGTCGGGCAACTTCGCGACCCCGAAGACCCTGCTGGCCGCGCTCGACAAGGCCTTGCCCGTCTTCACCCTGAACATGCTGAATGCCCAGCCGGGTATCCCGAACCGTGAGGGCATCACCCTGGAGACCTCGTTCGTGGGTCCGGGGATGCGCAAGAACCCGCGGCTGCGGTACGCGCCCGCTCGCCTGTCGCTGGTGCCACGGCTGTTCAAGACGACCCTGCCGCCGGACGCCGTCATCATCCACACCTCCGCCCCGCACGAGGGCGCCGTCTCCCTGGGCGTGGAGACCAACGTGCTGCCCGGTGCGATCGAGGCGGCCAAGGCCCGCGGTGGCATCGTCATCGCCCAGATGAACCCGAAGATGCCCTACACGCTGGGTGACGCGGAGATCAAACTGGACGACATCGACTACGGGGTGGAGGTCGAGGAGGAGCTGGCGACCCACGAGCCGCTGGTCCTCGACGAGATCTCCCGGTCGATCGGCGATCTGGTCTCCGACCGGGTCGTGGACGGTGCCACGATGCAGCTGGGCATCGGCGCCGTTCCCGACGCCGTGCTGCACGGCCTGCTCAAACGGCGTGGCCTGCGCGTGTGGAGCGAGATGTTCAGCGACGGCGTGCTGGAACTGGACGCCGCGGGTGCCCTGGACACCGGCAGCAGGCTCACGGCGTCCTTCATCTTCGGGACCCGCGAGCTGTACGACTGGGTGCACCACAACCCGCGCGTGCTGATGCTGCGGACGGAGACCACCAACTCCCCCGCCAACATCGCGGCCAACCCCAACATGGTCTCGGTGAACACCGCGATCCAGGTCGACCTGTTCGGCCAGGCCAACGCCTCGCGGATCAGGAGCAGGATCTACTCGGGCTTCGGCGGGCAGACCGACTTCATCGTCGGTGCGCTGCACTCCCCCGGTGGCCAGGCGATCATGGCTCTGCGCTCGTGGCACCCCAAGGCGAACACCTCGACGGTCGTACCGATGATCGAGGAGCCGATGACCTCGTTCCAGCACACCGCGATCGTCACGGAGAACGGGCTGGCGGAGGTCTACGGCCACGACGAGCGCACCCAGGCCAGGAACATCATCGAACACGCCGCCAACCCCAAGGTCCGCGAGGAGCTCTGGGAGGAAGCCCGTTCCATGGGCCTGGCCTGATCCGTCGACGGCAGCCGCCCCGCGCCGCCGCGGTCCGGCTCCTCCCGACCGCCCCGGCGGTGAACTCCCCGCGTGACGACGGTGACCGTTCGCACGGAACGGTCACCGTCGTCACGTGTCAGGGTCGTCGCCGGTCAGGCCGGGTCCTCCCCGTCCCCCACGAGGCTCGTGGGAATCGTGATCGTGAACTGGGCACCGTTGCCCGGACTGGAGACCACGTCGAGGGTCCCGTGGTGCTGCTGGACGATCGTGGCGTAGGCAAGGCTCAGGCCCTGCCCGGTCCCCTTGCCGACCTCCTTGGTCGTGAAGAAGGGGTCGAAGATCCGGCGCCGGACCTCCTCGCTCATCCCCGGACCGTCGTCGGTGACCTGGATCCGGACCCCGTCGTCCTGGCGGAGGGTCGCGATCCGGATGTTCCCGATGTCCTGCGTTCCGCCCGACCCCCGCTGTTCCTCGATGGCCTGGGCCGCGTTGACGATCAGGTTGAGGATCACCTGTTTGAACTCGTTGGCGTGGCAGGGGACGACCCCGACGCCCGGGTCTAGGTCGAGGTCGAGCCGGGCGACGTACTTCCACTCGTTGCGGCTGATGTCGACCGTGGTCTGGATGGCCTGGTTGAGGTCGGTGTCGGTCAGCCCCTGTCCCGGATGGGAGAAGTCCTTCATCGCCCGCACGATGTGCGTGACCCGTTCGAGCCCTTCCAAGGACTGGGTCAGGGCCTGGGGGACCTCGGTGACGGCGAAGTCCAGGTCGGCCCCTGCCAGGTCCGCGAGCAGCTCCCGGACGACCGTTCCGACGGGGCAGTCCGGATTCGCGCGGAGGATCTCGGCCGTCTCCGGCCCCATCAACTCCGCCGTCCGTTCCAGCACTCCGGTGATCTCCCCGAACACGTCCGACAGGAACCGGGTGTTGTCCGTCACGTACTGCATCGGGGTGTTGATCTCGTGGGCGACCCCCGCGGCGAGCTGCCCGATGGACTCCAGCCGGTTGGCCTGGGCCAGCTGCCGTTCCAGGTAGGTGATGCGGGTGACGTCCGCCCCGACCCCGATGACACCGGTCTGGGTGTCCCGGGGGTCGCCGCGCTCGTCCAGGTGGGGCAGGACCGTCAGCAGCAGGGTGCGCTGCTCGCCGTCCGGGCAGACGATGTCGGTCCGCAGCCCCTCGACCCGCTCGCCCGTCCGGAGCACCCCCGGCTCGATCTGCGAGAGGAGCTGGCGCAGGACGTCGTCCGTGTCCAGTTCCTCCTCCGTCCGTCCGAGCACGCTGTCGGCGTCCGGGAGGCCGCGCATGGTGATGAAGGCGTCGTTCACCCCCCTGTAGCGCAGGTCCGGTCCCTTCCAGTAGACGAGGTGGGGGATGGACGAGAGCACCTCCGCCAGGAGCGTCTTCTCCTCGGCCAGCGCCGCGGCCAGGGACTGCGCCTCGTGGGTGATCCGGTGCAGCTCCTCCTGGGTCTGCATGCCCCGGGTGATGTCAACGAACGTTGCCACGGCCCTGGCCCGCGGATGGTGTCGAACGGGTTGGATCCGCAGCACGTACCAGTCCGGTCGCCCCGTCCAGGACAGCTGGTACTTCATGGACCGGTTCTCGATGCCCTCCTCGATCACCTCCAGGAGCAGACCCGCCAGGGTGGATCCCAGGGGCTCGGGCAGTGCTCCGAACGCGTCCAGGAGGTTGGCGCCCGCGCCAGAGGCCGCCGAGTCCAGCTGCAGGGTGACCGCGTGCTCCCCCCATCCGCGGCTGACGTCCAGAATGGTCCCGTCGTGCGCGACGATGCACAGCCACCCGTCCAGGGAGTCCACGACGCTGCGCAGCAGCCGTTCCCGTTCGTGCACGTCGTTGGCTGTCACGCATCTCGCAGTGGACACACCGCCCACGGTCTCGTGCACCGCGCCCGCACTCCCTTCACCCGGTTCGCTCCCGCAAGAGGACATGCCCGGACCCCCTGGTCATCGGCGGTTCCCCGCGCGGGGTTGAGCGGATCCGTCCGGCCAGGGCACGGACACCCGTCCCGGCCGGTTCGGACGCGACCGGTGACTGCCGGGCCGACGTCACCGGTACCCCGTACAGTTGACGGGTGGGCATCTTCTCGGGGAGCGACGGTGACGTCGGGGACGAGCTCCCGCACACAGGACGAACCGGACTCGCACCACTGGCCCGGAACCGCATCACGACGTGGTTGCAGGTCAACGGCTATGCGCATTTCGTGGACCATGAGGGGGACGTCGGTGGACTCTGGAGGGGCAGGCTGTTCCACTTCCTGCTCCTGGGGGAGCAGGAGGAGATCTTGCAGGTCCGGGGCCAGTGGAACCGGGAGGCCGCGATAGAGCGCCTCGGTGAGGTGCTCGAAACGTGCAACACCTGGAACCGCGAACGGATCTGGCCCAAGACCTACGCCCGGGTCCGGGACGACGGCATGATCTGCGTCGTCGCCGAGGAGTCCGTCGACCTCGAACCGGGGGTGACCGACGAGCAGCTCTCCCAGCTGCTGCACTGCGGCCTGAGCACGGGCAGCATGTTCTTCGACACCCTGGACGAGCGTTTTCCCGATCCCGTTGCCAGCGCGCCCTGACCGGACTCTCCAGGTGGGAGGTGGGTCGATCGGCGGAGAGGAACTCAGACGTGGGACTTTTCAACAATTCCGGAGCCTCCTCCCCGGAGGCGGTGAGGCCACTGAACCGCGAACGCGTCGAGGCCTACCTCGAGTCGCAGAAATACACCGTCCGTGTCGACGATGACGGTGACCTGTTCGGGCTGTTCAACGACCAGCCCTTCTGGTTCGTCCTCATGGGCGAGCAGAAGGAGATCCTCCAGGTGCGGGGACGGTGGCGCCATTCCGTGGACGAGGGCCGCGGTGTCGAGGTCGCCCAGATCGTCAACGACTGGAACCGGGACCGGATCTGGCCCAAGACCTACACCCGTTCCGAGGACGGCGAGATCTTCATCTACAGCGAGGTCTCGACCGATTTCGAGCACGGGGTCACCGACGAGCAGATCGCCCAGACCCTGGCCTGCGGCCTGGCCACGGGGGTGCAGTTCTTCGAACATCTCGCCGAACGCCTGTCCCCGTCGTCCGAGAGCTGAGAGCGGCCGGTCCCGCTCACCGGCGGGACAGCGTCGTCGACGTCCCCGTTCCGGACGCGGTGGTGCGGGCAGGACCGGGCACGGCACGGGCCACGAGATGTGGGGAGAGGCACGACGGCGTACATGTTCGACGCATGGTGGATGCTCGCGTTCGTCCTTCCCCTGCTGTTCACCGTGGTCTGGGCTCTGCTGTGGTCGACGACGCGGCGGGTACGGCTGTGGTTCGTTGCGGTGGCCCCATCGGTCTCGGCGCTGGTCTTCCTGACCGGCCTGGCCGTCCTCCCGAGGTCGACCTGCCGTCCGCATGCTCCGGGGTGTTCCCTCCAGGAACGGATCGACGACTCGATCGGCTTCATCATCCTGGGTCTGAACTGCGGTTTCGGATTCCTGTGGGGAACGGCTCTGGGGATCCTCACAATCATGATCGAACTGTGGCGGGCGCACCGGCGCGGGACCGCGTCCGGCCCGTCGCTGCCCGCGGACCCGTGACCGGACCGGGGAGCCGCGGGTGCGGGTACCCGGTCGACGGCACAACGGTCGGCGGCCGCCCCGTGCCAGCCGTCGGCGCCGGATCGTCCGGGCCCGCGTCAGCCGTCAGCAGGGGCCGCCGTCGCTGACCTCGGAGACCTTCCAGTTCCCTTCGCTGCGCACCACGACGACGGTTCTCAGCAACGGGTCGGTGCCCGGGACGGCGGTGTCGGGGCGGACGGATCCGCCGCCGTGCACCGTCCCGTTCTTCGTCAGGCGCATCCCCTCGGGGTCCAGGCACTCCAGGTAGGTGGCGCTGTCACCGGCGACGGTGATCGTGCGGGGCGTGTGGCGGGCCCGTCCCCGGACGGCGTACCGCTGCGCCGCGGCCCGCCGCAGCCGCTGCCCGAGCCGGTCGGCCCATGCCGACGTGGTCACGGAGGACAGCTGCGCCGCGTCCACGGGTTCCCCGCCCGCCGCCCGCTGGAGCAGCCGGTGGTACTCACCCACTCTCCGGGCGACGGCGGTCTGTTCGGGGTTCAGCCGGACGACGGGCGTCCGATCGACCCCGGGCAGCGACACCCGGGGGGAGGGATCCTCCCCGGAACCGCACCCGCCGAGCAGGACGGTTCCGACGACCGGGAGGACCCATGTCCGCCTCCGTGTCCCAGACATCCTCGTACCACTCCGGTTCCGTCCACGGCGGGAGATCCGATGGCGACACGCAGCGATCATCGGATCGTGTTCGACGGCAACGGTACCGCGATCCGGTGGGAACGGTTCTTTCCGCAATGATCAGAAATGACCGGGCGTTCCGGTCAGATCGGACCCGGCCGGTGACGGCAGGGCCGGCACGGCAGTCGTGCAGGCCTGCCGGTAACGGTGCAGGACGAGGTCGGCCAGGCGGTCGCCTTCGCCGATCAGACCGGCGACGCGCAGGTCGAGGTCGGGGTGCTCCGCTCCGAACAGGGCCGTCTCTGTGGCGATCTGTTCGGACAGCAGGCCGGGGAACAGCAGGTGGGGCACGACCACGATCCGGCGGGCCCCCACCCGACGCAGGCGTTCCAGGGCCTGGGGCAGGGACGGACCGGTGACGGCGACGAACGAGAGTTCCACGGCGTCCAGGCCGCTGCCCTCCCACAGCGACCTGGCGATGCCGGCCACATCGGCGTTGGCCTGTGGGTCGGTGGTGCCCCGCCCCACCAGCACGACGCTGGTCCCGGCCCGCGGAGCGCCGTCGAGGGCCGTGTCGAGCCTCTCCCCCAGGAGATCCTGGAGGATCGGGTGGGGGCCTAGGGCCGGCGCCAGGGCGAAGGTCAGTCCCGGACGGCGGTCCTGCTCGGCGGCAAGGAGGGCCGGGATGTCCGAACGGATGTGCCCGGCCGTGCCCAGCAGGAGGGGGACCGCGGCGATCCTCCCCGGACGCGAGCCGACGGGGCAGCGATCGGACCCCGTCCCGCCCGCGCGGCGGGTCCGGTCCGTCCCGGCCCGGCCCGCCGGGTGGTTCCCGCCCGGCCCTTCCCGGCGCAGGAGCCGGTCCACCCCGTCGGAAACGGTCGGCCGGGCCAGTTCGATGAGCCCGCCCTCGACCCCCGGTACCCGGCCCTCCGCCCTCCGCCGGACGCGATCGATGAATTCCAGGAACTCCCCGACGCCTGCCGGGCGCCTCGTTCCGTGGCCGATGACGAGCAGAGGGGGGTTGTTCAACGGATCTCCTCGGGTGTCCACGCCCTGGGGGTCGGTCGACGGCGGAAGTGTCCTGGCTCCCGGGTCATCGCTCCTCCCGGCCTTCCGTGTCGCACGCGACCGTGGCCGACCGGAGCCCCTCGTCGACGAGGCGGCTCCTTGCGGGACTCGCTCCATTCCGGTGACAGTGGCGGGACCGCGCCGGATTCGCACCGGCTTCCTTCCCCTGCCGTCCCGGCGAGGGAACCACAGCGTTTCGGACCCGGTCAATTCCATCGGCACGTCCCCACCCGCCGGACCGGAACGCCATGTTCCCGACAGGGGCAGAACACCACGACCCCGGCACGGGGTGGGACCTGCCCGGGCGAGACCCGCGGGCGGGCGTCCGGGGGTGAGGGTGGGGCGGGACGGACCGGCGGCGGCTACAGTAAAGGGACACCTCGTTCCCCCTGTTCAGGGTCCCGGAGTCCCGCATCGGGTTCCTGGGTGCGACCGGACGAGGTCCTGACCCGAGGGATTGAAACCTTGACCGAGGAGTTCCGGACCACGGTGGAACGCCTGTTCAAGGCGCGCTACCCGCTGTTGTACGTCGAGTCCTTCGAGGAGCAGCGTGTCATCGCCGAGGTCCGCACGGTGGCCCTGGACGCCACCCGCATGCGGACGCCCCGCGGGGTGGCGATCTGGTCGACCACCCAGGGGCTGATCATGCCCGACGGGACACGGGCACGGGACACGGCCGACCCGACCAAGGCCCTGGAGGCCGCGCTCGCTGTGACGGAGCCGACGGTCTTCGTCTTCCTGGACCTGCACCCCTTCCTGGGGTACGACAGCCGTTCCCCCGATCCCCGGGTCGTCCGGCTCCTGCGGGACGCCGCGGCCGCCTTCAAGAGCGGCCCCGTCCCCAAGATCCTGATCCTGCTCTCCCCGGTGCGCGCCGTTCCCGCGGACCTGGAGAAGGAGATCACGCTGGTCGACTTCCCCTTCCCCGAGCCGAGCGAGATCGCGTCCCTCCTGGACTCCCTCATCACGGCGAACGCCGGAACCGGGCGGATCCACGTGATGCTCGACGCCGAGGAGCGCCAGCGCATGGTCGCGGCGGCGTGCGGCCTGACCCTGGGGGAGGCGGAGAACGCCTTCGCCCGCGCGATGGCGGACGGTTCCCTGACCGGTGAGGACATCGACCGGGTCCTGGAGGAGAAGCGGCAGATCATCCGCAAGTCCGGGATGCTCGAGTTCGTCCCCTGCCAGGTGAGCCGGAACGACGTCGGGGGGCTGCAGAACCTCAAGAGCTGGCTGAACCGCCGGGAGGGGACCTGGCTGCCCCATGCCGCCGAGTACGGCCTGCCCTTCCCGCGAGGCGTCCTGGTGACGGGCGTGCCCGGGTGCGGCAAGTCCCTCACGGCCAGGGCGACGGCCTCGACCTGGGGACTTCCCCTTCTCCGTCTGGACATGGGCAGGGTCTTCGCCGGGATCGTCGGATCGAGCGAGCAGAACATGCGTTCGGCGATCCGGACAGCGGAAGCGATCTCCCCGTGCGTCCTGTGGATCGACGAGATCGAGAAGGGGTTCGGGGGGGCAGAGAGCTCCATCAGCGACTCGGGGACGTCCTCCCGGGTGTTCGGAACCTTCCTGACCTGGATGCAGGAGAAGACCCGCCCGGTCTTCGTCATCGCGACGGCGAACAATCTCGACCGCCTGCCCGGGGAGTTCCTGCGCAAGGGCCGTTTCGACGAGATCTTCTTCGTGGACCTGCCCACCAAGGCCGAGCGGCGGGCCATCTGGCACCTGCACCTGGCCCGCCGGTTGCGCTACCCGGCGGCGGCCCGGGAGATCATCGTGGACGACGACCTCATCCGTCGCCTTGCCGACGCGACGGAGGGCTACTCCGGCGCGGAGATCGAGCAGATCGTCGCGGCCGCCCTCGTGGACGCCTTCGCGGAACGCCGTGGCGTGCGTGACCAGGACCTGTTCCGTTCCGCCCGGAACATGGTGCCGCTGAGCCTCGTCCAGGCCGACCGGATCAAGACCGTCCGGGAGTGGGCCGGGCTGCGGGCGGTGGCAGCGACCGCGACGGAGGACCTGGACGGCGCCGAGTTCCTCACCGATCCCACGAGCGGGTTCGGGGTCGCGAACCCGGACCGGCCCCGTTCCGGCCCCGACGACGATCCGCCCGGGGGCGCCTCCCGGGGCGGGAGGATCGTGGACTACTGAGAGCGCGGTTCCACCCGGAAATCGCTGCGGGAGCCGCCCGGACCGGGCCCCCACCGTACGGAGAACTCCTGCCGGCCGGGGAGCGGCAGGCCGGTCGGACGCCGGAGGGACGTCGGCGGTTGCTACACTTGTTCCTTCCGGCCCTTCATGCCCAGTGCACCTTGGATGATTCCAGCCCGCCTGCGGAGGCCTGGACCGGATCCCGGTCGTCACCGACCGGTGCCCCCAGAATCCGACCGGGACGGCCGTCCGGGCCCTCACGTCCTCGCCCGGCACGCACCGCCCGGTCCGTTCTGCGACGTCCATCCATCGTCACGGAAGGTCGAGGCACGTCGTCATGGCACCGTCAGTCCAACGCCCCGATACCGACCAGCAGACCGACCCGGACACGAGTCCCGACGCCGATCCGCAGATCCGTGCCGAACGGGCCTTCCTGGCCCTGGCGCGCCGGGCCCTCGCCCGCATGCACGACGAGGCCGTCGACGTCGCCCCAGCGCTGCTCAGCTCGGAGGACTCCGACGAGGTCTACCACAACACCGTCTACCGCATGGCCCTCGCGCGCAGGGTGCGGGCGCTGGTGGACCTGCCCGACGTCCCGCTCTTCTTCGGACGCCTGAACTACGAGCCCGGTACGGTGTTCGAGACCCGGCGGACGGGGGTGGACCTGTCCGGACGCGGCCCGTCCCGCGACGGCACCCGGACGGAGGTCGTCGACCACCTGTACGTCGGGCGGCGTCACGTCCACGACGAGGCCGGGGACCCGCTGGTCATCGACTGGCGAGCCGAGGCGGCCACGGCCTTCTACCGCGCGTCCCGGTCCGACCCGCTGCGGGTCCGTTCCCGGCGACGGTACGGGTTCTCCGACTCCGCCGAACTCACCGCCTACGAGGAGGAGGTCCTCACCGGCGCCGGTTCCGAACAGGCCGACGACGGGCGGGCCGGAGGCCTGCTCGCCGCGGAGATCGAGCGCCCGCGCAGCGGACCGATGCGCGACATCGTCGCCACCATCCAGCCCGAACAGGACGACCTGGTGCGGGCGCCCCTGTCCCCCTCGCTGTGCGTCCAGGGCGCGCCCGGGACCGGCAAGACCGCCGTCGGCCTGCACCGCCTGGCCTACCTGCTGTACAACCAGCCCGAGCGGCTCGGTTCCGGTGTCGTCGTCATCGGCCCCAACCGGTCCTTCCTCACCTACATCCGCCGGGTCCTGCCGGCCCTCGGCGAGGTCGACGTCACCCAGACGACGATCGAGGAACTCATCGGACGGGCTCCCGACGGTCCGGAGACCGACGACCGGGTGGCACGGCTCAAGGGGGACGCCCGCATGGCCGAGGTCCTGCGCCGGGCGCTGTGGGCTCCCGTGGGCCACCGGGTCGAGGGACTGGTGTACTCGCAGGGGGCCCACCGGTACCGCCTCGCCGAGGACGAGGTCGGGCAGGCCCTCGACTCCCTGCGCGGCAACCGCCGGTACGCCGCGGGCAGGGCCGC
>Ga0316579_10000293_pt1 | contig 15342 bp, 14 predicted proteins | sample J5NA_2_FD_203074 | JGI IMG/M metagenome (GOLD analysis project Ga0316579, IMG submission 203074) | Rhizosphere microbial communities from salt marsh grasses in Alabama, United States - J5-7_160517rDrA | ecosystem: Host-associated > Plants > Roots > Rhizosphere | place: USA: Alabama | collected... | reverse complement strand
GTGGGGAGACGAGGAACGCGGACGCTCGTCTCGAGAACGGTCGCCCTCGATCATGTCGGCCAGCAAGTCACGGTGGCGCGGTTCACGCTCGACGCGCACGGGAGCCTCGTTCCGGGGAGCGTCAACAACCTTCCGGTCCCGCTCTACGCCCGCGAGATCGACCCGTGATTGCCGCCGCCATCTTCACCGCCTCGTCGCTGGTCTTGGGGGCCGCGGCGCTCTATGCGCACGGACCCTGGCTGCGGGCCGTCGCCTACGCCATCCTCGTCGCTTCGAACGCTGCGCTCTGGTACACCGCGCTCGGCGTTCCGCGTCCGGTCCTCATCTCGGCGCCCAAGGGCAACGTCGTCGCCTACTTGATGGACGAGCCGCGCAGCATCTATATGTGGGTCGTGCGCCCCGGAGAAGAGAAGCCCATCGCCTATCGCATACCGTGGCGCGAGCAGACCGCCGTTCAGCTTTCGACCGCGATGGGGAAGGCGCGCAGGCAGGGCCGGAAGCTGCGAGTCGGTCCCGGGACGTCGAACAACGGCGGCGCGCCGAAGTTCAAGCTGGGGCATGCGCCCGCGCTGCCGCCCAAGGCGCCGAAATGAACGATTGACGGCGCCTCGAGCCTCGACGGCGCTAGAACTCGTACTCGACCTGCATCCTGAAGGTGTTGTCCGGCGCGCCCGACGACGCCTTGTGCAGCAGCGCGGCGTTGTAGCGGATCGCCTTGTGCACGCCCACCGGGAGCTTGCCGAAGACCGCGGGGCCGAAGCGGCGCGACTGCTCGTCCGCCGGGTCCCAGTTGTCCCAGGGGCCGACGTCGCCGAATCCCTGCAGGCCGAACTCGAACGCCTCCTTCCAGCGGTACTTCGCCTGCCACTGGTAGCCGAACTCCATCGGCCCGCCCGCGGCCGCGCGGTAGTGCCGCCCGAACAGCAGGTTGCCGTTTAGCTGGACCTTGCCGAAGTCGGTCTGGAACAGCGGCCCGAACCTGACCTCGTAGCCCTCGCTGTGGTCCTGCGGCCGCTCGAGCTCGACGACGAAGCCGGCATCGACCGGATACTCGCCGGTATCGGTCAGCTGGAACCTGTTCTCCCACTCCCAGGCGTCGAAGTGCGTCGGCCCGGAGCCCTGGCTCTCGTACTTGGCGTAGAACTCGGTGAACCAGTGCGGCCTCGCGCCGTAGCCGAAACCGAGCGATGCCGCGCTGCTCTGGTCGGCGTCGTGCGTGTTGGCGCGTCCCGCCTTGAAGTCGATTTCGCGCTCTCCGTATTCGACGGTCGGCGTGTAGACGTAGTCGGCCGGTCCGGCGATGCACAGCCTGGAAAGCGCCAGCGCCGCAACACCGACGGTCAAAACGATGCTTCGCTTCATTCAGTGCTCCGGACGTGTCTCACTCGGCGACGACCACGCCGGTCGTTGTTTTTGGATGGAAGTCGCCGAAGAAGGGATACCGTCCCGCCTCGAGCGGCCCGATATAGACGATGCCGCTGGTGTTTCCCGGGATGAGCTTCTCGCGATGAAGCTCGTAGCTTTCGAACTCCTCCGGAGTGGGATCGCGGTTGACCACAGTCAGCTTGATCCGCTTTCCTGCGGGGACGCGCAGCACGGCCGGCTCGAACTGGTGGTTGCGGATCGAGACCGTGAACTCGGTACCGGCGGCGAGACAAAGGGAAGGCAGGAGCAAGGCTAGAAAGAGGATTGGGCGCATGACGGTCAAATGATAAACGATAATCATTATTATTTAAACAGTCGCCGCAAAAATAACAAGCTGTTGTTTTTAAAGCGGCTTGGGTTCGCCCAATGCAAACCCTTGGGCGAAATCGATCTTCAGCATTTCCAGCACGCCGAGCGCTTCGACGCGCTCGACGGACTCGGCGATCAGCTTCATCCCGAGCTCGCGGCACGACTCCCCGAGCGAGCGCATCCGCTCGAGCGCGTCCGGATTGGGCTCTTCGCGCAGCGCGCTGGCGCCGTTGATCTTGAGGAAGCGAACGCCCCTCTCGTAAAGCCTGCCGATCTCCGCTCCCTCGTGCGACACCCCCGAAACGGCGACGCCGCAGCCGAGCGCAGTCAGCGCCGAAACCGCGGCGCCGAACTCGTCCGGGCGCTCCAGCGCGTCGCGCAGCGGGATCTCCAGCATCAGGCAGTGCGCCAGGTCCGAGGCGCCGCCCAGCTCCGACTTGATGAACGCCGGAAACGATTCGTCCAAGAGCGTCTCGAGGGACAGGTTGATGCTGTAGCGCGGCGCCGCGTAGTCTCCCAGCGTGCTCGCGACGCTGCGCAGCTTGCGGATCGACGTCGCCACCACCCATTTGTCGAGCAGCGGCATCAGTCCCGCTTCCTGCAGCACGGGGATGAACGACCCGGGCGGAAGCAGGCCCTCCTCCTCGTCCCGGAACCGAACCAGGACTTCGAAGAAGCGCTGATCGTCCTGAGGCGCGGACACTTCCACGATCGGCTGGCAGTACAGAAGAAAGCGGTCGCGCGTCAGAGCGCTGATGAGATAGGCCGATGCGGCCTCTCGGTCAAATGGACTTTCTGTCACCCCTGGTCCCTGCCAAGTCCCTCGTTTCTCCCCAGCCCCCGACTATACCGCTTTAATCAGCGCGGCACTTGGGCCTCGAGTGAATCCAGCAACTCGCTCACACGCGCGCGCTCGAGATGATCGATGCCCCCGGCGTCGCGGCGTCCGCCCCCGCCGAAGCGGCGGCAGAAATCGGCCGCCGAAAACATGCCGCCTCGCGGCGCGCGGATGCTGACCGAATAACCGCCGCGAAAGTCGGGCGTCAGCACTGCGTGCGCGAGCGCCGGGCGCGCCGCCGCCAGCTCGTTGGCGAATACGCCGCTCGCGCGCCGCGCCCACGGCGCGTCGGGCAGGACGAACGCGTCCACGTGCGCGGAGACGCGATGCGGCGCAAGCGCTCGCGCCTTCCCCAGGTCCTCGCGCCGTTGCATGCCCAATCGCCCGAGCAGCGGTTCTCGTTCGAGCAGACTGAAGGGTTCGGCGAAGCGGCTCACGCTGAGATAGAGATCCGCCGGCGGCACCAGCAGATCCGCTTCGCTCTCGCCATAAGCGTTGTAGTTCAGGTTCTCGCCCAGCTCGCGCAGTGCCGCCAGCCGCTCGCCGTCGAGCCCCAGGCCCGACGCAAGGCGCGTCGCGGCCTCCGGCATGCCGTCGCCGAAGGCCGCGACGACCGCCCAATGGCGAAAGCGGCCCCGCAGGTGGCGGTCGACCAGGATGCTGGTACAGACACCGGCCGACTCGTCGATGTGGGCCTCGAGCCCGGGGTGCGACGGCACCTCGCCCGCGGCGTGGTGGTCGAAATAGCAAATCTTGGCTCCGCGCTCGAGCAGGGCGAGCAGCGCCGCGCGGTTGCGCTCGAGCGACACGTCGAGCACCGTCACGCGATCGCCCACCCCGGCGTCGACGCGCCGCAACAGGTCGATGTCGCGCTTGATCCCCGTCACCAGCTCGGCCTCGAGCGGCTCGGCGAGGCGCAGCTGGTGCAAGGCGCAAATGCCGTCGGCGTCGCCGTTGAAAACATCGAAGCAGCGCATCGCAGTCAGGATAGCGGCAATCCGAGGCGCCGGGCGAGCGCCGCCGCGGACGCGCCGGGGTCCTCGCCTGCGGCGAAACGCACCGTTTCGCGCTCTTCGGCACCGCTCAACGGCTCGCGGGATTCGAGCTGAAGCCCGAGCACGCTCAATCCCGCCTCCGAGGCGTCCCGCGCGCCGCGCTCTCGAGCCGCAATCCGCTCGCGCAGCACGGCTACGGGCGCTTCGCAGACCGCAAGCGCGAAGGGCACTCGCGCCTCGCGCGCGAGCGAGGCGAACGCCGTCCGCTGCGCCCGCGCCAGGAACGTGGCATCCACGATCGCGGGATAGCCCGCGTCGAGGACCGTTTCGGAGAGCGCCGACAGCCTCGCGTAAGTCCTCTCGGTGTGATCGGCCGTATAGATTCCACCGCCGGGCGCCGAGCCGGTATGAGCCTGCGCTTCCAGCCCCTGCATCCGCTTGCGCTCGACATCGGACCGAAGCCGGACCGCGCCGAGGGTCTCGAGCAGGAACTGGGCGACGGTCGTCTTGCCCGAGCCCGAGAGGCCGTGCATCAGGATCAGGGCGCGCTTGTGATCCAGCGCGAGCGAGTGCGCCAGGCGCAGGTACTCGACATACTCGCGCCGGGCGCGCTCGCCGTCTGCGGCGGAAAGCTGCTTCTGGTGCGCGCGGATGCAGGCCACCTTTGCTCGCACCAGCGCCCGGTAAACCAGGTAATAGCGCAGCACGGCAAGTCCCGCGTAATCCCCGGTCTGCTCCAGATAGGCGTTGAGAAAGCGGTAGGCGAGCCGCGGCAGCTTGCGGTCGAGCAGGTCCATGACCAGGAACGCGACCTCGTTCATGACATCGATCCACCTGAACGCCTCGTTGAACTCGATGCCGTCGAACGGCGTCGGCTCGCCGTCGATCAGGGCGACGTTGCCAAGGTGGAGGTCGCCGTGGCACTCGCGAACGAATCCCCCGGCCTTGCGCGCCTCGAAGGTCGAGCGCAGGCGCGCGTGCTCGTCCCGCGTCCAGCCACGCAAGCGCTCCAGCTCGGGCACGTCGGCGTCGGCGCCGATAAGGGCCTCGATCTGGTCGAAATTCTGCGTTGCAGGCGCCAGAACCGCCTCCGCCGAGCCGAAGGGCCGCGCCGGATCCGCGCGCGCGATCCGCGAGTGGAAGGCGGCGATGCCGCGCGCCAGCGCGTCGATCTCGGCCGCGCCGAGCGTGCCGGCCTGCACCATGCGGCTGAGCAGCGCGTCCTGCCCGAAGCGGCGCATCTTGACCGCGTAGTCGATCGGCTCGCCGTCGCCGCCAATTCGCGGGTCCGTCTTGCTGCCCGTCAGCGGCACCACCTCGAGGTAGAGCTGCGGCGCGGTGCGGCGGTTCAGCCGCAGCTCCTCCTCGCAATAGAAGTGTCTTGCCTTCAGCGTGCTGAAATCGAGAAAGCCGAGATTGACCGGCTTCTTGAGCTTGTAGGCATAGTCGCCGGCGAGCAGCACCCATGAGATGTGCGTCTCCAGCACCTCGACCTGCCCGACCGGATGCGGGTAGCGCTTCGGGTCGCGCAAGGCATCGATCACGCGCTCACCCCTTGACGCAGACCTTGGGCCGCAGCACCGCGACGCGGCGCGCGAGGCCCGCGCGCTCGGTCGCCTCGGCGACGCGCTCGACGTCCTTGTAGGCGCCGGGGGCCTCCTCGGCCGCGCCCCGCATCGAGCGCGTGCGCACCAGCACTCCGCGCGTCTCCAGATCCTTCAGCAGCTCGCGGCCCTGCCAGCGCTTGAGCGCCGCGTGCCGGCTCATGGCGCGCCCGGCGCCGTGGCTCGCCGAGCTGAACGCGCGCGCCTCGCTCTCGGCGGTGCCGGCCAGGATATAGGAGCCCGTGCCCATGCTGCCGCCGATGATGACCGGCTGACCGGCGTCGCGGTAGCGCTGCGGCAGATCGGGGTGCCCCGGGCCGAAAGCGCGCGTGGCGCCCTTGCGGTGCACGTGCAGCAGGCGGCGCTCGCCCTCGACCACGTGCCATTCCGCCTTGCAGGTGTTGTGCGAGACGTCGAACAGGGTCTCGAGTCCATGCTTGGGGAAATGATGCGCGAACACGCGTCGGGTCAGCTGCGCGAGGATCTGGCGGTTCGCGAGCGCGCAGTTGGTGGCCGCGTTCATCGCGCCGAGGTAGGCCCGTCCTTCATCCGAGTCGATCGGCGCGCAGGCGAGCTCGCGATCGGGCAGGGCGATGCCCAGGCGCCCGGCCGCCTTGGCGAGGCTGACCAGATACTCGGTGCCGATCTGGTGCCCGAGCCCGCGTGAGCCGCAGTGGATCGAAATGACGATCTGACCCTCGAACAGGCCGAAGGCGCGCGCCGCCTCGGGATCGAGTATCCGCTCGACCCACTGCACCTCGAGGTAGTGGTTGCCGGAACCGAGCGTGCCCATCTCGCCCAATTGGCGCTTCTTCGCCAGCGCGGACACATTGCCCGGAACGGCGCCCCTCGCGCGGCCGTTCTCCTCGACGAACTCCAGGTCCGCCGCCTCGCCGTAGCCCTGCTCCACCGCCCACGCGGCCCCGCCTGCAAGGACGCGGTCGAGCTCGGCCACGTCGAGCCGGATGTGGCCGCCCTCGCCCACGCCGGCCGGGATGTCCCGGTACAGGTTGTCGGCGAGTGGCTTGAGGCGCGGCATGATGTCGGCCAGGGTCAGGTCGGTGCGCAGGCAGCGGATGCCGCACGAAATGTCGAAGCCCACGCCGCCCGCCGAGACGATGCCGCCGCGCTCGGCGTCGAACGCCGCCACCCCGCCGATGGGGAAACCGTAGCCCCAGTGCGCGTCCGGCATCGTCATCGCCACGCCGACCAGGCCGGGCAGGCGCGCGACGTTCGTGATCTGCTCGAGCACTTTGTCGTCCATCGTCTCGAGCAGCTCGCGCGAACCGTACAGCTTCACCTCGTGCCGCGACTCGCCCGCGGCGCGGGGCACGGTCCAGCTCCAGGGGTCCAGCGCGGCGATGCGAGTCAGGTCCATGTTTCTTGCCTCAGACGTCGATCACGCAGCGCGCTTCCCAACCGCCGTCGATCTGCGCCACCGACAGCATCGTCAGCGTGGCGCCCTTGACGTCGACGCCGCGCTCCATCTCGTCGCGCCAGGGCTCGCCCCAGGCGCGGCCGCGCCACTGCTTGCCGTGACGCTCGAGCTCGAACTTTCCCAGCACGAGCCCATTCTCATGCGCGTGGCCGAGGAGCTGGTTGATCCAGGTCACAAATGCGAACTCCGGGTCGGCTTCCTCGAACTGCACCTCGACGCTCTTTCGCGGCCGGACGCCGTCGAGACGGGTGATGAGCGAAAAGACCGCCTCCGCCCCGGCGACGAAAGCCTGCTCGAGCGTGGCCCCGCGCCCGACGACCCCGACGTCCGCGTCGTGCTCGAAATACGGCATGGCGCCAGTTTAGACGAGCCACCGGGCCGCGCGCCGGGTGTATCGTCGACGGGCATGACGCTCCTCGAAACCGCTTCGCTGCTGATCACGCTCGCCGCGCTGTTCAGCTACGTCAACTACCGCTTCCTCAAGCTCCCCGCGAGCATCGGGCTGATGCTGAGTGCGTTCGTGACCTCGCTCGCGATCGTGGGCCTGGGAATGGTCGGCAGTCACGAGCTCGAGGACTTGGCCCAAAAAGCGCTCGCCAACGTCGACTTCGACCAGACGCTGATGCAGGGCATGCTCAGCTTCCTACTGTTCGCCGGCGCCCTGCACATCAACCTCGACGACCTCGCCGGGGAAAAGTGGGCGATCGGATTCCTGGTGAGCCTGGGCGTGCTGATCTCGACGCTGATCATCGGCTACGCCGCCTACTGGGTGTTCGCGCTGCTCGGACACGCGATTCCGCTCATCTACTGCCTGGTGTTCGGTGCCCTGATCTCCCCCACCGATCCGATCGCGGTATTGAGCATCCTCAAGTCGGTCGGCGCCGACAAGTCGCTCGAAGTCAAAATGGCCGGCGAATCGCTGTTCAACGACGGCGTCGGCGTGGTGGTCTTCCTGGTCCTGCTCAGCATCGCCACCGGCGAGCACGCCGCGACGCTGGAGTCGGTGCTCATGCTGTCCCTGCGGGAGGTCGTCGGCGGTGGCCTGTTCGGCCTGGCGGCCGGCTATCTCGCCTACCGGATGCTGCGTCGGGTCGACGACTATCAGGTCGAGGTCCTGATCACGCTCGCGCTCGTCATGGGCGGCTACGTGCTCGCCACCTCGCTGCACCTTTCCGGCCCGATCGCCATCGTGGTCGCGGGCCTGCTCATCGGCAACCACGGCCGACGCCTCGCCATGTCGAAGGAAACGCGCGAACACCTCGACACTTTCTGGCAGCTGATCGACGGCATTCTCAACGCGATCCTGTTCGTGCTGATCGGGCTCGAAGCCCTTCTGCTCCACTTCGAGCCGGCGTTCGCGATGGCCGCCGCGCTGGCGATTCCGGTCGTGTTGCTCGCGCGCCTCGTCGCCGTGTCGCTGCCGGCCCTGGTTCCGGGCCTGCGCCGCGAGTTTCCGCCGAAGGTGATCGTGGCGCTCACCTGGGGCGGCCTGCGCGGCGGCATCTCGATCGCGATGGCCCTCTCGCTGCCGGACGTGGCAGCGCGCGGCGCGCTCGTCACGGTCACCTACGTGGTGGTGGTGTTCTCGATCCTGGTGCAGGGGCTGACCGTGGCCCGCGTGCTGCGCGGCTCCGCGGATCAGGCCAGCTCGAACGCGCGCGCGGCCGAGGAGTAGGAGAGGATGATCTCCGCCGGCGCCTCGCCGACGTTGCGGATGCCGTGCACCGCGCCCTTCGGCACCACCGACAGCCCGCCTGCCGTCATCCGTACGTGCTCCTCGCCAATCCGGCACTCGACCTCGCCGCGCACGACGTAGATCGATTCCTCGCAGTTGGCGTGGATGTGCGTGTCGGTCGCGTTGGCCGGCGGCAGCGTCATGCGGGCGAGCGAAAGCTCGCGGCTGTTGCCGACCTCGTCGTTGGCCAGCCACTCGATCGTGCCCCAGGGAAACTCGTTCTTGATCGATTTCATCGCACGCCTCCTCACGCCGCGACGGACGTCTGCTCCACCGCCATCGCGCCCGGCTTGCCGGCCTTCGCCTCGACCAGTGCCTGCCAGACCCGGTGCGGACTCGCCGGCATGTCGAAATGGGTGACGCCCGCCGTGCGCAGGGCGTCGAGGATCGCGTTCATGATGCACGGCATCGAGCCGGTGACGCCCGCCTCGCCCACTCCCTTGGCGCCGAGCGGATTGGCCTGGGTCGGCACGGGGTGGTGCGTCACGCGCAGCCCGTCGACCAGAATCGCGCGCGGCATCGGGTAGTCCATGAAGCTGCCGGTGAGCAGCTGACCCGTGTCGGGGTCGTAGATCGCCTGCTCGCCGAGGATGTGGCCGGCGCCCTGCGTGATGCCGCCCTGCATCTGGCCTTCGACCAGCTGGTCGTTGATGATGTTGCCGGCGTCGTCGCAGGCGAGGTAGGACACGACCTCCACCGTCCCGGTCTCGGGCTCGATCTCGACTTCCGCGATGTGGCAGCCGTTCGGGAAGGTCGAGCCCACCTTCCTGTCCTTCATATCGACGTCCAGCGCGCCGCGGTGCTTCTTCGCCAGCGCGGTGATCGCCACCTCGCGGTCGGTGCCCTTGACGCGGTAGCGGCCGTCGACGAACTCGACGTCGGCCTGGGCGACCTCGAGGTCGTCGGCGGCGAGCGCCATGCCCTTCTTCACCACCTCCTCGGAGGCCCACAGCATGACGCTGCCCACGCCGTGCAGCGAGCGCGAGCCGCCGGTCGGATTGCCGGTCAGGTTCATCTCGGGGTCGGCGGTGCGCAGCCGAATCGATTCCATCGGCACGCCGAGCGCGCCCGCGACGATCTGCGCGAACACCGTCTCGTGCCCCTGGCCGTGGTTGTGCGAGGTCGCGCGCAGCGTGATGCGCGCCTCGTCGTCCCACTCGATCTGCACCTCGTCGTAGGGGGCGAACCCGCCCGAGCCGGTCGCCTCGATGTAGCTCGCGATGCCGCGCCCGCGCAGGCGCCCGCGCCTGGCCGATTGCGCGCGGCGCGCCTCGAAGCCGTCCCAGTCGGCCGCCTTCAGCGCGTCGGCGAGCACGCCCTCGAAATCGCCGCAGTCGTACTCGAAGCCGGTCGCGATCTTGTACGGAAATGCGCTCTTCGGCACCAGGTTGCGCCGCCTGAGCTCGGCCGGATCCATCTTCAGCTCGTAGGCGGCCTGGTCGACCAGCCGCTCGATGGCGTACGAGCTCACCGGCCGCCCGGCGCCGCGGTAGGCCGCAGTCGGCACCGTGTTGGTCAGTGCCAGCCGCGCGCGCACGTGGATCGCCTGCACGTCGTACACCCCGCTCGCGACGTTGACCAGATTGACGGTGTTGACGAACGTCCCGGTGAAGGCCACGTAGGCGCCCAGGTTGCTGACGAAATCGAAGCGCATGCCGAGGATGCGCCCGGACTCGTCGAGCGCCATCTCGGCGCGGTGCACGACGTCGCGCGCCTGCTCGTCCGAGAGGAACACGTCCGAGCGCGTGCCGATCCACCTCACCGGCCGGCCGAGCTTCTTCGCCGCGATCAGCACCGCGCAGTACTCGGGGTAGGCATTGAAGCGCACGCCGAATCCGCCGCCGACCTCCTCCGCGATGACCCGCACCTTGTCCGGCGCCACGCCAAGCACCGCGGCAATCTGCCCGCGCATCGCGGAGGCGCCCTGGGTGCAGGCGTAGAGCTGGTACATGTCCCCCGCCGCGTCGTAGGCGCCGGTGCAGGCGCGCGGCTCCATCGGATTGCCGACCACGCGCGTGTGATAGGCGCTGAGCGACACCACGCGCGCCGCGCGCTTGAACGCGGCGTCGGTGGCGGCCTCGTCGCCGCCGGCGAAGTCGAGCAGCAGATTGCCGGGAACGTTCTCGTGCAGCTGGGGTGCGCCCGGCGCGAGGGCCTCGCGCGCGTCGATCACGGCGGGCAGGTCCTCGTAGTCCACCAGCACGGCCTCGGCCGCGTCCTGCGCCTGGTCCCTCGATTCGGCGATCACCAGCGCGACCGGCTCGCCGACGTGGCGCACCCTGCCCTGCGCCAGCGCGGGACGGTACACCTTGGGCTGCTCGGAGCCGTCGCGCCCTTTGACCGGCGCCGCCGCCGGCAGCCCCTGGGCGCCGGCCGCCGCCACGTCCTCGCCGGTGAGCACCGCGACCACGCCCGGCATCGCCAGCGCCGCGGCGGCGTCGATCGAGACGATTCTCGCGTGCGGCCGGTCGGCGCGCAGGAAATGCGCGTGCGCCTGCCGCGGCAGGTTCCAGTCGGAGACGTAGCGTCCCCGCCCCTTGAGCATGCGCTCGTCCTCGAGCCTGCCCTTCGCGCCGAAACTCTGCATCAGGCGTGCGACAGCGCGATCAGGATGCTGCAGGGGGCGTAGTCGATCAGCGAGGCGCCCACCGAGCCCTTCCACCAGCGCGCCGCGAACGAGGTCTTCTGGTTGTGGCCGATTACGATCAGGTCGACCCCGAGCTCCTTCGCCAGGCGGCAGATCTCCTCGACCGGCTCGCCGACCGCGAGGTGCCCCGAGGCCTTGAAACCCTTCTCCGTCAGGGACGCAATGCCCTCGTCGAGCACGGCCTGGGTGCGCTTCTTTTCCTCCTCGAGCAGCTCTTCGGGCACGAAGCCCTCGGTCAGGAACAGGCTCGGCGGCATGCTCGCGACCGCCAGGAGGTGCGTCTCGGCGCCCAGGAAATTCGCCAATTCGCCGCACTCGACCAGCGCGCGCTTGCCGTCCTGGGACCCGTTGTAGGCCAGAAGGATCTTTCGATACTTCATGTGCGGGCTCCTTGCTGGGTGGCTGGGCTAGCGAAACGATTATAGCCTCAGCCCGGGCCCGGGTACTCAACCGCTAGAATTCGGGTTTTGCAGGGTCCCTTCATGCTCGACGTTACCCGCAACGATCTCGTCGCCGGCGTCGCCGGCAGCGGCACCATGGGGCGCGGCATCGTGCAGGTGCTGGCGCAGTGCGGCGTGCGCACGCTGGTCTTCGATGCCCAGCCCGGTGCGGCCGCGAAAGCCCGCGCGGCGATCGGCCAGACGCTTGCAAGGTTGGTCGAGAAGGGCCGCCTCAAGCAGCCCGAGGTCGACGCCGCGCTGGCCCGCATCGAAGTCGTCGACTCGCTGTCGGCGTTCGCCCCCTGCCACGTCGTGGTCGAGGCGATCGTCGAGAAGCTTGAGCCGAAGCAGGAGCTGTTCCGCGCGCTCGAAGCCATCGTCGGCGAGTCCTGCATCCTCGCCTCCAACACCTCGTCGCTGTCGGTCACCGCGATGGCCGCAGCCTGCAGGCTGCCGGGACGCGTCGCGGGCTACCACTTCTTCAACCCGGTGCCGCTGATGAAGATCGTCGAGGTGGTCGACGGCGTGCTGACCGAGCCCTGGGTGGGCGAGGCGCTGTGCGCTCTCGCCCGGCGCTACGGCCACACGCCGGTGCGCTGCAACGACACCCCCGGATTCATCGTCAACCACGCCGGACGCGCCTACGTGCCCGAATCGCTGCGCGTGCTCGGCGAGGGCGTCGCGGACTACGCCAGCATCGACCGCATCCTGGTCGACGCCGCCGGCTTTCGCCTCGGGCCCTTCGGCCTGATGGACCTGGTCGGCCTCGACGTCACCCACGCCGTCATGCGCTCGATGTACCAGCAGTACTACGAGGAGCCCAAGTACAAGCCGTCGTACCTCAACGAGCCGCGCGTCGCGGCCGGCCTGCACGGTCGCAAGACCGGCCGCGGCTGGTACGTCTACGGCAAGGACGGCGCGGCCGAAAAGCCCGCCGAGCAGGCGGTACCGCAAGTCGAACCCGGACCGGTATGGTGCGTGCCCGAGCTGAAGGAGCTGCTCGCGAAGCTCGGCGCGAAGTTCGCCGGCGATCCCTCGAGCGCTTCGGTGTGCATCACCGCGCCGCTCGGGCGCGACGCGACCGCGACCGCGCTCGAGCTCGGGCTCGACCCCGCGCGCAGCGTCGCCGTCGACCCGCTGTTCGGCTTCGCCAAGCGGCGCACGCTGATGACCACGCCGGTCACCACTGCCGCGGCGCGCGACGCGGCGCATGCCCTGCTCGCCGCCGACGGCGTGCCGGTCTCCCGGATCCGAGACTCGGCGGGTTTCGTCGCCCAGCGCGTGGTCGCGCACGTGGTCAACGTCGGCTGCGACATCGTACAGCAGCGGATCGCCTCGCCCGAGGACCTCGACCGCGCCGTCATGCTCGGCCTGAACTACCCGCGCGGCCCGCTCGCCATGGGCGACGCCCTCGGCGCGGCGCGGATCCTCGCCATCCTCGAGGCGATGCACGACTTCTACAAGGAGCCGCGCTACCGGCCGAGCCCCTGGCTCTCCCGCCGTGCCCGGCTCGGCGTATCCCTCCTCACCCCGGAGTAACGATCATGCTAGACGCCTACATCTACGACGGCCTGCGCTCCCCCATCGGGCGCCACGCCGGCAAGCTCTCTCCCGTACGCCCGGACGATCTCGCCGGAGACGTGATCAAGGAAGTGGTGGCGCGCAACGCCATCGATCCCAAGGAAATCTCGGACGTCGTGCTCGGCTGCGTGACGCAGTCGGGCGAGGACTGCCGCAACGTCGCGCGCTTCGCCGCGCTGCTCGCCGGCCTGCCGCCGACCACCCCGGGGGTGACGGTCAACCGCCTGTGCGCGAGCGGCCTGCAGGCCGTAACCGACGCCGCGCGCGCCATCACCTGCGGCGAAGGCGAGCTCTATATCGCGGGCGGTGTCGAGAGCATGACCCGCGCGCCCTACGTCATCGCCAAGTCGGCGGCGCCCTACGCCCGCGACGTCAAGCTCTACGACACGACGATCGGCTCGCGCTTCCCGAACCCGCGCTTCGCCAAGCAGTACGGCGACCACACCATGCCGCAGACGGGCGACAACGTCGCCAGGGAGTTCGGCATCACGCGCGAGCAGGCCGACGCCTTCGCGCTCGCCTCGCAGCAGAAGTACGCCAAGGCCGAGGCCGAAGGCTTCTACAAGGGCGAGATCCTGCCGGTAACGCTGCCGGCGAAGAAGAAGGACGCGGCGCCCGCCACGGTCGACGTCGACGAGCACCCGCGCCGCGACTCGAGCATGGAGTCGCTCGCGCGCCTCAAGCCTCTGTTCGAGGGCGGCGTGGTGACCGCGGGCAACGCCTCGGGCGTGAACGACGGCGCCGCCGCGCTCGTGGTGGCGAGCCGCGCCTGGGGCGAAAAGCGCGGCAAGAAGCCGATGGCGAGGATCGTGTCGGCGGCCTCGGCGGGCGTCGAGCCGCGCATCATGGGCGTCGGCCCCGCCTATGCGATTCCGCTCGCGCTCGAGCGCGCCGGCCTCTCGCTCAAGGACCTCGAAATCATCGAGATCAACGAGGCGTTCGCGAGCCAGGTGCTCGGCTGCCTCAAGCTCATGGGCCTCGACGCCAAGGACCCGCGCGTCAACCCGAACGGCGGCGCGATCGCGATCGGCCACCCGCTCGGCTGCTCCGGCGCGCGCCTCGCGCTGACCGTGGCGAGGGAAATGCAGGCGAGCGGCGCGAAGCACGCCGCCGTGTCGCTCTGCATCGGCGTCGGCCAGGGCCTGGCCGTCATTCTGGAGCGCGTAAACTAAGGCGCAGGAGGTTGCTATGAATGCCCCGCTCAAATCCAAACCGAAAGCGAGCTTCGTCTGGGACGATCCGCTGCTGCTCAACGAGCAGTTGACCGAGGACGAGCGCATGGTGCGTGACGCCGCGCGCGCCTACTGCCAGGACAAGCTCGCCCCGCGCGTGCTGGAAGCCTTCCGCCACGAGAAGACCGATGCGTCGATCTTCCGCGAGATGGGCGAGCTCGGGCTGCTCGGCCCGACCATTCCGGCGCAGTACGGCGGGCCGGAGCTGAACTACGTCTGCTACGGCCTGATCGCGCGCGAGGTCGAGAGCGTCGATTCGGGCTACCGCTCGATGATGAGCGTGCAGAGCTCGCTCGTGATGGTGCCGATCAACGAATTCGGCACCGAAGCGCAGAAGCAGAAATTCCTGCCCAGGCTCGCCACGGGCGAGTGGATCGGCTGCTTCGGCCTGACCGAGCCGAACCACGGCTCCGACCCGGGCTCGATGGTCACCCGTGCCAAGTCGGTGAAGGGCGGCTACAGCCTGACCGGCTCCAAGATGTGGATCTCGAACTCGCCGATCGCCGACGTTTTCGTGGTCTGGGCCAAGGACGACGAAGGCGCGATCCGCGGCTTCATCCTCGAGAAGGGCATGAAGGGGCTGAGCGCGCCGGCGATACACGGCAAGGTCGGCTTGCGCGCGTCGATCACCGGCGAGGTCGTGATGGACGGCGTGTTCTGCCCCGAGGAGAACGCGTTCCCCGAGGTGCGCGGCCTGAAGGGCCCCTTCACCTGCCTCAACTCGGCGCGCTACGGCATCGCCTGGGGCGCGCTCGGCGCGGCCGAGGACTGCTGGCACCGGGCGCGCCAGTACGTGCTCGACCGCAAGCAGTTCGGCCGCCCGCTCGCGGCGAACCAGCTGATCCAGAAGAAGCTCGCCGACATGCAGACCGAGATCACGCTCGGACTGCAGGGCTGCCTCAGGCTGGGCCGCATGAAGGACGAAGGCAGCGCCTCGCCCGAGATCACCTCGATCCTGAAGCGCAATTCATGCGGCAAGGCGCTCGATATCGCGCGCATGGCGCGCGACATGATGGGCGGCAACGGCATCTCCGACGAGTTCGGCGTGGCGCGCCACCTGGTCAACCTCGAGGTGGTGAACACCTACGAGGGCACGCA
>Ga0316579_10000292_pt1 | contig 15357 bp, 8 predicted proteins | sample J5NA_2_FD_203074 | JGI IMG/M metagenome (GOLD analysis project Ga0316579, IMG submission 203074) | Rhizosphere microbial communities from salt marsh grasses in Alabama, United States - J5-7_160517rDrA | ecosystem: Host-associated > Plants > Roots > Rhizosphere | place: USA: Alabama | collected... | reverse complement strand
CCGGCGCATGTCGTCCGCCACGGCGCTTTTGCGGGGAGTGGTGTCCAGGTCCGCCTCGAACTGCAGTTCCAGACGGCGCAGGACCTCGCTGATGTCCCCCGAGGAGATCCGGCTGGTCAGTTCCTGGACGGTCAGCAGTTCGCTCCCGCGCAACCGGTTGGGCAGGCCGCGGCGGGCACCGTGCGCACGCAGACGGACCGCGACGTCGTCGTCGAGGTAGCGGCGCATCCCGGCCAGTTCCCGTGTGGCGTTGTAGTACCCCACGAGGGTCAGGTACGGGTCGGCAGAGGAGCCGTGGCGGTCCAGGAGGGCCTGCCCGGCCAGCATCAGGATCTCGGCCAGCCGGATCTGCGCCGACTTGAACCGGACCCCGTGGGCGCACAGTCCCAGGTAGCGGCGGCCCGGCGTCCGTTCGTTCACGGGAAGCTGCCGGGAGAAGTACGTGTCCGTGACGTCGATCACCTGGGGCGGGAAGATCGACAGACCCCGGGCGAAGACCCCCAACACTTGTTCGGCCGCGCGCCGGGTCGTGGCCGTCGAGGCCACGATCTTCGCCGAGACGCGCCGCGGGTACCCCGGACCCGCAGCACCCGCACCACCGACGGTGCCCCCGGCTGCGTCCGTGGACTCGTCGGCGGACACGGGGAGCGGGCCGGTGAGGGTCCAGGAGCACAGTTCGTCGACCGCGGCCTCGAACAGGCCGACCGTCGTCCCCAGGGACCCGGAGATCAGGTGCAGCTCGTCCTGGATGATCAGGTCGGGGGGTCGCAGCCGCCCCACGGGCACGGTCTGGGCCGCGGGCAGGCGGCCCGTGGCGCGGTGCCGCTGCGCGCGGCACCCGGTGCGCTCGTCGAGGTCGGCGTGCCGGTACCCGTGACGGGTGCACCGCGAGGACACCCGTCCGAACAGGATCCCGGCGTACCCCTTCCAGGGCAGTTGCGCGAGCTTGTCCACGGTCGCGATCACCAGGGTCGGCGCGTACCGGTAGATCTCCTCGTCCACCGTGAGGACCGGCAGCCCCTCGGGGTCGGCGCGCCGCGAGAACGGGCAGCGGTCCGGTCCCTCGCCGCGGGGGCAGAACAGCCGGATCCGACGGTCCTGCTCGTCGGCGTCCACGTCGCGGGAGGCCGTCAGGGGGGTGCCGCACCACGGGCAGGTCACGGTCTGCAGGACGTTGGCCCGCGAGCCGTCACCGCTGTCCTTGGCGTCGGAGATCTGCCGGTGGGCCGCGGTGAACCAGTTGGGGGACACCGCACCACCGACCCACAACCCGATCCGGAACGGCTCGGTCCCCCACGTGGCCACGTCCTCGCGGCGGATCAGCTCCGCCGCGCACACCAGGGCCGCTGCCCGCTGGAACTGCTGGGCCGTGAGCAGCCGCAACGTGTACCGCATGAGAACAGCGACCCCGGCCGACCCGTCCCGCGCGTGCTCACCGCTGCCCACGACCCCCTGCAGACGCCGGATCGCGAACGTGTACGCCGCCAGGCCCAGATACGCCTCGGTCTTGCCGCCCCCGGTGGGGAAGAACAACAGATCGACGGTTGCCGAGGGGTCGGGGGCCCGGTCCGGGTGCGCCGGGTCGGTCAGGGCCGGCAGGTTCAGCAGCACGAACGCCAGCTGGAAGGGCCGCCACCGGGCAGCCGCAGTTCCGCGGGCCGCGATCCGCGCCGAGGCCTCGACGAACCCCAGCTTCTCCTCGGCACGCAGCCGCGCCAGGGCCGTGCTGCGCCGCTGGTCGGCCATGGCCCGGTTCGCGAACCGGAACGCTGCCAGCGCTTCCTCGTGGCCGGGCGCGAAAGGGTCGGTGAGCAGGTCGATCCCGGCGGCGATCCGCTCGGCGAGGCGGCGGGCCGTGCCCACGGCGGCCACGGCGGTGCCACGCAGGGGCCCGGGCAGGTCGGCGCAGCGTGCGTCCTGGGCGTCGAGCCACTGGCCGTACCCGGCGACCAGGGGGGTCAGGGCCCCGCGCAGGTCGGTGACCGGCAGGGTCGACAGGGCGTCCATCCCCAGTTCCGTGGCGGCCAGGTGGGGTTCGTCGTCGGGGGCCACGGTCTGAGGGACGTCGTGGACGGGCACCCAGGTCGTCTCCAGCCGGTCCGCGCAGCGCGAGCCGTGGGGCACCCGGGCGTGGACGGCGACGTTGCGACCCGTGGCGTAACGGCGCATCCCCCGGTACAGCAGGCGCAGGTGGGCGTCCTCCCCGCCCGAGGGGTCACCGGCCGGTCCGGCCGGTTGTCCGTCTGCCGTGCCGGTGGGCAGGGTGTCGAGGGGATCGTCGACCGGCAGGAAGACGGGGGTGATGCCATCGAGGGCCGTGACCGTCAGGCCCGTTTGGAACAACCAGGCCGTGTCCGCGGAGGTCTCGGGCTCGCCCTGCGTGTTGATCATCGTGATCTCCACGACCCGCTGCCCGTTGCGCGCACGGACCTCCACGCGCAGCACGACCCCCGGGACCTGCGGGTCTTCGTCCAGCAGGCCCAGACGCGCCGTGACCGGGCCGGTCAGGTCGATCAGGCGCTCGAACCGGCGGGGCTCACGCACCCACACCCGGCCGGGCCGCTCGGGACCGTCCCCGGGGAGTTCCGGCAGGCGCTGCGCGTACTCGCCCCATTCCGCCACGACCGTGACCGCGGGGACGTCGTGGGGAACCGTGAACGACAGTCCCAGGGACGACGCCCAGATCCGCCCCAGCGCCCCCGGCGCCACGATCTCGGGGGGTTCGGGGTCCTGCGCATCGCCGGAGGTCCCCGGATCGGCCTCGACGGACTCGACCCCCGCGGACGCCGGACCGGGGCGCGGCCCCAGCATGCCCACGAGGTAGCGGTCCCGGGGCCCGGCCGACCCGCCGGGCAGTTCCTCGTCCGGTCCGGCCCACGGCCCCAGCAGGTCCCGGCGTACGAGGTCAGCCAGGGCGTCGCGGACCTGGGGGCTGGTCGCCGGTTCGAAGGTCTGCGGGATGTCGAGGGGGTCGGCCGACGCCGGACCGACCGGGAGCAGGTCCGCCGACGGCTGGTCTCGGGGGGGCTGATCTGCTGGGGGCGGGTTTGCTGGAAGCTGGTCTGCCGGAGCCGGGGGGTCCTCGGGGCGGGGGGCCATCAGAACAGTTGTCCTTCGTCGGGGTCGCCGGTCAGGGTGCGGGCCTGGCGTCGGCCACGCCGGCGCGAGGCCGGTGCGGAGCCTTCGGCCCGGGCCTGGGCTGCGTGCCGCTTCTGGTTCTCCTCCAGCAGCCGGTCGAGGATCTCGGTGCTGACGGCCGGGCCCACGGTCCAGCGCAGTTCCCGGCCCACGGGGTGGAAACCGTGGTCCAGTCCCTGATCGACCAGGTCGTCCCAGCCGTGGGCCCGCACGGCCGCCGTGTCTATCTCCCGGTGGAGTTCACGGAGCGCCGCAGCGTCCAGGTCATCGGTCCCCGGGTCGAACACCTGGTTGTACAGGGCCGTCAGCCCGCACTGCCGCCGCAGCATGATCTCTCGCCGGACCGTATCGAGCCGGTCCCCCGCAGAACGCAGGTCTTCGGTCAGCGTCGGCAACGGGAACGTCTCGAACACGTCGGTCGGGGTGTAACGCAGCCGGGTTTCCAACGACGACCCCCGGCTCCTGGCCCACCAGTAGTGCGGGGCGCTCGACAGCACCGCCAGCATCGCCGGGTCCTGGGTGGCGAAAACCACATTCGCTTCGCTGTAGACCTGCCCGGTCGGCACCAGCACCGGCATCACAGTCTTGCTGTGCCGGGCAAGCACCAGCACCCGTTCCAGCCCGGAGACCGCAGCGTAGAGCGGTTTGGCCTGGTGTTCATACTGCCACCATTTGTCCCGAACACGGCTCTTATAATCCGGCAGTAAATCCCGCTGCGGTTTCACTCGTTCCCTCACCCACCACAGAGGATCTGAATATTTCATAGCTTCACTCAATGATCGATCAGAAAAGTTCACAATAAATCTACTGGCACTAAAATCAAACCTCGTGTTGAGATCCTTGCCGTTGAGGTAGGGGAACAGAACCTCCCGGTTCCGTGGGTCCCGTGCCAGGAGGTCCTGGGCGGTCTCGGGGTCCATCGTGAACCCCAGTCCCAGTACATTGGATCCCTGAAACCCCAGGCCAGCGTTCGCAGCCAACCGTTGCGGGGTCCCGGTGGCCCGGGTGGCCGGGACCAGGCCGGAGGTGATGCCCCGGACCACGGCCCCGTCGGCCACGAAAGTGGCCTGCTCGGCCGGGGTCGGGCGGCTGGTCCACACCGCGCAGTACTCCAAAGTCGCGGACCGGGAGGGCCAGGGACGGCTCTTGACGGCACGGCGGATCGTGATGCCATCGGCCACGACCTGGTCCAGTCCCACTTCCCGGGTGTCTCCCTGGGCCAGGGTGTTGGTGGCGATCAGGCCTGTCTGTCCAGCGGAGGACAGTAATTCGTGGGCTCTGAGTACGAAGTACGCAATGAGGTCGGCGTTCCCCCGTTTCCCACGGCCGATTCCCTGCACCAAGTGCTCCCGGTAGGCCGACCCCACGCTGCCGGAGACCTTCTTGCCCCCCAGGAACGGGGGGTTGCCGATGACGGCGTCGAAACCGCCGTGGGCGGTGACCTCGGGGAAGACCAGGGGCCAGTGCAGGGGGACGCGGTCCGCGCCCGTCGGGTTGTCCACGGCCAGCCACTCGTCGCGGACCGTGCGGGGTCCGGCGCTGTCCTCTCCCCCGCCGGGGCCGTCACTCGCCCGCGCCTCCGCCGGATCGCTGCCGGGCCGTTCCCCCCGGCCCGCCGGTCCCCGGCCGTCCGCGGTCCCGGGGCCGGAGCGGGGGCGGGTCAGCAGGTCGTGGACCAGCTGGGCCGCGCGCCCGAAACGGCCGTCGCTCAAGGTCCTGCCGTCCCGGTCCGTGATCTCCTTGCGGGCCGCGTCGGCATCGTCGCCGGTCCAGCGGTAGCCGCCGGACAGGGCAGCGCCCACCACGAGGTCCGCTGCCAGTTCCAGGGTGGCCGTGCGGGCCCGGGCCTCGGCCAGCAGCAGCGACTTGGTGGGGCTGCCCCCGGGTGCCCCCGGAGCGTCCGCTCCCCCGGTGACCGGGGCGGCCTCGATGCCGTCGGGAACCTCGGCAGCATCGGGGGCCTGCGTGCCACCAGGGGCCTGCGTGTCGTCGGGGGCCGAGGCGATGGCGCGGCGCAGGCCGGCGACCTCGGCCAGGAGCGGGTCCAGGCCGGCGGCCCAGTCGTCGAGGGTGTCACCGTTGAGCATCCGGCCCCGCAAGGGCTCCAGGTGCAAGGTGCGCAGCTGGTCGACGGACGTCAGGCCCAGCAGGGAGTCCCCGGCCACCAGGCGGTCGTCCAGGAAGGCGAACGAACGCCGGGCGTCCATGGACACCAGCCACAGGGACAGTTTGGCCATCTCGACGGCCATGGGGTTGATGTCCACGCCGTACAGGCAGTGCTCGATCACCTGGCGGCGGGCCTCCACGACCACCGGGTCGGCATCGACGTCCCGGGGCTGCTCGCCCGTGGGTGCCAGGTACCCGGCGGCCCGGGGGTCGCCCTCGCGGACCCACGCCTCCACGAGCCGGTCGGCCAGGTACCGGGCCGCTGCCACGAGGAACGCCCCCGAGCCCAGGGCGATGTCGGCGACCTTCAGCTCCAGGATCGCTGCGGACGGCACCGGCTTCCACGCCCGCTCGTCGGCCGTGGCCAGGGGGCCGGGCGAGAACACCAACGGCGCCAGCGCGTGCTCCACCACCTCCCGGGCCAGGTCCTGCGGGGTGTAGTGGGTCCCGGTGGACGACCGGTACCCCGAGTCCGTCACGTACAGGGCCCCCGGGAGGATCACCACGGGCAGGTCCCGCAGATCCGTGCGGATCACCTGGTGGAAGGGCAGCAGGCGCTCGGCCAGGGACAGATCCCCGCCCGTGACCGCCAGGAGTTTGCGCACGGCCTCGGCCCGGTCCGCGCCGGAGAGCGGCCGCAGCAGGCGTTCCAGGGAACGGGCCGAGCCGAGGCCCGTGTCCTTGAACCGCGTGGCCAGGGCCGCGGCGAGGGAGGCGACGTCCGGCCGGCCGGCTGCGAGCGCCTCCAGGTCGGCCAGGGGCACCTCGGCCTCCTGGCCTGCTTTGCCGATCAGTCCGACGACCACTTGGTCGGCCCGGAACCCTTCGAAGCTCAGCAGGCCCTCGTACACGTAGCCGATCTGTTCGACGTCCAGGGAGCGGAAGCTCACCGTGCGGGTCTCGGCCAGGCGGCCCGTCCCCACCCGGACCCGTTGGACGGCGTGCAGCATGTGCAGGACGGTCCGGTCGTCGATGCCGTCGGGCAGCCACGAGTACAGGGCGGGGTCGAACAGGGAGCCGGCGTGGGCGGGCAGGTGGAGCCGGGGGTGATCGATCCCGGTGTGCACGGCCGTGAACAGTGCGCGCAGCCGGTGCCAGGCCCCGGTGCTGTGTTCCAGTTCTTCCTCGCAGGACCCTTGGTCGATCCGGTCGTCCAGTTCCGCGCGCAGCCGCCCGGCCGAGTACGCCCTCGCGTACAGGGCGTTGTCCGAGGGCAGCAGGTGGCGTTCCTCGGCGAACAGCAGGAACACGATCCGCATCATCACCGCGACGGCGCCCCGGTAGACCTCGTGGGCGTCGACGTCCCCGGCCCCGGGCCGGCCCGCCCGGCGTTCGCGCAGGTCGGCCCGGCCGATGGCGGCCACGAGCAGTTCCACGGCCTGGCGGACCTGCCCTCCCAGGGCCTCGGTCAGGTCCTCGCCCTGGTGCTCGCTGCGCGCGAACAACGGTGGCAGGGTCTGTTCCTCGGGGACGGCGAAGAACCGGTGGCGTCCCAGCAGCGACAGGAAGGCCCGCAGCACGAGCCGTTCCGCGGTTTCGGGCCAGGAGACGGCGTCGAACGTGACGGTGACCCCGGTGCGGCCCACCGGCGCGTACAGGAGGGTCCAGAACCTGCCGTTCGTGACGAGCCCCAGGGGGACCTCGTGACGTCGGCACAGCCGGGCCAGGCGGTCGACCGGGGTCGCCGACCACGTCCGGTCCGGGATCCGGCCCGTGGGCGACTGCCCGGCCGGGCACACCGACCCCAGCAAGCGCGGTGCCCCCGTCTCGGGGCACCGCAGCGCGAACGACGGGACCAGGAGCTCGGTTTGTTCGGAGACCGCCAGGGCCAGGGCTGCCAGGGGGCACGGGTCGGTGGAGGCGTCGGGTTCGGGCTGGAGGAGGTCCTCGCGCCAGTCGAGCAGGTCGCGCAGGACGTAGGTGATCCAGGCTGCGTCGGCCTGGGCGCCGGGCACTGTCGGCTGGAGCCAGGCGGCGTGTTCGCGGCGCAGACGTTCGCGGGTCGGCCGGTCCACGGGGTCCAGATCGGGCCAGACCTCCCGGAGCACCGGCAGGCTCAGGAACGGTCCGGTGATCTCCACGAGGGACAGCCAGGTGCGGTGCTGTTCCTCACCGGACCGGGGCGCGGGGCGTCGGCGGCCCCGGGCCGTCGGCCGGGTCGTGGAGCGTGCCGTGGAGGGCCGCGGGGACGGACTCATCGGACGGCCTCCTGCCGGGGGATCACGAAGACGACGGCCACGGGGAACACGTGCGGCTGCGGGTCGGCGTAGCGGTGGTCGATGGCGGCGAACTCCCGTTCCCGTTCGTCCTGCAGACGTTCGAGTCGTTCGGCCCAGGCCTGGCGGTCCCGGCGGTACTGCGCGAGTTCTTCCCGGGTCCGGGTGATCTCGGTCTGGCTGAACAGGGCGTCCTCGTCCTGCTGCGGATCGGGTTCCAGGGCCCGGCGCAGTCCGTCGGCGAACCGGTCCAGGGTGTCGGCGATCTGTTCGCGTTCGGCCAGGCGACGCTGTTCCAGACGGCTCGCGAGCGCTTCCTGCCGGATCCTGGCTCGCCAGTGGACTGCGGGGACGAGCCCTTCCTCGGCGCGCAGGCGGCGTTCGGCCAGGGTCCAGCGTTGCAGGAGGCGGTCGCGGACCGGGTCGGAGGCCGGCACGCCCCGGGCCAGGGCGTCGTCGAGGATCTCTGCGAGTTCCCCGAGGCGTTCGATGCGGGCGAAGCGTCCGTCCGCGGGGAGGCGTCCGCCCGCGTGGAGGACTTCCTCGTGCAGGCGGATCCCGTCGGAGCCCACGAGGACGAACCGCGAGTAGGCCGCGACGATGACTTCGTCGACCCGTGGGTCGTCGCTGAGCACTGCTGTGACCCGGTTCAGTTCCACGGTGCCGTGGGAGGCCGCGCCCCGCAGGAGCCGCAGGGACATGGCGACGAGGGGGTGGTTGAGGTGGGCGAGGACCACGTCGTCGCGTCCGGCTGCAGCGGCGGCGTCGAAGGTGACGGGGCGTTGGCGGGGTGCTTCGCCCCGGCGGGGCAGTTTTTCGATCAGGCCTTCTGCTGCGCGTTGCCAGGACCCGGTCAGGGTGGGGACTTCGAAGACCTCCGGGCCGCTGGGAGCGTCGCTGCCGGTGTCCGGGGCCAGAGGGTGCGTGGCCGGAGAGCCCGGGGCGAGACGGACCGGGGCGAGGGGTTGTTGGCGGGCCAGGGCGAGGGCCGTGCTCACGACCCTGTGGACGGCCGGTGGGGTGAGTCCCAGGTCGGCGATGGTGCGGTTCAGGCGTTCGGTGGCCCGGCGGACCTGTTCGGAGACGGTGGGGTCTCCGGCGCGGCCGGCCGTGCCGGTCCCCGGTCGGGCGCTGGTGACGGCGTCGACGTCCTGGGCCGTGACGGTGCCCCCGAGCATGCGTCGCTGGACGGCCTCGGACAGGACGGCGTTGACCGGTCCCAGGTCGGCCTGCATCCGGGAGACCTTGAGGGCGACGCGGGAGAGGAACTCCAGGTCGGCCTCGAAGGTGTTCGAGCCACGGGCCCAGCCGGAGCCCACGAAGTGACGCACCTCGACGTCGCGGCGCTGCCCGTACCGGTCGACCCGGCCGATGCGCTGTTCGAGTTTGTTGGGGTTGAACGGGATGTCGTAGTTGATCAACCGGCAGCAGTGGTTCTGCAGGTCGATCCCTTCCCCGGCGGAGTCGGTGGCCAGCAGGATCCGCACGGGTTGTTCGGCCGGATGGGCCTGGAACGCCAGTCGGATGTGTTCGCGGTCCTCGAGCGGGATCTGTCCGTGCAGCAGGGCCAGGCGTTCCCCGGCCAGGGAGTGCTGGGAGAACAAGTCCGCCAGCCAGTCCTGGGTGTCGCGGTACTCCGTGAAGACGACGACCCGTTCGTCGGTCCACCCGCCGTCGGGTGTTCGACACACTTCCTGCAAGTGGTCCAGCAGGGCGCGGGCCTTGGCGTCGGGGCGGGAGCGGTAGGTCGTTGCCCAGGCCCCCATACGGTCCAGCAGGTCGGACTCGTCCTGGAGGGGGTCGGGGCCCAGGGGGGCGGAGCGGTCGAGGGCGTCGTCCTCGGCGTCGGCGAGTTCGTCGTCGTCCAGGCACGAGGTGAACTCGTCGAACTCTTCCAACCAGGCCGGGACGGCGTCCGGGTCACCGGCTGCCAGGGGACGCCCCCGCCGGGACTCCAGGGTCTCCCGGAACACTGCGACAGTGTGTTCGAAAGCTGCGGGGCTGGAGAACAGCCGTTTCTTGAGCAGGAGAGTCACGAGATCGGTCGCCCGGCGGCCACGCCGGCCCGTGGACCGTGCTGCCCGGCGGCGCAGCGCGGCGAAATCCGCGAGCAGCCCGTGGACGTTCTGTTCGTCGGGCGGGTAGACCACGGGGATGGCCATGGCCCGGCGTTCGCGGAACCGGCGGCTGCCGTCGGCCTCGACGATCTGTTCCTTCAGCCGGCGGATCACGGTCTGGCCCACGGCCGTGGGGTCGGGCTCGACGCCCCGCGCGAACCGCTGGTCGTCGAGGATCTCCAACAGGGCCGTGAAGGACTCCTGGTAGCCGTTGTGGGGGGTGGCCGACAGGAACAGGCGGTGCGTGAAGTGCGGGGCCAGACGGCGGATCAGCTTGGTCTGCCGGGAATCCACGGCGTACACCTGTTTCGGTGCTGCCGGGGCAACGTGATGCGCCTCGTCAAGGATCAACAGGTCGAACGTGCGTCGGGGGCCCGGGTCGCCGACGGGCAGGACCTCGTCCAGCAGGCGCTGGGCCTTGGCCCCCCGCAGCCACGCCAGGGACACGATGGAACGCTGGTGGACCTGGAACGGGTTGGCGGCGCTGCCGTGGGTCAGGCGGACCCTGGCGCAGCACTCGGCGTCGATGACGGTGAACTCCAGTCCGAACTTCTCCTGGAGTTCGTCGCGCCACTTGGCGGTCAGCCCCGCCGGGCACACCACCATGATCCTGCTGGCCCGGTGCCGCAGGAGGAGTTCCTGCGCCACCAGACCGGCCTCGATGGTCTTGCCCAGGCCGACGTCGTCGGCCAGCAGCAAGTTGACCCGGGGCGCGTCCACAGCGCGCAACACGGGTTCGAGCTGGTAGTCCTCGATGGCGACACCCGATCGGAACGGGGACTGCAAGGTGCGTTGGTCCACCGAGGTCACCGCGGACCAGCGGATGGCGTCGAGGAAGGCCGCGAGGTGTTCGGGCCGGTCGAACCGTCCGGCCGCGATCCCGGGCAGGGCCCCTGCCGGCAGCACCCGACGACCCGGTTCGACCTCCCAGATCACCTCCAGGGTGTCGTCGTAGCGGCCGTCCTCCACGCTCTGCAGCGACACCAGGGTGTTCGTCGCTCTCCCGGTCCCGGAGGGACCGGTTCCCGCGGACTCGGCCTCGCTGACGACCCAGGTGCTCCCCCGCACCTGGACGAGCGAACCCGCCGCGGGCGCAGGACCGTTCTCGGCGTTGTTCTCCGTGGTCGTTGTCGTCACCACCGTGTTCCTCGCAGTCTCACCGGTGAGCGGCCGGGCGCGGAACCGGCCCGGACACCTGTTCTGAGATCCCCGACAGGACGTCGCGCGTCCATCGCTCATGGGGAACGCGCGCTTCGGACGTTCGTCCCACCGGACGCTCGACGGCCGACCGAACAGATCGCCCTTCGAGGCCTCGCCCCGGTCGGTACCGCACCCGTCGCAGCTGTAGCTGCCATGCCCCGAAAGTCACGCCAGGTTACCGTTCGGACCCGTGCCCCGTGTCATTTCATTGGATCTTGCACACGATTATCAGATCTTGTTCCCCGGCCCCGAACCGTTCCGGACAACCAGGCCGTTCCGGAACGCGATGAGCGTCGGGAACGTTGTGGTGCCCTGTCGACACTCGACCCCCATGATCACACCCCCGCCTCGACGCGCCCCCGACGTACTTCCGTCGTGAGTACATGACGGTGACGACGAGGAAGACGACGAGGGCCCTGCCCCCAGAAGGACGAGCGCCTGCGGCTTCGCGTGGACGAGGACTCCCAAGGCCGGCTGGGCGAAGCCGCGGAGGCGGCGCACCTGAGCCTGTCGGCCTTCGTCCTGCAGGCCGCCCTCCGGGAAGCGGCCCGCACGCTCGCGGACCGCGAGGTGATCGCGCTTCCCCGGCGGCGGCCGAGGCCTTCGCCCGGTCCCTGGCCCGTCCGCTACGGGTGGACGGACGGCTCACGGCAACCCTGAGCCGTCCGCCCCAGGTCGATTGGCTCGATTGAGATGAAGTTCCGCCGGCCGTCGCTGCTGGAGAGCACGCACCGACGAGAGAACTTCGACTCCGGTGAGCCCTCGCTCGACGACTGGCTGCGACGGTACGCGGGGCAGAACCGGCGTCGGAACACCGCGGCCGTCTGGGTGATCACAGATCTCGACGACGACGTGGTCGCCTTCACGACCTTGTCCATGTCTTCCGTGGACATCTCCCGCTTCCCGCCCGCTGCGGCGAAGGGCTCACCGGGACAGGGGCCCGCGCTCCTGATCGGGCGCCTGGCGACCTGTTCACGGGTCGCGGGACTGGGGCCGGGAACTCAGATGATCGCCCACGTCCTGACGACGGCCGTGGAACTGGACGAGAGGGCCGCCTGCGTGCGGTGGTCGTGACCGCGCTGACGAAGAGCGCGGTCACCTGGTGGCATCGCTCCGGATTCGCCCCCTTCGGTCCCGATGATCCCCACGCCCTGGACCTGTACCTGCTGACGAGCGACATCGCGGCGGCCCTGGACGGCCTGTGAGGCACGGGCCGGAACGCCGGTCCCGGCCCGGGAGACGGACGGGCGGCAGTCCGGGAGTCTCTCGTCCTCCCGAGCAGGTGATCCACCGCTTGCCGTGACCCGAGGTACTGCCGCCTCCCCCGGTCCCTGGACCGGTTGCCCTTCCGAGCACCCCATCAGGTGTTGCGGGGTTTCCGGTCCCGCAGGGACCTGACCGTGTCGGCGCTCACGCAGGCCCAGGTCAGTACCGCGATCACGGTGAGGACGGCCGGGACGAGAGGATCTGCAGGGCCCCCGAGACGGTCAGGCCGTCGGGGACGTCGGTCATGGGGGCCAGGACGGTCCGGGACACGACGAGGGCCACCCAGGCAGCCAACGCCATGGGACCGGCGACGGTCCAGACACCGATCCCCCGGAAGGGGGTCCGTCGTCCGGTAGGCGATCTTCTTGACCTCCGGGAGATCCATGGGCTTCCCAGAGAGGTCGGCGAACACGACGGTCGTCGGGTCGTCCTTGTCCACCGAGCCGGCGGTCACCGCTTCGACCCGCACCGGGGCGGCTCCGTCGAGGTGGAGCCCAGCCAGGATCGCACGGGTCCGAGGGGGCAGGGCGTACAGGTTCTGCTGGTCCCGGCACGAGAATCCCAGAGCCAGCAGATCCGAGCACTCGCCGGTCAGGACGGATTTCCGCAGAACCGGGTCTGACCCGGGTGGGTCGGACCGCTGGAGGGGGCGGTGTGGTCCCCGGCAGGAGGCCGGTCCCTCACGCCCGGTAGGGCTCGCGGAAGGTGATGCCGGCCAGGGCGGCGTCGTCGTGGAGGTTCGTGCGGGCGGCGGCGAACATGGTGGCGTGGGCGTTGCGGTCCTCGGGGTTCTCGCCCTCGGCGGTGCTGGCCCGGTGGAGGATCCCCAGGACGCGCCCGGCGAGCCAGCCCGTCTCGGGGAAACGCCGTTGCACCAGGTGGGTCCCGATGCTCATGCCCAGGTGGGTCGCGCCGCCCCTTCCGTCGTTCTTCAACCACACGTGGTCCAGGTCCTCGGGGACGGGGAGGCGGTCGAGTTCCGCGGCCAGCCAGTGGTCCGGGTCCAGGCCCTCCAGCAGGGACTCCAGCTGGGACGTCGCCGCCACGAACCGCGGAAGGCCCGGGACCTGGAACAACCACCGGTTCACGACCTCGCGGTCGTCCAGTTCGGTGAGGATGTAGCCGACCCGTTCGGCGACGTCCTCCGGGAACTCGTCGGGGGAAGCGTCCCGGGGGCGGGGAAAGAAAAGGACCATGGCGTGGGCCAGGGCCGAGTCCTCCTCCTTGGTAGTACGACCGTCGAGGAAACGCTCCACCAGTTCCTCATTCCTGAGCAGATCACAGGAATCCGCCATCCGACCTCAGCTCCTCGTTCTCCGTGCCAGAAGGTGCATCGCCAGCGTCTGGCGTCCCTCCGGATGATGCATCTGTACGGCCCGCAGGCATTTCTCACGCGAAAAACCATGATCTGTCGGCCGCGGGTAACCGGGCAGGGCGATGACCTCGTCCCTGGCCCGGTCCAGGTCCCGTTCGCCCGTTCCCAGGGCGGCGGCGGTGCGTTCGAGCTCGACGAGTTGGGCCCGGCGGGCCTCCTCGCGCGCGGGCCGGGGGAAGTCCGCGCGGACCAGTTCGAGCTGGGTCCCGCGCAACTCGCCGAAGGGCCGGGCGAACTCCAGCCGCCGCGGGGCGTGCGGGTCGTTGGCCCGGCCGGCCAGACCGCGACGGAGCCGTTCGGTCACCGGGGTCAGGGCCTTGCCCGCCGCCCCGCCCGCCGGCCCGGGCATCCAGCCGGTGGTCACCTGTTCGACGACGAAGGCCGCGGTCCCGGCGGCCCGGCCGCGATGGCGTTCCGCACGGGTCGGTTCGTACGGCCCGTCGGGGCGGGCCAGTTCGTCGCGGAGGTTCGGCAGGACCTGGCCCTGCAGGAGGTTGCCGTCGGGATCGACCAGCCGGCACCAGTACGGGTCGTTGACCGGGTCGTACCCCGAGGTGAGGTCGTGGTCGTGGTGGACGAGCGCCACGGCCCGGCCACCGCGGTCCCGGTACAGGTCCACGGCGGTCAGGCCCCACTGCCTGCCGTGGCCCCCGATCGGGGTCCGGGTACCGCGCAGCCCCTCGGCCACGGCCTCGAGGGGACTCCCCCAGTCGAACGGCAGGACGATGCGGTCCTGTCCGGGTGCCGGGCCCGTGCCCGGTGTCCCTCCGGGACCCGCCCGGGGGCGCGTGGCTCCCCGCGGCATCGCCGGTCCCCGCCCGGCCTCGCCCGGAGGTCCCCCGGCGCCGTCCCGGCTCCCCTCCACGGCCCGCAGTGCCGCCAGCGCCGTCCGCCACGACAGCGCGGCACGGGCCAGGGAGTCGTTCGCGTCCCGGAGCGCTCCCTGCGCGGCCGTCCCCCGTGCCGTCAGGGGGCGGGCCCCGAGAAGATCCATGATCTGCAGGGCGTCCTGCCAGCCGTGGACCGTGGCGTCCGCGGCCCTGCGGGCGTCCGACAGGAGTTCGAGCACCTGTACGACGCCTGCCAGGGCCTGGGGGTGCCTGCCCTCGACCATCCGCCCCATCGCATCCGGGAATCGCGGTCCCCGGGAATCGTCCCGGTTCCTGTACGGCAGGATACCCCCACGGCCGGGACGTACCGGGTGATTCGGGGCGTCCGGAACGCTCCGTCCGGACCAGGGCACCCGGTCCGGGCACGGGAGCGAACCGTTCGGAACCGCAGGGGCGTACGGGGGACGCCCGGTCCTGCCGCGGGCCCTAGCGCGTGTCGCCGAACTCCGCTTCGGCGCCGCGCGGTGCCCGGGCGGCACCCGGCGGCGTCCTCGTCGCCCCCCGTAGCTCCGCCACGAGGAGCTCTGGCGGCCTTGCCGGGCACTCGCCCTGGCACCTGCTCGCAGCCGGCGGGAGTCGGCGAGACACGCTCTACCGCTCGACCCTGCGGCAGGCCGCCAGCTGGGCCACGACGGCGCGGACGTCGGTGGGGGCGGCGCGGTTCCAGGGCATGCGGGCCAGGAGCAGGGCCATCCCGCAGTGGTCCGTGACCGCAGCGAAGACAAGGCCGGCCCCGACGAACGCCGACAGCCACACCAGTGCCGGCAGGGCAAGGGAGCCCAGGACCCCCAGGAGCACCAGGACACCGGCCGCCAGCCGCACCTGGCGTTCCAGTTCCCATCCTCGCCGGCCGCGGTCCAGTGCCCCGCCCTCGCGTTCCCAGGCCGCGATCCCGCCCTCGAGGACCGACATGGACTCCAGCCCGGCCTCCTGCAGCGCGCGGGCGGCCTTCTCGGCCCGGGCCCCCGAGCGGCAGACGAGCACGACGC
>Ga0316579_10000291_pt1 | contig 15372 bp, 14 predicted proteins | sample J5NA_2_FD_203074 | JGI IMG/M metagenome (GOLD analysis project Ga0316579, IMG submission 203074) | Rhizosphere microbial communities from salt marsh grasses in Alabama, United States - J5-7_160517rDrA | ecosystem: Host-associated > Plants > Roots > Rhizosphere | place: USA: Alabama | collected... | reverse complement strand
CTGGACGATGCGCCGACGCGTGCCATGCGGTGGCAGGTGGGGGGGTCGGGGTGCGGTCGGCGTTGAGGGTTTTCGTGGGTGTGTCGGTCGCGGTGCGTGACGTTGTGTGGTGGTAACCGTCGTCGGGGGCGGTGACGCTGACTCGGTGTGTCTGTCTGTGGGACCCGGGGAGTGCCCGTGGGAGTGACCTCTTGGACGTTCCGTGAGTGTTCACCTCTTGACACACCCCCGCGGGTGTCAGACGCTCCACCTGAGTTTTACACAATTTTCACAATTGGTGACGCCGACGTCGCATTTTGTGTGTGGCGCGGGAGTCACCGTCCGCGGAGCGGTCCGGCCCGATCGGTTCGCGGAGCGCACGGCGCGCACAGACTGTGATCCGATACGAGGAGAGACCGATGGAAACGGTCCAGAGTCGTGGCACGTGTGCCGGTACCGCAGAGCGTCCGACTCTGGCTGACGTCGCGCAGCTGGCAGGCGTTTCGCTGGCGACGGCATCCAGGGTGCTGAACCGCTCGGCCCGAGTCAGTCCGCAGGCCCTGTCACGGGTCGAGGACGCCGTTCGACGGCTGGGGTACGTTCGCAACCGGGCGCAGCACGCGACCGCCCGGTGCACCGGCGCAGTGGCAGTGGTGATCTTCGAGGAGCAGGGCAAGTACCAGTCCGACTCCTTCTACACGAGGATGCTGGTGGGGGCCGAGCAGCGTCTGATCGAGGCCGGCAGGCAGCTGGTGGTGATCACGGTTCCGCGGCGTGCTCCGCGGGTCGTGCTCGAACGCTACCTGTGCGGCGGGCACGTGGACGGCGTGCTGCTGGTGGGGATGCACGACAACACTCCGGTGGGGATGCTGCGGGCCGCCGGAGTGCCCGCGGTGTCCCTGGGCCGTCCGCCCGGTGACCAGGAGCTTCCGTACGTCGACGCCGACAACCAGATGGGTGCCCAGAACGCCGTGAGGCACCTGGTGCGTTCGGGACGGCGCAGCATCGCCACCATCGCCGGTCCCCCCGACATGTCGGTGGGGGCCGACCGGTTGGCCGGGTACCGCAGCACGGTGTCCCAGAACGGGGCCTGCGAGGAGGCCCTGGTCGCCTACGGGAACTTCACGGTGGCCTCCGGGGAGCACGCGATGCTGCGGTTGCTGGACCGTCGTCCGCGTCTGGACGCGGTGTTCGCGGCCTCGGACCTCATGGCGGTGGGTGCCCTGCGGGCATTGGTGCGCAGCGGACGGCGGGTGCCCGACGACGTCGCCGTGGTCGGGTTCGACGACGCGGAGGTGGCCCGCAGGTCGATGCCGATGCTCACAACGGTGCGTCAGCCGGTCGAGGAGATGGGGGCGACCCTGGTCGGTGAACTGCTGCGGGACACCAACTGCCCACCGGAGGACCCGACCCGGCACGTGGTGCTGTCGACGGAGCTGGTGGTCCGGGACTCCGCCTGAGGTGCCGGGGCACGGGTACGGGTGCAGCTGCGCGTGACCGGCGTGCGTGCGCCCGTCAGCCGGCGCTGAGCGCCAGGACCGCCGCCCCGCCCGGGACCTGCCCGGTCCGGGACGGGCGGGACCAGGCACCCCAGGTCCCGTCGGTGCCGCGGGTCAGGGACACGGGCCCGTCGGGGTCCAGGGCCAGCACCTGGAGGTGGCCGTTCACCGCTGCCACGCCCGCGTCGGTGACGTCCCGGGGCGCTCCGGCCGGGTGCAGCGGCGCGGCCCGGGTCCACAGGGTCGTGCTCTGCCTGCTCAGCCAGAGCACGCTGCCCGAACGGACGGCGATCAGGTGCACCTGCCCGTCCAGGGCCGCGGAGGCCACCGCCCGCACCGGCCGCCCGGCCGCTGCAGCGCCCGACGTGCCCGTGTCCTGCACGGGCACGTCCTGCCACGGCTGCCAGAGGCCCTCGACCGTGCGCAGGGTGTGGGTCAGGACACCGTCCCGGACGGCCGTCACGTGCAGCTCCCGGTCCAGGGCCGTGAGGGCGACGGCGGTGACGGTCGCCGGGACGTCGGGGATGTTGGTGGTCTGCAGGTCCTGCCAGGGCCGCCACGAACCGCCGGGGTGCAGGACCGTGCGCGCCAGTCGCCCGCCGTGGACGGCGACCAGGTGCACGTCGCCGTCCAGCACGGCCACGGCAAGGGCCGTGGTGGCGGGCAGGTCCCCGGCCTGGTCGCTGACGCTGTCCCACCGGCCCCGGGAACCGCCGCCCGACCTGAAGTGCCACAGCCGCCCGCCGGCGAGCGCCACGAGGTGGGACGTCGTGCCGGAGGTCGCCGAGGCCAGGTCGGTCACGGTTCCCGCGGGGGGCGCCGGCAGGTCCTGCCAGGTTCCCCAGGTCCCGGTGGTGCCGGTGACGGTGCCCGGGCGCGTGGCGTGGCGGAGCGTTCCCCTGCCGGCCAGGGCCAGGTGGGCCGTTGCGGCCGTGCCGGTGGTCTGCTGGGTGCCGCGGTACCGGTAGGGGCTCATGGGGTAGCCGTCGGTGTAGGGGTAGGGCAGGACCCTGCGGCGGGTGTCGTGCGAGCCGCTGAGGTCGTAGCCCACGTAGTGCCTGCGGGTCTCGTCGGTCCAGTGGTCGAAGAGCACGACGTGGCCGGCCGCGCCGGTCCCGGGGTTGATCATGAGGTCGCCGGTGCGCAGGTCGTCCTGGGCGACGGGGACGCTGATGTCGTCGCCGGCGAGCTGGCCTGTGGTCAGGCCGGGGCCGGGCAGTCCGAGGACCATGGAGACGTAGCCGGAGCAGTCCCTGCGGTAGCCCTGGAACCAGTGGGTCGCCTCGACGCTGCTGAGGTAGGGGACGGGGCCGTCGTGCCAGGCGGTGAGCCAGGTCTCGGCGCGCCGGCGGATCTGTTCGGGGGTCACGGCCGGCACGGGCAGGGCGGTCAGCAGGGAGGCTGCCCGGGTGGGGTCGCTCTGGGCGGTGCCGTCGGCGTTGCCGGTCCCGGTCGCGGTCAGGGCCAGGGTGGTCACGGCAAGGAGACCCAGGGGGCGTCGCAGTCGCGGCCTGCCCTCCGGGAGCTTCGGGCGCGCGGGGCGGTGGGTCCGGACGCGTGGGAAGGTCATCTCGTCCCCCATGGCGGAGCGGTCTGTGTCGTTGCCGTGACGGTGACGCCGCGCGGGCCGGGCGCGTTGCACGGATCGTGCGCTCCCGTGCCCGCGACCGTCACGGCCCGGGTCCGGCCCTGGTCCACGATCCCATGAATGCCGGTGGGCTCGCGGGCGGTCCGGGGCGGTGAAGTCCGACGCCCCGCAGAAGGTGTGTTCTGCGGGGCGTCGCTGCCGCCGGGGAGATCGGTCCCGGGCGGGGGCGGGCTCGACCGCGGTGTTCGGGGCACCGCGGGACGCCACACCGTCGGAAGGTGGCTGGTGTCAGTTCCCGGTGCAGGTGAGGGTCGGGGCCTCGACGGAACCGGAGGCGGAACCGATGTACCCGAAGGTCGTGCTGCCTCCGGGCGACAGGGACCCGTTGTGGGAGTCGTTGGTCAGGGTGGTGACGGACCCGGAGGTGCTGGCACCGGCGTTCCAGACCTGCCCGACCGTCTGCCCCGAGGGGTTGGTCATGGTGACCTTCCAGCCGGTGATGGCCGAGGACCCGGTGTTCTTCACGGTGACGGTGGCCTGGAACCCGCCCTGCCAGGAGCTGTCCGTGGCGTGGGAGGCGGTGCACGCCTTGCCGGTGGGTTCGTCCGTCGGCTGTCCCGTGGGGTCCTGGGTGGGCTCGACGGTGGGGTCCTGGGTGGGCTCGGTGCCGCCGCTGGTGGTGTAGGTGGCCTTGGTGTAGGCCTGGGAGCACTGCGATCCGCAGGAGGACGGCAGGGAGAAGTCGTACACGCGGCCGCCGTTGATCAGCGTGTCGTGGACGTCGCGGACGCGGATGCGGTAGTCCTCGCCCCCGGACACCAGGGGCTTGATGATGCGGGACTGCCCCATGTCGCCGTTCATCTCCCCGGAGTGCCAGGAGCTGCCGTCGTAGTACTCGATGTCGTGCATCCCGTTGCGCAGGTGGGACACTGCGATCGCGGTCCACCAGGTCTGGGCGCCCTGCAGGAACCCGATCCGGATGTCGCCGGTGTAGCCGGGGGCGTCGATGAACTCCCAGGAGATGTGGCGGTTGTTGAAGTGGTCCGGGCGCATGTCGCCCACGGGCTTGCCGTCCTTGACGAACTCGTTGACCGACCCGGTGCGCAGGTCCAGGTGGTAGGGGTCGTCGCGGCACCAGGCGTTGGAGTCGCCGCAGCTGTCGGCGACGAGCATCTTCAGGGTCGCGCCGTTGTACTTGTCGGAGACCCAGGAGCCGTTGCGGCAGAACGCCTGCCCGGCCGCGCCGTCGTTGGTGCCGGTGCAGAAGTCGTCGATGGTGACCTGCACCCAGCGCCCGCAGTTCAGCCCGTTGTTCCACATCCCGCGCTTGGAGGCGTTCGTCCCGGCCAGGGGCCGGGAGTACATGGCGTAGTCACGGGGGGTGTCGTAGACGTTCAGCGCAACGAAGTGCTGGGTCTCCAGCACGTCCTGGGGCAGGCCGCACCCTCCGTAGGGGCTGCCCAGGGCGTCGAAGTGGGTGGCGTTGCCGATGACCGGCTGTGCGGGGTCCTCGATCGTCAACGCGCCGGCCGTGAGTCGGGGCGCCAGGAGCATCGCGCCCGTCGCGAGGGCCGCGACCGCCAGGGCTGCGGACCGTCGCCGGACGGTCCCGGTGCTGCGGAGGATGTCCATGGGGGTTCCTTCCGGCGGCTGCGTCGCCGCCCGGTGAACTGCGGGTGCAGGCGCCCTCGGTCCCCGCCGCGCGCGGGTTCCTCGTCGCGGCGGGAACCGGTCGCCGTGCTCCGGTCCCGTGCGAGACCTCGCGGCGGCGCCGTTGCCGTCGCGAGGGGACAGGTGGTCCTGCTGGTCGGATCGCTGCGGAAGCTAGCAAGACGGGCGCCGGCCCGGACAGCGTCACCGGGCCCCGGCCGCGCGCAGGGCACCTGACCTGTGGCGCGGGTGCGTGCGGACGTGAAAGACGTCAGCCGCTCGGGTGCCGGCCCCGCTGGCGGGTCGTGCCGCTGGCGGGCGGGGCCTATCATGGAGATCCTTCTGGGTGTGCGAACCTCACGGCCCGGCCGGTAGTCCGGGCGGTCGCGTTCCTCACCCGCCCGGTGATCCGCCGTTCGATGATCGGCACGACTCCGTTCAGCGATCGGAACCGCTCCTGCGATGGTCGGGAGCGGTCGGGCGGGTGCGCGGCCCGTTGTCCGCCTGGCGGCGGAAACCAGTCGCATCCAGGCCGTTGACGCGTGCCTGGAGGACGACATGGGGACGAGCGCCACTTTCACGGTGTACTTCGAGGGCCCGTTCTGGGTCGGGGTGCTGGAGATCCGTCAGGGGGACGGGGTACGGGCGGCCCGGCACGTGTTCGGGGCGGAACCGACGGACCCTCAGCTGTACGACTTCGCCGTCGGTGGGGGGTTCGACGCCCTGGGGCGGGCAGCTGCCCGCGCGGCGAGCGTCCCGGCCGGGGAGCGGTCCGGGTCGAGGACCGGCAGGCCGGTCAGCCCCAAGCGGGCCGCGCGGCAGGCCGCGCGACAGGCCAGGGAACCGGCGGTGTCGACAGCGGCGCAACGGGCCCTGCAGCGGGCCCGGGAGGCGAACCGGACGCTGGCCCGTCAGGAGGGCAGGGCCGAACGCGAGCGCCGGGCCGCGTGGCGCCGTCAGGTGGCGGTGCGCAAGGCCAAGGACCGCCATCGGGGCAGGTGAGCGGTGCTGCCGGTCGGGGTGGCCGGTCAGTAGTGGTAGCGGCACTGTGCGATGCGGATCTCACCGTCGATGACCTTGTAGACGATGCGGTGCTCGGCGTTGATCCTTCGGGACCAGTATCCCCGGAAGCCGTGCTTGAGGGGTTCGGGCCTTCCGATGCCCTCGTTGCCGTTGCGTCGGATGTCCCGGATCAGGGTGTTGATCCTGTGCAGGACCCTGCGGTCCTCGGTCTGCCAGAAGAGGTAGTCCTGCCACGCCTGTTCGTCCCAGACGAGTTTCATCCCGGGAGCCGGACCGGTGCGGTGGGAGGTGCGGGCCGCGGACTCATTCGATCAGGTCCTGTGCCGTTCCCCCGCCGTTCTCCAGGCGGTCGATGGAGGACAGCAGGAGCTGGGCGTTGCGCGGGCTGCGCAGCAGGTAGGCGGTCTCCTGCAGGGACTGGTAGTCGTCCAGGGAGACGATCACCACCGAGGGGTGACCGGAACGGGTGACGACGACCTCCTCGTGGTCGTCGGTCACGGAGCTGAGGGTCCGGGCGTAGTGCGCCCTGGACTCGGAGTAGGACATCGTTCGCATGGGTACCTTCCCGGGTTCTCGTGGCACGCTGTCCGGGTGGGTGGCGGCACGGGCAGGCGGACCTGGACCGGGGCACACCATCATCGGTACAGAAAATTGTACGCCGCTGGTTTCCGTATCGGCGACTCCGCGCGGGTCCTGTAGGGAGCACGGGCGCCGGACGGGTCAGCCGGTGGTGTCCGGGGGCGGGTCGCCGGACAGGATCCTGGCCAGGACGTGGGCGGGGGAGGAGTCGAGCTTGTGCCGGTGGGCGTCGTAGCGGTCGCGGGTGATGCGGATGTCCGCGTGGCCCAGCAGGTCCTGGACCTGCTGGACGGGCACGCCCCGGGCCAGCAGGACGGTCCCGGCGGTGCGGCGGGCCGTGTGCGGGGTGATCGTGGCGGCCTCGGGGATGGCGGCCTGGGCTGCCAGCTCCCGCAGGGTCCTCCACACGTCGCGTTGGGTCAGGGGCCTTCCGCCCGTGCCGGGGACGTCGCGGGCCGGTGCGCCGGCGGTGGGGGTCCCGGTGGCCGGGGCAGGACGCCGACGGCGGGGGACGGTGACCAGCAGGGGGCCGTCCAGGGCCGCCGGCGGCAGTCCCTCGCGCCCGGCGCGCAGGCCCAGGTAGCGGCGCAGGGGGGCCAGGACCGGTGCGGGCAGGGGGACCAGGTCCGGTTGGCCCCCCTTCTTGCGGTAGCGCAGGACGGTGTGGCCGCCGTCGAGGGTCAGGTCCGCGACGCGGGCTCCCGTGACGGCCGAGACCCGCAGGCCGGTGGTGAACAGGATCGCCAGGAGGGCCGCGTCGCGCCAGGAGGCCTCGGTGCCGTTGCGGTCGGCCCTGCGGGCGCAGTGGTTGAGCAGGCGGACCGCGGAGGACTCCTCCAGGGCCGGCAGCGGCGGGGTGCCCGAGGTGCGGGGCCTGCGGACGGCCGCGACCGGATTGTGCCCGCAGGCCTCGTTGGACTGCAGGTACCGGTACCAGCTGGAGACCCCGGCCAGGCGGCGGGCCAGGGTCCCGGCCGCGACGGTGCGGACCGTGCCGTCGGGGTGCCGGCGGGTGAGGGAGGCCTTCCAGGCGTCGACGTCCGCGCGGCGGGCCCGCAGCGGGTCGAGGCCGGTGCGGGTGCACCAGGTCAGCCAGGTGGTCAGGTCCGCGTAGTATGCGCGGCGGGTGTGGTCGGTCTTGTCGGCCGCCAGCCACAGGGCCGTGAGCCTGCGCAGCCCGTACCGGTCCAGCGGGTCGGTCGGGGGCAGGCCTGGCAGCAGTGCCACGGCGTGGGAGATCAGGCGGCTCAGTTCCCCGGCCGGGTCGGGGCAGTCCGACGGCACGGCCAGGCCCGGGGGGCCGTGCCCGGGTCCGGCCGGGCGCGTGGCGGGGGACGGGGAACGGGAGGGGGCGTGTTCCGGTTCCCTCCCGCTCGGATCGATCACCCGCCCAGGGTACGTCGCCGGCGGGTCCGGAGCCGATCCGCGCCCCCCGGAGGCCGGCGCACCACCCGCCCCGGACGACGTCCGGGTCCCCCGTCCCGGCGGGGACCCGGACGTTGCGGGGCGGGTCCGGCGCGCCGGGCGGTGCGGCCGGTCACCGGTAGGTCAGGCGCCGCAGCAGGACCTCGAAGGGCCCGCGGCGTCCGGCGCGGGCCAGGGCGACGGCGAGGACCGCCGTCGCCGTCCAGGTACCGGCCGCGAGCGCGTAGGCCTGGGTGGTGCCGATGCGCGAGCCGAGTCCGGCGCCCCAGGCGCACATCAGGGGGGCCAGGACGGCCGACTGGATCAGGTAGCAGGTCAGGGAGCGTTCCCCGACGGCGCTGATCCAGGTGGCGGGGCGGGGTGTCGCGGTGCGTGCGGTGGTGTCGCTGTCCGGGTGCCGCCGTTCGATCCGTGCGGCCAGGAGCGCGAACAGGCACACGTAGCCCAGGCCCGTGGCCCATCCGGACACCGTGTGCAGGGTGTTGAACAGGGTCTGCGTCCCGTGGTCGGGGTGGATGTACCGGCCGACGGTCAGGGCGTGGGGCAGGCCCAGCGCCACGTCGGCGGTCAGGGCCGCCACGGCGATGCGGCGCAGGGTGGTGGTGTGCTGTTCGGGGTGGTCCAGCAGGCCGGTGCGGGCCAGGGCGAACCCGATGACGAACAGGGCGACGAGGAAGGCCAGGAGGCCGAACAGCAGGGTCTGGGCGAGGTGCCCGGTGAGCCGGGCCGTGGCGGCGTCCAGGTAGTCGGTCATGGCGTTGCGGTCGTCGGGGGGGCCGTTCTCCTCGGACCAGTAGGAGAGGGTGAGGACCGTGGTCATGCTCAGGAAGCTGGCGGCGGCCCAGCGTTGCAGGGTCCTGCGGCCGCGGTCGACCAGGCGGGCGGCCAGGAGGCCCACGATCCCGTAGACGGCCAGGATGTCGCCGGAGAACAGCAGGGCGGCGTGCAGCGTCCCGAAGGCGATCAGCCACAGGCTGCGGCGGGTCAGCAGGGCGCGGACCTGTCGTCGGCTCGCTCCTCGTGCGGTGGCCCGGCGGGCCATGGTGGCCATGCCGTAGCCGACGAGGATCGCGAACATGGGGTAGGAGCGGGAGTCGATGAACAGGGTCGCCAGGGTGTCGGTGAGGCGGTCGACGGCGGTGGAGTCCAGGGGGCGGTGGCCCGGGCCCTGGGGGTTGCCGTGGAGGTAGGTGACGACGTTCGCCAGGGCGATGAACAGCAGCATCATGCCTCTGGCCAGGTCCGGTGCCAGGGAGCGTTCGGCGCGGGGCGTTTCGGTGTCGGTGGTGGGCCCCGGGTGTCCGGGTGTTCCCTGTGCGGTCGGCATCCGTCGAGGATATGTGCGGTAAGGGGGTTTTTCGGTCCTGCCGGCCCCCGGGCCGGTCGGCCGGTTGCCCTCCGCCGCGGGGTGGGGGCACCCGCAGGGGCCGGGGGCTGCTCCTCCTGCCGGGGGTCTGGTGCCGTCCCCAGGAACGAGGTAATTGTCGAAAGACACAAGTCGTGTCTGTCGGTGGTTTCCGGGGTGTCGGCGCGCGGGCGACGGGTGAGGTGGTCCGGGAGGGGCCCGTACTACTGTTGGCGGATGGACGAACCTCCTTCACAGGAGGGGGGCAGTAGCGGGCCGGGTGACACCCGGCTGCGGGTTGCCCTCCCGCCGTTCACGGATCCCGCCGTGCCCCCCCGGCCGGTCGGCTGGGGGGCGAGCGGCCCGTGACCGTGCTCACGGGGCTGTTCCTCGTACTGGTCCTGACCCTGGCCACGGGGTTCTTCGTGGCGCAGGAGTTCGCCTTCGTCGCGGTGGACACCGACAGGCTGCGGGTGCTGTCCGAACAGGGTGACCAGCCGGCGCGGCGGGCCCTGCAGGTGACCGGACGGCTGTCGTTCGCGCTCTCGGGCGCCCAGCTGGGGATCACGGTGACCGGGTTGCTGGCCGGGTACGTCGCCGAGCCCTTCATCGGGCAGGGCCTGAAGGACCTGCTGGGCGGGCGGGGGGTCCCGGACTCCGTGAGCCTGCCGGTGTCCGTGGCCGTGGCGGTCGTGGTGGCGACGGTCGTGCAGATGGTCGTGGGCGAGCTGGCGCCCAAGAACCTCGCGATCGCCCGGCCCGAGGCCCTGGCCAGGGCCCTGGCGGGACCGACACTGGTCTACCTCGCCCTGACCGGTGGGGTCATCCGGGTGTTCGACGCGGCCTCGGAGCGGTTGCTGCGGCTGGTGGGGGTCGCGCCCGTGGAGCACCTCGATCGGGGCGCCACGGCCGAGGACCTGGACCGGATCATCGCCCGGTCCCACGCCGAGGGCCTGCTGGACGCCGACACCTACCACCTGCTGGACCGTGGGCTGGGGTTCCGGTCCCTGACCGCCGCGGAGGCCATGGTCCCCAGGGTCGACGTCGTGACCCTCAACGCCGGCGACCCGGCCGTGCGGGCGATCGATCTGATGGACACCGGGCACACCCGTTTCCCCGTCGTCGGCGACAGTGTCGACGACGTGGTGGGGGTCGTGTCCGTGGGGGACGTGGTGGACCTGGAGCCGTCCCGGCGTCCGGTGACGCCCGTGGGGGACCTCGCCGGTCCGGCGGTGCTGGTCACCCAGGTCATGCGCCTGCCGAAGGTGCTCGAGCAGCTGCGCAGCGAGCGCCAGCAGCTGGCCTGCGTGATGGACGAGTACGACGGCCTGGCCGGGATCATCACCCTGGAGGACATCGCCGAGGAACTCGTGGGGGAGATCCGCGACGAGGACGACCCGCCGGGCCCGGCGGCGGCGCGCGAGCCGGACGGGGCGTGGTTGCTGCCGGGCCGGTGGAGGCTGGACGAGGTCGCGGACGCCACCGGGGTGCACCTGCCCAGGGACTCCTCCTACGACACCCTCGCGGGCCTTGTCATGGCCAGGCTGGGGCGGGTGTCGGCCGTCGGGGACGTCGCGGGGCTGGTCCTGCCCGCGGGCCCGGACGCCCGTGAGGGGCACGGCCCGCTCACGGTCCGGCTGGAGGTGACCGAGGTGGCCCGGCACGTTCCGGTGACGGTCCGCCTGCGCACGTCCCCGCCGGGGCCTGGGGCGGGCCCGCCGGGGACGCCGTCGGCCGACGCGTGCGCGGAGGGGGGACGGTGAGCACCCTGGGGACCCTGCTGGCCTCCGCGGGGCTGCTGGCCGCCAACGGGTTCTTCGTCGCGGCGGAGTTCTCCCTCGTCGCGGCCAAGCAGCACCGGTTGGAGCAGGCCGCGGCGGGCGGCAGCCGCACGGCCCGCTCGGCCCTGCGCGCCTCCCGTCGCCTGTCGCTGACCCTGGCAGGGGCCCAGCTGGGCATCACCGTGTGCACCCTGGGGCTGGGGGCCCTGGCCGAGCCCGCGGTGGTCCGCCTGCTCGAACCGGTCCTGCACGCGGTGGGACTGCCGCGGGGCGCGAGCCACCCCGTGGCGTTCGCCGTCGCGGTGGCGCTGGTGGGGTTCGCGCACGTCGTGGTCGGGGAGATGGCGCCGAAGTCCTGGGCGATCAGCCGTCCCGAGTTCACCGCCCAGCTGCTGGCCCGGCCCTTCAGCTGGTTCACCCACCTGTCGCGTCCGGTGCTGGCCGTGCTCAACGCCCTGGCGAACGGGTGCCTGCGCCTGGTGCGGGTCCGTCCCCAGGACGAGCTGGCCGGTGCCCACGGCCCGCAGGAACTGGGCCTGCTCATCGAGTCCTCCCGCGAGCGCGGGACGCTGGAGGCGCCCGAGCACCAGTTGCTCACGGCGGCGCTGGCGATCCAGCGGACCACGGTGGGTCAGGTGATGGTTCCGGCGGGGCGGATCGTGTGGGTCGAGGCGCGGGCCCGGGCCCGTGATGTGGAGCGGGCGTGCCGGTCCGCGGGGCGGTCGCGGTTGGTCGTGCTTGGGGGGTGGGGGCTGCCGGTTCCCGGGCCGGCCCGGGAACCGGTGGCCGGTGCGGTCGGGACGGTCGGCGCTGCGGGGCAGGCCGGGCCGCAGGCGTGGATGGACACCGCGGCGGGGCGGCGCGGTGTGGTCGGGGTGGTCCACGTGCGGGAGGCGGCGCGGGTCACGACCGCGGGGATCGAGTGCGCGGCCGAGGACCTCAGCGGGCAGGCGATGGCGCTGTCGCAGGACACGCGGGTGGCGGCGGCGGTGCGGTCGATGCGTTCGTCGCGTTCGCAGCTGGCCCTTGTCACGGGGGAGGAGGGGGGCGTTGTGGGGCTGGTGTCCCTGGAGGACCTGTTGGAGCAGCTGATCGGGGAGTTCGACGACGAGACCGATCCGGTGCCCCCGGCCGCCGGTGGGCGATCGGTCCCCGCCGGTGCGTGGGCGGGGGCGCTGCGGCGGCCGGGGCAGGGCCCGTCGGGTCAGCGCACGCGGTAGCGCAGGTGGACGACGTCCTGGTGGGGGCCGACGCGGCGGGCGTCGAGCAGTTCCAGGTCCGTGACGGGGATCTGTTCGGGCAGGTCGTCGGCGACGAACAGGCCGCGGGCCGAGCGGCCGCCCACGAGGTAGGGGCACAGCAGGACGCTGACCTCGTCCAGGAGTCCGGCGCGCAGGAGGGTTCCGGACAGGACGCCGCCGCTGTCCACGCGGATCCTCCTCACGCCGTGGTCCTGTCCCAGGGCCTGCAGGGCCCGGGGCAGGTCGACGCGGTCGGTGCCGGTGACCAGGTGCCGGACGTCGTGGCGCTCCAGCAGCCGCAGGTGCTCGGCCGGGGTGGCTTCCGAGCACAGGACCAGCACGTCGCGCCAGTAGGGCATGTCGCGCAGCCAGGCGAAGCGGGTCAGGCGTCCGGAGCCGTCGACGACGACCAGCAGGGGGCGGGTGTCGGTGCCGTGCCGGGTCGGGCCGGTGGTCCCGGCCGGTGCGGGGTCCTGGGCGGTGAGGTCGATCCCCTGGTCGGCCGCTGCCGTGGTCATGGTGCGGCTGCCGGCCAGGACGGCGTCGTGGTCGATGGCCCCGACGAGTTCGTAGTACAGGGCGACGTCGCCGGCGAAGCGGTCGGTGCGTGCGTCGGCGCTGGCCATGGTGTGCACGACGACCTGGGGGCGGGTCATGCTCCGGGTCCTTTCCTTCGGGTCTGGCCGTGTCCGGGGCGGGCACGGCCTGTGGCTCCACGGATCACGCTAGGCCCCCGGTGCGCTAATGGAGGGTCGACCGTTTCGTGCGTTTGGGCCCTGCCGGGCCGTGGTGCCGGCCGGTGGCCGGGGAGCGGGCCAGGCGGACGGCGTGTCCGGCCGCCCGTTCGTGGTCGGCCAGGGCCGCGACCCACCGGTCGCTCGCGGTGATCAGTTCGGCGTCGCTGCCGGGGTCGGCCAGGATCCGCAGCGCCCTGCCGGTGTGGCCGGCGTCGGCCGCGCGGAGCATCCGCAGCACGACCATGGGGCTGTAACCGGCGTGGCGCAGGGACCGGACGACCTCCAGCCGTTCCAGGTCGGCGGGGGCGAACCGGCGCGTGCCGGTCGCGGGATCGCGGCCGGGGTCCAGCAGGCCGCTGCGTTCCCAGCTGCGCAGGGTGTCGCGGGTCAGTCCCAGGCGGGCCGCTGCCGCGGCCGGGGACAGGCCCCGGGGGGCGGCGCGGGTCGCCGTCGGGCGCGGGCCGGGGTCTGCCGCGGCGTGGGGAGCGCCCGGAGGGTGGTGGCGGGGCCGGTGGGCCGTGGTGTCCATCCAGTCGCGGGCCGTGCGGCCGGCCCGGCGGGCCCTGGCGAGTTCCTCGCGGACCAGTTCCCGGTGCTCGACGAGGCGGTCCGCGCCGGCGGGCAGCCCCTGCCGGGCCGCCGTCCTGAGCGCGTCCACGGCCGAGGCGCGCACGGCCCGGCCCGGCCACTGCCCGCCCAGCAGGGTACGGGCCAGGAGCAGGTGGGTCAGGTGCTCGGTGTCGAACTGCCGGTACCCGGTGGGGGTCCGCCGCACGGGCGGCAGGAGACCGCGGTCCTGGTAGAGACGGACCGTGTTGGGGTGCACCCCCGCCAGGCGGGCCAGGTCGCCGGTGCGCAGGGGCGGGTCGGGGCGAGGGCCGGTCCGGTCGTCCATGTCCCGGACGGTACGCGCGGGGGCCGACGGAACCCGGCACGTGCGGTGCCCCCACCGGGCGGGAGGATCCGCGCCGGCCGGGGCGGGGGCGGACCCGGCCGGCGCTGCCCGGGGCGCGCTGCCCGGGGCGCCGAGCCGGTCCTGGCATGATCGCAGGGACACCCCGGTACCCAGGAACCCTCGCGGGAGGAACCGGACATGGCCATGCACGGCGAGCGCACGCCCCCGGTTCACCTCCCCGCGCCCGCGTCCGGTGGGAGGGTGCGTTCGGCCCGGGCGGGCACGGCGGTCGTCTTCGCGGTCCACGGCGCGGTGATGGGGACCTTCGCCGCCCGGATCCCCTGGGTCGCGGCGCACGTCGGTCTCGACGTCGCGGGCCTGGGGGTGGCGCTGCTCATGCCGGGGCTGGGGGCGCTGTGCGCCATGCCCGCCTCGGGCCGGTTGATCCACCGTCACCGGTTGCACCGCCTGACCGGGACGTTGATGCTCCTGTGGTGCGCGGCCCTGGTCCTGCCCGCCCTGCCGACCGGCCTTCCCGTGCTCTGCGTGGCGCTCGTGGTCTTCGGGGGCGCCTCGGGGCTGGCCGACGTCACCATGAACGCGCACGCCGTGCTGGTGGAGGAGCTCCACGGCAGGTCGTTGATGTCCGGCATGCACGGCATGTGGAGCGTGGGGGTCCTGGCCGGTTCGGGGGTCGCGGCCCTGGCCGCGCACGCGGGGTGGGACGCCCGGGTCCATTTCGCCGCCGTGGCGGCGGTCCTGGCCGTGGTGGTGGTCGGGGCCTGCGGGCTGTTGATCCCTCACCGGCCCGACCAGGACCAGGGGGCGCCGGCGGCGTTCGCGCTGCCCTCGCGCGAGGTGCTGCCCATCGGGCTGGTCGGGTTGTGCGCGGTGTTCGGTGAGGGCGCCGGGCAGGACTGGTCGGCGACCTTCGTGCGGGAGCACCTGGAGGGTGACCCGGGCACCGCGGCGCTGACCGTGTCGGTCTTCGCGTTCAGCATGGCCGCGGCCCGTTTCGCCGGGGACCGGGTGGTGGAACGGTTGGGCGCGGTGCGAACGGTGCGGATCGCCGCCGGGTGCGGGGTGGCCGGCGCGCTGCTGGTGCTGGCCGCCCCGACGGTCCCCGTGGCCGTGGCGGGGTTCGCGCTGCTGGGGGTGGGCGTGTCCGTCGTGGTCCCGCTGGCCTTCGCCGCGGCCGGGCGCGTGGGCCCGCATCCGGGGCGCAGCCTCGCGGGGGTGGCCGGGATCGCCTACGGGGCTGGGTTGCTGACCCCCGGGATCATCGGGGGGATCGCCCGGGTCTCGTCCCTGGCGGTGTCCTTCGGCGCGGTGGCCCTGCTGTGCCTGGTCATGGGGGTGACCGCGGGGGTGCTGCGCCCCGGGCCCCGGTGAGCGACGAGTCCGCGGCCTGCCGGGCCGGCAGCAAGGACCGCACGACGGTGCTCCTGCCGGTCCCGTTCGGGCCGGTCAGGACCGTCAACGGCCTCAGGGGCAGGGCCAGGCGGATGGATCCCTTGAGCCCCCGGACCGTCAGTTCCTCGATCATGATCCCGCCCGTGCGGCCCCGCGGGTCCGGGAGAAACGCAGTTCGACACGCCGCACGATCCCGGTGGACGAGGTGATCGCGTCG
>Ga0316579_10000290_pt1 | contig 15398 bp, 13 predicted proteins | sample J5NA_2_FD_203074 | JGI IMG/M metagenome (GOLD analysis project Ga0316579, IMG submission 203074) | Rhizosphere microbial communities from salt marsh grasses in Alabama, United States - J5-7_160517rDrA | ecosystem: Host-associated > Plants > Roots > Rhizosphere | place: USA: Alabama | collected... | reverse complement strand
ATAAAAAGCACTCTCTCCCCGGAATTTGGGAAGAGCCCGGTATGCCTTGATAAAGGCATCCTGCGCCACATCCAGCACCTCGGCCTGATCCCGGATATAACGGGAAATAAGCTTGACAATCTTGTGCTGATATTTGGCTACCAGAATGTCAAATGCCTTTTTATCACCTCTCTGAACGCGCTCTACTAAGAGCTGGTCAATACTTTGCTCGCCCATTTCGGGCCTGCCCCTTCTTCACTGAGGAGTAAAATCCCTTTACTCGGAAACAATAGACCATGCCGGATAATATTAGTTCTCTATTAGTTGCCTAATAGCCTTACCCATACACAATATTAGATATTTCTAATTTACTAAAGGATGTGGGTTTGGGGATGTACACCCAACTCATTCACCCCTTGAGCCTCGCCCGCGCCGGGGGGACTTCTCAAACCCGGCTGGACGGCAAAAACATACGGCTATATGCTGCATGGCCAAGCCATGACCACTGAAACCGAACTATAAAGTATTCATTATGACTATAAAAGACCTCTGAGCCAACACGCTTTTTTATGAAACACGATTATTACGATCTCTTGCTGATCGGGGGGGGTGCCGCGGGTTTAAGCCTGGCATTGCACCTCGCTCCCCATATTCGCATCGGCCTCATTACCAAGGGCCCGCTGACGGAAGGAGCCACTTACTATGCCCAGGGAGGCATTTCAGCGGTGTGGGATCAGGCCGATTCCCTGGAATCCCACATTGAGGACACCCTCAATGCCGGCGCCGGATTATGCGACCCGGCAGTGGTCCGCTATACCGTCGAGCATGCCCGGGATGCCATTCAATGGCTGGTCGAACAAGGCGTCCCATTTACCCAGGAGACCCGCCCGGACGGCAGTATCGACTACCACCTCACCCGCGAGGGCGGCCATAGCCATAGACGCATCTTGCATGCCGCCGATACCACGGGGCGGACCGTCGAATTGACTCTGGAACAACAGGCCCGCCGCCATCCCAATATCGAAGTATTGGAAAATCATATTGCCATTGACCTGATTACCGGCAAAAAGTTGGGACTGGCGCATAATCACTGCTGGGGCGCCTATGTCCTCGACCGTGTTGCCGGCCAGGTAAAGACTGTGCGCGCCAAGAGCGTGGTACTGGCCACCGGCGGCGCCGGCAAGGTCTATATATATTCGAGCAATCCCGACGTCTGCACCGGCGACGGCATCGCCATGGCCTGGAGGGCCGGCTGCCGGGTGGCCAATATGGAATTCATCCAGTTTCACCCCACCTGCCTCTACCACCCTCAGGCCAAATTCTTCCTCATCTCCGAGGCGGTGCGCGGCGAGGGCGGACGCATCCTGCTCCCGGACGGTACCCCGTTTCTCGATAAATTCGACCCACGCGCCGAACTGGCGCCGCGCGACATCGTGGCACGCGCCATCGACCACGAAATGAAGCGCCTGGGTGCCGAATTCGTCTACCTGGATATCAGTCACAAACCGGCGGATTTCATCAAGAGTCACTTCCCGGGCATCTATAGACGCTGTCTGGAATTGGGCTTCGACATGACTAAGGAACCCATCCCGGTGGTACCGGCCACCCACTATACCTGCGGCGGAGTCATGATCGACCTGCGCGGTCGCACCGACCTCGAAGGACTGTATGCCATCGGTGAAACAGCCTACAGCGGCCTACACGGCGCCAACCGCATGGCCAGCAATTCCTTGCTGGAATGTCTGGTATTTGGCCAGGCGGCGGCGGAAGATATCAAAGCCAGCGTCACGGCTATCCCTCCTCCGCCGGCCGTACCGGAGTGGGACGAGACCCGAGTCACGGACTCCGATGAGGAGGTGGTGGTGGCCCATAACTGGGAGGAGCTGCGGCGCTTCATGTGGGATTACGTAGGCATAGTGCGCAGCGACAAGCGCCTGCAACGCGCCAAGCACCGTGTCGACCTGTTGCTTCAGGAAATCGATGATTATTACGGTCATTTCCGTGTCACCAACGATCTGATCGAACTGCGCAACCTAGCGCTGGTGGCGGACCTGATAATCCGCTCTGCCATGCTGCGCAAGGAAAGCCGCGGCCTGCACTATACCTTGGATTATCCGGTACCTGATGACAACCAGCCGCCGCACAACACCGTGCTCGCGCCGTAGGAAAAATAGATTCAGCCGGGCTCAAACTTCCGCCGTCGCCTTGTCTTGCAACATGCCCAATTGCACGCGTAATCGGCGATGACAGTCGGGATCCAGACTGTCACAAGGTAGAACCACCGCGCACTTCTGCCTATCTTCCGTTAAAAAACGCAGGATCACTAGCCTGGGATGGATATAGCTACCGGGGAGCAGGCGTGCCCGGCGACCCGTACCGTCACGGTTGAACAGCTCCCAGCTGCTGCCACCGGTCCACACCAGGTGTTGTACCGCAGTAGCCGGAGCGAACGCCAATTGGCGCCGCCAGCTGACTATCCCCTGTGCTAGCACCGCCAGGACGACCGGTACTTTGATCCACCAAATCACCGGCAAGGGCATCAACACCAGCAAGGCCATGCCATGCACAGCGAGCAAGGCGCTCAACAAATAGCGGGAGGCGCGGCGTTCAAGCCGGAGTGGGGCCGCGTAGCAGGTTGACGACATGTGCAAGCTGACTATCGGTGGGGACTACGCGACCCATGATATATTTGAATAACAAGGCATCGGGATACTTCAACAAGGCCTCAAAGGCGCTGCGCTCCTCGGGCAGGGCATGCTCATAGCGATGATCCAAAAAGGCTTGCAACAGCAGGTCCAGCTCCAGCATGCCTCGCCGGCATTGCCAGTAGATCTGCGCCCGCTGCGAAGAGACCGCTGATGCATAGTCTGTTTGTTCGCCGCTGCTCGTCACGCTCACCGTTTCCCCCTTACCTTTCATCCGGCTTATATCAGATGCTTCAACATCAGTTCCTTGATATTACCAATCGCCTTGGTCGGATTCAGTCCCTTGGGACATACATCGACACAATTCATGATGGTATGACAGCGAAACAAGCGGTACGGTCCTTCAAGTTCTGCAAGTCGCTCCGCAGTAGCCTGATCGCGGCTGTCGGCTAGAAAGCGATACGACTGCAACAGGGCCGCCGGCCCGCGGAATTTATCCGGATTCCACCAAAACGACGGACAGGACGTAGAGCAACAAGCGCAGAGTATGCATTCATAAAGTCCATCCAGCTTATCGCGTTCCGCGGGACTTTGCCGGTATTCTACCTCGGGCTCGGGTTCATGTACCGTAAGCCACGGCTTGACGGAACGGTATTGGTGATAGAACTGTGTCAGATCCACTACCAGGTCCCGAATCACCGGCAGCCCCGGCAAGGGGCGAATCTCCACCGGCTCTTTCAAACCGGCCAGCGGGGTGATGCACGACAGGCCGTTGCGGCCATTGATATTGAGCCCGTCCGAACCGCACACCCCTTCGCCGCAGGAGTGGCGAAAACTCAGGGTCTCGTCCTGCTGTTTGATTTTGAGCAGCGCATCGAGCAACATCATGCCCGGTGCAACTTCGGCCAGCTCGAAGTCCTGCATATGCGGCTCTTGGTCCGCTTCCGGGTTATAGCGATAGATCAAAAACCGCATGCATCTCTCCATAAAGCTCAAAGCCGACAGCTGTGCGCTGACCGCTTAATCAATACACCCGCTCCTTGGGCGGGAACGGCTCTACCGTTAGCGGCTGGACCCGCACCGGTTTGTAGTCCAGGCGGCCGCCTTCCTTGAAATACAGGCTGTGCCTCATCCACTGTTTGTCGTCGCGCTGCGGATAATCGATACGGCTGTGCGCACCGCGACTCTCGGTACGCGCCAGGGCCGAGGTGATCGTAGCCAGGGCGACATCCATGAGATTTTCCAGTTCCAGAGCCTCAATGCGCGCGGTGTTGAACACCTTGCTGTGATCCTTGAGTCGCGCCTGTTGTAAGCGCTGCTCCAACTCCCGCACCTTCGCCAGGCCTTCGCGCAGGACGTCCTCCTTGCGGAATACCCCGCAATAATGCTCCATGGTGCGCTGCAGGCTATCGCGCAGACCGGCCACCGATTCACCCTCTCCGCGTTGGTCCCAGCGCGCCAAGCGTGACAGGGCATAGTCGATGCCCTGCTCGGGCAGCGCGCGATGATAACGCTGGCCGCGCAGGCTATCGATGATGCGGTTTCCGGCTGCACGGCCGAATACCACGATGTCCAGCAGGGAATTGCCGCCTAGACGATTGGCCCCATGTACCGAAACGCAGGCACATTCGCCCACGGCGAACAGTCCCGGCACCGCCTCCTCCGCACCGCCATATCCGGGTGTGACTACCTCCCCGTAGCGATTGGTGGGGATGCCACCCATGGTGTAATGGGCGGTGGGAAATACCGGCACGGCTACTTTGCTGGGATCGATGTGCAAAAAGGTTTGGATAATATCGCGGATCCCCGGTAAGCGCTTGTTGATCACCTCCGCACCGAGATGATCCATCTTGAGCAGGACATAATCACCGTGGGGGCCGCAACCGCGGCCCTCGCGCACCTCGGTGGCGATGGCGCGGCTCACCACGTCGCGGCTGGCGAGATCCTTGGCATGGGGTGCATAGCGTTCCATGAAACGCTCGCCGTCGTTATTGATAAGGTATGCGCCCTCGCCGCGCGCCCCTTCGGAAATCAGCATCCCCTTGCCAGCGACCCCGGTGGGATGGAACTGAAAGAATTCCATATCTTCAAGCGGAATCCCGGCGCGCAAGACCATCCCCATGCCATCGCCGGTATTGATGCGGGCATTGGTATTGGTGCGGAACAGGCGCCCCGCCCCACCGGTGGCGAGCAATGTAGTCTTGGCCTCGATGACCAGTGGTTCTCCGGTTTCAATCTCCAATACTACCGCACCCACGATATAGCCTTCGTCGTCTTTAATGAGATCGATGGCGAAGTACTCGTCAAAAAAGTGAGTCTTGGCGCGGATGTTTTGTTGATACAAGGAATGGAGGATGGCATGGCCGGTGCGATCCGCCGCGGCGCAGGTGCGCGCGGCCTGGTCGCCACCGAAGTTCTGACTCTGGCCGCCGAAGGGTCGCTGATAGATCCTGCCGTTGTCTAGGCGCGAAAAGGGCACGCCGGCATGCTCCAATTCCACTACCAGACGAGACGCCGCTCGGCACATATACTCGATGGCGTCCTGGTCACCCAGATAATCGCTGCCCTTGACGGTATCGTACATATGCCAATGCCAATTGTCGGGCGAAACATTGCCCAGCGCGGCATTGATGCCCCCTTGGGCCGCCACGGTATGGGAACGGGTGGGAAACACCTTGGAGACGACTGCCACCGTAGCCTCGGCATGGGACAATTGCAGGGCGGCACGTAGTCCGCCGCCGCCCGCGCCGATTACCAAGGTATCGAACCGCCGTCGCGGAATATCGTGCACCGCCATTAAATTGCCCTCGCCAATACCAGCAGCAACCACGCCCCCATGGCGATCAGGCCCACCGCTATCAGACTCAATACCATGAGCCGTACTTTGAATGAATGCAGGTAATCCATGGCGATGTCGCGCATACCCACCCAGGCATGAATGAGCAGGAAGGCAAACAACAACAGCGTGGAAATGCTCATGAGCGGCGAAGTCATGAAGCCTCGCCACTCTGAAAAGCCATGGGGAGCCTGAACACTCAATCTGAAAAGAAAAAAGAGCAGATACGCCGTCATGTACACGGCGCTAAAACGCTGTGCCAGCCAGGTCTTCAGGCCTTGGGCGCGCGTGATTACCATAACAAAATCCCGGCGATCATCAACAAGGACACCGCGCTTCCTATGGCAATCACCCAGGCCGTGCGCCGCGCCTCATCCCGCTCCACGCCTACTCCGAAATCGATCAACAACACCCGCACACCCGCAAACACATGATGGGCCAGAGCCCATAATATGAGGATAACCACTATCTTGATCGGCGCATGGCCGAGCAGGCCTTGCACATGGTTGTAGCCCAGCTGGCTGCCCAGGGATAAATCCAAGAGATAGATCGCAAAGGGGATACTAAGGAACAACACCACCCCCGCCACCCTATGCGCTATAGAGATTAACGCCGTAATCGGCATGCGGATGCGCGCCAAATCCAAAAATACCGGTCGATTATTATTTTTTGGCATACAATCCGTATGTGTAGACAACTTCTCCAGTTGTTCTAGTATTATGCCCTGCGCGGATGATTGCAACGGCAAAATTTAAAGGTGAAGCGACAATGATGCTCTCAGAGTGGCGGACTTTTCTCGAAAATAACGGTGCCTTAATCAGCGACGATCACGTCGCCCATTACGGCAATCCGACCCTGGAAACCCAGATTGTCACCACTGGCGAGGTGATCGCCGACTTATCTCAGCGCGCACTGATCGCCGTGCGCGGCGCCGATGCGGAGAAATACCTGCAAGGCCAGCTGACCAACGACATCCTCGCCGTCACCGAGGCCCGCAGCCAGCTCAGCGCCCATTGCAGCCCTAAAGGGCGTGCCTTGGCCTGCTACCGGATATTTCGGCGAGAGGATACCATCTATTTAGCCTTACCCGAAACACTCCTCGAAGCCAGTCTGGAACGCTTGCGTAAATACGTCCTGATGAGCAAGGTCTCCCTGGAAGTGGAGACCGAGCTGGTGCAGATAGGTTACGCCAGCGCCAAAGGCGTCCACCATCTGCGCGATGCCGTCCACGCCATCCCCGAAGAGATCAATGATGTTACGCATTCCGATGGCCTTATTGTCATACGTATCCCCGGCCCTCACCCGCGCTTCGAGGTGCTGGGCACGGCCGCTGCCGTCAAGGCTCTGTGGACCAAGCTCGATGTACACGCCGCCGCTGTAGGGACGGCCCCTTGGGCCTTGCTGGATATCCTGGCCGGAATACCGGACCTACAACCCGAAACTGTAGATGCCTTCGTTCCCCAAATGATCAATCTCGATGTATTGGGCGGGATCAGTTTCAATAAAGGTTGTTATACCGGCCAGGAGATCGTGGCACGCACCCACTACCTGGGTAAGCTCAAGCGGCGCATGTACCGCTTGCATTGCCCCGTCGATTCACCGCCCACCCCCGCCACGCCAATTTACAACACTGCCCAACGCAGCGATGAAAGCGCTGGCAGCGTGGTAGCGGCTCAAGCCGCTCCGGAGGGCGGAGTCACTCTGCTGGCGGTACTGCAAATCGAGGCCACGATCCAGGGAGAATTGCGGCTGGGGAGTGGTGACGGACCGCTCTGCAGCCTGCAGCCCCTCCCGTACAGCCTGGAAACGGCTGCTAATTAATACCTATTAAGTAGTTCTTATGGAAAATTCCGGGAATCTGCCGCTAAATAACCACATAGCCGGAAGCTGGAATTTTTCCACATGGATTTAGAAAAGAAATTTCTATCCGATTTTCTTACCGACCTCAATGCCAACCGCGTGGTCCTGCCGACCTTGCCGGAAGTGGCTATGCAGGTCCGCAATGCCGTCGGCGACCCGCAGGCCACCACCGCCAAGATAGAAAAGATTATTAATAGCGATCCAGCCTTGTCGACCAAGCTGCTCAAGGTGGTGAACAGCCCCGCTTATCGCGGTTCGGAACCGATCACCAACCTGCGCATGGCCATCACCAGATTGGGCACTAACCAGGTTCGCAATTTGGCCACCGGGCTGGTGATGGAACAGCTCTATCAGGTCACATCCACTGACAATATCAAAGAACGCCTGAAGGATTTATGGTTGCACAGCACCCGGGTGGCGACCCTCAGTCATGTCATTGCCAGTCGCTTTACCAAACTGAAGCCCGATGAAGCCATGCTTGCGGGCCTTATCCATGATATCGGGACCTTGCCTATTCTCAATCGCGCCAGCCTGTTTCCGGAATTATTGGAGGACGATGAGAAGCTGGTCGAGGTGATGCAGCGTTTGCACACCATGATCGGTCCCGCCGTCCTGGACGAATGGGGATTTTCCCGTGATATGGTTATCGTCTCTGCGGAACACGAAGATATTTATCAAGCTCGTGACGGTGAAGTGGACTATGTCGACGTCATCATCGTCGCGAACCTGCACAGCTATTTGGGCACCCAAAACCGTCTCGCCAAGATCAATTGGGAGGAAGTACCCGCCTTTGCCAAGATCGGAATGACGCCCGAGGACAGTTTCTCCGCCATGGAAGAGGCACGTGATGAGATGCGCGAAATGCAAGGCATACTCGCAAGCTCAGGGTAAACATCAACATGCATTAAATTACTGTGAAATAGTGCTCTTCATGCAATAACACAGCAGCTGTGCACAATAATATCCTCATCTATACCGACCACTAAGGCACTGTATTGCGTGGCGATACTACTTAAGTTATCTTGCCATCTGCTTCCGTCTCCGAATCACCATCGATCATAAGTTATTCGTCCATGTTCAAATCCCGAATTATCGCCGCCCTGGTAATTGCGATAGCCGCCCTGGCATGGGGGCCTGCGAGCCACGCCGACTGGTACAAGGAAGAACGTGCCATTATGGGTACAGCGATTCTCGCAGAGGTGTGGAGCAGTGATGCCGATCAGGCGCAAAAAGGCATTGCGGCAGTCATGCAGGAGATGCGTCGTATTGACGAGCTCATGAGCCCGTATAAGGAAGACAGCGAACTGTCGCTGGTGAATCGCGAAGCCGCTGACCATCCGGTAAAAATCAGTCGCGAATTATTCAATCTGATCGAGCGTTCTTTATATTTTTCGCGCATCTCCCACGGAGCATTCGACATCACCTTTTCCAGTGTTGGCTACATGTATGATTACCGCGAGGGCATAGCCCCTACCGAGGCCGAGATCAAGCAGGCCCTACCCGGCATAAATTATCGTCACCTGATCCTTGACCGCAATGCATCGACGATTCGCTTCGCGCGCAAGGGCATGCGCATCGATCTTGGCGGTATCGCCAAGGGGTTTGCTGTGGATAACAGCATTGCAATCCTGTCCAAGATGGGCTTTCACCAGGCATTGGTTACCGCCGGGGGGGACAGCCGCATTTTGGGCGATAAAAACGGCAAACCCTGGATGACGGGCATTCGCGACCCGCGCAAGAAGGGAGAATCAGTGGTAGTAATTCCCTTGAGCGATGCGGCGATCTCTACCTCTGGTGATTACGAGCGCTATTTCATGCGCGACGGAGTACGATACCACCACATCCTCAATCCGAAAACCGGTAAATCGGTGCACGACACCCGCAGCGCCACAGTGATCGGACCGGATGCCACTACCACAGACGCTTTGTCGACCACCCTCTTCGTTCTCGGCTGGGAGAAAGCCATGCAACTACTGAAAACCCTGCCCGGCATAGACGCGGTCATCATCGACAGCAGCGGCAAGCTTCATTATTCATCCGGATTGGAACCACCCCACCCTCCCAAACCTTAGTCTGCCTTCAGGCGACGCTGAATCAAAAGACTAAGGCACATCAAATTGTCCCGTTCACAATAGGCGGAAACGCGGTCAAGCTATCCATTAAAGCGGCATTCCCCAGACCATGATTGGGGAACAAAGTCGCAAACTTATTCTGCTCGTTATGTAGGGCCAGATAATTCAGAATCACCGTTTGCACCAGCAGGTTGACGTTGTTGGCGGCGGGGCTGGAAGCCGATTCCACGGAACCGTCGGCGCGAAAATAACCGATCTGCTGCGTCAATGCCTGGGGTCGACCACCGGGATTGAGTACAAGGAAAAATGACGCTGCGGTGGATGAATTATCCCCTGTCCATACGCCCTTGCCTCTGCCGTCTACTGAATTATCCACACTGCCGTTGCTGGCCAGGGAGCCGTCACTAAACACATAGAGCATCAGCGGGACGCCTACCCTCGCCGCATATTCCAGGCAGGCACCCATGCAGCGGCCGGCGCGCAAGTCGCGCAACTCGCCGGTGGAACGGTTGCCGGTATGGTAGTCGAAACCTCCCATGGCGATAGTGCCGGCGCCGGCAAAGCCGTTGATCACCAGTTTCATCACTGCGGCTGTCTTGCGGAATTCGGCGTCACCGTCGTATTCCGCCTGGGTGAAGATCCCGCTAGGCCCCACGATATCAGCGTCAAGATCGGGATTCAGAGTTGCGGGATTGCCGTAACGATCAACCAGATCGGCACTCTTGACGTAACCGCATCTCACCAATTCCTTGATGGCGGCGTCATCGCTTAGCTTGGTGCTGACCCGCGACAGTTTCATATCGCTGATGCGCTGTACGGATTCCATCACCGCTACCGCATCCGCTTGATTGAGGAGGCCGACCAGTTTCCCCGTATCCACTAAACCGGTGACATCACTGGGTCGATCGACCTTGGTGGGCCGTACCGAGGCGTCGATCATCGCTACCGGCGCCATGGAATTACCGCCGGAATCGGAACTGCGTGAGCCGATCAGGGTAAGCAGCTCACCGTCGGCACCGGCCTTGTAGATACCATACATGGGGTTATGAGGATTATTGGCGGTATCGTTGTCCGAGAGTGCCGGGATCACCGCGCCGTTGACCAAGGCGCGATGGCCGACACTTACTTTTTCCTGGATGCCGCGCAGAAATGCGCTGTCTGAATGAAACGCCAAACCGAGTTCCGAATTAACGAAGTTGCCGGCGGCGGCGGGATTCATATCACCCGGCAGGCCGAGTTTGCTGTAGCCCGCACTACTCAGAAAATCCATCTGCCCGCCTTGTTTACCTACCAGCACATTTGAGCCGGCGATATTGGCCCCGCCGGCAAGGTCAAAGCAGATAAACGGGATCTTGCCTGCCCCCTGCACCGCCAGGCCGCACAAGGTTTTAAGCGCCTCCATATCCGGCGACAAGGCCGCGCGCGCCAGGCGCGGCGCGCTGAACAGCGCACTCAATACCGACGGCATCAGAACCGCGCCCATGCCGGCTCGCAGTCCCATTGCTAAAAAATCACGGCGGCTGGTGGGTCGGTCGTGATCCGGATGAAACAAGGGGGCATCCAGCGGATGGGTTTTGGGTAGCTTTGCCATATTTATCTCCTGAAATTTCTCTGCGGCCGGCTTATTGCAGCAACATCGCACTGCTACCCAGTACCGCGGTACACATCGCCTTGACGATGGTCCGGGTGCGCACTGCATCGCAACCCGCCGGACATGCCGCCGTCAGTCTATCGAATAGATTATTGGCGTTCGTCGCCGTCGGACCGATCAACTCCCCTTTGACATCGCTCGACGACGGCTGGGTACCCAGGCTGCTGCCCACCACATTATTGAATAGTGCATCGACGAGCTGATTCTTCTGCACGGAATCACCACTACCGAATGCAGTGGCTACATTCGCATTGAAGTCGATTCCTGAGCCGAAAAAGTTTGTGCGCAGGGTTGGATCCTCCACCAGTTCATTACAATAATCGATGGCGAGCTGCGCCACCGCTACCTGATGCGCGGAAAGGAATCCCTGGATATTTTCCACAGCGGGCAGTTGCTGCTTGATGGTATCGAAAGTGGTCTTGATATTGGCGCTGGCTGAGCTTACGCCTGTCACCTCAGCCATAGTGGCGTTGACCTCATCAAAAATACGCAAACCGATATCCGCGACCGGCTCCCCTATGGCCGGCGGCAAGGGGGTCAAGGGTGCGGCATCGGTGACCGCATTGCTGTGCCCAGCCAATGTTTCGAAGGTCAGGAAAAATTCATCGGCATCCGCGCCCTTTTCACTGGCAATCACGGTCCCGAGACTCGATAACGGCTGCCCGTTCGACTGATAAGCGGAACCGCCTATGGTCATATCGAGATTCTGATAGGCCTGCCCCACATGGGCCTCTTTACCATTAATCCCCAGGCGCATGCCTTTAAGCGGAATATCACCAGGCTTGACACTGGGGTCGAGGTTGATAAAGGTCGGCCTATTGAATAAGTAGCTGTAATTATCGAACTGACTCACCTCGAATAATATATAGCTTTGCGGTACAGCGATCAGGTCGCCGATACCGAACAGCATATAGAATTTCTGCCCCACTCCCGCCTCGAAGTTGCGAGCGATCTGTTCCGGGCTCAAGGCTCGGTTATGAATGGCCACCAAACGCAATTTGCCCTGCCATAAACGCCCGCCGGACACCTCGTTCCCCAAGACAAAGGCAAAGGTATCATCCCAATCCTGTAAGCCACCTCCGGCGGTAGTATCCAGATCACCGCTGTATTTACCATTGATGTAGATGCGGCGGCCGTTGACCGGGTCATAAGTGAGAACCACATGCTGTTGCGTGGCCTGCAGGCGCTTATCGTCATTCACGGTCGACAGCAGCGGTTCGCCGTTGGCATCGGTGGCGCTGCTGCGATTCATGAATACATAGCTGAATTTGTCCTGACCCAGGGTAAAGTTGCGCGCCTTGTCACCTCCGGAATAACTCACAATCCGTGCCGGTCCGTCCTGAGCGGTATTGCCGGGCACCACCCAGGCCTCGATGGAATATTCTCCAGTCGCCTCGATCAAGTCATGAATTTTTTTGCTGGCGGCGGTGGACCCCTGCGCCTTACCGTCGTGAACTTCAATACCCCAGCCGTTAACCCAGCTGACATCGCCGCTCAGGGACAAATTAAGCGCAGGTTCGACACCGCTGGTATCATAGGCGATATTTCCCTGCCCGGCCTTGAATTCCCACAGCGCGATGACATTAGCTTCATAGCGGCTGCCGCCGCTGGCGGTAATGCCATCGCCCAGCTTCAATGCTTTGCTCAGCACCAGATTGGCGTCTACCTGCGTGGCCGGCACGCCATTAGCCATGCTCGTAATCGCCGCCTCCATCTCATCGGCATTGCTCGAACAATCGCTCCAGCAGTTGTGGAACTCATTACGCAAGCGCAATACCAGCCGAGAATTGGCGGGTGTATCCAGATCCAATTTGGGCTTGACCGCGTCATACGCAAAACTGATATCGTTACTCGCAAAATAGGGCGATTGCGAGGTGGCGGCGGTTTGTGAATGGCAGCGCGAACAATAGGTGGTCAATAAAGGATAGACCGTATTCTGGAACAGGCTGGGATCCTGCGGAAGATTTTTACTGGCGCCAGCGTTCTTGACGGGAGGAGCGGTCAACTGGATCTGGCGGCTGCCGTCCCCTTGCGCCCCACCCGCCCAAGCGGTGATATAGGCGGTAAGAATGTCGGCACAAGCGGTGGGGCTGTCCAACCAACAATTATGCCCGCCGCCGACCTTGGCCACCATGCGCGACTCCGAAGGCGACTGCAGGTTCACGACCTTGGCGGCCTCGGCATAGGCAATATTGACGTCGCCTTGATGGGCGAAGGTCGGTGATTGTCCGCCGGTGCCGTGACAGCCACCGCAACGATTGACCGGTGTCAACTTCTCCCACAGGTTCAATTTAAATGCCTGCACATCGCTGGTGGCAGGCGCCGGACCCAAATAACTGGCAACCACCGGAGCATGGGTATCGGGCAATGCTTCCGTCTTGGCACCACCGCCACAGGCGCTGAGTCCCATAACCAACAGCCACAGCATCAAGCGGAGATTGCCCCATGGCAGACAGGTGTCCAATGGCGAGTTAGTCTGCATTATCGTTACATTGGTTGATCTCTCCACCGCAGTTCTCCGAATAGTTATATATATGAATGCTAGAGAAACGGTCCCGCGGGATTACCGTCAGTCGCCCATGCAGTAGGCGCCTGCCTCGGCAAACACCTGTTTCATTTTGTAATTGCTGCTCTTGAACGAACTCACCATGGCAGCCACTTTATTAAAATCATTGCTATCGGTGGGATCCCGCAGGCACACGGTTTTAAATACCTTCTTGACCTGGCACTGGGCGAAGGCGTCACTATCGGCCAATTCCATTCCAAGTGATTTGGCCCCGGCCCCGCTGCCGCTGAGTGCCGTATCCCAGCCAAGCAAAGTATTTGGGCCGTGACGCCAGTAGTTATCCCAATGATCGTCGGTAGTGATATAACCGGCTTTGAAGTTATCAGAATTTATCAGATACTTGCCCTGGACGCGGCTCCCCGTGTCAGGGTCGATCGTTCCCACATTGTTATATACCAGCCTGCCGTTAATCCCATCAGGATCGGCATCCGCATTATATTCATAGTCGTAATAGGCAAAGGCCTGCGCCATCGGGTCCATGCCTGAATGGCAGCCTATGCATTTATTCAGGAAAATGCGGCTGTCTCCACCGGGACTGCGGGAAACATCCTGGCGGATCCGGTCGGGCGGACGCGATATATCCTTGATCGGCTCCAGATCCGTACACAGATAGTTGATCAGCGTAAATCTGAACATGGCACGATTAGTACCCGCGATAAAGAAGGCCCGGGCAGCGGCGCGGGTTGTAATTACACCGGCGGTAGCCTCCGCGGGAATGCCGGTAACTGCCGACTGCATCGTCCGAACCAGGTTCGTCTTAAGATCGACGCCCTGATCCTCCATCGCCTGATAGTGCGCGTTGTCGTTCATAGCATAGGCAGGCAAACCGAGATTGATGGCGCCTACATAAAGAATGTCTCCATACAGTACTTGTCGAAAGTCCAAGTCATCACGGATCATCCCTATCACCGTAGCTGTGTAATCGTTGAGCGGCACAAACACGCTCTGATCTTCATTGGTCCACGGTGCCACGAAGTTCTTCAACGTGACGTTATAGAAGGCACTGTTGTCCATGGCCTTATACGCGGCGGCAATCGGATTGCCCGCAGCAATATCCGCCGCCATCTGTGTCAATACCGCTTCCGTGGGAGGAACACCCGCTATACGGTCATGCATGCGTTTAGCTTGCTCTCTCGGCCCGGCGACGGCGGCAATGGAGGTAACAAGCAGTCCGCAAGTGAGGATCGATCGTATCCTCCTAGACCAAAGACTATACGTGTATGGTCTTTTATTAACGCACATGATGCTTTCCCTCGTCGCTGCTCAAGTTCTGCTTCCCTAATTCTTCAACTATTCACAAGCAATTTTCTTGCCGGTAGTCACATAATTGCCATGTTAGCTGTATTTCCTGTAAACCCCTCTATCACTCCAAGACAAATCAAGGGGCATGGGGCTCGTGGAAAATATCAGTTGTTTGTGACGAAATGTGCGCTATTTCACAGTACGTACGTCATTTTTACTCTCTAAATAATTCTTGCATCCATGTTTAGCATTAAATCCTGCTCGCCCAACAAGCTTAAATACCCGTAAGGAAGAGCCACACATCATCACCGCCACGCCTACTCCCAACAAACAAGTGTGTCACCTGCAGGCGACAGACTTGAGACTAAGGAATGTTCGTTCCTTCATTTATATGCACATGTGATCCTGTGATCCAGCGCATAAAATCGATTTATCCCCGCATGTATCTTATTAACGACAAGCAGATTGCCGTCGATAAATTCCGTTGAATTAAACTTCATGAGCGCTTAGTTTAGCAAGCTGGCATTTCATTTATTGATTTAATACG
>Ga0316579_10000289_pt1 | contig 15448 bp, 15 predicted proteins | sample J5NA_2_FD_203074 | JGI IMG/M metagenome (GOLD analysis project Ga0316579, IMG submission 203074) | Rhizosphere microbial communities from salt marsh grasses in Alabama, United States - J5-7_160517rDrA | ecosystem: Host-associated > Plants > Roots > Rhizosphere | place: USA: Alabama | collected... | reverse complement strand
GATAAATTTGGTCGGAAATGCTATCAACTACACTCCCCAGGGCGGTACTGTAACCCTGGGTCTGGGTAAACAAGATCAGCAATCCCGGTTGACCATCCAGGATACCGGTCAGGGTATCCCAGAGGAAGATCTACCTCATGTCTTTGAACGATTCTACCGTGGAGAGAAATCTCGAACTCGCTCCAGGGATGGAAAAGGATTTGGCCTAGGTTTATCCATCGCCTATTGGATCATTCGCAACCATGGAGGCCATATTGATGTTGAATCAACCGAGGGTGTAGGCTCTACTTTTAGTGTCTGGTTACCCTTGGCAGAAGGTGACTGCCAGTCATAATTATTGCTTCGCACATATTAATATCAATAAACCCCCCATCGAAACATCGACTGATGGGGGGTCCTTCTATATATGGGAGAACATTTCGAATTTGCTTACCTTAGGTGAGTAATCAGCTCGTACTGCGGTTGCTTTTATTTCTTCCGGAGGCGCTCATCGAAAGTGGATGGTAGGTGGGTTCTGGACGCCCGTATGAATGTTCCGGCTGCGGTGCGGGTTTATAAGCAGGTCGCGAGGCGGGTCTTCGGGCTTGAACAGGCACGGTACTTGTCTTTGTCTGGTTCGATCTTACAGTTCCATTCCTGCTCACGTATTGCTCTGATTGGCTGAACAACCGGTCACCAGCAACTGAAAATGTTCCGATGATCAGCACCCGGATCAACCAGACCAATATCGCTACAAATAGGGGCACAATCTTAAGCAGCGTCTCCCGATCCACAACTGCATTCCCAAGACTTTCATGATTCAATAACGCAATCGAGACACCCCACCAGGTGAGCATGGCGTTCATCGTAGCTGCCAGAAGCCAGGCGCCGAATAAATACCACACTTCATGCAGATCATTTCCACCTTCTTCCGGCGTAAACAGCCTGGCAATTCCGGCGAAATCGATACCACAAAATGCCAAGGCAAGGATCGTCGCCCAGCTGATTCCTGCGAAGGATAAATCCCCCAGTAAATCAGACAATGCAAATTCCGTTGTGCTGTAGTTGAATATTTCAAACGCCAGCAGGGCACTGACGATGATCAGCCCAAAAGCCAACCCACGCCTGATGCTAAACCGGCTGAAGGCTCCTGAAAATTTCTGACTGCGAGCAATTGACAAGTTCATTTTGTACCTCCTCAAATCACCACGCTAAGGTTTGTGAATCTCCTGGTTGGTCTTGGCTTATCAGCCGGTTTCACAAATTCACACTTGATCGCCAGGTAGATTTGATATATAATATAGAACAATTGTTCTATTTTGTCAAGAGGCAATTTCGTTATGTTTGCAGGTTACTGAATTAGAACATGTGTGCTATTTTACAGCCAAGCAAACCAATTGTCAATTTACAACCTCGATACTCAGGAGTTCATGATGACCAGTGTCCGTCAATTTATTTTCCCAGCAGCCATCGTTGGTAGCATATTAGTCGCCTCCTTTGGATATTCAGTGATGGCTCAGATGGAATTTCAGTCTGGCGCTGATGAAAGCTCAACGCTGGAACAGACACAATTACCAGTGCAGCCGGAAGAAAGTATTCCAGAGAATAAAAATCCTTCATCCTGCGCGATCAGCCAGAGTTTTCCTGAAGATGTGCGCCAATGGTGCAACCAGATCATGCGCCATGCTTCGAAGAATAACCTGGACCCCAACCTGGTGGCAGCTGTCATTTGGCAGGAAAGCGGAGGCGATCCAGAAGCATATTCCAAGAGTGGTGCCGTCGGTTTAATGCAGGTTATGCCGCGTGATGGTATTGCTGCAAATTTCCAATGTATTAACGGACCCTGCTTCACCACACGCCCTACGATTGATGAACTTCAGAAACCAAACTTCAATATCAAGTATGGGACTGGAATGATCGCCGGGCTGCTCAATAAATACGAGGATACCCGAGAAGCCTTAAAATATTATGGTCCTATGAACGTTGGATATTACTACGCCGATAAAGTATTGAGCATCTATCAAAGCAATAGCAATTGAGCTTATTCTCCAGAGATCAGATGGAAATGCAGCTGGGGGAAATCCTGGTATTTTCCTCCATTGACGATCAGGCGATATCCGCGCTCCTGCAGGTTTAACTCTTCTACCAATCTGCGGACTGTCGTGAACAGGTCACGAAGAAATTCATTATTCTCGGGATGGAGGTGCATCAAGTCACGGATTTCCTCTTTCGGAACCAGCAATATATGGATTGGATATTCCGGCCTTGGGTGATAAAAACAGACTAAGGTGCCTGTTTCGCTGATCAGTTGGTGGGGGAGGATTTTACTCATTTTTGTAATGCCCCAGAAAAATATCCTTCGTGGCAGCTTTAACCGCGCCATGGAGTAAATGAAGTGGGCTCCGATCCATCTGCCCTTATTTAGCAGCATAAGCAGGAATCTTCAACTGCCGCTAATATAACTGTGCCATTATTCTGGCACCCAATCGCGCATCTTCATCTCTTTCAAAAACTAGTTCTTTTGCCTGGTGAAAACCCATAAATGAGCGAAAAGCAAGGGCTAAATCCATAATTAATTCCTGCTCCAATTTCACGCCTGGCTCAAGGTAGAAACCTCTCACGATTAATCTGGCGTGCTTTCGATCCATCTTTGGATCGATCCTGCCAATCAGCCGATCATGATGCAGGACCGGCATATTAAAATATCCCCACTCACGCGTCGGGGCTGGTTTGTATGCCTCAAGCAGGTTACGAAAATTCCACAGTTGTTCATCACGACCCCGTGCCCAGAACAGGTTATCAAATGGACTCAAGAAAGTAGTCCTGCGGGTCAGGATTTCACCTGCTGTAGCTTTCGTAAGCAACTCAAGGTTGTCCCGGTGAACAATAAATGATGCCGTACTGCCATTGCAAATGTACACTTTTATCTCTACAAACACACCCTCATCGATCAAATCCTGGGTGATGCTGCGCACCCGCGTACTATAGGAATAGCCTGCTGCCTGCATTGGTTGGCAAATACCTAATGCTTTTACCCCTTGCTCCAACCAGTAGCGATCGCGCTCTTCAACGGTTGGTTGATCAAGCACAACCCACCTTGGAAGCACCCGCTCGCGCAGATCATATACCCGCTGAAAATTGATGCGGTCCGTAATCATCAAATCTCCCCGGGCAGTCAGGTATTCTAAAGCGTTCTTGGCTGGTTTCCAATCCCACCACCCGCTCCTTTTTGGACCATCATATTCAAAATCCCGGGCACGTAATGGCCCTTCTTCCTTAATCCGCTCGTAGACCAAACGGCACAATGCTTGGTTTTCTGGCTTAGCTAACCAGTGGTTAGGCTCTAAATGTTTTTGTTTTACTGAATGCATACCTGGCAGCTGGTAGCGGTAATCCTCTACAGGGATCAAACAGGCTGCGTGCTGCAAACCTTCAAATAATCGGCGATTATTCGGATCATAAATAAGTCGGTTCAAATTAGATTTGCGGTAATTCCCCAACCGGCTCCATAAAACCAGGTATTGGCTGCGTTCTACAATCTGTATGGTATCGATCTGTACACAACCTAACCTGGCGATTATTTTGTAAATCAATTCCTCATCGCTCTGCCCCGAGTCTTCCCCGGTTGATCCATGTAAATTTTGAGCAGCTAGTGCCAGAGCCCTTGCGGATTCAAGCGGATAGACGAAATCAATCGAAGGCATCAGATCAGCTCAAACCTCAGCAGGTGAATTGTAATTCTCAACAGGGCGATCATAAAAGACCACGCTGTGCTCGACCAGCAGTCCGGTCTGGTAAATAAATTTCCCCGAGAAAAATCCAGGTTGTTCTAACCAGGGTATGAAAAATCGATCTCCCTGCCAAAGGTCAAGTTCCAGTAAATGCTCATCATCTATCCATTCAAGAATTCCCTCATTTGAATCGATCAATTTGCCATTGAACCTGCGTGCAACGAAAACAAATGCATACCAATCCTCACCATTCGCAAATTTTGGAAATGTGAGCACACCTTTCAACAATGGATCCTCGATCACCAAGCCAGATTCTTCTCGTACCTCGCGAACGACACATTCTTCCGGTGTTTCACCGGGATCAAGCTTGCCCCCCAAGCCATTCCACTTCCCCTGGTGCATATCATTCGCCTTTTTGATCCGGTGCATCATCAGGGTTTTTCCACCTGCCTTTAGATAACATAATGTTGCCAGCTTCATATATCAGCCTGCCTTAAAAATTTATTCAGTAATCAACACTTTTTCTGTCCCATGAATACAAACTGGGAGTAAATTTCGACCTCAGAGATTCCACCACATACTTCGGGGATGCCTGGAAATTGGAGGATGGGTTGTGATGGAGTGAATTTTTCTCCCCTGCTGCGGGAATTATTCCAGGTACCGAACTCACTCCCAAGGATTCAACATGGTCTGGATCAGGATCGGTGTGCCGATCTTGATATTTGCACGCCGGGTCAGCAACCATAAGACCAGCTCAGCAATGTCCACGGGATAGAGGCATTTGCTCTGATCAAGTTCCGTTGAATTCTCGGTCATCTCGGTCACCACCATCCCCGGGCAGATCGTATCCACGCGGATGCCAAATTCCTGATTTTCACGCTGGATATATTCACCCAATGCATTCAAGCCATGTTTGGCGACACCGTAAGCACCATCCCCCTGGTAATATTCCAACCCAGACTCGGAACTGATATTGATGATATGTCCCTCCTTGCGGGCCCTCATCAAAGGCAGTACCGCCCGGCATGCCAGGAAAGGGCCACGTAAATTGACAGCCATCACCTGGTCCCAGGTATCGACATCATGGGAATGGATGTGCCCACCGCCCCCAATGCCCGCGTTATTTACCAGGATATCGATCACGCCGTACTCGTCAAGAGCTGTCTTTACCAGTCTCATGACACCCTCATCGGTTGACACATCCGCGGTGACAGCAAGTGCCTCTCCGCCCTGCTCCCGGATGACAGACAGCGTTTTCTCAAGCGGCGCTCTCCGCCTCCCGCAAAAGACGATTTTGCATCCCTGTGCTGCCAGCAGAATTGCCACACCTCTTCCGATACCTGTGCCCCCACCGGTTACAATCGCTACTTTGCTGGTTAAATTTTCCACTGGTTACCTCAACTGCTCAACCGACGAAAGCCAACAGCATTTACATCCTTGACCTCGGGAAGAATTCTGCGCCAGTTAATCTGGTCCAGGCGACTGACCCATAATTCGCCATTTGAAAGCACAGCCAAAATTTCCCGATCGATCTCGATGAAGCGCTCTACCATGTGTCCACGCCAGGGAACATCAAGACCAAACCATACTGGATTCCAGGTAATACCACCATCCCTCGTCTCTTCGATGCGCCCATTCCTATCCACCCAATCCGCACTACCCAACAATATATGATCGGCATCCGACGGGTCCCACCAGAATGCCCTGCAATAGCTATTTGGGTAGCGGTTCTCCCAGGTCTTCCCACCGTCATCTGAAAAGAAAAAACCGCCTCCAGTCGGAGCTGCTACCAGTCCCGAAGAGTCCGGATGCGTTCCGATCGAATGCACATCAGGATGAATCTTATTACCTGCAAAATCTTGAGGTGTGCTTATTTCCCACGAATCTCCATTGTTATCTGATATCAGGGTCCCCCCCACCTCGACAGCCGCGTATGCCCTCGTTCCAGAAAAAGCAAATCCACGAACACAGCCTGCTTCAGGGGAATATGGCAGGTACCAGCCTAATGTAGCGCGCATCTCTTCCACCTCTGGACTGCCATGCCACAAGTTGCCTCCATCTGTTGACTGGAAAATACCTGCTGGTTCGCTGCCTGCAAATATCCGCCCCGAGGCATCCGGGTGAGCAGCCAACCAGCGAATATGACGGATCGTCAAGCCAGTGTTCACCGCCTTCCACGAGTCACCCCCATCTACTGAAAGGAAGAGACCACCTCGCGTGCCAACCAATATCCTGTCCCCAATTGTTAAAACGCTGGTAGCAAAGTTTCCCATTAAGTCACGCCGTACAACCCGCCAGCCATATTCGGTCGCTTCGCAGATCGCTACGCAATTCATAGTCGCCAGTATCAGTTGTATACTACTTTCCATCTAGAATCCCAGCTCCTCCAATATTTCAGCTTCCCCTCTTTTCCCAGGTGGCTTACCGAGCAGCTCCTGCCAAAATTGATCATCATAACGGCGCGATGCGATCGGCAGCGGCATTGGAACCCCCCATCCTAACAGGAGCACTTCCTCCTTGGGCTGCAAGCGTGCCAGCATCCCTCTTAGTGCGCTTCTACCTGCCAGACCGGATAGCACCGCCCGGATATCATCCTCATCACCCAGCCAGCCTGAGATACGCGTTCCGAGTTGTGACATGACTTCGTCATAAATCTGCGAAGGCCGCTGGTCGACGATCAGTAAGGTTACATAATATTTTCGCATCTCCCGGGCGATGATACTGAAAGTGGTCTGGGCGGCCATCTCACGGTTAAGCAGCTTGTGTGCTTCCTCCAGCACGATCACCAGCGGGCGCGGCTCACCTTTACCGCTGGTGCGATAATCATTAGTTCGCTTCTCCCAGGTCTGGCGGATGCGCCGCGTGAGCAGATTGCTGACCAGCAGATAATCAAGATCCGCTTCATGCTTTCCAAAGGATAGTACGATGTGCTGCCCCGCTTCCAGCGCTTTGATAATTTCGCTTATTGAATCTGCTGCTGGTTTTTCCACAACGTAGGGTAAATTAAACACTCTACGCAGCTTATTATGCAATCCTTCAGCAGCTAAAATATTGACACCCATGGAATTTGCCCAAAATGCGACACTTCCCGGGGCTGGCACTTTCTTTCCCTCATCAGTTAAAACCGTTTCGCCAATTTTTAGCTTGCGGAATTCTCTAAACCACTCGTCACGACCATAATCAGTGATTAGTGCATCCAAAGTAGTTGGGGTTGTTTCCTTTAAATCGAGTTCTCGGGACAGCAACTCGATGTCCTCAGGTTGAATATCCTGCATGGCGATTTCCAGGTTGAAATCCGGTGTTTGCCCGCGAATTTGCGCTCCCGCCCCCAATCCAACCACCCTTACCCGGCTGGGGAATTTTGTTCGCAGTCCAATGACCTTCTCGCCTGTATCCGAAGCGGTATCATCAAACCCGTACTCGTTGTGCATATCGAAAACCAGCACCGAGGCCCGATTGTAATGGATCATTCCAGCCAACACAAGCCGCGTCAAGAATGACTTGCCGGAGCCGGTAGCCCCAAACACACCTGATGAACGTTGCACAAATTTATCCAAATCCAGGCATACCGGGTGGGATTGTTCACGCGTGTAGCCAAGCACAAAATTCCCCTCTTTCTCTTCTTTCCCAAAGATTTCCGCAATATCCCCCTGGTTGGCCATGCGAACTCTGGCATGGTGAGATGGGATTGTTTTAACCGGCAGGGGTCTCGGCCGGGGTCGTTTACCTGCTTCGATTTCCTCCTGCCAGATCTGGTAATCATCACTGCCTAATTCAGGCCCCCGTTCCAGCATCAAAGCAGGCAAAACCTCTAAATTTGTGTACAGAGTTTGTCCATGAAGCAGGTTAGCCAGTTGCATTGGCAAACGTGCTTCACTTTGTTCATCTGCGAAGCGGGGATCGGTCGCTCCCAGTAAAAGATCGGTCACTAGACCATAAAACTGCCATTCACCACTTTCGATCACCGCAAATGCCCCTTCCTGCACCTGGTTGGAAGGCACTGTCAGGCGTACATTCAGGTTCTCCTTTAATCCTCCTCCAACAACGTAACCGATATATTCCGCCATCACCTCACCCCTTCCCAGGTTTCTGGTACTGCATCTGCCAGAGTACTGATCACGTTCATCAGGGTCACATAATCGTCCCGCAGCAAGATAATCAATTCCTGGGTAGCTTCAAGCGCCCAATTATGATTACCCGCCGCTGCCTGCACCGCTTGCACCTGGTTGATGTGCGCTGCCAATAATTCTCCAACCGGCAGGTCTGCTGATCGTAGAATGTGACGAAAATAACCAAATCGTCCAGCGGCGGTAAAATCGCGCACTTCCTGGTCACTGCACAGGTAAATCGCATCCAGGCTTAATGCTGGGCGGGGTGGCAGCAGGTAGTGAATTTTTCCATCCTGCTGGAAGCCCAACGACAGGACGCTCATCTCGATTGGCACGTTGCGATTCACGCGGTTATCGGCAATTATGGCTTGATCAATGCCTTCTGTCGTAACCAGCTGGCGAACCAGGCCATCATCATCAATATGGATATCGTGAACCAGGCCATAAATCTGGTAACCAGCATTCAAAGGTACCCGTACAAGCGCACCGAAGGATGGCGATTCTATTTGAGAGACCCTGCAGCCGACCACAAACCCTGTCGTCCCGGCCCGCAGCAGCCTGCCAACTTCAATTATCGTCATGAGCCATACCTCTTTCTGCCTTCATACTGCTTGGCAGATTGTTTTGAAGAAAGTTCTCCAACTGTTAAACCTCTCTGGCGTAGTTCCTGAGTGATCATTGATGTTACCTGCTCCTTTTCGGAAAGCTTGACCACCGCTGTTTCGTGAGCCCGGTGCAGCAGGTAAGGGTAGGGACGCCCGCCCATCACCCGGCACTGTTCGACCAACACTGCATGCAGGCAATCCAGATACCCCGGGTTTTCCACAACCCAGGCTGGAACCTCCACCCGGGATATGTAAGGACTTCCCGCCTGACCGACATTAAGATAAAAGAAGTGCAGCCTCAAAGAACCCTGATAACTCTTAGCTGACTGTGACTGGATGGCAAATACTGCCGAACGTTCTTCAATGCCCAGTACTTCCTTGAATATCTCGCGATCAGTTACCCCGCGTAATGGATGCATTTTTTTAATTTCTGCCAGGTCTGCCTGGGGAGTCATGGCCACTTCCAATGTGCGAACGACTAGGTTGGCAGCTGGCTTGTCCACGTAGCCACACGTGATTACATTCAGCATCTCCAGCTTGGTCAATGCTTCCAGGTAATTGGTGAGGCTCTCCTGGTAGTTGGCGCGTTCTTCCGTGTCCCCGCCTTTTCCACCCCACAGCTCCATCGGACCATCTGTAAACGCCACCACAGGGGGCTGCGCAGCTTCAGCCAGCTTGCCCAGAACTAAACGCTCATGCAGGTCGCGCTTCAACGCCAGGGTAGCCTCACTGATGGTTCCCGTGGTGGAGTACAGCTGCTCATCATACAGCAATTGGCTGGCGATTTCAGTCACAGGTGCCTCGGGGGTACCGCGGCGCATCTGGATCGAGCCAACATTGACCACTGCAAAGTTGACCTGAGCGTGGCGGTCTGGTGAGATCTGTGAACCATCTGCAGCCAGCACGGTGAGCTCGCCGGGAATATTGGGCAGTGCAGTTGAAGTTGTCAGCGATTCCTTGACTGGAAGTGCACATCTGATAGATGGATCGTGGTTTCTAACCACATCCTTCACTTTCCTTTTCAAACCGTCCAGGTCCTGCGCATTACTATCCAGCAAATCGAGGGCGGTCCTTCGGCGCTCACCCAGCTCGCGCTCACGAAGGACAGCTGTTTCCCCAAGCTGCTGAATTTGCTGTCGAATGGATTGGAAATCGAGACTCATAATGGGTATAACAATGTGTTGGTCGAGTTGCGGGCGCGCGTTGTTACCAGAACAATTGTTTGAATAATTGTAAAGCCTCCCTGCCACCAGCGCAAGGGAGATCGCATCTAAAATTTCTCAGCAGGATGTTATTTGTTTATTATCGGATGGACAAAGCTAGGCAAAAAGACAAATTCAAGCGGATGTCTCCGCGATGGGTGAGGTAAAAGTAATCCTGGTCCCATGATCGACCTGGCTATCGATACCAACCTGGCCCCCCTGTGCTTCCACTAATTGTTTGACGATAGCCAGACCAAGTCCCGCACCGCCTGTTTCGCGAGCTCGTGATTGATCCACCCTGTAAAAACGTTCAAACACATAAGGCAGGTGCTCGGAAGAAATCCCCATGCCATTATCCTGGACACTTACTTCAACCTTCGAATCACTCACCTGGGCTTGAATCCTGATTTCCCCTCCAACTGGCGTATTGATGATCGCGTTCTTCAGTAGGTTCCTGAGCACCTGGCCCATGCGCTCTGCATCTGCGCTAACCAGTGGAAGGTTATCTTGAATATCGGTAATGAGAATGATCTCCTTCTCGAGCGCTTGCGTTCTGAGTGACTGCACTGCCTTGTTGATCACCTGCTGGATGTTGACCGGCTGGCAGACCAATTTCAGCTGCCCGGCTTCTGCCAGGGCTAATTCCTGCAGGTCATCCACCAAACGATTTAGCAGCATGGCTTCCTCATAAACCGAGGCGATCGTCTCCGGAGTGGGTTTCACCACGCCATCCCGAAGCGCTTCAAGATATCCGCTCACATTAGAGAGTGGTGTGCGTAATTCATGTGCCACATCCGTCACCATATTCTGCCGGAGCTGCTCAAGCCGCGTTAATCCCTCAGCCATCGCGTTGAAAGCATGCGCCAATTCTCCAAGCTCACCCCTGGTGCTAACGGTTACTCGCTGGCTGAGATCCCCTTTCTCCATTGCTCGCGCGGCTGAGATCAATTCATCAACGGGACGCAAAATACTACGCGAGAGAAAATAAGTCAGCAACAATCCTGCCAATCCTGCCAAGGCAATCGCGATGATTAGCGACCGATTAACGGAAGCATTAAACTGGGATTCAATCGATGCCAGGTTGTAATTCTCCAAAGGCACGATATAAGCCAGCATGGGTTTCTTTTCAATGAGGAATGCCGCAAATGGCTTTGAAAGGCTCGTATTAATAACTTCGCCAATTAATTCTCCCGTAGAATCAGCAATTACCTCGCCATTCAGATCTGCAATCACGTACCTGGCTTTCGTAGTACGCGCCATCCCTTCCAGCGTCGCCTGCAGCTCCTCCCAGATGTCCCGTTCTCCCCCTTTACTGGCTAAAAGCTTGTTAATCGTGTTAATCCTGGCATCAATATTCAGGTTTGGGTAGTCTAATATTCCTTGCAGTGAACGGCGGAATTCAGTGGAAGTCGATTGGCTGGCAAAGTAAGCCATCGTTCCAACCGCCACCACCAGAACGATAATGGTGATCGACAGCAGGCGGAAGCGCAAGCTGTTATACATACTTACCAGCTTCAAACTTGTAACCTACACCATAAACTGTTTGCACGTAGCGGGGCTGGGCAGGATCGGACTCGATTTTCTTGCGCAGGTTCATCATGTGCACATCCACGGTCCGCTCAAAGCCCTGGTAATCATATCCAAAGGCTAGTTCCAGCAGCTCAAGTCTGGAAAAAACCCGCCCGGGCTGCTTGATCATGATTTCGAGCAAAGTGAATTCCTTGGGTGTCAGATGCACGGTCACCCCGTCTACACGTGCTTCATGGCGCACAAAATCAACTTCCAGGTCTCCATAGAGGATATGCTCCGGTCCCGGTTCGCTTTCGGTAATCCCTCGGCGCAGCACTGCCCTCACCCTTGCCACCAGTTCATTGGGACTGAAGGGTTTCGTAACATAATCATCCGCACCCAGATCGAGTCCAATCAATTTATCATGCTCGGTCGTCTTAGCGGTCAGCATTATGATTGGGATATTCGACTCCGATCGCAGCAAGCGGCACACGTCCAGCCCATCCACCTTGGGTAGCATTAAATCCAAGATGATCAAACCAGGCCGCCGGTTTCGGGCAAGATCGATCGCCGAATGACCGTCAAAAGCCACAATAACCCGGTAGCCATCCTTTTCCAGGTACAAGCGGATCAGATCGACAGTTTTTCGATCGTCATCAACCACCAGGATGGCAGGTTTCATATACTCACTCTCATTAAGGAATATTAAACATGCTTCACTGATCCCATTTTTTCAGCTTATTCCAGTATAACAAATAGATGTAAAGATTTTATAAAGAAAATATTGAGGGATACTCTCAAATTACCAACCAACTCTGGCAGGATAGTGTAAAATGGGAACATTAAATGAGTGCTATCACTACTCCAATCACTTCCCAATCCGAATCTTTACGCCCATTCGACATACGTAAAGACTTAGATGCGGTAGCAAACCTGGTCGAGATGTGTTTTGCAGACACCCTCGATGAGGATGGTCGCCGGTATGTGAGTCACATGCACGCAGCTTCGCACAATCCTGGCTACCTGCGCTGGGCAATGGCTGTGGCGGAGAATACACCCATGCCGTTCAGCGGCTTTGTTTGGGAACAAAATGGTTATTTAGCCGGGAATTTGAGCCTAATCCCATACAGATACCAGGGTAAGCGCTGCTACTTGATCGCTAATGTGGCCGTTGATCCTGCATACCGCCGCAAAGGTATCGGCAAGAGATTAACCACTGCAGCAATCGAACATGCTCACAAGCGCGGCATTAATGAGATATGGTTGCATGTCCGCACTGAAAATCAGGCTGCACAAAATCTATACCAATCCTTAGGTTTTCTCGAACAAGCCAGGCGCACTACCTGGGAGATTAAACCCAGTTCAGGATTTAGCACACCTTCTCCATCCAGCACCACCCCTTTAGAGATTCAAGTTTCACGTCCACAACTTCGCTATTGGGACAAATATCGCCAATGGCTGTGCTCCGTTTATCCTCCGGAATTCACCTGGCACCAACCCTTCCAGCTCTCAGCCTTGCGACCCGGAATATTCGGGAGTCTATACCGCTTCTTTACGGGGAATTACCTGAAGGAGTGGGTTGCTCAGCAAGGACAGCGTCACATTGGCTTGTTGGCATGGCAGCCTCACTCAAAACATGCCGATCACCTTTGGCTTGCATCAACCCTGGAAGATGAGGCTGCCACAATAGCGGGTTTAATGCCCGGTATCAGACGCCAGCTGGCCAACCGGCGGCGGATGCTACTGGATTATCCCGCTGGTAGGGCCATCCTGCCCTTGCATGAGGCCGGGTTCCACATCCAGCAGACTTTGATCTGGATGCGCTTGTCCTGATTCATCCCGATCTTCACGGAACCGCCAGAACTGTATGAATCTGTTGACGAATCGCTGGACTCCGCTTATACTGTAAGTAATTGGAGAGTAACTGCTATGCAAGTACTCAGTACAATGAAGGACTTCCCAGGCACGCGGTCTTGACGCGTGCCTGATTTGTTTTAACTCTCAACTTAATAGGAGGTATATAGCTATGGATTATGGCATGATTGGAAAAATTGAAAAAGCCAAGCGCTATGCAGATCAACGCGATAGGATCCACTTCGAGACTTTTCAAGTTACATTTGAAGGTGAAAATAATCCTCACCGTGTGTCATTTGAATCAGGCCAGTGGCAGTGCGACTGTGATTTCTTTCAAACCCGCGGCCGCTGCAGCCATACCATCGCCCTAGAAATGATCCTCGAGGAGATGCTTCCCCAACCTGTACCCTGAAGCTTGGCTATCTACTCAAAATACCGGTACACAATCAAGCGAGCCCATTTCGGGGCTCGCTTTTACATCACTTGATGAGCACCATTAAATCATCACGGATCATGTTTACATCAGTACCAATCAGCTCAGTATAGGCAGGAAATGGCTCTAATGCAAAGGTACCGAGATGTACGAAGAACTTCTGGTCCAGGGTGGCAATATTACGACAGGCCAGGCAGTTGCAGGTCGTATTGAGCACCATCAAGTCCAGTGCATGACGGAATTCAACGTAAGCTACTTCGATTAATTCAACCCGCGTTTGCCCTTGCTGGAAGCTACCTTGAGGGGCATAGCTGATTGCTGCATCCCCTTCCAGTCCGGAAATGCGCAGCGGCAGTTTCGTCTGTTCAATCAACAGGCCCAATAAGCTGCGCAAGCTGCCCCTGGCATGCTCCAATTCCGAATCACGCAGGAATACCGTGTAACCATTGATATCCGCAATGACCAAATAACCAGATTGAGATTGCTCCATGATACATTCCTTATAAATCCTTAACCTCTTTGAGTAAATGCCGCAATACAGCCTGCTCGCACTTGCCGATCAATGATCTATACCCTAAAGTCTGTGTTTGAGTAGATCATGATCAATAAAAGTTAAAATATAGCTTTTGCTGTAGTTCTTTTTCCACCATCGGAACAGTTTCCCAACAGGTAACGTGCCACCCGGTTTCGAAAACACGGCTAAGTCTGTTAAAATAAATCCATCTGGTTTGAATAATAATTAGTTGAGGAGTAAACGATATGGTACAAGAATGTTCTCCCCGTCCCCATAGTCCTGTCAGCCTGGATACTCACCGGCTTCAGAACCTTAAAATAATGAATTGGAATCTTCCCACCCCCACCCTTTACGAAGAGGCCTTGAAGAGAAATGAAGCCATCATGGCTCACCTGGGACCTTTGGTAGTGCGCACCGGGCAATTCACCGGCCGCTCTCCGAACGATAAATTCATTGTGGATGAACCCACCAGCCGGGGTTGTGTGTGGTGGAGTGATGTAAATCGTCCCATTTCAGAAGAACGCTTTGATGAACTTCACCGGCGCATGGCTTCCTACTTACAGGGCAAAGATGTCTTTGTTCAAGATTGTTACTGCGGAGCCGATCCTCAATACCGGCTACCCGTACGCATCATCACCCAGTATGCCTGGCACAGCCTCTTTGCACGTAATATGTTCATCTTGCCAACTGATAAAGAACTGACCGAATTCGAACCACAGTTTGTGGTATTTGATTGCCCAGGATTTCATGCCTTCCCCGAGTTTGACAAAACAAATTCTGATGCCTTCATTCTGGTCAACCTCGCTGAGAAATTGGTCTTGATCGGCGGCACAGAATACGCGGGCGAGATAAAAAAATCTGTATTCACTGCCATGAATTATTTCCTGCCCTTTGAAAATGTGCTCCCGATGCACTGCTCAGCAAATTATGGTTCCGAGGGCGATGTGGCTCTTTTCTTTGGTTTGAGCGGGACTGGCAAAACCACGCTCTCAGCAGATCCCTCACGCACCTTGATCGGTGATGATGAACACGGGTGGAGCGAGAACGGCATCTTCAATTTCGAGGGTGGCTGCTACGCAAAGGTGATCCACCTCTCACCGGAAGGCGAACCGGAGATCTACCAGACCACGCGACGTTTCGGAACCATCCTGGAAAACGTCGGCATCGACACCAATACCCGCTATATCGACCTGGATGATGCCACCCTGACCGAGAATACGCGGGCCTCCTATCCCATCTCCCATATCCCAAATGCATCGAAGACTGGCATGGGTGGCCATCCTAAGAATGTTGTTTTCCTTACAGCAGATGCTTTCGGTGTGCTGCCCCCGATTTCAAGACTTACGCCAGAACAAACTATGTACCACTTTCTCTCCGGCTACACCGCCAAGGTCGCTGGTACAGAACGTGGCATCACTGAGCCGAAAGCAACCTTCAGCACCTGTTTTGGTGCCCCCTTCATGGCCCAGCATCCAAGCGTATATGCTGATCTGTTGGGAGATATGATAGCCA
>Ga0316579_10000288_pt1 | contig 15456 bp, 14 predicted proteins | sample J5NA_2_FD_203074 | JGI IMG/M metagenome (GOLD analysis project Ga0316579, IMG submission 203074) | Rhizosphere microbial communities from salt marsh grasses in Alabama, United States - J5-7_160517rDrA | ecosystem: Host-associated > Plants > Roots > Rhizosphere | place: USA: Alabama | collected... | reverse complement strand
CGAACTGCATGCCCTGGTAGACCACAATGCCGTCTACCCTGCCCCGACCATAAATGTCGACTATTTTCCCAACACGATGAATTCCTATTATTGGACGGCGAGCGCCAATGCCTATGACCAACGCCTAGCATGGTTCATCTATTTCGGCAGCGGTTACGAATATTACGACCTGAAGACCACGCCATTCGCGGTCCGCTTGGTGCGCGGTCATCACTAAGCGCCGCAGCGGATGCGCAGCAGGACGCAGGTTTTTAAGCGATATCGATTTCCACAGGACGCATCGCTTGACTGGCCTGATCGAATTCCCGCCACATATCGGCGAAACGGCGACCATCGAGCGGGTTACGCATTTCACCGGCAATCTCCGCCAAGGGCCCGAGCACGAAGGCATAACGGGTTATCTCGTCGCGCGGCAACCTGATACCATGCTCGTCCATCACCAGATCACCATAAAGCAGAAGATCCAGATCCAAGGTCCGGGGGCTGAAACGCGGCGCACGACGATCCCGGGAATGCGCCAGTTCGATTTCGCGCAACCCGGCAACCACCTCGAACACCGATGCATCGCAGTCAAAACCAACTACCAGATTGAAAAAATCATCCCCCGCAAAACCCACCGCCTCACTCTCAAAGACACGCGACACGATCAGCTCACCGAAACGCTCCCGCAAAGACTTCAAGGCGGAACGGACATGGTGTTCGCGCTCGATATTACTGCCGACGCTTAGGTACGCGCGCGGCATTCAACTGCGCTCCCCACGCTCGATAATCACCCCTACGTCGCGCGCACCGCGTACCGCACCTTGTTTGTTGACTCGCAGCCGTAGCCACGGCACGGCGAATTCCTTCAGAACCAGCTCCGCCACCCGCTCGGCGAGGGTCTCCACCAATTGAAAGTCACTGTGCCCCACATAATCGATCAGGCGTTTGGCCACCGCCTTGTAATTCAGCGTATCGGCAAGATCGTCGCTGGCGGCGGCTCGCCGGATATCGGCGGCCATATCCAAATCGAGTATTACCGTCTGGCGTATCCGGCGCTCCCAGTCGAACACCCCGATAACGGTATCGATCCGAAGATCATGTAGATATATAATGTCCATGGCTTACCTTAGCAAACATAAATTCAAAACTATAGGAACGATGCCGATCGGTTTGAACCACGGACCGTCAAGCAGCGTATAATACGCTCCCTCCGGGGCACCAAGAACTGTTCACTCTAATTTCAAGCTCGATAACTCTATGATCATTGCCACACTATTGGCCGTCGGCGCCTATCTGATCGGCTCATTATCCGCAGCCATTATCACCTGTAAACTGATGGGCCTGCCCGACCCCCGCACCCAGGGTTCCCGCAATCCCGGCGCCACTAACGTGATGCGCATCGCCGGCAAAAAGACCGCGGCGTTGGTACTGCTGGGAGATATGCTGAAGGGCTTAATCCCGCTCCTGGCGGCGCGTGCTTTCGGCGTGGAAGATCATATCCTAGCCGCCGTGGGACTTGCCGCATTCCTTGGCCATCTTTACCCGATCTACTTCGGATTTCACGGCGGGAAAGGGGTGGCGACCTCGCTGGGTATACTACTGGGGCTGTCCTGGCTGCTGGCAGCAGCGGTCTTGGCCACCTGGTTATTCATGGCCAGGGTGTTCCGCATCTCCTCGCTGTCCGCCCTGACCGCCGCCATCGCGGCACCGCTTTACACTTGGATATTACTGGACTCCCCCCCCCTGCTGGTAATGGTTTGCGTCATCAGCACCATGTTACTCTGGCGGCATCGCGGCAATATCCAGCGGCTCATCAACGGCGCCGAGGACAAGATCGGCGGCTGAATATGGCGATCGCAGATAGGCAATATCATCTAGCAATGCCGGGGCCGCTCAGCGGTGAACTTGGCACTACCGCCTCTGGCTAAATTAAGCGGGAATAATATCGATGCAAATCTGGATTGACGCCGACGCCTGCCCTAAGGTCATCCAATCCATTCTGTTTCGCGCCGCCGAACGGACACGCACCGGCGTCATTCTCGTTGCCAACAAACCCTTGCGGATACCCCCTTCCCCCCATATCAAGGCCGTCCAGGTAGCGGGCGGCTTCGATGTGGCCGACAATTATATCTGCCGGGAATTGCAGCCCGGCGATCTGGTCATCACCGCTGATATCCCCCTGGCTGCCGAGGCCATCGCCAAGGGCGGGCATGCCCTGAATCCACGCGGCGAATTTTACAACACGGATAATATTCGCGAGCGGCTGGCGGTACGCAACCTAGTCGACGAGTTACGCGGCAGCGGCATGATCAGCGGTGGGCCACCCGCGTTCACTCACGGCGATCGTCAAGCCTTCGCCAATCAACTGGATCGGTTCTTGACGAAATATGCCAAGCAATAACCACGCGCCGATGAACCTGGTTGTCGATGCTCGACAAGAGACTTTCAGCGGAAACTACACCCTTTACTCGTTGGTTAAGCACAGACTCGAGGAAACGCCGGCTCGTAACAGGCCGGGATCTTAAGCGCCCGCTTGCCGCGCAGGCTTATCCGGCAGATACAGCGGCCCTTTCTGACCGCAACCAGCTAGAGAAACCACGACAAACATAAGACCCAGCGCCCAGCACAGGAACCGCACTCTATGCACCGATAGCCCCTCTCTATTCGATCACGTTACAATAGCTCGCAACTGGCTGCTCGCAGCATTGAGTATAAACCGCGAAAGGCTCAAACCCAAGCCGATGATCACAGGCACTAATGCATCCGCGCTATCATGCGTCGAACTCAACCCCAGCGCCCCCGCGCAGGCGGCGGTAATATGGCTGCATGGCCTCGGAGCTGACGGCCATGATTTCGAGCCCATCGCGCCACTGCTGCAATCGCAATTAAGCATACCCACGCGCTTTGTCTTTCCTCATGCCCCTCACCGCCCCATTACCATTAACGGCGGCTACAACATGCGCGCCTGGTATGACATAGTCGCTCTTGACCTGTCGCACACCGAAGACGCAGACGGCATCCATGCATCGGCCCGACAACTGCATGCCCTTATCCAGCGAGAGATTGACAATGGCATAGCAGCCCGACGCATCGTGTTGGCGGGATTTTCCCAAGGCGGCGCCATCGCCTTGCATACCGGGCTACGCTTTCCACACCGCCTCGCCGGGATTCTCGCCCTGTCCACCTACCTGCCGCTCGCCTCCACACTAAGCGAGGAGCGCGATACCGCCAATTGCGACACCCCTATTTTCATGGCGCATGGCGACGAGGACACCATTGTCCCCTTAGCGCATGCCTCAGCATCAAGAAAGTATTTGCAGGAATTAGGCTATACGCTGGAATGGCATAGCTACCGAATGCCACATAGCATATGCGATGCTGAAGTGGCGGATATAGCCGCCTGGCTAGGGGATGTCCTACCTGCTTAGGCGCCCCGCCGCCTGTTAATGGCGCCCACTCTATCAATCGCCTGATTGAGTTGGCCTTCGATCTGCTTTTTGTAATTCAAGAAATGAATGGTTTGGATGCGGCCGCCGGCCTCAACGCCAAACACGGCGCGGGGCAAATCGATATCGGTAATATAAATTGGATAACGCGATCCGTCTTCTCGCTGCTTCAGCATAAATGCCGCGACAGCGTCAAAGAGATTTTCGCCGTACTGAAGACCTGGGAACTCCACGTCATTGCAATAGATCGTGAAGCGCGATGGATCATCTTCGCTTACGTCGTTGATTACCTGCACATTGAAATAGCGGCCCTTAAGCTTATCCATTTCGACATCTGCGCGCACCAACCTGCGTCCGCCGCCATGATCCTTGATCGCCTCGTAGAATTCGATTTCCAGTGAGGGCATATCGCTGCCACCAATCGATATATCATTCTGTTGTCGCGTAATTACCGCCTCAAGAAATATATTTAAATGCCCGACCAAGGCGCCACGATCATAAAAAACCATGCGCTGATTAAACAGCGAACCGCGCTCGTCCACCACATAAATATCCGCCAATTTCCCATCCACTCTGTAGACAACCTGAATCACACCGGGACGGTTAACTTTGAATATCAAAGGCAGGAAGGCTTCGTCTAAAGCATAACGATCGATCACAACGGGGCTGAACACTGCCTGGCTATCGGACAGATAGCGCATGAGTTCGTCATGCCCGCCCAACTTGCTGTAACGCAAGATGGAGTTCTCTAGAAAAAGCGCGTAAAAAGTCTGCTCGACCGCCAGGATATAGCGCGATGCTTGGGCCTCGCTGTCACCGTAATAGCAGGCTATTACGTCGCCGAATAATTCCCTGATGCGTTTACTGATCGCCGCACCTCTATTTGACGAGAAACACAATACCGCAGGCATCGACGGCGAAACGCTGCCCCCGGGAGGAGCCCATTGCAGATACTCGCTGATGCAGCTTAATAAGCCGTCCACGCCCATATAGCGAAAGTTCAGCACTTCCTTCCAACTGGTCAGTATCGTCTGATCAAAGGTCAAGGCCAAATTTTCAGCCAGGCCGCTGAAGTTGAGCGCATCGGTACGTGCGGTAGTCAGATGTCGGCCCTCGCGGGTATGCTGATGCAAAGGATCGAAACCGACGTTGATAAAAAGTGCCGCCGTAACCACGCGTGCCGGATAAGCCAAATCATTGATATCGGCCTCCATGACGTGCTTGATGGGAAATTCACGCTGTAATACCTGAATCATGCTCCTCAATTCACGCAGGGTAAGATGACTGTTTTGCGTTTGCAGAACTAGTGACGATCGGTCATCAAGCAAGCCGTTGCAATAGCTCCAGACTAGCAACTCGCACATGGTGCGGCCCCGTTTCAGCGGCATGTTCTTGGCAATGTCCGCAGCAAGTACGGAACCGCGGAACAACGCCCATACTTCCTGGCCCTCCTGGGAGAAGAACTGATGTAGGGATACCTGGCCTTCCCAAAGATCATCCGATATGCCGCGATTGATGATCTCCACTTTGCCGGCCTTGCGCTCGAAGGCAGCATAGAGCTTGCGGCCCAACACTGTAATATCTTTCTGATTGATCAGCATCAAGCCTGCATGTTCTCGCGCAAAATTTGACAGAACGCGATAGCAATGGGTTAGCTCATTGACCAGGATTTTACGCTCGCGCAACACGCGATTGATTTTCCAGCTGGAACGGCTATCCAGCATCTCGAGATAAACGCCGCCCCACCCCCACTCCTGCGCCAGCGACTGTACGAGTTCGCGACGCCAAGTCACATGACGTGGTGCGACCTGCACGCTGAGACGTTCATTGACCTTAAAATAAAAACAACGTCGTGCGAAATCCAACCGATCGAATTCAGAGGCGCTTTCCAAATATTCCGCGATAGCGCGATAAAGCATCATATAGGGATCGAGATGATCAAGAGAAGTCTCTCCGTTATATATCTCCTGCTTGAAGCGCTGGCAGAGCAAATTGATATTGGGATACTGGCTGGCATATATTTCCATCAGCAACAACTTGAGTACCGACTTGTATGGAGAGTCGATACCCTTGAATAACTGCCATAACGCGGCACCAAAAAATTCTTCTGCGGGAACCTGGGCGATATTGCCAAAGTCTACAAATTCGTTTTGATTAATATGCCGCTTTTTAACTAAGGTCTTCGTATACACTTCATATTCCGATTCCCGCTCGGGCGGCACCAACCACCACAATGGATAGCGCCCTGCCAAAAGCAGCCCGGTACGGTAAAACTCTTCCAGCAACAAATAGTGCTGAGCAGTACCGCTACTTTCTTTAGAAAGGTCAGCATGCTGACCTTTCTTAAAATGCTGGGGGTTAATCAGAAAAAAATGAACTTCGAGATCGAGGGATTCTGCCCATCGCTCGATCAAGACGGCCTTCTGTTGTAAGGCGGTTACTTGTTCCGCATTCATATCGGGCCGATGACAAACCCAGATATCGAAATCACTGGCTTGGGAATAGGCAATGGTACCGCTACTACCCATCATGAACAGTGAATAGACATCGTAACGCTGCAAGGCCTTACGCCGATAATCAAAACTGATCGCGATCTTCTTGACCGCGTGCAGCGCGCGCTTGGAGGGACGATAGTCGGATATGCCTACCGGGCATTCATTGCTCACATAACCCGGAAGGATGGGATGATTGACGTGAAACAGCAAAGGCAGCAAATCAAGAACATCCCGTTGCCGTTCGCGCATGGAATCCTGGGCGCGGCGCAACCTTTCCCGATTGAGCAGCAAAAATCGCTGCTTAATGGCCGAGACTGTGACCAAACCCTCTGTAAGTTGTGCTGGTTGCATCAGATATCACCCAGCCCTGTTATCGGCCGCCAGGTTCAAATCTGGAGTCATTCGCCCTGGCCCCAGCGAAGATCAGCAGGACCTGCCCGACAGGCTTCGCCCTCATAAAGCACGCTTGCCTAAATGCCGTTCCATTTGTTATATCCACCTATCAGTCACCCGAGAGGAGCGTCATGGATCAACCACTCAGTTCAGGGATCGCCACCGAGGCGCTTGCCAATGCCCCGATCGGGGTCTTGATTCTGGATAAGACCGGACACATTACCTGGCTTAACCAGTCCCTGGAAACGCTCCTGGGACTCAAGCGTGATCAACTGGTAGGCAAAGACGAAGCCGGTGTAGATCCCAACTGGCGTAGTGTGCTTTTCCGACCGGAGCCTAGCCTGCTGCTCGAAGCAACCGCCACCCGGCCCGACTGCTGGCTACAGACTTGGCGCACCAAGTTGTATGTAACGGGCGGCACCCTTCACTACTACGCGGACATCACCGATCTGCAGAATATTCGCGAGGAGCGGACGCGTCTCAGCGAAGAACTGGCCCAGCACATCACCCGCGACTCGATCACCGGCTTACCCAATCGCCAGGCTCTATTGCAAGGGCTGGAACCCTTGGTTTCCCGCAGCCGACGCTACCATAACCCACTGTCGGTGATACGGCTGCGTATCGATAATCTGCAGGATATCGATACAGAATTCGGCCAGGGCAACGGCGACATCGCCCTCACCGCCATCGCCCAAATGTTGAAGGATCAAATGCGCTGGGCGGATCTCATCGGCCGTTTCGATAGAGACGAGTTCTTACTAGTACTGCCCGAAACCAACTACGATGCCGCGACCCAGCTCCTTGAAAAACTGCGTCACCGTCTCGCCGAACTCAGACCCGGCTCCAGGACCGGCCTCCCCCTCACCTTGGTCGCCCAATTCGGGGTATCGGGCTGGATGCTGGGTGATGACCGCGCCAAACTGCTGCGTCGCGCCCGGGAGATGCTCGAGCAGGAGAATAGTTAGAGGAACAAGCTTTTAGATTCGCGCCCGGGCACGCTCTATGGCGGCCCGTACCTGCCGCGGCGCGGTACCGCCCAGGTGATCGCGCAACGCCACCGAGCCCTCCAAACTTAATACCTGGAACACGTCTTCGCCGATCACGGAAGAGAATTGCTGCAACTCCGCCAGCTCCATGGCAGCCAGGTCCTGATTCCGTTCGATACCGTAGCGCACCGCCTTCCCCACCACCTCATGGGCATCCCGGAAGGGCACGCCCTTACCCACCAGGTAATCGGCAAGATCAGTAGCCGTGGCATAACCGCTCAATGCCGCGCGGTACATATTGTCCCGCTTGGCCTCGATGGTCGGGACCATATCGGCATATGCGCGCACACAGGCCTTGACCGTATCGATGCTGTCGAACAGCGGCTCCTTATCCTCCTGATTGTCTTTGTTATAGGCCAGTGGCTGGCCCTTCATCAGGGTGAGCAGGGCCACCAGATCGCCGTTGACCCGTCCGCTCTTGCCGCGCACCAGCTCTGGCACGTCGGGGTTTTTCTTCTGCGGCATAATGGATGAGCCGGTGCAGAAACGATCCGGGAGGTTGACGAAATCGAACTGGGCAGAGGCCCACAGGATCAGTTCCTCGGAGAAACGTGACAAATGAGTCATTACCAGGGCGGCCGCAGCGGTGAATTCAATGGCGAAGTCACGATCACTCACCGCATCCAGAGAATTCTCGGCCACGGCGTCAAAGCCCAGCAGCTTGGCGGTATAGGCGCGATCGATGGGATAACTGGTGCCCGCCAGGGCCGCCGCCCCCAAGGGCATGACATTGACCCGCCTACGGCAATCCCGCAGACGCTCCCGATCGCGCACCAGCATCTCGAACCAGGCCAGCAGGTGGTGGCCGAAGGTCACCGGCTGCGCCACCTGCAGATGTGTAAAACCGGGGAGGATGGTATCCTCCTCCCGCTCCGCCACCTCCAGCAAGGCGGCCTGGAGACGCCGCAGTTCTTGATCCAGCATGTCGATCTCGTCGCGCAAGTACAGACGGATATCGGTGGCCACCTGGTCATTGCGCGACCGCCCGGTATGGAGCTTCTTGCCGGCGATACCGATGCGCTCCGTCAGGCGCGCCTCGATATTCATGTGCACGTCTTCCAGGGACAAGGACCAGGCGAAGTCGTCGCGCTCGATCTCGGCCTGAATGTCCTGCAAACCCTTAACGATGGCCTCGCACTCCGCCGCACTCAACACCCCGACATGCTCAAGCATGCGGGCATGGGCCAAGGAGCCAGCGATGTCATGGCGGTACAAACGCTTGTCGAAGTTGACCGAGGCGGTAAATTCTTCCACGAAACGGTCGGTCGCCTCGGTGAAGCGCCCCGCCCAGGGTTTATGGGTATCGTCCTGTGCCATTCTGTAAATCCTTGACTCGAGCCCGGCAGTATACCAAGTTTCCCGACCCGGCCACCCCGGGGTTTGCCCTGGAGCGCAACACGCCGTACGATTAGCGGCCATACTGAATACCGGGCCGTTCCATGAGCAATAAAACACTACGCATAGCCACCCGCAAGAGTCCGCTGGCCCTGTGGCAGGCGGAATTTGTCCGCGACCGCCTCATCGCCGCCCATCCGGGTCTGGAGGTGGAGCTGGTGCGCATGACCACCCAGGGTGACAAGGTGCTCGACAGCCCGCTGGCCAAGGTGGGCGGCAAGGGCCTGTTCGTCAAGGAACTGGAAGACGGACTGCTGGGCGACCGCGCCGATCTGGCGGTGCATTCCATGAAAGACGTGCCGGTGGAACTGCCCGCGGGCCTGCATCTGCCGGTGATCTGTGAACGGGAAGACCCGCGCGACGCCTTCGTCTCGCAACGCTATGCCTCTCTAGACGCCCTGCCTCAAGGGGCGCGCGTGGGGACTTCCAGCCTGCGCCGCCAGTGCCAGCTCAAAGTGCTGCGACCAGATCTGCAGATACTGACCCTGCGCGGCAATGTAAACACGCGCCTGGCCAAGCTGGACGGCGGTGATTTCGACGCGATCATCCTCGCTGCCGCCGGGCTGCTTCGTCTCGGTTTCGGCGAACGCATTACAGCCTACCTGGACACCGCGACCAGTCTTCCGGCCATCGGCCAGGGGGCGGTGGGTATCGAATGCCGCAGCGACGACCCGGAGGTCAATCGACTGATCGCCCCCCTCAATCATCCGCCTACCCAGATTCGGGTCAGCGCTGAACGCGCCATGAATCATCGTTTGGAAGGCGGCTGCCAGGTTCCCATCGCCGGCCACGCGATCCTGGAAGCCGATACCTTGTTATTGCGAGGCTTGGTAGGCTATCCGGATGGCAGCCAAGTGGTGCGCGGCGAAATTCGCGGCACTCCCGGCGAGGCGACCGCGCTGGGCACCGCCCTAGCGGACGATTTATTGGCGCGAGGTGCCGGCGCCATCCTCAAGGCGGTGTATGCGGCGGCAGACAGTTAAGCTGTTGCGACCAAGCGAAACGCGATACGGGGAAAGGAGATGCGCGGTGACGACCGCAGCTTGACATGGCAGGATCACAAGCACTGCAGGGTCTGCATATCATGGTGACGCGCCCCGCCCACCAGGCCGCCCATCTGTGCGAACTGATCAGTGCGGCGGGCGGCGTCCCGGTACTCATGCCGGCTATGGCGGTTGTAGATCCGGGGGACCTGGGACCGGCGCTGGCGATTGTGCAACGCCTCCACGAATTCGATATCGCCATCTTTGTCAGCACCAATGCGGTGGAAAGAGCCATGGCGTTGATCCGCCGCCACGGCGGGATCCCCGCTCAACTACGACTGGCGGCGGTGGGACAACGCACTGCCGAGGCTTTAGTGCGCCATTGCGGCCGCATCGATATACAGGCGGCGCCACCGTATAACAGCGAGGCATTACTCGCCACGGCGGAGCTGCAAACCCTCACGGGTAAGCGCGTCGTGATATTTCGCGGCGTCGGCGGCCGGGAACTGCTGGCGGAAACCCTGCAACGGCGCGGTGCCCAGCTCAGCTATGCCGAAGTCTACCGCCGCATCAAACCCGACATCCGGCTTGCCGATATTGTCCCGCAAGGCGCAAAGATTGATATCGTTATGGTAACCAGTCAGGATGGATTGCAAAATCTGGTGGAGATGGCTGATATGGGGCAGCGCCGCGACTGGTTATTGAATACACAGCTGGCGGCGATCAGCCCCCGTGTCGCCCAGCTGGCCAGCCGGCTGGGATTCAAACGCCCCGTGCTGACGGCCAGCCACGCTTCTGACGAAGCCATGGTGGCTGCCTGTACGGCATATGCGAAAACATGAGGCATCAAGGATAGAGCATGAGCGAAACTTCCCCCCCCAAGCAGCCCGTCAGCAAAACGCCTACGCCGGACACGGCCGGCACAAAAAAACCTGTCGAGGGACAAACGCAAGATCGTCAGTCCCCCAAGAAACACGGGAGCGGCGGCAGGGTATGGCCAAGCTTGTTCGCACTGGTGGTGTTGGCGGCCATCGGCGCGGGCGGCTATTTCCTGTGGCAAACCCTCCAGTCCATGACTCGGCAGCTCAGCGCCGACCAGGAAACGGATCGTCAACAGCTGGAGGCCCTGCAGCAGCGCACCGAACAGCTAGAGCAACACATCGATACAGCGGTGACTACGGATATCAAGGACCTGCAAGGCCGACAACAGGATCTGGAAGATTCCATGGCAAGCCTGCGCAGCGAACTCACCGGCGATGCGCGGGTGTGGGATGTGGAGGAAGTCGCCACCCTGCTGCAGATCGCCAATGACCGCCTGCACCTGGAAAAAGAGGTCGCCCCCAGCCTGGCGGCATTGCAAGCCGCCGACCGCCACCTGCAGGCTCTGAAAAATCCCGCGCTGCTGGAGGTACGGCGACTACTCGCCGAAGAGATCGCCGCACTGCGCGGCACCGCCCATCCTGATATAGACGGCATGGCCTTCAGCTTGAACGCCCTCATTCAAGGCATCGACCGTCTGCCCATCGCCAGCGCCGCCTTACCGTCCACCAGCAGTCCCCCAACCGCGCCCCGATCGGGTTGGCGCGGCGTCTTGCACGATCTCTGGGAAAAGCTCAAATCCCTAGTGAGCATTCAGCACCGCGGCCAGGCCGACCGTCCGTTACTCACGCCGGACGAACGCTATTTCCTGCGCCAGAACCTGCGTTTGACTCTGGAAGCGGCCCGCATCGCCCTATTACGCCGCGACAGCCAAATCTATCAGCAAACGCTGCGTTCCGCGCAGGAATGGATCAGCCGATATTTCGATAACGATGCCCCAGCCACGGCCGGCGCGCTTCAGGAACTGGCACACCTTCAACAAACCGACATTGCCCCCAGCCTGCCGGACATCTCCGGGTCCTTGAATGCCCTGCAGACATGGCTGAACGGGCAAAAGGCCCACCAAGCCCCTCGCACATCCGGAGCGGCGCAACCATGAGACTGCTGATCGTCGGCCTGCTGGTATTGATCGCCACGGTGGCGTTTGCCCTGTCCGCTCAACAGGACAACGGTCACGTCATCATCGCCTACGGCGAATGGACGATCGAATCCAGTCTGGTGCTGTTCGTCGCGGGACTCATCATTTTGTTCATCGCCTTCTATTATTCCCTGCGCCTGTGGAGCGGCATCGTATACATGCCGCAACGCCTGCGCCGCTGGCGGCGCCAGCGGCGTGCGGCCAAGGTGCGCCTCGCCTACGTCCGCGGCATGACCGCACTCAACGACGGTCAGTGGGTGACGGCGGAGAAATGGCTGCTGAAGCGGGTCCGCGACAGCGAGTCCCCGGCGCTGCATTATCTCGCCGCTGCCCAGGCCGCCGAGGCACAAGGCTCCCTGGTGCGGCGCGACAGCTATCTTCGCGCCGCCCTCAATCATGAACCCGGCGCCGATGTTGCGGTAGGCCTGGCTCAGGCGGGCTATTATCTTCAACACCGGCAAGCGGAAGAGGCCCGCGCCATACTCGCCCGCTTGCATGTGGCGCGGCCCAAACACGCCGCGACCCTCAAGAAGCTCATGGAAACTCAGATCGCCCTGGACGATTGGGAGGGCCTGCTGCAACTCATACCGGAACTGGAACGGCGTCAGGTCATTACAGTGAGAAAATCGGAAGAGCTGCAACGCACGGCCTATCGCGCCCTGTTCGCGCTAGCGGCCGCGAAGAAGGACGCCGCTTATTTACGCCAACTGTGGGAGCGCTCCCCACGCCATGTGCGCCGTAACGAAGACGTGTTATTCGATTATGCCCGCTCCCTCGGCATCGCCGACCCCCATGCCGGCGGACAACTGGACTTACTGCTGTCCGACGCCATCCATCGCCGCTGGAGCGATGCCTTGGTCTATGCCTACGGCCTGATCCCCTCGGAAAATCTGCCTACTCAGCTGGTTTATGCCGAACGCTGGCTGAAACATCATGCCGATAACGCGGTGCTGCTGCTTACCCTGGGCCGGCTCAGCGTGCGCAATCAACTGTGGGGTAAGGGACGCAACTATCTCGAGGCCAGCCTCGCCGTTGAGCCGCAGGCCGAGACTTACCGTGAATTGGGCGCCTTACTGGAGCGGCTCAAGGATCCGGAAGCGGCGTTGGAGTGTTATCGCAAGGCACTCACCTCGGTACCTGGGAAATCCTTCCCCAGCCTGCACGGCCTGACGACGAAAACCGTCACAACCAATCAGACCATGGCCATACTCCCGGCCCAGACCCGCTGAAAAGCTTACCAACCAGCCTAGGTCTGGGTTTGCTGCTGTTGTTTTGCCAGCGCATCGGGAGCAAATTCGAAAGGGTCTGAAAAAAATTGTTCGGCGGGCAAACCCTGGGCGACACAGGCGTCGCGCGTGGCGCGCACCATGGCAGGCGGACCGGCGGCATAGACGTCATAGCCGCTGAGATCGGGATAATCCACCACCAGCGTTTCATGCACGAAGCCGGTGGGTCCGCGCCAGTCATCACTCGCCGCCGGCGCCGACAACACCGCGGTATAGCGGAAGTTGGCGTACTCCTGCGTCCAGTGCTGCGGCAGCTCCTTCAAATACAAATCTACCGCGGCCCGCGCCCCCCAGTAGAGATGCATGGGACGGCCGATCCCGGCGGCAAAGGCATGTTCGATGATGCCCTTGATCGGGGCGAAGCCTGTGCCCCCGGCGACGAAGATCATCGGCCGCGGCGAATCCTCGCGTAAATAAAAATCACCGCGCGGCCCTTCGATGCGCACCATGGTCTTCTCCTTCATGTGGTCGAAGACATATTCGGTGAACTCGCCCTTATCCACATGACGCACGTGCAGCTCGATGAACTCGTCATCATGCGGCGCATTGGCCAAAGAAAAACTACGGTAACGACCGTCCGGTAACAGGAAATCGATATATTGGCCGGCAAGGAATTGGAGGCGCACGGCGGCGGGCAGCTTAAGGTACAGACGCACCACATCGGGGGCGAGCAATTCCTTCTTAGCCACCCGCGCCGGCAGCTTTTTTATCGGAAAGTCGCCGACCCGAGTGGCTTGCGCTTCGATGGTCACGTCACCAACGGGCCGCGCCTGGCAGAACAGCGCCATGCCCTGCGCCCGTTCCGCATCGCTGAGGGCCACCGGCGGGGTTTCACCGTATTCCACCTGCCCGGCCATCACTTTGCCCTTGCAAGAACCGCAGGTCCCATTACGGCAGCCGTAAGGCAGAGTCACCCCTTGGCGCAGGGCGGCGTCAAGCACGCTTTCCCCCGCCTGCACGGTGAATTCATGGCCGCTGGGCATCACGCGGACTTTGCAATTCATAATCAATCCTTAATACTTGAGTCAAAGCCGCACATTGTGGCCGATTTCAGCCTGGAGCAAAACCCTGGAAACTGTTCTGATCATTGGTTACGGCGATATAGGCCGGCGGGTAGCCGCCCTGTGCCGACAAAAGGGCTGGCGCGTTAATGCCTTGACTCGTCAGGCCGTTACGGCATCCCAGCTCTCCGCCCAGGGACTGACGACTTACGTCGGCGATCTGGATCAGCCGGATAAACTGCCGGCGCTACCCACCGCCGCCGGTTTGATCTTTTACTTTGCGCCTCCGCCGCCGCACGGCGTGGACGATCCCCGCCTTCACGCCTTTTTAAACGCCATTCCCCGCCATGCTTACCCCAGCAAGATCATATATATCAGTACCAGCGGCGTATACGGTGACTGCCAAGGGGCGTGGGTAACGGAGGACAGTCCAGCCAAGCCAAACACCGATCGCGCCCGCCGCCGCCTGGCCGCCGAAGACCTGCTACGCGACTGGCAACGGCACAATGGGACGCCGGTGGTAATACTCCGTGTCGGGGGGATCTATGGTCCCGGACGGCTCCCGGTGGAACGCCTGCGCCAGGGCACCCCGGTATTGCGCGAACAGGATTGCGGCTACACCAATCGCATTCACGCCGACGACCTCGCGGCGGTGTGCGTAGCTGCCGCGATGCACGGCCACGGCCTCTACAACGTCAGTGACGGCCATCCCAGCACCATGACCGATTACTTCAACAAGGTAGCGGATCTTTACGGCTTGCCCCATCCGCCACAAATCAGCTTCGACCAAGCCCAGACTCTAATGAGTCCGGAGATGATGTCATATTTGGCGGATTCACGGCGCCTGGACAACCGCAGGATGCTGAACGATCTGGGTGTGAATTTGCGCTATCCTACACTAAATGAAGGTTTGGCAAGCGGCGCTGTGCTTTGACGGGAACAAAAAATATTTATAGCTATCTTAATCTATTGCTGCGTGGAAAAATCTTATTCAGCACATATATCACTCACTACGCCTTCAGCCAAGACATGGCGCCACAGGCCTGAATTTTCCGGCCCCGACAAAGGGCTATCAGCCAAACACGTATTGAGGAAGAAATGATTTCGCCGAGCCTAGTCGTTAAGCTCAAACGAGCCGCCATCGCCTCTATGGCTATTGCATTGCTGGTTACGTCATCGATGCTGTTTATGAAAAAATCGCCACGGCAAAACAATATCGTCATGCAAAGCCGGAGCACCATCGATAACCGCGAAATAAGCACCGCAGCCCCCAGTCTAGCGACGGAGGATAATGATCATTTAGCCAGCGTTGCCGTCATCATGCTAAATAACGACAAAGAGCTGCCCCTCACGATCAGAGTAGGCGACAAAAATATCGAGATACCCGGCCCGTCATCATGGCCCAACGACAG
>Ga0316579_10000287_pt1 | contig 15463 bp, 13 predicted proteins | sample J5NA_2_FD_203074 | JGI IMG/M metagenome (GOLD analysis project Ga0316579, IMG submission 203074) | Rhizosphere microbial communities from salt marsh grasses in Alabama, United States - J5-7_160517rDrA | ecosystem: Host-associated > Plants > Roots > Rhizosphere | place: USA: Alabama | collected... | reverse complement strand
GCCGCTTCTGAATCCGTGTAGAAACCACCGAAATCAGCCGACAGGTACGGTGAGGCGAGAAGCTCCATGCTCATCGAAGCCACTTCCGCAAATTCCATCGGCGAATCCAACTGCCAGACGTACGGGAGTTCGCTTGCTTCAAAGACATGGAAAGCATGACCCGCTTCGTGAAGCATCGTCTGCACATCATCATGGGTGCCTGCGCCGTTCATAAAAATGAATGGCCGGCGGCGCAGTGGCAGCGTGGAACAATATCCGCCCAATGCTTTGCCATTTCGAGTGTCCAGGTCCATCAGGTCTGCGTCAGCCATGGCCGCGTAATGATGAGCCAGGGCGGGATCCACTTCTTGGAAAATATTCAGGGTATGCTGGATCAGTTCATCTTGCCCGGTATAAGGTTCTAGCGTGGGCGCTCCACTTGAATCGACCTCTACATCCCAGGGGCGCATGCTGTCCAGGCCTAATCGCCGACGCCTTTTCTCGTAAATCTTCCCGGCCAAGGGAACCACAACGTCTTCGATTGCATTATGAAAAGTGAAACAATCCTCAGGGGTATAGTCGTAACGATCGTAATTGCGAAAGGCAAAAGCGCGATAATCGGGTAAACCGGCATTGGCCGCCATTTGGCGCCGTAAGTCGAGCATTTCCACATAGAGTTGATCGAGCCTTTCTCGATCTCCAAGCCAAAGGTCCATGACTTGGCGCCAGGCGCGCTCACGCACTTCACGGTCCCGTTTCAGCAAAAAGACCTCAAGCTGGCTCAGATTTTTCTCTTCTCCTTCCCAATCTGCGGTCATGGCGCCGGTGATCTTGTCGTACTCATTCCCTAATTTCGCCAGTTCGGTTTCCAGGGGCACATTCTTTTCGCGGAAGAGATCGGCCTGGTTTTGCATGTTTCGGATTGTCAGTGCCAGGTCGGGGAAGTTTTGCGGATCAGGCTCTGTGGCGAGAAAGCGCTCTTTCAATTCCTGGTCAGCCACTGATGCCTTGGGCTGCACGTCGCTGACAAAATCAAGGAAAGCCTGTTCGGCCGTTTCATCGGCCGTATTCAACGATTTCTTAATGTATATCGCCGCTCCTGCTTCCCAAATGAGTGCGCTTAATTGTGACCAATCATCAATCCACGGCAGCAGATTGCCATTGCTCAAATCACGATTGAGTAAATCATCATAAAAAGGTTCATAAGTCTCCCAATGCTGGAGTTCAAGGCCATCAATCGATTGGGGAAATTCGTTAAAGCTCATAAGGGATCTCCTTGATTTCTAGATCATGGAAATGGAAATCAGAATATGTATTTGACTCCCACAAGCAGCAAGCACGACTGGCTCTAAAAACAAAGCCCTTGCAAATTGCAAGGGCCACGGTCATGTTACCAGGAGGCGACGACGGGATTCGAACCCGTGAGTGAGGGTTTTGCAGACCCTTGCCTTACCACTTGGCCACGTCGCCTCAAAAACGACGGCAGGCTAATAGCCTGCCGTTCATCTGAGAGCGGGCGACGGGATTCGAACCCGTGGCCTTCTCCTTGGCAAGGAGACGTTCTACCACTGAACCACGCCCGCAAAAAATGATACGCCTGAAATATTCAAACGTTTATGCCAGGACCCAGACTCGAACTGGGGACACCTGCATTTTCAGTGCAGTGCTCTACCAACTGAGCTATCCCGGCTAGGCTAGGGACCAAGCTTACTGTAAAGGTCCGTGGATTCTATCCAATGCCATTTGGAGTGTCAAGTGTACTGAAGCTGCCTTCACATACCTTTCAAAACTATTTAACTTAACGGCTCGAATATAACCCTCCACGAATCAGCACTGCCGGCTTAGGATATCCCCGGGTGTTAATTGAACCCCATTCCCCTATTTTCGCAGATTGCGACAGTCTCGATTTGCGATAGACTTGTACACATTAATTTTCACCCGTAGTAAATTCGGGAGTGGTTGTGCCCTGGTGGGTGCCCTGGTCTTCAAAACCAGTGGCCGGTCGCGCGGAGCGAGCGGCGGTGGGTTCGACTCCCATCCACTCCCGCCTAATTCAGTTGGCAGTAATTAACTCAAGTTTTCACCTCGTCATTACATCAATCGAGATTGGTCCAATTTTTACTAATCTATATCCGAAATCATATGGCGTTTGAAATTGGACCAATCTAATGATATTTAAAGAAGCAACTCAGGTTAATTAGTCAGTGATCTGCAGATTATATGAGGCTGGTTCGAGGGTCATGGGTGCGGATGCAGCGACGATCAGGATCGGCCGTCGCCCTCCCTCATCAGTGGATACGACAAAAGCAGCCTGACCATCTGCGGAAACCGGGACCCCAGTAACCAGGGGCTTTCCGCTCGGAAAGGTGATGATCTGCAAATGCCAGGGTTGGGGCAGCGAGGTAGTAGCCAGCGTGAAACCTTCGGCCGTCCAACCTTCTTCCGTACCCCCATCAGCAAATCTAATTTCCGATACACTGATGTTATCTACAGCCAGTCCACTATAGGTGAGGATTGGATCGGTAACCATCTCAAAACGCAGCAAAATCTCCTGCCCGGCGAAGGGAGTGAGGTCTACACTTTCACGCCGCCATGTCTGGTCGCGTCCGCTGTAGAAGCGATCCGCCAGAGCGGAGTTTGAGGGATCATCCTCTGTCGCTAAGCCCTGCATGTTGGGAGATGCCAGTGGGACCCAGGTATTCCCGCCATCTTCCGAAATAGAAATATAGGCAAAGTCATAAGCCTGTTCGATATCCGCATAGACATCATACATAAGGGTAGCCTGATCAACGTTTCTCAGATCGAGGGTTCGCGTCAGGCGCGGGTTGCTGTAGTTGGCCCGCTCCGCAAACCAGAATAAATCATCCGCGGGTTCCTGCCCCGCCAGCAGGGAAACAACATCCTCTCCAGAGAATTCCAAGTTAATAGTTCCCGCAGGCAGTTCGTAATAATCAGCCGCAAACTGGTGTACATCCCCGTTAATTTCACCGGTTTCGATGGGCAGCAAAGCGGCCGTGTCCAATTCTTCAACATCAATTTGGTAATTCTCCGGCGCCTGATCGTCATTATGTAACACCAGCGCCGCCAACCAATCCAACCAAAGAGACTCGCCTGAAAAATCCAGACTATACTTGCTTGCAAGATCATCAATCGCCACAAAACCTGGAAGAGGGCTCATGGCAAATTCCCGGTAGAGAGAATCGCCCAAGCGATCGAATAAATATTGGTTGAACAAATATGCCTGTCCGTAATAAACGCCCTTTCCTGTTTCGGTCCAGCTGTTTAACTGTTGATCGGGCTCCTGCAAGAACAGATTCGCCCGCTCTACACCGCCATTGGGGAGCCCGAGAAGTTCGGAAGCCAAAACCGCGGACCCTTCTTTCTCCCAATCGGTGTCTGATAGATCATAATTGAACTCAATCAGGTGGCGAAACTCATGCGCCAGCACACCAAGATAAAAGTCACTGCCGAATTGGCGATCGTTCATAACGAACATTTCTCGCTCATTAGACTGCGGGTTCAAGGCGGCGGGGAGTAAATCGGGCGAACTGACAAAACCGGCTGTCCCGCAGCCCCCATCTCCCCCTACACCGCAAATGGTTTGTGGAGAAGCGTGCAGTATATGCAGCCGGGGATCGCCGTCAATGCCCGGCGAGTTTTCATTACCGAAATCGGCCGTTACTCCCTCATATATCTCATCAAAAACAGGCACGACTGCGGATAAAACATCCTCGTCCGGCACAAGGCCGTAAGGTTCTGTCTCGAACCAGAAATATGCGTGATCGCCAACGGCATACAACTGAGCCTCGATCTCACTGTAAGTATTGTTCACGACATCAAGAACGGTGAATATTTGTCGTTGGCCTGGAAGGAGCAGCTCCGTTAAGACTGGCGCCGGCGTAGCGGCGATCTCCTGATCCAGGCCTTTGTATGCTGCTGCAAGACGGCCGTCATCCCGTACAGGAGGGATAGCATTTGCTAATTCAACACCTAAGGCTCGCGGTCCATCAAGCATTGCCGTCGGACTCGCTTCCGGAACCGATCCTGATTCTAAGGTCGCGTTTGCCATCGGCTCCGGCGTCCGGCTATTTGTTTGGGCTATCGTCGGTACAACGGTAGCCGCCAAGACTTCTGCGACGATAGTCGCCGTTGGGATTTGCGTGAGAATAACGGCCGTAGGAGATTCAGTCGGTTCGTCCGGAGCTGTTAGCGAAGGGAGTGGTTGAATGGTTTCGGCCGATATCGCCGTTGAATCCTGACTAACACAGCCGCTCGCGAAAAGAAAAATCAAGAAAATTACAAATGTTTTGGGCACGAATCCTTAGTCCCCGTCTTTAAATAACAATTATTCGTTAAGGAGTTTACTTGCAGAAAGTGCGTATGAACAACAATTCTATTAAATCGTTAGTTTGAAAGGTGGTGGATTATTGCCGGCTATCTCGTTAGAATAGCCGCCTGAAAACTCTGAACCATCTGCCCGGCTCATACCTGGCCGGGGTAAGAAATCATGCTGCACGAAATCGGATTTCCCAAACGCTTTTATTACTATTATCTTGGTACTCTCTATCAATTTACTTACTACACTACCACGCATAAATTATTAGGTTTCCGCTACAGTTTGCTTTTCAAATTACTGGCAATCATGTTTGTTTTGGCAGCTTGGGTTTTTGATTGGGGCCAGGTCCCGCTCATCATCTTAATTGCTCTCTTAGTCTGGATATATTTGGCTTATTGGCGAGCCAGAAAATCCGGTTACTATAAATTTATTGGCGGGAAACCTGCCCAGCCGGATGGGCAAGATTACCAAAAGCTGCCACCCTATGAACCTATCCCCTGTTTGGCCACGGGTTTCTTTAGCGTCCAGGATTGGGAGAAGCGCGTCCTTCTAAAACCAGCCGACTACTGGCAGGTTCCGCATGGTGACCACGCGCTCATGGTGGAACACTTGCCACATAAGTATCTTTACCAGTTTTTCAATGTCGCCGGGATCAAAGATTTTCAGCACGGATGGCTGCTGCATGGTTCGCATCCCAAACCTGCTTTATCAATCAGCTTCCTCTCGATATGGGGCCCGGAATTTGCCAAAGAGCTGTTCAGTATTTTTCGTTCGGAGCCAAAACCGGTTCAACCAATAGTGCGCACGATTTATCTCTCCTTTTCCTCAGACGAAGAAGAAGAATTGATTTTCCAGAATATTTTGCGAGACATCCAGCAGTTTTCCAGAAAAGAAAAAACGGCCGAAAGCGCGGATTGACAAAACAAATCCCCCTTTCTATACTCAGCTTATTCGCTTTAATAGTCTGGATGAGCAAAACCTTGAATACACCAGAGACGCTAAGAACTTAGTCATGGAGCATGCAGGATTGCGCTTAATTGTCATCCATGGACCCAATTTAGGATCTGAATACATTCTCCAAGAGGACGAAACAACTATTGGACGCAGTGCCAATAACAGCATCGTCTTACCTTCCCCGGAGATATCCCGCAGACACGCCCATCTATGGCTGGATGGAGATTCGATCCTCCTGGAAGACCTGGGAAGTACGAACGGGACCTTTGTTAACAATGCACGTTTATACAATCAGGTGCTGCTTTATGATGGTGATGAAGTTCAATTTGGAGATACCTATCGCCTTTTATTCACAAGTCCGAATAAGGAAACTAACCCGGAAACACCACCTCCCGGCGATGAAGGCGTTGAGACCGCGCTCGAAGAAACCGGGGTGGATGCCCAGGAGCTTTCTCCCGCCTCGAACCCATTAACGCCGGATTTACCTATCCATCTATTCGCGGACGCGCAAGAAATCGCTCCAGATTCCTCACTGCCTGATCACCGGCAAAGCAACAACCTATTAAAGATCGCCGTCGTACTTGCTCTGCTTGTTGTTCTTTGTCTGCTAACGTTCGTCTTCCTGGATTCCTACAATCAAGGCAGGCTGCTCTACTGCGGAAACTTAAAACCGTTTTTTAATTTTTTGCTGGGACCTTTTGGTTTTAATCCTATTTGCCCTTGAGCTTCTTCAAGTCAGAAATAAGCTAATATGAATAAAAATGCGAAACCTTTACTACGCCCGTTAGATTTTCAACCTGTCTATTATCAGGAACAGCAAATGTGGTTTTTACGTGATCCCTTGCAGCTTTCCACCAGACAGTTATTTATGCCGGAGGCGATGGGGCCGCTGTTATCCCTCTTGGATGGGCAGCGTACAGCGGACGAAATTCACAATCAATTTTGTGCGATGGTCGGTGCGCCACTGGACCCTCAAATAACGGCCGATGCTCTCGACCTCTTAGATGATGCTTATCTATTAGAGAACGAAAAGAGCGAGCTGGCCAAGAGGGCTATTCTTGCTGAATATCGATCGCAACTTTTTCGCCCCCCAGCGCTGGCAGGGATTAGTTATCCAGCAGATCCACAAGCGCTAACCGAACAACTGCAGACATATGCCGGCGGAGGGGTCGTCTCGCAGTGGAAGGGTCGAGGCATTGTCTCCCCCCATATTGATTACAATCGCGGCGGCCAGGTTTATTCCCAGGTATGGCGCAGCGCCGAGTCGGCCATTTTGGATGCTGAGTTAATCGTGATTTTAGGCACCGATCACTACGGTGGTCTGGGTAGGATAACGCTGACAAACCAATCCTATGCCACACCATACGGTGTGCTTCCAAATGACAATGCGCTGGTCGATCAACTAGCCGCTGCTTTGGGACCAGAGGCTGCTTTTGCCAACGAGATAAACCACCACCAGGAACATTCGGTTGAGCTTTCGGCCGTTTGGCTGCACCATATTTTCAATCAGGCCGGAAAGGAACCCTGTCCCATGGTGCCCATTCTCGTTGGATCGTTCCAGCACTTCCTGGCCAACGGCAGCCGGCCGGCGAATGACGAGCGGCTGCTATCATTCCTGGAAGTATTAAAAAGAGAAACGGCCGATCGTCGCGTATTAACTGTCGCCTCGGTCGATTTGGCCCATGTCGGACCTGCTTTCGGCGATCAATTCCTCATCGATCCGGCGCGTCGTGAAAAATTAGCCCAGCTGGATTCGGAGCTAATGGCAGCGGCAGTCAAGGGGGATGCGGAATCCTGGTATTCGCAAATCGCAGCCGTTGATGATCACAACCGCATTTGCGGCTTCGCACCAACCTACCTGATGCTCAAATATCTTGGAGAAACAAACGGAACTCAGATCGCCTACGATCAATGTCCTGCCGACGATCAAGAGAGTTCCTTCGTGTCAATATGCGGCCTTCTCATTGATTGACCGGCATTTTTAGTTAAAAGACAAATAAGAAGGGATTGTCATATCAAGTAACTCAAGTTGTCACCTTGTCAGTTCTTCAATCTAATGACAAGATCGACCTAATTATATTTCACGAGATATTGAAGGTAGCAACTTGGGTTAAGTATAAAAAGGATGAGGCTGGGCGGGCGCCCAGCCTCAAGAGTCAGGGAAGAGAGAAGAGAAGAAAAAGTAGCGAGGAGGAGGATCAGACGGTTTTTTTGATCACTCTACCCTGTTCTGACGCTACTTAGTATATCCTCTTCAGGTTAACAATCGTTTAACAACTTGTTACGAAATTGATAAAAGATTTTTATTAAATTGATCTAACTCAACTTAGCCTGTCTCTCCATCCGTCAATTCTGCTAATAAACCGACGCGATCGTTGAAGGCATCGATCAAGGCGTCCATTTCATCTACATGGCCGTGGATATTGGTCCAATAATCCGGGTCATTCCACTGCGCCTGGATTTCCTCGAACGACCGGCCTTGCTGCTCAACCCAGGTATAGTACTTCAGGTTATGGATGCGCTTGCGATCGTAGTAGCTCAACTCTTTAACATAATCGATAGTTTGCCCTTTAAGATATTGGGCAAAGGAAGCCGCGGCATCCAATTCGGTAAAGGCGCCTTCTTCCTCATTCAATTCCTTTATACGGCTCTTGTACATTTCCATCGAATCAGTAGCCACGGTCACGATGATATCCTGCGGGCCTAGCTCGTAATATTTGGCCATCTTTATGCTGGACAGCATATTGGCTACACTGGAGATACCCAGCAAGGGCAGCTTCTCTACAAATTCAGTCGGTACACCCTGGCTCACCAGGAAATCCTGCCCGACCTCTTCATTAAACAAACGAATGAGAGACATCGTCGCCGCGTCATCAATGGCCATGACCATATCTGTATTCTTCACATTATGAATCCAGGGCACGTGTTTGTCGCCAATACCTTCGATGCGATGGGCGCCGAATCCATTCTCCAATAATGTGGGGCATTGTAACGCCTCGCTGGCCGCGATCTTGCTGGTCGGGAACTGCTCTTTCATATAATCGCCGCAGGCGATCGTCCCCGCCGATCCGGTGGTTAAGGCCGTACCGCGATAAGTATCCCCAGGACGCATCACCTCGTTCAATACTTCGACCATGGCCGGGCCGGTTATTTCATAATGCCACAGATAGTTTCCAAACTCTTCAAATTGATTGAAGATTACCAGGTCTTCACCAGAGGCGCGCAGTTCCCAACATTTATCAAAAATCTCTTTAACATTGCTTTCCGAACCTGGTGTTTTGATCGTCTCACCGGCGACCGAGGCCAACCAGTCAAAACGCTCCTGGCTCATACCTTCGGGCAGAATGGCAATCGACTCGCAGGCCAGCAGGTTGGAATCATAGGCACCGCCGCGGCAGTAATTACCCGTTGATGGCCAAACCGCTTTTTGCGTCGTTGGGTCGAATTGGCCGGTAACCAGACGAGGCACCAAACAGCCAAAGGCCGCGCCGACCTTATGCGCCCCGGTGGGGAACCATTTCCCAACCAGGGTAATAATGCGCGCATCGACACCGGTCAATTCGGGCGGGAACTCCAGGTAATTAACGCCACCAAAAGCGCCGCCGCTGGGAACCGGGTCGTTATGCCAGGTAATCCGGAAAAGATTGAGCGGATTCAGGTCCCACAACCCTACATCAGAGAGGCTGTCTTTGATAGCATCGGGAATTAATTCCGGGTTCCGCTGCTGCTTGAAAGTTGGAATAATAATATTACGCTCGCGGGCACGCTGTACGGCATGCTCGAGAGCTTCTTCACTATGAATATTTAAGTCAATCATTTTTTCCTCTTTTTTACTCAAGTGTCTCCATGACACGTTTTACATCTTCCAGGTCCGGCGCGACGCGGTGAGCAACGGTGCCAATCTGATCAACGGCCGTCATCGCGCTGGCGATGTCCTTGAGACCGTTGCCCGTATTCAACACGATGACGCGATCGGAAGCGTCGACAAGCCCGTCATTAACTGCTTTGACCAAACCGGCGTAAGCCGTAGCCCCGGCCGGCTCACCAAAAACACCGCTCAAGCGGGCCATTGCCGGTATAGCATCCAGGATCTCATCGTCGCTGACACTCACGTAAGCGCCATCCGTTTCTTTAACAGCGGCCATAGCCTTCATGCGATCGCGCGGCAGTCCGGCGCTGATACTATCGGCAACGGTGTGCGCATCAATCGGTGGTTTTGTGAGAACATCCTCGTCGTTAATCCAGGCCTGGTACATATAGTCGCTGCCCGCGGCTTGCACGCCGATCAGGCGCGGCATACGATCAATCCAGCCCATGGCCACCAGGTCTTTTAGACCTTTATGCAATCCCCCGATGATGCAGCCGTCGCCCACGCTCACGAAAATAGCATCCGGCGCCTGCCAGTTCAGCTGTTCGCAAATTTCAAGGCTGGCCGTTTTCTTACCTTCCGACATATAGGGGTTGTAACCAGTATTGCGGTTGTACCAGCCATATTCATCGGCCGCCTGTAAACATAGTTCAAACGCGTCATCGTAGGTGCCGCGTACAAGTAAAACGGTTGAACCAAACACCAGTAATTGGGCGACTTTAGCTTGGGGTGCGCTTTCAGGTACTAAAATGACGTTTGGCTGTTGAACACTGGCACAAAGTCCGCTCAAGGCGGCGGCCGCGTTCCCCGTACTTGCTGTGGTTATTACATCTGCTTTTAGTTCCTGCGCTTTTACAACAGCGATGGCGCTGGCCCGGTCTTTAAAGGAGGCAGTAGGATTACGGCCGTCATCTTTGACCCAAACCTGCTGCAAGCCCAGATAATCGGCCATCCTTGGCGAATCATACAAAGGCGTCCATCCGACAGCCAGAGGCGGTACCGCCGCATCGGAAGCTACCGGAAGCAGCGGTTTGTATCGCCAGATGGTGAAATCCTGATTAGCTGCCAGCTGCTCCTTACTAAACCGGCTTTTGATCAGGTCATAATCATACTGGACATCTAGAATACCTTCATTGCCATAAGCCGGGTCTACATACATCACCTCATCAGGTGCAAACTCCCGGCCACTGATCAGGCTTTTTAAACTTATAACGTGATCTATCATTGAACTACATCCAATTTCTCGGAAACAGCAATATTTCTAAATCAAGATCAGTCAAATGATGCTTCCGGGATAATTTTCTTTATGCTCTAAAATGTGTTCCAGTTTCTCCGGCAAGCGCTCTTTCCAGATTTTCCGGATTGGTAACAATGGCCCATTTGCCGCCACCTTCCAGGAAATTGATAATGGCCTTGATTTTCGGAGCCATGCTGCCGGACTTAAAATGCGTGCCTTCCGCCAGATATTGTTTGGCCTCCTCGAGGCTCATTTCATCAACCCATTCTTCTTCGGGCGTGCCGAAGTTCAGTGCTACCTTTTCCACGGCCGTACTGACGATGAACAATTCCGCACCGATGCGGTTAGCCAGCAAGGCGGAAGCAAAATCTTTATCGATCACTGCGGCTACGCCGGACAGATTCCCTTCTTCGTCGGCGACAACGGGAATACCACCGCCGCCGGCGGTGATGACAATAATCCCGGCATCGAGTAGGGTTTTTACTGCTTCCTCCTCTACGATCCGGATGGGCAGTGGAGAGGCAACCACGCGACGCCAGCCGCGACCGGCATCCTCAACGCAGTCCCAATTATCCATTTCGATACGCTTCAGCGCCTGATCTTCTTCCATGAAACTGCCGATCGGCTTAGTTGGATGCTCAAAAGCGGGATCATCGGCGCTGACCTCGACCTGGGTCACGACCGTGGCTACACCGCGATTGATCCCCTCATGACGAAAATTATTCTGTAAGTTTTGCTGTAAAGCATAACCAATAGCACCCTGCGTATCTGCGCCACAAACATCCAGCGGTATCTCATGCAGTTCCGAAGCTGCTAATTCCGACCTTCTCAAGATAAAGCCTACCTGGGGGCCATTTCCATGGGAAATAGCAACATCCCAACCTTCTTTAACCATCTCGGCGATATGCTTGGTCGTCTCTGAGGCGGCGATGTATTGGTCTCTTACCGAAGCGTGAGTCTTATCTTTAATTAACGAGTTTCCCCCAATAGCAATAACGGCTATCCTTTTGTCCATATTAAGCACCTCTATCTAAGGAAATTAGCTGGGAGGATAAACCGGACGATCAAACGCCGGGATCCTCCCAGCAATTGTTTTATGACATTGTTAAAGCCATCACTGCTTTTTGGGCGTGCAGGCGATTTTCCGCTTCATCGAAAACCACAGAATGCGGGCCATCAATGACAGAATTAGAAACTTCAATCTCGCGATCAGCAGGCAGCGGATGCATATAAATCACATCATCTTTCCCTAATGCGATCCGCGCATCATCAGCGATCCAATCCTTATATCTATCCTGAATTTCCTTGCCTTCTTCGTAATCGTGCGTGGTCATCAACGGACCCCAAGACTTGGCGTAGATCACGTCCGCATCTTTACAAGCCTCATCCATATCATGGACTATTTCAAATCCGGTATGGTTCTGGCGAGCAAGTTCCTGCGCTTGATCTAAGATATCAGGCATCAGCTTAAATTCCGGCGGGTGCGCCAACACAACATCCATACCAAAACGGGGCATCTGTAAGATCAATGACTGCGGCACCGACATCGGCTTCAAATAGGAGGCGGCATAAGCCCAGGAAACGACGATCTTTTTGCCGCGCAAATCGCGTCCTTTTTTCTCCTGAATCGTCATCAGGTCGGCCAGACATTGATGTGGATGGTAAACCTCGCACTGCATATTCAAAACAGGCACGCGCGAAGCCTCAGCAACAAGATTCAGGTAACGATTGCCAACGCCCCAATCCACGTGGCGAATAGCAATGCCGTCAAAATAACGGCCGAAAATATCGCCCATTTCCTTTTCCGTATCGCCATGTGAAATCTGCGTCGTGCGGCTTTCAATAAAGGCTGCATGCCCGCCAAGCTGGGCCATGCCCGCTTCAAAAGAGCCTCGCGTGCGTGTGCTTGAGAAAAAGAACAGCATGGCCAAGACCTTATCACGCAGATAAGCATGCGGCTGACCCAGAGCGCGCTTTAGTTTCAGATCCCAGGCTAGATCCAATACGGTTTCTATTTCTTCTTTACTAAAATCGAGATCGCTGATGAAATCACGACCCCTTAATCCGGTTTGCATTATGACCTCCTCGGTAGTCGGTTGCTAATTGTCAGTAAACAGTATTTATTAATCAGCTGTCAGTTAATGGTTTTTATTCCATTTTGCCTAATACAAGAGCCAGCAGAGCCATGCGCATGACCACGCCGTAGAATGCTTCCTGCCAGTAACGGGACCAGCGTGTGATATCTACATCGGCGGGGATTTCATCCATACGCGGCAGGGAGTGCAGCAAGATGACATCCGATTTGGCCTTCGTGGACAACAGCTCGCGCGTGATCTTGTAATTGCTGGGAGTCAGTCCTTCTTCACCTGTCCGCTCGTCACGTGATTTGGTGTAATCAGGCTGCACCACGGGCTCTACCAGGATCACATCGGCATCAGCAATAACGTCTGCGACATGGTCGGCTTCGTCGTACACCAGGCTGTAAGGCTCCAGGCTGGCCTTAAATTCTTCAGGCAGAGACTTGTCCGGTGGAGACACGAAGGTAACCGGGCAGTCGAACTGGGTCAAAGCATGCGCCAATGAATGCATCGTGCGCATACGCATATCGCCGACAGCCAGCCAACGCAAGCCATCGATGCGCCCTTTCTCACGAAGGACGGTATACAAATCGGTCAGGATTTGGGTTGGATGTTCGCCCCAACCGTCACCCCCATTGATAATCGGAACAGACGACCATTTAGCCGCCTCATGCGGTGCGCCCTGTTGGAAATGGCGCATGACAATCACATCGCCATAATACTCCAACATCTTGACCGTATCTTTAATTGATTCCTGGTAGAAATCACCGGCACGGGTCATCTTGGCATCGGAGAATCCGGTCACTGCCCCACCAAGGCGTAACATGGCAGATTCGTGAGCTAAGCGCGTGCGGGTTGAAGGCTGGTAGAAGGCGGTTACCAGAGTCTTTTCTTTCAGAAGATCGCTGTTGCGGCGGTTGCGCGCAATAGGCTCCAATATCTCAGCGGCTTCAAAGACTCGGAAAAACTCGTTCCGCTCGAAGTCCTTCAATGATAAGATGTCTCTTCCAATAAAACTTTTCATGATCCTCTCCTAAGGGTTGATTTTGGCCGAAAATCAGGCCCATCTTAATTATGGTCTATAAAATCTGTTAATAAATAGACCGAAAAAACAATCAGGTTGTGCGGCGAATCATACGAAAACGCACAAGATCGTCGCGGAATATTGAAAGAGCCCAAAGAATGGGCTCATTATCATCGTTATAACCAGTCTCTTCTAGAGCAAGCATTGGCGTATTAATTTTTACATTCAAGAGCTTGGCTAATTCTTCGTCAGCCGCAATAGGTACGACTTCCGACAAATAATAGTTAAGAGATTGCTGGCAGCATACTTCGACAAAGTCATATATGGGAATGGTCAGCTGTTCTTCGTCAATTTCCTGGTTTACAATGCGGCTTGGAATATGGTTTTGGGTGTAAATGACCGGTTCCGAATCCTCTGAAAACAGCTTCTCGATGACGGTTACTTCCTCATCAGGAGTCATGTCCAGGATTTCGCGGATCGCCCCCGACGGCCGTTCCCGGCGTACATCCAGCAGTTCAACAAACGGCCGGTAGCCATGCGCCTCCAGGACAGCTTCATAAGACCAGATTTCATCTAAACGTGATTTGATTTGCAATCCGGGACGATTGACGAAGGTGCCCGCGCCTTGCTTACGATAAACCGTCCCTTCTATTTCCAGACGGCTTAGGGCGTCACGAATGGTGGTACGACTTACCCCTAACTCATTAGCCAGGTCAGACTCCGACGGAATACGGCCGTCCTCGAATTTCCCGTCTAAAATCAATTCCTTTATGTGGGCTTTCGCCTGATCGGTTAGTGAAGGACTTCGCTTGAGCATGAAAGGTCCAGTCATAGGGTCGTAAGGTCGTATGGTTGTATGACGTATTTTAGCAGACCTTACGGCCGTGTCAATACATTCTGGAATTCTCATCGCCCTTGCGGGCAAATTGCCCCCATAAGATTCTTGGGAGTTTTACCAGGCGTTATAGGGAACCAGGTTGGTTATCAGGTTATTATTGAGTTTAGATTTTATAGAGGGGTAATTATTTAACAGCCAAGACCATGTCTTCGTGATGTGTGGATAGTTCGCTGTGCAGCTCGGGAATTTGCTCGGCAAGGGTGCCGAGGACACCGTTGATGAAACGAGGGGCGCTGTCAGAGCCATAAGTCTTGGCAAGCTCAACCGCTTCATTGATGGCTACTTTAACCGGTGTTTCCTCGGAGGCGATGAATTCGTAGATGGCGATGCGCAAGATATTGCGATCGATAACGGCCATTTGATCCAACGGCCATTCGGGGGCATAGCGGGCAATTAATATATCCATGCCCTCCATGTTCTGCATAACGCCCTGCACCAGCTGCGAGGCGAACTCGGCGCCGGCCGAGTCGATGCTGTTCGCTTCCAACCGGCGTTGCAAAATTTCTCCCGGTGGATGGTGGGCGATATCGTATTCGTAAAGAACTTCCAGAGTGGCGCGGCGAGCGCGACGCCTAGTCTTCATCGCTTAACACTCAGATCACTTCTCCCTGTGCGTATGACACATCTTCGACATGTACATTTACCGCATCTACGGGAATACCCACTAATGTATCAATCGCCTCGGTAACGGCCGTTTGCATCTTCCGGCTCGCTTCCAACACGTTCACTTGCGGCTCCATTATAACGTAAATATTAAATCTGGCGCGATTATCAATAATATCTAAGATTATTCCGTCTTGGCGCGTCGCTCGCCGGAACATATTGGCTATATAGGGTGGGATTGGAGCCATTTGCGAAAAGCCCTCTACCCGGCGCACCGCGTACTGGGCAATCGTCGCCAGCACCTCCGGCGCAACTTCGATTCGTCCCAAACTTTCTCTTGGTTCTTCCATCGTTTCTCCGACTATGTGGCAATGCCGCCATCCACAGCGATTACTTGCCCGGTAATATATGAAGATTGATCAGAAGCTAAAAACGCTACCACATTAGCGATTTCCTCTAATTCACCCCATCGCCCAAGAGGAATAA
>Ga0316579_10000286_pt1 | contig 15468 bp, 12 predicted proteins | sample J5NA_2_FD_203074 | JGI IMG/M metagenome (GOLD analysis project Ga0316579, IMG submission 203074) | Rhizosphere microbial communities from salt marsh grasses in Alabama, United States - J5-7_160517rDrA | ecosystem: Host-associated > Plants > Roots > Rhizosphere | place: USA: Alabama | collected... | reverse complement strand
CATCGAAGTCCTCTGAGGCTCCTTCTCCGCGCTGACCTGCCCCTTCGAGGCCGTCCCTCTGTGGATGTGAGAAAGTTCTGCTGTTGAGGACGGGGAGTGCCACCCGGTCGTCGGGGGGTGAACGGACTGCGGGAGGACTCGATCGGTGGAGCTGCCGCAGCGGCTTCCGGCCGGAACGTCTCCCCCGCCCCCGTCCGTCCTCGCCCTGGCGGTCCCCGCGGCGGGTGCGCTCGTGGCCGAGCCGCTCTTCCTCCTGGCCGACTCGGCCGTCGTGGGCAGGCTGGGAACGGTCCCCCTGGCAGGTCTCGGAGCGGCCGGGGCGCTCCTCACTGCGATCGTGGGATGTCTCGTCTTCCTGGCCTACGGGACCACGGCCTCGGTCGCCCGGCAGATGGGGGCCGGCCGGCCGGACGCTGCCCTCCGCCAGGGGATGGACGGACTCTGGCTGGCGACCGCCCTGGGCACCGTTTCGGCGTTCCTGGGCTGGTGGGCTGCGGACCCGCTGGTGTCGCTCGTGGACCCCGCCGCCCCCGTGGCCGAGCAGGCCGTCACCTACCTGCGGTGGTCCTCGCCGGGACTGCCCGGAACGGTGGTCGTCCTCGCCGCGACCGGCGTGCTGCGCGGGCTCCTGGACACTCGGACGCCCCTGGTCGTGGCAGGAACCGGAGCAGGGACGAACGCGCTGCTGAACCTGGCCCTCGTCCACGGACTGGGGCTCGGGATCCGTGGTTCGGCAGCGGGAACCGCCGTGGTTCAGACCGGGATGGCGGTGGCCCTCACGACCCCGGTTCTGCGCAGGGCCCGCGAACGAGGGGTTCCCCGGCGTCCGGGCCTCTCGGGGATCCTGTCCTGCGCATCGGCCGGGGTACCGCTGCTGGTCCGGACCCTCGCCCTGCGAGCCGTCATGATCCTGACCGCCTCCGTCGCCGCAGCGCAGGGACCGGCTTGCCTGGCCGCCCATCAGGTGGCCATGACGATCTGGACCCTGCTGGCGCTGTGCCTGGACGCCCTCGCGATCGCGGCCCAGACGCTGACCGGGCTCGCCCTGGGGCGCGGCGATCCCGTCGCCGCCCGGGCTCTCGTCTCGCGCCTGCGACGGTGGGGAGGGTGGGGCGGCGCGGTCCTCGGATTCTGGGCCGTCGCCGTCGGCTGGGTGTCGGCCCCTCTGTTCAGCGCCGATCCGGCGGTCCGGCATGATCTGCGGTCCGTGCTGCTCCTCGTCGCCGTGACCCAGCCGTTGTGCGGGTTCGTCTTCGTCCTGGACGGTGTGCTGATCGGAGCGGGGGACGGCAGGTACCTGGCGAAGGCGGCCCTGTTCCAGTCGCTGTGCTACCTGCCCGCCGCCGTGGCCGTGCTGGTCCTTGCGCCCCGTGGGACGGTGGGCCTTCTGTGGCTCTGGGGTCTGTTCACGGGTGGTTACATGCTCCTGCGCGGGGTGTTCCTGTGGACCAGGACACGCGGGAGCCGGTGGTCGGAGATCTCCTCGTGAACGGGTCGGGTGCCCTCACCGGAACCGATGGGGGCACCCGAACACCAGCCGGTCAGATCACGCTGAGGCGCTGACCTTGACCTTGACCCGGGCCTGGACCTCCGGGTGCAGCCTGATCGAGACCACGTACTCCCCGACCGACTTGATCGGCTGAGGCATCTCGATCTTGCGGCGGTCCAGACCGGGACCGCCGCCGGCGGTGACGGCCTGGGCGATGTCGCTGGGGGTGACGGCACCGAAGAGGCGGCCGCTCGAGCCGGCACGGGCCGAGAGCCTGACCTGCCCGGACTCCAGGGAGTTCTTCACCTGCTGCGCCTCTTCGAGCGACTTGAACTCCCGGGCCGACCGCGCCCGACGGATCGCGGCGATCTGCTTCTCCGCGCCCTTGGTCCAGGGGGAGGCCAGGCCACGGGGCAGGAGGTAGTTGCGGCCGTAGCCGTCCTTGACCTCGACCACGTCGCCCGGCTCGCCGAGCCCGGACACCTCCTGCGTCAGGATGAGCTTCACGGTTGTGTCCTCCTTACCCTCAGCGGGCCGAGCTCGAGTAGGGCAGAAGAGCCATCTCACGAGCGTTCTTCACGGCTCGGGCGATCTCGCGCTGCTGCTGCACGGTGACACCCGTGACCCTGCGGGCCCGGATCTTGCCACGGTCCGAGATGAACTTCCGCAGCAGCTGGGTGTCCTTGTAGTCCACGCGCTCGACACCGGCGGTCTTGAGCGGATTCTGCTTCTTCTTGGGCTTGCGAACAGGTGGCTTCGCCATCGTGGTGCTCCTCCTTCGGGGAGCCCGGGCACGGGCCCGGGATGGTCCGGGTGATCGGACCGAGCGGTCCGATCACCGATGATGATCAGAAGGGCGGCTCTTCCTGGGAACCGCCGAAATTCGTGGCGGGTGCCGCCGGAGCGCCCCAGGGGTCGTTGGGCTGTTGCTGCTGCGCCGGCTGTCCGCCGTAGCCCCCGTAGCCCCCGCCGCCCGCGTAGCCGGGGGCGGCTGCGCCACCACCGCCGTAGCCGCCGCCGCTGCGCGACGTCTTGGTGACCTTGGCCGTGGCGTACCGGAGGGAGGGACCGATCTCGTCGACGTCCAGCTCGACGACGGTGCGCTTCTCCCCCTCCTTGGTCTCGTAGGTGCGGCTGCGCAGCCGGCCGCTGACGACGACCCTCGTACCGCGTTGCAGCGACTCCGCGACGTTCTCCGCCGCGTCCCGCCACACCGAGCACCTCATGAAGAGGGTCTCGCCGTCCTTCCACTCGTTCGCCTGGCGGTCGAACGTGCGCGGGGTGCTGGCGACGGTGAAGTTGGCCACCGCAGCACCAGAAGGTGTGAACCGGAGTTCCGGGTCGTTGGTGAGGTTGCCGATGATCGTGATGACGGTCTCGCCGGCCATGGGTTCTCCCCGCTGTCGAGCAGTGCGGTGTTCAGGTGTTGCGATGGTCGCGCGCCGGCCCGGGGGGACCGGCACGGGCCGCGTCAGCGAGCCTCGGGACGGACCAGCTTGGTCCGCAGGACGGACTCGTTGAGGTTGAGCTGGCGATCGAGTTCCTTGGCGATCTCCGGCGTCGCGGTCATGTCCACGACCACGTAGATCCCCTCGGTCTTCTTCCTGATCTCGTAGGCCAGACGGCGCCGGCCCCAGGTGTCCACGTTCTCCACCGAGCCACCGCCCTTGCGGACGACGTCGAGGAACTTCTCCATGGTCGGGGTGACGGTCCGTTCCTCGAGTTCCGGGTCGAGGATCACCATCAACTCGTAGTGACGCATGCGTGAACCCACCTCCTTCGGTCTCAGCGGTCACGGTCCATCCGTGACAGGAGGGCTGGTGCGTCGTGGTGGCTCCGCCGCACGATCGGTCGTGAGCCACCGGAGTCATACCCTACTGGTCCCCGTGGACGGCCGTGCACGGCCGTCCACAGCCGGCACCGTGCCGCAGGCGGCGGAAGAACGGGGGGTCGCCGTGCCGGCAGGGTCCTGTGTCCGGATCGCTCGACGGCGGCAAACCGGCCGCCCGATGCTGATCAGACCAGTCGGAGCGTGTCCGGGGCCTCGTCCAGGGGGCCTCCCAGGGGGTCGTCCCGTCCGTCCAGACCGTCCTCGGGGACCCGGACGGGGTCCCGGTGCGGATCCAGGATCGCGCGGATCCCCTGGATCCCGATCCACGAGATCCCTCCCAGACGCAGCAGGAGCACGATCAGGTAGAGCCCGGCGGGCATGCCGCGGTTCTGGTCCCAGGAACCCGCGATGTAGGTCCAGATCGACACGAAATAAATGATTTCTGTCGTCGCCCAGATCAGGTGGTCCCGCCAGCACAGCCCGGACAGGGCCACCAGGGGCAGCAGCAACAGAGAGGACTGGACGGGCAGGGCCTTGGAGATCAGCATCGTCCCCACGACCAGGACGAGGGCCACGTGCGCGAGGCGCGGACGGTGCTGCACGCTGAAGACCAGGAGCACCACGCCGAGCAGCACGACAACGAGCCCGAAGACGGTCACCGTCGTGGCTGTCCCGGCGGACAGGGCTCCGTCCGGGAACCAGCCGCCCAGTGCCTGCGGACGGTTGCGATCCATCAGCTGCGGCACCATCCACACGGAGCCGTACGACGCGGTCTGCGAACGCCAGGCGTCCCAGGACCTCAGCACCGCGTCCCGGGTCCCCGACTCCGACAGGCAGCCGATCACCAGACGGACCGCGCCGACGACGCACAGGACCGCGCCGACGGCGTCGAGGAGACGCCGCCCGCGGCCCACGAGGAACACACCGATCACCGTGGTGAGGGTCGCGGCGAGGGTCAGCGTCCCGATGCCCGGCTCGAGCAGGATGCGCACGGCGAGCCATGTCGTCGTCCCAGCCGCGACGAACAGCGCCGCCTCGGTCCTGCGTCCCGCCCGCAGTGCCAGGGCGACGATCCCGACGCCGATGGCGGCAAGCGATGGAGCGGTGCAGGCCGCGGCCCCCAGGAGGACCCCGGCAGCCCGGGGGCGGTTCCGTGCCCAGACCAGGAGCGCCCCGACGAGCAGGACGACGGCCAGCAGCTGATAGTTGATCAGGCCGGCGGTGACGACGAGGGGCGAGAGTGCCAGGTGCGCCGCGTCCCAGCGTCTGCGTCCGGCCGCGAGGACCAGCATGATCACCGAGGCTGCCAGGCAGGCGGCCAGCGCGATCGCGGACAGGTCGAAGTACCGTCTGGGGGCCGATCCCGGCCGGTCGGCGTCGATCGTCCGGGAGACCAGCCACATCGCTGTCGCAGCGAGGGGCGGCTGGGCGATCGCGGAGTCCCCCACCGCCTTCTGCAGGCTCGGAGCGTCGGATCGGTCGAGCCCCGAACCCGTGTAGACGACGGCGATGTCGCTGTAGCAGGCGTGCCAGAACATGTCCGGCTCGGACCAGCCCTCGGCCCTGCAGTGCTGCCGTTCGACGATCCCCAGACCCATGAGCGCAACGGCGAGGAGCACGAGCACCGTCCCGGCCCGAAAGAAACCGCGGGTGGTCGCGAGCCTGCTTCCCGCGGGTCCGCCCAGGACCTGGCTGGCCAGGCGCACGACCGGGTCGTGGCGGGAGGGAGCGACGACCGGTTCCGCCGCCCCCGCGGGGACCGTACAGGTTCCGCGGGGGCGTGATGCCCCCTCCTGCGGCTCGGCTTGCTCCTGGTCCACAGGTCAGCCTCTTCCGTCGTTGTCCCCCATTCCGGGCGGGCCGGTGGGTTGCCCGGGGGTCGTGCTGGGGGTGGTCGGCTCGTCGGTCTCTTCCGGTGTCGTGGGGGGCGTGAACGTCGGGAACGTCTGGGTGGGGATCTGGGTCGGCATGGTCGGGGTGGTCCAGGTGTGGTGCGGCCGGGGGTCGGTGTCGGTCATGGACGGTTCCGGATCCGTGGGGGTCTGGGAGTCCGACGGGGTCGGGGTCGGGGACGGTTCCGGGTTCACAGTCTCGCCGAGGAAGACCGGTTCGGGGAAGTTCTGCACCGGCTTGCCCTCGAGCTGGCGCGACATGTATTCGGTCCAGACCCTGGTCGGGTAGGCACTACCGGTCATGTCCCGGCCCTCGTAGTCCCCGAACCCCTTGACCTCGATGGGGTTCCCCTCCTTGTCCAGGCGGTACATGGCCACGGATGTGGACAGTTCCGGCGTGAAGCCGACGAACCAGGCGGAAAGGGTCGAGGAGGAGGTTCCCGTCTTGCCCGCAACGGGCCGACCCAACTTCTTCGCGTACTTCCCGGAACCGTTCTGGACCACCTGCTCCATGGCATAGGTGGTGTCGGCGATGACGTCCTCCTCGAAGACCTTCTTGGGCTCCGCCTCGTGCTCCCAGACCAGTCCGCCGTTGGAACCGGTGACCTTCTCCAGGTAGTAGGCGGGGTTGCGGACCCCCTTGTTCGCGATCGTGGAGTAGGCGGCGGCCATGTCGACCGGGTGCGGGGACGCGGTTCCGAGCACGTTGAGCAGCTGGCCGGTCAGACCGCCCGTGCTCTCGGGCACCCCCGCCCGGATCGCGGCGTCCTTGGTGTTCTCCGGTCCGATCTTCTCGTTGAGGGCGACGTAGACCGTGTTGACCGAGTGCTCGGTCGCCTCGATGAGGTCGATGGTCCCGAAGGACTCGCTCGCGAAGTTCTTGATGGGGTTCTGCAGCCCGACGAAGCGCTGGGGGCTCTTGCCGTCGAACCGGCTCTTCAGACTGACGGGGGTCGCGCCGTTCCTGCCCTCCAGCGCCGCGATGAGGGTGAAGGGCTTGAAGGTCGACCCGGCCTGGGCGATGTCCTGGGTCGCGGCGTTCTGGTTGCGTTTCAGGTAGTCCTGACCGCCGTAGATCGCGCGGACCGCCCCGGTCTTGGGATCGACCGACGACAGGGCGAGCTGGGTCCCGGTCGGCCACTTGCCGTACTCCGGGAGGGTCTCCTTCACGGCCTTCTCGGCGTCGTTCATGGCCTTGGCGTCGAAGGTGGTGACGATCTTGAAACCGCCGGTGTCCAGCTGCTTGTCGTCGACGTTGAGCTGGGCACGCGCCTGCCGACGGACCAGTGACAGCAGGTAGCCCTTCTGGCCTTGCATGTCGTTGCCCTGCGAGGGCTTGCGGACCGTCGGGAACTGCAGGGTGTCGGCCTTCTCCTGGGACAGCCACCCCTCGGAGACCATCCCCTTGACGACGAAGTTCCACCGCGCGCGGGCACGGTCCTCGGAGGCCTTGCCGTCGTTGGGGTCGTAGAGCTCCGGGCCGTTGATGATCCCGGCGATGAACGCGCCCTGGGAGACCGTGAGCTTGCTGACGTCGGTGTTGAAGTAGGCCCGGGCCGCCGCCTGGATGCCGTAGCTGCTGCGGCCGAGGTAGATGGTGTTGAGGTACCCCTCGAGGATCTCGTCAGGGGTGTACTTGCGCCTCAGTTTCAGTGCGATGAACATTTCGTTCGTCTTCCTCGTCACCGTCTGCTCCGGTGTGAGGAAGAAGTTCTTGACGTACTGCTGGGTGATGGTCGACCCGCCCTGCATCGAGCCACCGCTGGCGATGCTCCAGGCCGCTCGGACGATGCTGGTGGGGGACACCCCGCTGTTGGTGTAGAAGCTGCGGTCCTCGGCGGAGAGCACGGCCTTCTGCACGTGGTCCGGGATGTCCTCGAGGTTGACCTTGGTCCTGTTCTGCAACGAGAACCGGCCGATCTCGGTCTTCCCGTCGGAGTAGTAGACGATGGTCGATTCGTACTCGGTCTCGGTCTTGTTGGCGTTGGGGATGTCCGTGATCGCGTACATGACGAGGAAGGCCGCCATCCCCGTCCCGATCCCCGTCAGGAACAGCCCGGTGATCAACTTCCAGGAGGGGATCCACCGCTTCCACCCGGTCCGTCCGAAGCGGGGGTAGTTGATGAAACGGCGCTTCTGCGGCACGGTTGCCTCTGCCTCGTTGCCCCCGACGACGTCGTCCGGTTGCTGGGAGCGTCCCCTGCCCATGAACAGAGCGTCGGTGGAGTCCGGGGCGTGCCCCTGGCGCCCGTAGGGGTCCTGGTCCTGCGCCTCGTAGTCCTGCCCGTAGTTCCCGTCGCCGTACCCGTCGTCCGGATGCGACCCGTACCCCTGCCCGTACCCGCCCTCGGCGTGGGCGGTGAGGTCCTGGTCGTACCCCTGGTGGCCGTAGGTGTCACCGGGTCCCGAGCCGTAGCCCTGGCCGTACCCGTCCCCGGAGTGCGGCCCGTACCCCTGGTCGTCGTATCCGCCGCCGGATTGGTTCCCCGAGGCAGTGGGGTACCCGATGCGGGTCTCGTCCCCCCCGGGGAACCCCTCCGGTGCCGCGGGGGGGAAACCGCCGTCGTCCCACGAGCCGCTCCGCCCGGGGAAGGGGTCCGGGTGGGCAGGTCGATCACGATGCGCGCGCCGCCCGCCCCCGGAGTAGTCCTCGCCGGGGAAGCCTCCTGGCTCACCGCTCGTCCCGCCGCCCCCCGAATACCAGTCCGGGGAGCCGAAGCCATCAGGCCGGTCATTAGACGGTGCCACGATCCTTCGTCCCTTGCTCGACTGCAGCTAGACGCCTGTCCGTACTACCCGTGACCGGACCCCGTTCACCCGTCCGGAGGACCGGCCGGGTGGTCGAGGTCGTGATCGGGTCATGGGCCCCAGTATGAGCCCGGGACCGTTCACCGCACGCACCGTGGTGGCATCTCGGACACCGCGCCCCGGCCACGTCACTCACCGAAGCGGCGGTGATGCCCGTCCCGTTCCCACGGTGAGGTCATTCGAGCAGCCTACGACCGATCGGTCCCGTGCGGTCGGGGCGGCAGGAGGAGATCATGAAGCGTTTCGCCTCGGTGAACCGCGCGTGACCGGCGGTCACTCTCCTCGTCCCTCGCCGGTCATTCGTTCGACGCCCTTCACGGATCACTCGTTCGGCGCACGGCCGATCGCTGCGGGACGGTTGCGCTTCGGAGGCCACGGCCCTAAAGTCCGATGTATCGCTTCGATACATCGGACCGTGCTCCTCCGACTGCACCACCCCTCTTCGGAGAGACGCATCACGCACTCTTCGGGGATGCACCACCCTCTTCGGGGATCGCAACCATTCCCCTCGGGGAGCTGCGCCACGTCGTGCGTCGTCGGTGGTCGAGCGAGGCAGCCGTGGGTTCGGGTGCCGGGTCGGTTCCTCCGCCCGGTACCGCGGCCCCCGACACAGGGATGGAGGTCCGGTGAGTCGTCGTGGTGACGTCCTGGAACTGGCCGTGCTGGGCCTGCTCCACGAGTCGCCCATGCACGGGTACGAACTGCGCAAACGACTCAACGCCCTGCTCGGTGCCTTCCGGGCACTGTCCTACGGGACCCTGTACCCCGCACTGAAGTCGCTCCTCGGCCAGGGAATGATCCGGGAGGCCGGGGCCGGCCACCGGCCGGCGCTCACCGGGAAGCGGAGCCGGATCGTCTACGAGCTCACGGCCGAGGGCAAGGAACGGTTCCAGTCGCTCGTCACCCAACCCGGGCCGGCGGCCTGGGAGGACGAACGCTTCAACGTCCATTTCGCCTTCTTCTCCCGGACCGATGCCGCGACCCGGCTGCAGGTCCTGGAGGGACGGCGCAGCAGGCTGCAGGAGCGGTTGGAGGGCTTCCGCACCTCGATGATCCGCACCAGGGAACGGCTGGACAGCTACACCCTGGAACTGCAGCAGCACGGACTGGAATCCGTGGAGCGTGAGGTCCGGTGGCTCACCGAACTGATCGACTCCGAACGAGCGGGAAACATGACCCATCTGGAGGATCCGGACCGACCTCGTCGTGCCGGCGTCGTCCGGTCGGGAGCACGAAGCGCCCCCGACCAGGGGCGGTGAGGTCCACGACCGGAGCACCAGAAGGGGTCCCCCCGCCCGGGCGACACCCGTCGTGTTCGACATCTACCCACTACCTATCAATCTGACTACTGCAACAACCTGTAATGCCGGTACGGGCCGTCCCCCCCGGCCGGTCACCCAGCATGAGTGAAGGAGCAACGGCATGGGATCCGTCCGCGTCGCCATCGTCGGCGTCGGCAACTGCGCCGCGTCCCTGGTCCAAGGCGTGCACTACTACCGGAACGCCGACCCGGCAAGCACGGTCCCCGGCCTGATGCACGTCCAGTTCGGCGACTACCACGTACGCGACATCGAGTTCGTCGCGGCCTTCGACGTCGACGCCAAGAAGGTCGGTTTCGACCTGTCCGAGGCCATCGGCGCCAGCGAGAACAACACCATCAAGTTCTGCGAGGTGCCCCCGCTCGGGGTCACGGTGCAGCGCGGCCACACCCTCGACGGGCTGGGCAAGTACTACATGCAGACCGTCGACGAGTCCGACCAGGCCCCGGTCGACGTCGTCCGGGCCCTGCGGGACGCAGAGGTCGACGTTCTGATCTCCTACCTGCCCGTCGGCTCGGAGGATGCCGACAAGTACTACGCGCAGTGCGCGATCGACGCCAAGGTGGCCTTCGTCAACGCGCTGCCGGTGTTCATCGCCTCCGACCCCGAGTGGGCGGACAAGTTCACGCAGGCGGGCGTCCCGATCGTCGGGGACGACATCAAGAGCCAGGTCGGTGCGACCATCACCCACCGGGTCATGGCCAAGCTCTTCGAGGACCGCGGCGTCGTCCTGGACCGCACGTACCAGCTGAACGTCGGCGGCAACATGGACTTCATGAACATGCTGGAGCGCGAGCGCCTGGAGTCCAAGAAGATCTCCAAGACCCAGGCCGTGACCAGCAACCTGGAGCACGACCTCGGAGCCCGCAACGTCCACATCGGCCCCAGCGACTACGTCGCGTGGCTCGACGACCGCAAGTGGGCCTACGTGCGGCTCGAGGGCCGGGCCTTCGGCGACGTCCCGCTGAACCTGGAGTACAAGCTCGAGGTCTGGGACTCCCCGAACTCCGCCGGTGTGATCATCGACGCCCTGCGCGCCGCGAAGATCGCCAAGGACCGTGGTATCGGCGGCCCGATCCTGTCGGCGGCCTCCTACTTCATGAAGTCGCCGCCCGAGCAGTTCAACGACGACATCGCCCGCGCGAAGGTCGAGTCCTTCATCCGTGGTGAGGTCGAACGCTGACCCCTTCCCGGCGTCGCGGTCGGGGCCCGGTTCCCGTGCTGGGGACCGGGCCCCGCCGTTGCCTGCGTACTCTGATCCGGTGAGCGCGCCGGGGCAGTTCTCCGAGGATCTGCGCAGGGTCCTGGAAGGCCGCGACTTCCGCAGGTTGTTCACGACCCGTCTGCTGTCCCAGGGAGCCGACGGCGCCTTCCAGGCCGGCCTCGCCGGCTTGATCTTCTTCTCCCCCGAACGCGCTGCCGGCGCCACGGACGTCGCGGCGGCCTTCGCCGTCTCGATCCTGCCCTACACCGTGGTGGGCCCCTTCGCCGGCGTGCTGCTGGACCGGTGGCGACGGCGGCAGGTCCTCCTGGTCACCTGCCTGTTGCGTTCCCTGCTCGCCGCGGGGGTAACGCTGCTGGCCGGCCTGTCGGAGCCGGGGCCGGCGCTGTACCTCGCGGTCCTCGTCTGCCTGTCCGTCAACCGCTTCTTCCTGTCCGGTCTGGGAGCGGCGCTGCCCCACGTCGTGCCGGCGGACGAGTTGGTGATGGCGAACGCCGTCAGCCCGACCTCCGGCACCCTCGCGGCCCTCGCCGGTGGAGCGCTCGGGTACGGGGTGCATTCCCTCGCCCGGGGTTCGGACGGCGCCGTGCTCCTGGTGTCCGCCCTGGGCTACCTCGCGGCCGCCCTCGTGACCAGGACGATGGGGCGTGATCTCCTGGGACCCGACCGGGAGCACCCGCCGCCCTGGCGCAACGCCCTCACGGCCGCGCGGGACGTGCTGCACGGTCTTGGCGAGGCGGGAGCACACGTCCGTGAGCGTCCGCGGATCGTCACGGCCCTGTTCGTCATGGGGTGCCACCGCTTCTGTTTCGGGGGGATCACGCTCGCGACGGTCCTGCAGTGCCGCTACCGCTTCGCAGACCCCGAGTTCCCCGACGCCGGGTTCGCCGTCCTGGTCGTGGTCCTGGCCGCCTCCGGGATCGGCTTCGGTGTCGCGGCCCTGGTGGCCCCCGTGGCCGGTCGGGCGATGAGCGCGGAGATCTGGATCTCCATCTGTCTGGGCATGTGCGGCCTGGCGCTGGCGGGTTTCCTGGCCGGAGGGAACCTCCCGACGCTCGTGGTCGCGTCCTTCCTGGTGGGGACCTTCGGCCAGGCAGCAAAGATCTGCGTCGACGCCCTGGTCCAGGGCACGGTCCTGGACACCTTCCTCGGAAGGGTCATGTCCCTGTACGACCTGGTCTTCAACGCCTGTTTCGTCGCCGCCGTCTCGCTGGGGGCGCTCCTGCTGCCCGTGGACGGCGACTCCCCCGCGATCCTGGCGGCCTTCGCCGTCCTCTACGGCCTTGCGGCCCTCACCGCTGCTCTGCGGGACCGGACCGCTGCTCCGACCACCAGCGGAGCAGTTCCTCCCGCGCTTGATCGACCGGCAGGGGGCCACGGTCCATCCGCAGTTCCTTGAGGTACTTCCAGGCCCGCCCGACCTCCCGTCCCGGACCGATCCCCAGCAATCTCATGATCTCGTTCCCGTCGAGATCCGGACGGACGGCGTCGAGTTCCTCCTGCTCCTGCAGGCGGATGATCCGGGCCTGCAGATCGTCGTAGGCCGCCGCGAGCCGGGCCGCCTTGCGCCTGTTGCGCGTGGTGCAGTCCGAACGGGTCAGGATGTGCAGGCGGTCCAGGAGGGGACCGGCATCCGTGACATAGCGACGGACGGCGGAGTCCGTCCACTCGCCGTCCCCGTACCCGTGGAACCTCAGGTGAAGCTCTGTCAGGCGTGCGACGCCACGGGTGGTCTCCTTGTCGAACCGCAGTGCCTTGAGGCGCCGGGTCACCATCTTGGCCCCCACGACATCGTGGTGGTGGAAGGTGACGGCCCCGGAGGGCTCGAACCTGCGGGTCGCGGGTTTGCCGATGTCGTGGAGCAGCGCCGCCAGGCGGGTCACGAGATCGGGAGCCGGCACCGGACCGTCCGGTCCGTCCTCCAGCGCCATGGCCTGTTCCAGAACCACCAGGCTGTGCTCGTAGACGTCCTTGTGGCGCAGGTGCTCGTCGGCCTCCAGCCGCAACGCGGGCAGCTCCGGGAGGACGAGGTCGGCCAGGCCGGTCTCGACCAGGAGTTCCAGTCCCTGTCTCGGCCTGTCCGCCAGGACCAGTTTCTCCAGTTCCGCCCGGATGCGCTCGACCGCGACGATCGACAGCCGTTCCTTCATCCGGCCCATCGCGGCCCGGACGGCCGGGTCGACGGTGAATCCCAGCTGAGCGGCGAACCGGGCGGCCCGCAGCATCCGCAACGGGTCGTCCGAGAAGGAGTCCTCCGGACGCCCGGGGGTGCGCAGGGTGCCCGCCGCCAGATCCTGCAACCCGCCGAAGGGATCGACGAAGGTCATGGAGGGCAGCCGCACGGCCATGGCGTTGACGGTGAAGTCCCTGCGTCCCAGGTCTCCCGGGAGGGTGTGGCCGAAGGCCACCTCCGGTTTGCGCGACGTCTCCCTGTAGCTGTCGCTGCGGTAGGTCGTCACCTCCACGATCACGTCGCCGCTGCGGGCCCCGATCGTCCCGAAGGCCCGCCCGATGTCCCAGTGCGCCTGGCCCCACGAGGCCAGCAGCTCCTGCGTGCGTTCGGGACGGGCGTCGGTCGTGAAGTCCAGGTCCAGCGCGGGGCGTCCGAGAAGGGCGTCCCTGACCGGTCCGCCGACGAGGGCGAGCTGGTGCCCGGCGGCCTCGAAGGACGCCGCGAGTGCTGCCACCGACGGGTCCAGGGTCAGGAGACTGCCGGCGAGCATTCGACGCGCATCGGCCAGGCGCTGCTCAGAGGTCTGCGACACGGGAAATCAGGATGCCAGAAAACGTTGGGGCTCCCCGGAGAGGATCACCTGCGGGAGGCTGGGGGGAGGTCGAGCCCGACTGGTTACAGTTGCCGCATGTCCCGACGTCCGGCCCGCTCCTCGCACAAGGTGCTGCCGACGGTCGACGAGACCTCGGCGGGCGGACTGGTCGTCGACAGGCACGCGTTCCCCCTGAGGGCCGCCGTGATCGCGAGGATCAACCGGGCCGGACGATTCGAGTGGTACCTGCCCAAGGGGCATCTGAAGTCCGGGGAGTCCCCCCGCCAGGCGGCGGTCCGGGAGATCGAGGAGGAGACCGGCATCCGAGGCAGGGTCCTGGACCGCCTCGGCATGATCGATTACTGGTTCTCCGCCGGGGACCGGCGGGTGCACAAGCATGTCCATCACTACTTGCTGGAATCCGTCGGGGGGTCCCTGAGCGTGCAGGGCGATCCGGACCGGGAGGCCGTCACGGCGGCCTGGGTCCCGCTGGAGGAATTGATGCTGCGCCTGGCCTTTCCCAACGAACGGCGGATCGCCCGTCATGCCTCTGCCCGCCTGGAGCGCGCCGCTCCCGGCCTGGAGGCCGGAGCGTGAGGGCACCTCTGGGGCGCGCCGTCACGGTGGCCCTGATCGCGAGTTGCGTCGGCTTCGGCTGCGCCCCGGCGTCGGCGACTCCCGGGGCCGGCCCCCGGGACGCCGCGGCCTCGCGGGTCTCGGAGGGGCTCGACGGCGCCGCGTCCACGGACATCGGGGGCAGGACCGGCAGGCACCAGTCCGGGCAGGGGGGGGTCGAGGTCCGGATCGCCGAGGTCACGCCGACCGCGGCAGGTCCGGGGGACGTCGTAACGGTCAGTGGTTCCCTCGACAGCACGGGGACGTCGACGGTGCGGGATCTCGATGTCCAGCTGTGGTCCCGCAACGGGAGGCTGGGGACCCGTCAGGAGATCGAGGACTGGGCGGAGGGGACGATCAAGTCCGACGGGACGGCCAGGGGGACCCCCTACCGGCCCGCGACGGCCCTCGCCCCGGGAGGGCAGGTCTCCTTCCTGGTCAGCGTGCCGGTCGGTGCGATGGAGCTGTACGACAGCGAACCCTTCGGCGCCCGTGGCCTGACCATCGTGGTGAAGGGCGACACCGGATCGGGCCTGTCCGAGCTCGCCTCCCGGCGCACGTTCGTCGTCTGGACCCCATCGGTGACGCAGTACGTCCCCACCTCCCTCAGCCTCGTCGTCCCCTTCACCTCGCAGGGTCCCCCGTCGGTCACGGGGGCGGCCGACCGGGCGCCCCTGGCATCCACGGCACCCGGCGGACGCCTGGACCACCTCCTGCGGGCCGCCCAGGACCAGGCGTTCTCCTGGGCCGTCGACCCGTCGGTGATCGACCAGATCCTGCGCACGCAGAGCGGTCCGGAGTCCTCGGCCCCCGGGAGCGCGCAACCAGCCGGCTCGGCCTCGCCATCGCCGACGGTCCTCGGCTCCCCGGTACAGGGTTCGGGTGACGCGCTCGGCTGGCTGGACCGGATGCGCGCGGGGGCGTCGGACCCCTTCAGGACCGTGACGGCCCTGCCCTACGGGGATCCGGACCTCGTGGCCCTCGCCCGCGCGGGGGGCGGCACGTTGCTCTCCCAGGCCCAGGCGCTCTCCCAGGTGGTCATGGCCGAGGCCCTGGGATCCCGTTTCTCCGGCGCGCTGGCATGGCCTGCCACGGGACGCATGGACGCCGCGACAGGGAACATGCTGGCAGACACCCCGGGGCGGAAGGTCGTGCTCTCCTCCTCCGCCCAGCCGCTGGCCGAGGACCCCGGATACACCCCCGGGGCCAGGACCCGGATCCCCACGGCCAGGGGGGGGATCTCCGGCCTCGTCTCGGACGATCTCCTCTCCGAGGAGATGGCGGGCACCGGGGGGAAGGAACCGGGGCTGGCGACGCAACGGGTGCTGGCGGACCTCGCCGCCGTCACGACCGAACGTCCCGGTGACTCCCGTCACGTTCTGGCGGCCCTGCCGCGGGGGTGGAACCCCGACCCGGAAGGTGTCCAGGGCGCGATGACGGCGCTGCGAAGCGCCCCGTGGATCCGGCTGCAGCCGCTCGACTCCCTGTCCGCCGAGGCCGTCTCCGGACCCGCCCGGGCGTCGCTGG
>Ga0316579_10000285_pt1 | contig 15471 bp, 15 predicted proteins | sample J5NA_2_FD_203074 | JGI IMG/M metagenome (GOLD analysis project Ga0316579, IMG submission 203074) | Rhizosphere microbial communities from salt marsh grasses in Alabama, United States - J5-7_160517rDrA | ecosystem: Host-associated > Plants > Roots > Rhizosphere | place: USA: Alabama | collected... | reverse complement strand
GAGGTCAGGTGGCGCGTGCTGGAAGCGGCATTGCAGCACCAGACACTTTCAGTAGAGACCCTCAGCGAGCAGCGGCAGATCTCCGTGCGCACGCTGGACCTGCGCAATGTCGCGGACCGGGAAGTGGAGGGCGATCTTCTCGCGCAGCTCGGTCTACAACTGTACCGTCCGAAGCTCGATCCAATCCTAGGAAAGCTGATGTCGGGCAGCCCCGCCGAGCGGGCGGGACTGAAGCAGGGCGACCGCGTGACGCGCGTCGATGACCAGCCTATCAGCACTTGGGAAGAACTGGTGCTCGCGGTCCGGGCGCATCCCGAGCAGACAATTACCTTTACGGTGGTGCGCGACGGCGCGACGCTCTCGGTCAAAGTGCGCCCGGAGGCCGTCGAAGCGAACGGGAAGAAGATAGGGCGCATCGGCGCCGCGCCTCATATCCCGGACGAGCATGCACACCGCATGCTCGTCCGGGTTCATTACGGGCCGGCGCAGGCCCTGCTCAAGGGCGTCGACAAGACTTACGACATCGCAGTGTTCAGCCTTCGAATGATCGGCAAGATGTTGCTCGGCCAGGTGTCGTGGCGGCACCTCTCCGGACCGGTGACGATAGCCGATTTTGCCGGCCAGTCCGCGCAGCTTGGTTGGATTCCGTACGTCAACTTTCTGGCCTTGATCAGCATCAGTCTCGGGGTATTGAATCTGCTGCCGATCCCGCTGCTTGATGGCGGACACTTGATGTACTATACGCTCGAGATAATAAAAGGCAGCCCGGTATCAGAGCGCGCAATGGAGCTCGGTCAACGCGTTGGGCTGACATTGCTGCTCGTCATGATGGCCTTTGCGTTCTACAACGACCTGAACCGCCTGCTTACCGGTTGAACAATGCGCAAGGGAATAATCCGCGCGCTCGGCTGCGGGCTGTTCGCGTTTGCGATGAGCGTCGCCGCGCAAACGTTCAGCCCGTTCGTAATCAAAGACATTCGTCTCGAAGGACTCCAGCGAACGGAGCCCGGAACGGTATTCAACTACCTGCCCGTCAAAGTCGGCGAGACCATGACGCCGGACAAGGCGCGCCAGGCGGTGAAGGCACTCTTCGCGACCGGCTTCTTCAAGGATGTCCGCCTCGAAGTCGACAAGAACGTTCTCGTAGTGATCGTCCAGGAGCGGCCGGCCATCGCGCAGATCGATTTCTCGGGCGTCAAGGAATTCAGCGCAGAAGCGCTCAAGAAGGTCTTGCGTGAGCAAGGCCTGGCCGAAGGCAGGATCTTCGATCGCGCGGTGCTCGACAAGGCGGAGCTGGAGCTGAAGCGCCAATATCTGTCGAAGGGGCGCTATGGCGCGCAAGTGCAGACCACGGTGACTCCGCTCGAGCGAAACAGAGTCGCGATCAACATATCGGTAAACGAAGGCGCCGTTGCCAAGATTCGCTCGATCAATATCGTGGGGGCACACGCGTTTCCCAAGAAGGACCTTCTGGACCTTTTCGTGCTGCGAACTCCGGGATGGCTTACCTGGTACACCAAGCACGATCAATACTCACGCGAGCGGCTCGCCGGCGACCTGGAGACGCTGCGCTCCTATTACCTCGATCGCGGTTATCTCGATTTCAACATCGACTCTACACAGGTGTCGATCACGCCGGACAAGCGCGACATCTACATAACGGTGAACATCACCGAAGGCGAGAAGTACACGGTCTCCGATGTGAAGCTGGCGGGACAGATGCTCGTGCCGGAGACGGAGCTTCGCAAGCTCATCAAGATTAAGCCGGGAGACGTGTTCTCCCGCGCCAAGCTTACCGAAACAACCAAGGCGATCACCGATCGGCTCGGCAACGACGGTTACGCCTTCGCGAACGCGAACGCCGTACCCCAGGTCGACAAGGCAAAGCGCACTGTCTCCTTCACCATCTTGATCGATCCGGGGCGGCGGGTATACGTACGGAGGATTCTCGTCAACGGCAATACGCGGACGCGAGACGAGGTCGTGCGCCGCGAGATGCGACAGCTCGAGGATGCGTACTACGACGCCGCCAAGATCCAGCTTTCGCGGCGGCGGGTCGACCGTACCGGATATTTCTCCGATGTTTCGGTCAACACCCACCCCGTTGAAGGGACCTCCGACCAGGTGGATGTCGATTTTACGGTGCAGGAAAAGCCCACCGGCGCGCTTCTGCTGGGGGCCGGATTCTCGAGCGTCGATAAGATCATCTTGACCGCTTCGATCACTCAGCCGAATGTATTCGGAAGCGGCAAGTATCTTTCCGTCAACATAAACAGCGGCAGCGTGAACAAGACTTACTCGCTCTCGTACAACAATCCGTACTACACGGTCGACGGAATCAGCCAGGGCTTCGACATATACAAGAGAGACGTCGACGCCTCCACCTTGGTGGTCGGCGCCTACAAGACGAAGACCGTCGGCGGGGGCATAAAGTACGGCTTCCCTCTGTCCGAGACGGACTCAGTCAGTCTCGGTCTGAATGCGGAATCCGTGAACCTGGAAACATTCACCAACAGCCCGTTCGTATATACCGACTTCGTCAGCAAGTTCGGCAGCAAGTACACGTACGGTGCGGTCACGACAGGCTGGGCGCACGATACTCGCGACAGCGTTATCCTGCCGACCTCGGGTTTGCTGTCACGGGCGAGCCTCGAGTTGGGAGGAGGCGACCTGGAGTATTACAAGCTGAACTTCGGGCAACAATGGTTCAGGCCGCTCAGCCGCACCTACACGCTTCGGCTGAGCGGTGATTTCGGCTACGCAGGAGGCATTGGGTCCAAGCCTCTGCCGTTCTTCAAGAACTATTACGCGGGGGGGCCCGACACGGTTCGCGGCTACCGTGTCTACTCGCTTGGACCGCGTGACCCCCTCGGCAACTCGCTCGGAGGCACCCGAAAGGTAGTGGGTTCCGCAGAGATTCTGTTTCCGATGCCGGGCGCGACCAACGACAAGTCGCTGCGGCTCAGCGCCTTCATCGACGCTGGACAGGTCTACGCGGAGGGCGAAAAGGTCGATCTGAGTCAGCTTCGGTACTCGACGGGCGTGGGGCTCGCCTGGAGCTCGCCCTTCGGCCCATTGCGACTGTCGCTGGGCATCCCGCTGAACAAGAAGCCGGGTGACAGCGTGCAGAGGTTACAATTCACTTTTGGCTACGGTTTCTGAATCGGAAGCAGGTATCTATATCATGCGGCCATCCAAGCTCATTATCGCCGCCGCCGTTCTGGCGGCCGTTCTCCCCATTTCCGCGCTTGCCCAGGCGAAAATCGGCTTCGTCAACACGGAACGAATCATGCGGGATTCCGCACCCGCGGAACAGGCCTCGAAGAGGCTAGAAACGGAATTCTCGAAGAAGCAGCAGGATCTGCAAAAGCTAGCGGAAAAGCTTAAGCGGATGCAGGACGATCTTCAAAAGAACGCGATGACGATGTCCGACGCTCAGCGCCGGAGCAAGGAGCGGGACTTCAACGAGCTCAACCGGGAGCTTCAACGACGCGACAGAGATTTCCGCGACGAGGTAAACCAGCGGCGCAACGAGGAGATCGGGCAGCTGCGCGACAAGGCGACCCGCGTGATTCAACAGATCGCGGAACGAGAGCACTACGACTTGATTCTCCAGGACGCCGTCTACGTCAACCCACGCATCGATATCACCGACAAGGTCATGAAGGCGCTGGAGGGCAAGCCGCCCGCGAAATGAGATGCCGGTTGCTCTCACGCTCGCGGAGATCGCCTCGCGCCTCGGCGGCCGTGTGGTCGGTGCCTCCGACGCCCTGATACGCCAGGTCGGCTCCCTAGAACGCGCGGGTCCCGACCAGATCACGTTCTTCTCTCAGCTACGACATAAGAGCAAGCTGTCCGCAACGCGCGCGGCTGCGATCATCCTGGCTGAAGACGCGCGAGACCTTACTTCGATTCCGCGCATTGTCTGCGAGAACCCGTACGCGTATTTCGCGCGAGTCTCGCAGCTTTTCAACCCGATTGAGCCGCCCGAGCCCTTGCGGCATGCCACCGCCACGGTCGCGCGCGGAGCCAGGATTGCGGCGACCGCGCGCATCGAGGCAGGAGCCGTCGTCGACGAAGGCGCGTATGTCGGCGAGCGCGTGTGGGTGGGCGCGGGCTGCTACCTCGGCCAGGACTGCTCGATCGGCGACGACGGCAGATTGCACCCCTCGGTCGTCGTGTACGGCGGCTGCAGGATCGGGGCGCGCGCGCTCATCCACTCCGGCGCAGTCATCGGGTCCGACGGATTCGGCATCGCACAAGATGCCGGGCGATGGATCAAGATCCCCCAGATCGGCAGGGTCATCATCGGTGACGATGTCGAGATTGGCGCCAACTCGACGATCGATCGCGGGGCCATCGACGATACGGTCCTCGAGGACGGAGTGAAACTCGACAACCAGGTCCAGATCGGACACAACGTGCGGGTCGGCGCCCACACCGCCATCGCCGGATGCGCGGGCGTTGCCGGCAGCGCGGAGATCGGCCGGCACTGCACCATCGGGGGTGGGGCGATGATCCTGGGCCACCTCAAGCTCGCAGATCGCGTCAATATCTCGGCAGGTACGCTCATCTCGCGCTCGATACTCGCGCCGGGAACCTATACCGGCGTGTTCCCGTTCGACGTCAATGCAGCCTGGACGAAAAACGCCGTCTGGTTGCGCCATCTTTCCGAGCTGTCTGACCGTGTCCGCGAGCTCGAAAAGCTTCTAGGGAGAAAAGGCAAAAATGGCTGACATGGACGTTTACGAAGTGCTCAAGCACTTGCCGCAACGTTTTCCGTTGTTGATGATCGACAGAGTGATCGAGTGCGAGCCAGGGAAGCGGATCGTGGCGTTGAAAAATGTATCGGTGAACGAGCCCTATTTCCCGGGGCATTTCCCGCAGCGTCCGATCATGCCCGGTGTCCTGATCCTGGAAGCCATGGCGCAGGCAGCCGCGATTCTTGTCTTTCGCACCGCCGGCGAGCGGCCCGACAAGAGCACCCTCTACTACTACGCAGGGATCGACAACGCGCGCTTCAGGAAGCCGGTGATTCCCGGGGACCAGCTTGAAATCGAGGTTGACATCTTATGGAGCAAGCGCAGCATCTGGAAGTTCAATTGCGCCGCAAGGGTCGGCGGCAGCGTCGTGGCGGAGGCGGAGATTCTCTGCACGCAGCGTAGCTTCTCGGAACAGGGTGCATGATTCACCCGACGGCAATCGTTCATCCAGAAGCCAAGCTGGCGCCGGATGTCTCGGTGGGGCCATTCTCGATCATCGGCCCAAGGGCCGAGATCGGCGCAGGAACCGTAATCGATTCGAACGTCCTGATCGAAGGCCGCACCCGCATCGGCAAGAACAACCGCATCTTCCCCTTCGCGTCCATCGGCGCGGCGCCGCAAGACAAGAAGTACGCCGGCGAGGATACCGCGGTGGAAATCGGGGACGGCAACACGATCCGGGAATACGTCACAATCAATCGCGGGACCGTGCAGGAGGCGGGAACGACCAGAATTGGCGACGATAACTGGATCATGGCGTATGTACACTTTGCGCATGACTGCCAGATCGGATGCCACACCATCTTCGCCAATTACTGCGGCCTCGCGGGTCACGTCCATGTCGACGACTGGGCGATCCTGGGCGGAATGACCGTCGTGCATCAATTCGTGCATGTCGGTGCCCACAGCTTCACCAGCATGGGCACCTACCTGCCTCAGGACCTGCCGCCGTATGTCATGGCCGCAGGCAACATGGCCAAGCCCTACGGCATCAACAGCGAGGGCCTGCGCCGTCGAGGATTCGACCAGGACGCCATAGCGAGGATCAAGCGCGCCTATCGCTTGCTCTACCGGTCCGGGCTGGGCCTCGAAGAGGCTCGGCGTAAGCTTGAGGCACTCGCCGAAGAGGATGGCGCAGTGCGCCCCCTGGTCGACTTCCTCGCGCGCTCGACGCGCGGCATCATACGTTAAGCCGTGTCCGCTCGACCCTGGGTCGCGATGGTAGCGGGCGAGGCATCGGGCGACCAATTGGGCGCTCATCTGATCTCGGCGCTCGCCCAGCGGCGGCCGGAACTGCGCTTTTCCGGCATCGGCGGGCCCAAGATGCAAGCTCTTGGGTTCGAGTCCTTTTACCCAATGGAAAAGCTGTCGGTGCGGGGCTATGCGGAGGTATTGAGGCACTACCGCGAGATCACGGGCATCCGCAAGCAGCTTGCGGCGCGCTTGCTCGGCGAGCGCCCGTCTCTGTTCCTGGGGATCGACGCCCCGGACTTCAATCTCGATCTGGAGCGCACCCTCAAAGGGGCTGGCATTCCGACGGTCCACTATGTCAGCCCGTCGGTCTGGGCGTGGCGGGCCGGCCGAATGGGAAAGATTTCGGCCGCCGTCTCGCACATGCTCGCGCTGTTTCCCTTCGAGCCCCCGCTTTACGAGAAGGTCGGAGTGCCTGTCACCTATGTCGGCCACCCGCTGGCCGACCTCGCGCCCCTGAATGTGAACAAGGACGAGGCGAGGGCACAATTGAAGCTGCCCATGAGGCACCCGATCGTCGCCTTGCTGCCGGGGAGCCGGAAATCCGAGCTGCATTACATGGCCGAGACCTTCGTCAAGACAGCGCGCCGGCTGTATGAGGACATCAAGGAGCTACACTTCGTTTGCCCCCTTGCATCGCGGGAGACGAGGGATCTCTTCCAGGAGGCGGTGAGGCATCACGCGGGGGGCGAGCTTCCGCTCACACTGTTGTTCGGCCATTCTCACGAAGCGCTCGCTGCAGCGGATGTCGCCCTGGTCGCGAGCGGCACGGCTTCGCTCGAGGCGGCCCTGTTCAAGACGCCGATGGTCATCGCCTACCGCATGTCTCCGGTCACCTGGACGCTCATGCGCCGCATGGTCCGTCTGCCGTACGTCGGCCTGCCCAACATTCTTGCCAACGAGCCTCTCGTTGCCGAATTCCTGCAGAATCGAGCCACGCCCGGTGCGCTTGCCGACGCGTTGAGAGACCTGCTGCACGACGTGGATCGGCGGCGCCGGCAGGTCGAGCGCTTCCGGGAGATTCATCTTGCCTTGCGCCAGAACACCGCGCGAAAGGCGGCGGATGCGGTACTCCAGGTGCTCGATTCAGCCCATGGATAGCCTGCGCATATGCGGCGTCGACGAGGCGGGTCGTGGCCCGATCGCGGGTCCTGTTTATGCCGCCGCGGTCATCCTCGACCCGACACGGCCGATTTCCGGGCTGGCGGACTCGAAGCAGCTCGCGCCCGCACGCCGTGAGCTTCTCGCCGCCCAGATCCGCGCTGCCGCGAGCGCCTGGTCCATTGCCTGCGCGAGTGTCGAGGAAATCGACAGCTTGAACATCCTGCAGGCGACCCTGCTGGCCATGCGGCGCGCAGTGGAAGGCCTGGCGATTGCCGCGGACGAGGCCTGGATCGACGGCAACCGGTGTCCGCCGCTGTCCGGATGCAGGGGCCGGGCGATCGTCGGTGGCGACAGGCTCCACCCCGTCATATCCGCGGCGTCCATTCTCGCCAAGACTGCGAGGGACGCAGAAATGCTCCGGCTTCATGCGCGTTTCCCGCAGTACGGCCTCGACCGGCACAAGGGGTACCCGACGCGCGAGCATCTGGGGTCGCTGGCGCGTTTCGGCGTGTGCGAGATCCACCGCCGTTCGTTCGCGCCCGTGCGCAGGCTCCTCGGATGAAGGAGCTCCGCTCGCGCAACAACCCCCGAATACGCCGCTGGCAGCGGCTGGTACGCGACCCGCGGATGCGACGCAGCGAGGGACGCGCCGTTATCGAGGGCGCGCATCTTCTCAGCGCCTACCTGGCGCAGGGGGCGCGCCCCCTGGCGCTGCTGTTGAGCGAAACGGCCCTGAGGCACGCCGAAGTGGCACAGCTTGCGCAGCGCGCTGAAATCGATCCGGTGCTGCTCCCGGATTCGATCTTCGACACGATCGCAGACACGCAAACGCCGACGGGCATCGCCGCCGAGATCGAGATTCCCGTCGGCGGAGAGCGACTTTCGGAGTCGCCCGGCTGCGTCTTCATGGACGGAATCCAGGACGCCGGCAACCTAGGAACCATCGTCCGAAGTGCCGCGGCGTTCGGCGTCCGCGACGCGGTGATGGGACAGGGTTGCGCGGATCCGTGGTCGCCGAAAGCGCTGCGCGCCGGCATGGGCGGCCACTTCTCCCTGCGCATCAGCGAAACGGCAGACCTGTCCGTGATGCTCGGCCGCTTCGGAGGCAAGATCGTCTGCGCCGTGGCTCGGGGCGGCGCTCCGCTCCACGACCTCGATCTCCGCGGCCGTATCGGCTGGATATTCGGCAGCGAAGGGCGCGGCGTCAGCGAAGCGCTGGTCGCAAAGGCAGCGCTGCGCGCCACAATCCCCATGAGGGCCGGGGCGGAATCCCTGAACGTCGCGGCCGCCGCGGCGATCTGCCTCTACGAGGCCAGCCGCCAGCTCAATAGTGGTGGCGCTCCATCCTGAGCTCGCGCAGGATAGTCGTCGCGATTTCCTCGATGGATCTCGCCGTCGAATCGATCCAGCGAATCCCCTCCCGATGCATGAGGATCTTGGCCTGCTCCACCTCGAAGCGGCAGTTCTCCAGATCGGCGTATCGGCTGTTCGGCCGGCGCGAGCCGCGGATCTCGGTCAGGCGCTCGGGAGCGATACTCAGGCCGAACAGCTTCGCCTTCCGAGTTCGCAGCGCGCGCGGCAACTGCTTGCGGTCGAAGTCCTCCGGGATGAGCGGGTAGTTGGCAGCCTTCACGCCGAACTGGAGCGCGAGATACAGGCAGGTCGGCGTCTTGCCGCTGCGTGAAACGCCCACCAGGATCACGTCCGCCTGGTCGATGTCGACGTCATTGGCGCCGTCGTCGTGGGCCATGGCGTAGTTGATCGCATCGATGCGGTCGTAATACCCCTTTTTGTCGAGCGCGCTGTGCGAGCGGCCGATCGTATGGCTCGATGGAAGTCCCAGCCCCGCTTCCAGGGGGCCGATGAAAGTCTCGAAGAAATCGAGGCAAAGTGCGTCGGCCTTGCGCAGCACTTCGCGCACGTCGTTGTTGACCAGGGTCGAGAACACGACCGGCCGGCCATTGCCCTTCGCGGCCTCTTCCTGGATACGCCCCAGGCACTCGTTGGCCCTATCGACGTTGTCGATGAACGAGAGCGTGATCTGGTTGAATTCCGTGCCCTCGAACTGAGTCAACAAGCTGTGACCGAGCATCTGGGCGGTGATGCCAGTGCCGTCGGACACGAAGAATACGGTGCGTTTTGCCGTCATGAGCGGGTAGGGGTGGGGCAGCTTGTGCTGCGCAGCGTTAAAATAGGCACTTTACCGGTGTGCAGCAACCACGAGGGAGCGAGATCGTGTACATAGCTTGGCTGAAGGACCTGCGGATGGCCGACCTGGATCAGGTCGGGGGCAAGAATGCTTCGCTGGGCGAGATGATGGGCGGCCTGGCCGAGACGGGAATCCTGGTCCCGGGCGGTTTTGCCACCACGGCGCAGGCCTATCGGGAGTTCCTGGCCGGCAACGGGCTCGACCGCCGCATTGCCGAACGCCTGAAATCCCTCGATCCGAACAATGTGGAGGCGCTCGCGAAGTGCGGGGCCGAGGTCAGGTCCTGGATCGAGGCCGCTCCATTCCCGAGTGCGATTGAAGAATCAATAAAGACTTGTTATCAAGAGCTTACAAAACTTGTCTCGAGTAAAACATCATTTGCAATTCGTTCCTCCGCGACCGCCGAAGACCTGCCGGACGCCTCATTCGCGGGCCAACAGGAAACCTTCCTCAACATCCGTGGGATCGACAACGTGCTGGACGCGATCCGTCAGGTCTTCGCGTCGCTGTACAACGATCGCGCGATCTCGTATCGGGTCCATCACGGCTTCGCCGGCATCGAAGTTGCCTTGTCCGCGGCCGTGCAGCAGATGGTGCGCAGCGACCTTGCCGCGAGCGGCGTGATGTTCACGCTGGACACGGAGTCGGGTTTCCCAGGGGTGGTCTTCATCACCAGTTCCTACGGCCTGGGGGAAATGGTGGTCCAGGGCGCAGTCAACCCGGACGAATTCTATGTCCACAAGCCGATGCTCGAGCAGGGGCGCCCGGCGATCGTTCGACGCGGGCTGGGCTCCAAGCGGCAGAGGATGGTTTTCGCCGACTCCGACGCGGCGGGCCGCTCGACCCGGGTGGTGGAAGTTCCGCAAGCCGATTGCGACCGTTTTTCGCTTGCGGATGAGGACGTGCTCCAGCTGGCGCGCTATGCGGTAGCCATCGAGAAACACTATGGAAGACCGATGGATATCGAGTGGGCGAAGGATGGAGCCGACGGCAAACTGTACGTCGTACAGGCGCGGCCGGAGACGGTCAGGTCGCGCAAGGGGAGCGCGAGCGAGCGCTTCACGCTGAAGGGGCGCTCCAAGGTGCTGATCAGCGGCCGCGCGATCGGGCACAAGATCGGGGCCGGCCCGGTCCGAGTGGTGGCGGACGCGTCCAAGATGTCACTTGTCAAGAAGGGCGATGTGCTGGTGACCGACATGACGGATCCCAACTGGGAGCCCGTCATGAAGCTGGCCGCGGCCATCGTCACAAATCGCGGCGGGCGCACCTGCCACGCCGCGATCATCGCACGCGAGTTGGGCATTCCCGCCGTGGTCGGCTGCGGGGACGCGACCGAGCGGCTCAAGCCAGGGAAAGACGTCACGGTCTCCTGCGCCGAGGGCGATACCGGCAACGTCTACGACGGCGCCCTGCCGTTCGAGGTGTCGAACGCCGAATTGGGCGAGATGCCCAAGATTCCGGTGAAAATCGCGATGAACGTGGGAAATCCGCAGCTGGCGTTCGATTTTGCGCAGCTGCCGAGCGCCGGAGTCGGCTTGGCTCGGCTCGAATTCGTCATCAATAACGAAATCGGAGTTCATCCGCGGGCCTGCCTCGAATACCCGGACCTGCCGGCGGAGCTGAAATCGAAGGTGGAAGCTGCGGCGCGCGGCTATTCGGATCCGAAGACGTTCTTCAGGGACAAGATGGTCGAGGGCGTCGCGACGATCGCCGCGGCGTTCTGGCCCAAGCCGGTGATCGTGCGGTTGTCGGATTTCAAGTCGAACGAATACAAGAAGCTGATCGGCGGAGAACGTTACGAGCCGGACGAGGAAAACCCGATGCTCGGTTTCCGCGGAGCGTCGCGCTACATCGCCTCCTCCTTCCGCGACTGTTTCGAGCTGGAGTGCGCCGCGATGCGCAAGGTCCGCGACGAGCTCGGCCTGACCAATGTCGAGCTCATGGTGCCCTTCGTTCGTACTTTGACCGAGGCGCGGGAGGTGATCGATCTGCTCGCCGCAAACGGGCTGAAGCGCGGGGAGAGCGGGCTGCGCATCGTCATGATGTGCGAGCTGCCCTCGAACTCGGTTCTGGCAGAGCAGTTCCTCGAGTACTTCGACGGCTTCTCGATCGGCTCCAACGACATGACCCAGCTGACGCTGGGCCTGGATCGGGACTCCGGTCTGGTGGCGGAGGTCTTCGACGAACGGGATCCCGCGGTGAAAGCGATGCTCTCGATGGCGATACGCGCCTGCCGCAAACAGGGCAAGTACGTCGGGATCTGCGGTCAGGGGCCCTCGGATCACCCTGATCTGGCGCGCTGGTTGATGGAGGAGGGGATCGAAAGCCTGTCGCTGAACCCGGATACCGTGGTGTCTACCTGGCTCTCTCTGGCCGAGGAGCACGGCGCACCCAACGCGCCGCAAAAGGCCCGATCCAGGGCCGCTTGAGCCCCAGCCGGCTCAGGAACGGCTGCGCAGCAGCCTTTGCTTGTCGCGCTCCCATTCCCGGTCGCGCTCGGCCGCGCGCTTATCGTGCTTCAGCTTGCCCCGTCCCAGAGCGAGCTCGAGCTTGATGCGGCCTTTCTTGTAATGCATGTCGAGCGGGACCAGCGTATAGCCGCGTTGCTCCACCTTGCCTACCAGCCGCTGAATTTCCTCCCCTCGCATCAGGAGCTTGCGGCTGCGCACGGGATCGGGAACGAAATGCGTCGATACCGTGGGCAGCGGAGCGATATGCGCGCCGACGAGCCAAAGCTCGCCCTTGCGCACCAGGACATAGGCGTCGCCGAGCTGAACCCGGCCGGCGCGGATCGCCTTGACCTCCCAGCCCTCGAGAGACAGGCCGGCCTCGTAGCGTTCCTCTACGAAGTAATTATGGAAAGCCTTGCGGTTCTGTGCGATCGACATGAGCGCGCGCCGGTGCGGGCCGTGATTGTAGCAGCGGCGCAGGTGGCGCCTTGAAGCGGATTGCACGCTCCGCCATTGTCGAGCATGCCGCGGCCGTGGTCTATGCCATCGTCGAGGACATCGAATCGTATCCGGACTTTCTGCCCTGGTGCTACGCGGCAGAAGTCCACGAGCGCCGGCCGGAGCGCACCATCGCGACGCTCACAGTCGGAATGCGCGCCCTCCGTCAATCCTTCACGACCGAGAACGCGAATCGACCGGGACAGTCGATCGACCTTCGCCTGCTGAAGGGCCCCTTCAAGTCCTTCGCCGCCGCCTGGCGCTTCACGCCACTGGCCGAACATGCGGCGAAGATAGAATTTTCGATGGAGTACGAGTTCTCCAGCCGGACGCTCGGCAGGGCGCTCGAGCCCCTTTTCGACAAGATTGCCGATACCATGGTAAGCGCGTTCAGCCGTAGGGCAGACCAGCTTAATGGAAACACTGCGGGTTGAGGTCGTCTACGCGTTGCCGGAGACGCAGACCGTGCTCAGGGTGCAACTCCCGGCCGGCGCGACCGTGGCTGAAGCCATAGCGGCCTCGGGGATTTGCGGCCGGCACCCCGACATCGACCTCGCTCGCCAGCCGGTCGGCGTCTTCGGGCACCGGGTCAGTCTTGAGCGGCCGCTTCGGCCGGACGATCGCGTCGAGATCTACCGGCCGCTCGCCGCCGATCCGAAAACGTCACGCCGCCGGCGGGCGGCGAAACGCAGGCGTTAGCCCGCTACTTGCACCACTGGCTCACCGCGGTACGCGCCCGGGCGGTGTCCTGTGCCCTTTGCTCATCGCTGATGAAATACCGCGCGCCCTTGCTGTCGAGACGCGCGATGCGCTGTCCGCTTTCGAGCGTTCTGAGCGTTTGCCGGGCGTTTTCGCAGTTCTCCTTCTTCTCCTGGGCGGCATGGCGCTCCCTGTCCGCCTTCGCCGCCGCGTCCTGGGCAGCTTTCATCCGGCGGCGGAACTGGAGCTCCTGCTGAGCCGGCGTCAGCGGCCCTTTCGTCACATTCTTGGCGTCGCCCTTAGCCGGGGCGGACGGAGCCGCCGCCGGGGCCGGCGGGGGCGCAATGTTTCCCAGCGGAGTGACCTTGGCGCCGGCGGGCGGCCTGTCGCCGTACTCGACGTGTCCGTTCTTGTCCACCCACTTGTAGGCCTGCGCGTGCGCCGTGCCGACCGCGACCGCCGCGAGGCCGATGAAGATCCATGGCTTCATGCTCTCTCCTCATACCCGGTCCCGGCCCGCAACGCGTCGATGCCGCCGGGAGGGCACCCGAAGACGGTATCGACTTTCACAGCGGTCGTCAAACGACCTTGTGCGCCGTCGTGAACTAGTTCCCCCGCGACCGCGGAATCGACCCTGGCGGGGCTCGCGTATAATGCGTTTTTGCGAGAAAGGAAGCCTCAATGCGCGTCATCCAGATGGCGCTGACCTTCGACGACGTTCTCCTCCTTCCCGCCCACTCGCGCGTTCTGCCGCGCGATGTCTCCCTCAAGACCCGCCTCACCCGATCGCTCGAGCTGAACATCCCGCTCGTGTCGGCGGCGATGGACACGGTGACGGAGGCGCGATTGGCGATCACGATCGCCCAGGAGGGCGGAATCGGGATCGTGCATAAGAACCTGTCGCCGAGAGCCCAGGCGGCCGAGGTCGCCAAGGTCAAGCGCTTCGAGTCGGGCGTCCTGCGGGACCCGATGACCGTAACGCCGGAAATGACAGTTCGCGACGTGATTGCGCTTCAGCAGCAGCACAAGATTTCTGGCTTCCCGGTTCTGAAGGGCGACAGAGTGGTGGGTATCGTCACCAACCGGGACCTGCGTTTCGAAGCAAAGCTCGACCAGCAGATCAAGTCCATCATGACCCCCCAGCGCAAGCTCATCACCGTGCGTGACGGCGCGAGCCGCGATGAGGCGATGCAGCTCATGCACAAGCACAGGCTGGAGCGCGTGCTCGTGGTGGACGAGGAATTCCGTCTTAAGGGATTGGTGACGGTCAAGGACATCCTCAAGGAAAGCGAAAATCCGAACGCCTGCAAGGATCCGCAGGGCAAATTGCGCGTAGGCGCCGCGGTGGGTGTCGGCGAAGGCACCGAAGAGCGAGTGGCCGCGCTGGTCGAGGCTGGTGCGGACGTATTGATCGTCGACACGGCGCACGGTCATGCGCAAGGCGTGCTCGATCGAGTGCAGTGGATCAAGAAGAACTTTTCCAGCGTCCAGGTGGTCGGCGGAAACGTCGGTACCGCCGAGGGCGCAAGGGCCTTGGTCGACCACGGCGCGGACGGGGTCAAGGTCGGCATCGGCCCGGGCTCGATCTGCACCACGCGTATCGTCGCCGGGGTGGGAGTGCCGCAGATCACGGCCATCCAGAATGTGGCCGAGGCGCTCAAATCCAGCGACGTTCCGCTGATCGCCGACGGCGGCGTGCGCTACTCGGGAGACGTCGCCAAGGCGCTGGCGGCCGGCGCCCATTGCGTGATGCTCGGCTCGCTATTCGCCGGCACGGAGGAGTCTCCGGGAGAGATCGAGCTTTACCAGGGCCGATCCTACAAATCGTATCGCGGCATGGGGTCGCTGGGCGCGATGCAGAAAGGCGCTGCCGACCGCTACTTCCAGGATTCGGAGATGAACGTCGACAAGCTGGTGCCCGAGGGCGTCGAAGGGCGCGTTCCCTACAAGGGCAGCGCGGTGTCCGTGGTCCAGCAGCTGCTGGGCGGAGTGCGCGCCAGCATGGGATACACCGGCTGTGGCACGGTCGACGAGCTGCGCACCGCCGCGAAGTTCGTCCAGATCAGCGCGGCCGGCATGCGCGAATCGCACGTCCACGACGTGCAGATCGTCAAGGAAGCCCCCAATTATCGGGTCGAATGAGAGCAGGATGCACGATAAGGTCCTGATTCTCGACTTCGGGGCGCAATACACGCAGCTCATCGCGCGCCGGGTGCGCGAATCGAGGGTGTACTGCGAGATTCATCCTTGCGACGTCTCTGACGCCTTCGTGCGCGAATTCGGCCCCAAGGGTGTCATTCTCTCCGGCAGCTACATGGCCGCCTACGAGGAATTCACCGGACAGGCGCCGAAGGCGGTGTTCGAGCTGGGAGTGCCGGTCCTCGGCATCTGCTACGGCATGCAGACGATGGCCCAGCAGCTCGGCGGCAAGGTCGAGGCGGGGAAGGTGCGCGAGTTCGGCTACGCGGAGGTGCGGGCGCGAGGGCATACCCGGCTC
>Ga0316579_10000284_pt1 | contig 15476 bp, 13 predicted proteins | sample J5NA_2_FD_203074 | JGI IMG/M metagenome (GOLD analysis project Ga0316579, IMG submission 203074) | Rhizosphere microbial communities from salt marsh grasses in Alabama, United States - J5-7_160517rDrA | ecosystem: Host-associated > Plants > Roots > Rhizosphere | place: USA: Alabama | collected... | reverse complement strand
CGATAAGGACATTAACATCATCTTTGTAGAATGTGTATTAGAAGAAAAGTTGCTAAAAGAGCGCTTGTCGAATCGAAAGACTGAATTTCAGATTTCCGATGCACATCTACACCATTTTGAATACTTCAAAAAGAAATTTAAGCCGTTTAATAAAGTAGGTGATACAATGCATATTCGTGTTAATACTGAAAAGACACTGGAAAACTGCATGCAGCAGATTCTATGCAAGGATTATATCGCCGCTTTAGGGTCCTAGTCTTACACCGAATGGCCGAAAAGGAGAATAAAATGTTTAAAAAAATTTTGACGGCAACAGATTTGGTAACAGTTTGTGATGCGTCGGTTTTAACAGCTGCACAAATTGCTAAACAAAACAATGCAAAATTACAAATTCTTCATGTGCTGGAATCCGCCTCTGCTGTGGATCGTCATCTTATTAAGCATTTTATAACAGGAAAAGATATAATTACCAGTTCAGATTACGAGGAAACCGTCAGGGAAGAAATAAATAAAGTATATATCGAAGTTTTGAAACCTTCTGTTAATTATGAAATCAGAGTAACTCCTGGTTTTCCCTGGGAGGAAATCCTGAGATGGACAAGAGAGGCGGGTACGGATCTGATTGTGTTAGGCCCTCATTCTGCAAGGGCTGAAGAAAAAGGTGTGGTCAGAGTCGTCGGAAAGATTGGCAGCACTGTAGAAGGTGTTATCATGCATGAAAATTGTCCGGTATTAATTGTTAATTCCTCAATCCAAAAAGAAATCTTGAGGTTCAAAAGGATTTTGGTGAGTATCGACTTCTCAAAATCCTGTGAATGTGCATTATGGCTTGCGGTAAAATTAGCCCAGAAATACGGTTCAAAACTTTTCTTGTTTCACATGATTCCTGTCCCCCCGATTCCCAAATACTCCAAGACTGAGTATGAAGCAGATATTGTTACGACGAAAAAAAGACTCAAAGAATTTTGCCATGAGTTTCTCAGAGAAACTGATCATGAGTATATTGTCTGGGGAGGTGCGTTACCCCATCTGGAAATACTAAAATGCGCCGAAAAAAAAGATGTGGACCTAATTGCGATGGGGTCTCATACAAAAGAAAAGGCCGGAAAATGGTATGCCGGTAGTGTGGTGGAACGCGTTAGCTTCCGGTCAAAATGTGCAGTCGTAGTCGTCACGGATCCTGAAGTCCTATTAACATGGAAAGACAGCCTAACAGAAAAAATAAAGACAGAAAAGGATATGGATAGGTCAATTCGTGTTTTTACCAAGAAATGATTGACTAACAAAAGAAATACATCTTCCTATTTCGTAATTTCTTAATAACTACCTTATAGTTTAATTTTGGGTAAACCCATGGTGTTCTGTCTTCGACTGCGCAAAGCATTTTTTGAAAACAAACACTCGTAAGGTCATGTAATAACTGTCCCTGCTTTCTTCTTCCTTCGGTTGGATAATTTCTACCTCTAATATTCAGTTATAGATTTCTCATTTCGAAATTTTTCTAAAATTATTTCGATATTTTTCTAATAATAATGTGGCTTTGAATTCAGTTTTTAGCCATAAGCTTGTTAAGCAACTGATAACATTGAATGAAAAATATTATTTCTTCATGGCACGCTTAATGCAAAATTCAAGGTATAAAATATGATGAACTAAAAATATGTAAGATTCAAAAAAGAACTAAGTGGGAACAAGCACTTCTTTTTGAGAAGATGCATCTATATCGTTTAACAATAACTAATTAAAATGATGGTGAATGTATTTGATTGGGATATAAGGAAATTAAGGACAATTCATCCAGCGGCACTTATTTTGTTCAGCTATTTGTTCGCTATGGGGGCTGGGACATTTATGCTGTTGACGCCTTATGCTACTGTTGAAGAGGATATTTCCATCATAGAAGCTATGTATACTGCTACTTCCGCAGTGTGTGTCACCGGATTGACCGTCGTTGACACGGGGACCTATTTTTCCCTTTTTGGCCAGTTGACTATTCTGTTGCTAATCCAGTTGGGCGGTTTAGGGATCATGACTGTTTCAGTAACGATATTTCACTTAGTCGGTAGAAAGGTTTCTTTTCATCAGCGTATGGCAATGCAGCAAACCTTTGCAAAAACACCACGTGGGGATCTCTATAACCTACTCAAATCGATCTTTTTATTTACTGGAATTGCAGAACTCTCCGGCGCAATCCTGTTATTCATCCATTGGAGCAGGGAATACGCTTTCGGCGAGGCGCTCTATCTGGCCGCTTTTCATTCGGTTTCAGCGTTTTGTAACGCCGGATTTTCACTGTTCAGTAACAGCTTTATGGACTACCGAGGTGCTTTGCTACTGAATTTAACAATTTGTGGCTTGATCGTTTTCGGCGGCATTGGGTTCCCAGTGGTTTACGAAATCTACGGACGGATATTTCGCGAAAAGAGAAGAGGTTTTAAACTGTCTGTTCAAACCAAAACTGTTTTGATCACCACCGCTGTATTGATTGTTTCCGGAATGTTTCTATTTCTATTTCTTGAATCTCATAAGACGCTTAAAGAATGTTTGCCGGGTGACAGTTGGCGGGTTGCCCTGTTCCAATCAATTACTTGCCGAACCGCGGGTTTCAACACGATTGAAATAGCTGATCTGGGTAATGCAACAGTTGCCTTGATGATATTTTTGATGTTTATTGGCGCTTCTCCGGGTTCATGCGGCGGCGGGATAAAGACGACCACTATCGCAGTATTGGGGATGTTTATTTTAAGCCGGTTAAGAAGCAAAATTCGGGTCAATATGTTTAAAAAGAGTATTCCAAAAGAAACCATTTCAAAAAGCCTTTCGATTGTTGTTCTAGCCGTTGGCGTTATCTCCATGATGTTCTTCTTGCTGCTTATAAGTCAACAGAGTGGATTGATAAATACTGCAACAAATAATGAGTTCCAATCCTACCTGTTTGAAGTGGTTTCAGCATTTTCGACGGTGGGGCTCTCCATGGGCGTGACAGCGGATATTGACAAATGGGGTAAGTTGTTGATTATGATGACGATGCTAATCGGCAGAGTGGGTGTGTTAACATTCTCTTATGTCATTGCCGGAGCGGCTCCCCTCAAGGGTATTGAATATGCCGAAGAGAATATAATGCTCGGGTAATTGAGGTTATTAATGAAAAAATTTGCAGTAATTGGAATTGGTACATTTGGTTTTTATTTGACCAAAACTCTTTTTGAGGAAGGTCATGAAGTGGTCGCCATCGACATGGATCGAATCCGGGTTCAGGCCATCAGTAACTTCTGTACAGAAGCTATTGTCATGGATGCTACGGAAACAGAAGGATTAAAAGCCCTTGGCCTTGAAGAGATGAACTGTATCGTTGTTAGCACAGGTTCTAATATCAGCAGCAGCATATTAATCTGTCTTCATTTACAGGAATTCGGCGTCAAAAATATTCTGGCCAAAGCATTAAATGAAGATCATAATAAAATACTAATAAAGATGGGCGCCACAAAAATCATAAATCCCGAAATGGCCATGGCTATCCGAGCTGCTAAGGAGCTGTCGAAACCCAATGTTATCGATTTCATTCCTTTAGCGGAAGGCTATAGCCTTATTCAGGTTGGTCCGCCGAGGGCATTTATCGGGAAAACGTTCCGACAACTTGATCTTAGAGCTAAATATGGTGTTTATATTATTGCCATCAAGGAAGTCTTACAGGAAAATTTTGTACTGGTTCCCCCGGCGGATTTTGTTATCAAAGATAGTGACATTCTAATTATGCTAGGCATGGATAAGGATATAAAACGCATTAGGGACTTGAAATGACTTCGTAACGAGGTTGTGTATTTAGCGAAAACCTATAGTTCTTTAAAAAAGGAGGGAAGTATGGAAAAAATGAAAGTCAGTGAATTGATGCGGCCGGTTTCTGAGTTTCCCAAAATTTCCTGTGAGGCAACTTTTGCTCAAGCCGTGGATGCCCTTGAAAGAGCCCAGCAGGATTATGCTTCCGGGAAAGCGCCCCAAAGGATTCTCCTGGTTTATGATGATACCCAAAAAATCATTGGAAAGCTTTCTCCCTTAGATTTGGTCTATGGTTTGGAACCCAATTATGACAAAATCGATAATCTCAAAGACCTCTCTTATTATCACATCCCCGAGAGCATTTTTGAAAATGTAAAAGAGAAGTTCCGGTTGTGGCAGAAACCCTTTTCTAAACTTTGCACCAAGGCTGTTGCGATCAAGATCAAAAACTGCATTAGAAAGCCTCCCCCCAATCATATTCTTGACGTCAGCAACAGCATGGACAAGGCTTTTCACCTTTTTGTGGTAGGCAGAAACGATTCTCTGTTTGTCATGGAAGGCAAAGAGATTGTGGGATTAATTCGCTTTTCTGATGTGTACAGAAAAATTGCCGAAACCATTCGGGCCTGTAACATTCCCGGTTAAAGAAAATCAGGAAAGCCCGGCTTAATGTTTGCTTTAATACCGGAATGGAGATTTTGTTTCAATGGGTCATTTCATACATTTTAAATACTGTCAGCAGAGACGCTATAGCACAGGACTGCTTATGAATGGTATGATATTATAACTAATGAATCTGGAAGACTTGCCACAATATGTTGGTGCGCCACGAGGGTGCAGGATGCCGGAGGATGAGAGCTTCCCTTCGGGATATTGTCAGTTCATCTCGGTAGCTATCCAGACAAATGAAAAGCCGATCAAGATGAAAACCGCCCCATAAACTGAAAAATGAACGACGGGCTTGGTCGGGCTTTCGTTACCCAATTGTTCTAACAATATTCTAATAATATTGAACCAGGCTCACATCTTCTTACATTATTTCTCTCATTTATTTTTTGACTATACCTAAAATTAGGTAACAAAAGAGTGAAAACAAAAGAAATTAAATTCACCATAACGAGCAGACTCGAAAACGTTTCTCTGCTGGGTGCAGCGGTAAACAAATTGTGTTCCGCTAACCAGTTTTCAGGTGAGGATGCCCATGCCATCGAGCTCTGTGTTGTTGAAGCCGTGGTCAACAGTATTAAACATGGATATGGTGGAAAACCTGATCATTTTGTAGATGTTATTTTTCATCAGGAACCAGATCACATTGCTATTTCAATCTTGGATACCGGAAAACCCATGGATCCAAAATTACTAAAAGAGAAAAAACCGTTTGCCATTCAATTCGAGCCTGAGGTTATTGAAAAAATCCCTAAATCCGGAAGGGGGTTGCCTATTATACTCGGGTATATGGACGATGTCCGGTACCTTCTAAAAGGAAATGAAAAGCACCTTATCTTAATAAAAAAAATAGCCTGAGACAGGGAGTTTGATTTGTATGGAATTGATACAGGAAAATGTGAATGGCGTATTTGTATTAAAGCTTATAGGCCGACTCGATGCATCCTGTGTATCGCAGCTAAAGAATGCAGTTCAGGAATTGATCGAGGCTAAGAAGCTGAAGATTTTAATTGATATGGCGTCTGTGGATTTCGTCGATAGTTCAGGACTGGGAACCCTTGTCACGTGCATGCAATCGGTTAATAGATTCGGAGGCGCGTTTAAAATTTCCTCCGTACAAAAAAATCCTAAATTTTTATTCGAAACCACCCGCCTCGACCGGGTTTTTGAATTATTCGAAGAACGTGAGGTGGCCCTGAACAGTTTTTAGAAACTCAGTGGGCATTGGCCTGCTGGGAAATTCCTTATTCATTTCTATTATACGCTGGGGACACATGTTAGTTTGGAATCGTAAGAAGCTATCATTTGGATTTATTTCCACCAGATTTGCCGGAACAGATGGCGTTTCACTGGAGGCCCAGAAATGGGTTGATGTGTTGGAAGCAAAGGGGTGTCGTGTTTACTATATGGCAGGAGAGCTTGATACGGATCCTGACATATCCCATCTTGTTCCCAAGGCTTTTTTCAAACATGAAGAAATCCTTGAGATACAGCACGCACTCTTTATAAAAAAGCATCGCAACAGGGAATGTACAAAAAAAATTCATGCGATCAAGGAAGAACTTCGGGATGAGATCGATCGATTTTATAAAAAATTCCAGTTCGATATCCTTGTGGTTCAAAATGCACTGGCAATTCCAGCCAACCTACCTTTGGGGTTGGCTTTGACCGAATTTATCATCGAATCCGGAATTCCCGTTATTGCCCATCATCATGATTTTTACTGGGAGCGGCAGCGGTATCACAGCAATGCAGCAAGGGATTATCTTCAAGCCGCATTTCCGCCCAACCAGCCGGAAATTCAGCATGTGGTGATTAATTCCCTGGCCGGAATTGAGCTTGCCCGGCGAACAGGGGCCAGCTGGACATTGGTGCCAAATATCATGGATTTTAAAATCCTGCCCCAGGAAATCGATGACTATAACCGGGGATTGCGATCTGACATCGGTTTGGATGACGAAAGCTTCTTTATTCTTCAGCCAACCCGTCTGGTATCACGCAAAGGCATTGAAGTATCCATTGAACTCATCAGTCGGCTTAAACGAAAAAATTGTGCTTTGGTTATTCCCCATGAAGCGGGTGATGAAGGGATTTCCTATCGCAAGCGGGTTGAAGATTATGCGAATTTTTTTGGGGTGGATCTCAAATTGATCTCTGACCGAGTGGGAAAGGAGCGTCAGATTAAAAAGGACGGGCGCAAACAATATACCCTTTGGGACGTTTATCCACATGCGGATATGGTTTCTTATCCATCCATCTATGAAGGTTATGGCAATGCATTTGTGGAGGCGATTTACTTTCGAAAACCTATTCTGGTAAATCGGTATCAGATTTTTGAGGCGGATATTGAACCCAAGGGGTTTGAAGTGATCAGTTACGATGGATATATTACCGACGAAACCGTTCAGAAAGTCAAAGATTTAATGGATGATCCCAAACGACTGGCAGAAATGGCGGAGACAAACTATATGCTTGGCTGGAGATATTTATCCTATGAAATGCTGGAAGAAAAACTCGAAACCCTGCTGTTAAATATCTATGGCGCCTGATAGACAGGAGAATCAAAGGTATCCTATTATGAAAACCTGGAATCAAAAAGAATTCAACCCCAAGGATAAGGGTAGGAAAAAACATCATTGAAAGCTTTACGCTAAGGCACAAAAAATGAAATCATGCTTTTTAGGGAATTCGAAATCCGATTTTAAAGCGTCCATGGATTACCATCTTCGCTGTTCCCTGTGCAAGGAATCTTCTACAAAAGAAGGCCACGATTTGTTTCACTCAAAGGCTTTGTCTTTGCGGGACAGAATGATGGGAAAAATCCTGCAGACAGAGCGCCGATATCACAGGGAAAAACCAGAAACATCGGTGGCAATGGATATTAAAAAAGCGGTGGGGAAAATATAGAAGGGATATTATGCAAGTGAATGAAAAAAAAATATCAGGCGTTTTGGTTGTGGAACCCCTGGGAGCAAGAATAGACGCTGCCACGGCAACCGACTTCAAACAAAAAATGAATGAGTGGATCAATACCGGAAACCGGCGGATTGTGCTCAACCTTGCAAAAGTGGATTTCATGGACAGCAGCGGTCTCGGTGCTGTTATTTCTGCGCTTAAAAAAATTGGCAACAAGGGAAAAATCGTGATCTGTTGTGTAAAAGAAACGGTTATGAGCCTTTTTCATTTGACTCGGATGGACCGGGTATTTGATATTTTTTCATCAGAAGAAGAGGCCCTCAAGGCCTTTGGTGAAAAGGTGTAAAAGATATTGGAGGTCATTGGCGTGATTCGGATGGTGATTGAAAGCCGATTGGAAAACGTTTCTCTCATCGGCGGTGCCGTGAGGGGCATTGCCGAAAACCTGTCCATTGATTCCATGGGCAGTTACCATCTTGAGCTTTGCGTCGTGGAAGCGGTAACCAATGTAATAAAGCATGCCTACCACCTTGAAGCAGGACATTCGGTGGAGTTGGAAATTTTGATCCAGACGGACCGGTTGACCTTCAAGGTAAACGACTCTGGGGATAGTATGGATATATCAAAAATTTCATCCTTGCAGTTTGATCCGTCAAATGTGAAGACACTTCCGGAGCGGGGAATGGGCACCTTTATCCTTAAAAGCCTCATGGATGAAGTCGGTTACGAAATTGTTAAGGGTCGAAATGTTTTAACCATGAGCAAGTCCATAAAGACCAGGGCCCCCTCCGCATGAACGAATGGGCGGTGCGGAGCGGTTGTGCCTGATACAAAAGGGAAAGGTTTTATGGAAGCAAACCACAAGATCACCGAAGCCATTCTCCTGGTTGACGATCAACCGGCCAACCTCCAGTTGCTGATACATACACTGAAGCGATTTGAATGCAAATTACTGGTGGCCAAAAACGGCGAGGCTGCTTTGGCTATTGCCCGAAAAGTGCATCCGGATCTTATTTTACTGGACATCATGATGCCGGGAATTGACGGATTTGAGGTCTGCCGACAATTAAAAGCGGATCTGGGCACGCAAAACATCCCCGTCATCTTTCTTTCCGCACTTGATGAGACAAAAGACAAGGTGCGCGGTCTTCAATTGGGTGCGGTGGACTATATCGCAAAACCTTTTCAGCCTGAGGAGGTCATCGCCCGGGTGGACACCCACCTGACGATTCACCGGCTAAACATAAAAGTCCAAATGCAAAGAGATAAACTGGAACACGAACTGAAAGTCGTTGCCCAGCTCCAGAAAAACCTTCTTCCCGAATCCCTGCCGCAAATAGATGGATTGAAGCTGGCCGTCCATTATGAAACCAGCCGTTATGCGGGTGGTGATTACTACGATATCGTGGAACTGCCCAACGGCCTGCTGGCCATCCTGGTTGCCGATGCAGAGGGCCACAGCTCGCCGGCAGCCGTCATGATGGCCATTACTTGCACCCTTTTCCGTTCATGTCCGAACTGCCAGGATGAACCGGATCGGATCATTTCCTATATCAACGAAAACCTTTGCAAAGTGAATCTGGAAAGCTTTGTCACGGCGATCTACGCCGTCTATGACACCCGTGACAGGAAATTGAAAATTACCCGGGCAGGCCATCCGTTTCCCATCCTCTACAGGCCGGTAGAAAAAATAGCCGAAGAAATACAATGTGAAGGCGTTCCTTTGATGGGATTTCAACCTTATCCCGAGGTTCCGGTGACCGAAGTTGTCTTGGAACCCGGTGATCGGTTGTTGTTCTACACGGATGGTGTCACTGATCGCGTTAATGAACGACAGGAGCTTTATGGAAAAAACCGTCTGCTTGAACAATTTGGAACCACCTCCTTAAATGATCCCGAAGGCATTTTAAAGGAAATTAGGGATGACCTCTCACGGTTTGCCGGGAGCCGGCCGGCCGATGACGATCAGGCGATGCTGATGATGGCTGTTCTATAGGATGAAAAACATCCCCGTACGGTCCCCGGAAACAGGATGACGGGGGCATGATGGGGGAAAGAATGTGGAGGAGCCGACTTTGAGCCGCACCAAGATAAATAACCCAAGTAATGCCGAGGAGGAATCGCCCCTTCTTGAAATTGGGGATATTCCCCTGACGGACCTGCTTGATTTTGAACAGCTGACCCTCATCCTGGAAAACTTCTGCGACACCGTGGGGATTGCCTCGGCCATTATCGATCTCGAGGGCAATATCCTGACTCATGCGCACTGGCAACGCATTTGTACCGATTTCCATCGGGTCGACGGGCGAACCCGCGCTCGGTGCATTGAAAGTGATACCGAGCTGGCTTCCAATCTGAAAGAAGGCAAGGAATTTTCGATTTATCAATGCAAAAACGGCCTGACCGACGCTGCTTCACCCCTCATCATAGACGGCAGGCATGTAGCCAATGTGTTTGTGGGGCAATTTCTTTTAGGCCAACCCAACAGAGACAATTTCAAAAAACAGGCCCTGGAATTCGGCTTCGACAGGGAAGATTACCTCAAAGCCCTTGATGAAGTTCCCATTGTTTCACGCGAGAAACTACCCGCCATTCTCGGGTTTCTGACGGGCTTCGTCCATCTGTTGGGATTTTTGGGCCTTGAGAGGATCAAGGCCCTCGAAGCACAAAAACTCTGTATGTTAAGTAGTGAAGCCTCGGAACAGGCCCAAACGGAATTGATGGATTATAAGGCGCATCTTGAACAACTAGTGGCGGATCGGACCGAGCAACTCAAGGATTCCGAGGCATACAGCCGCCTTATCCTGAAATCCGTGGCCGAGGGAATTTTCGGGACGGATTTAGCAGGTCAATGCACTTTTGCCAACGAAGCCGCCCAGCAGATGCTTGGCTACACCATGGACGAACTCCTCGGCCACTCCATACACGATTTATTTCACCATTCAAATGCCGACGGCTCGAAGCATCCGAAAAAGGGCTGCCCGATTTATCTTTCTTATACCCAAGGAACAACCAGTTTTCGCAGGGACGAGGTGTTTTGGCGAAAGGACGGTTCGATTTTTGATGTTTCCTACACCAGTGTGCCGCAAAAAAAAGGCAGTACCATCATTGGTTCAGTGGTGGTGTTCCGCGACATTACTCGGCGAAAGAAAGCGGAAGATGCCATAAAGGAGAGCGAGTATCGTCTTAAAACCATTCTGTCGACTACCAATGAAGGCTTCTGGTGGATTGACAATGACGCACGCACCGTGGCTGTTAATAACACCTTGTGCAAATTTCTAGACAGGCCCCAGGAAGAAATTCTTGGCAAAAGACCATTGGATTTTCTCGATGCCAAAAACACGGCCATCATGAAAGAACAGCTTAAACGCAGGGATGCCGGAGAAACCGGCGTTTATGAAATCGCCTTCAATCGGCCGGACGGTACCAAAGTGCTGTGCCTGTTACACGCCACCCCCCTCTATGACAAAAACGGGAAGAAGACTGGCGCCTTTGCCTTGATATCCGATATCACCCAAAACAAAAAGATGGAGGAGGAGTTGATCATTGCCCGAAATAAAGCAGAGGCGGCCAATCGGGCAAAAAGTGATTTTCTGGCAAACATGAGTCATGAAATCCGCACCCCCATGAATGCCGTCTTAGGAATGACCCATCTGGCGCTCAATACGAATCTGACCTCGAAACAAAAAGACTACCTGACCAAAATCCGGATTTCCGCCAATTCTCTTCTGGGCATCATCAACGATATTCTGGATTTTTCCAAGATCGAAGCCGGGAAATTGAGAATGGAATCCGTTGATTTTAATCTGGCTGAAGTCCTGGAGAACCTGTCCACCCAGATTACGATCAAGGCCCAGGAAAAAGAAGGACTCGAAGTTTTATTCCGTATCGAACCCAATGTGCCCCGTCTGCTGGTGGGAGACCCTTTGCGATTGGGCCAGGTTTTGGTAAACCTGACCAACAATGCCATCAAATTTACCGATCACGGTGAAATCGTAGTCTCCACGGAACTGGTCCGTATGGTCAACAATACAGCGGTAATCCAATTCGCTATACAGGATACGGGTATCGGACTGACGTCGAAACAAAAATCGCGTCTCTTCGCTTCCTTCAGTCAGGCAGACACGTCCATTACCCGTAAGTATGGGGGAAGCGGTTTGGGCCTTACCATCTGTCATCGGCTTGTGCAGATGATGGGCGGCAAGATATGGGTTGATAGTACTCCCGGTGTGGGCAGTACTTTCTATTTTACCGCCGTTTTCGGTACCAGTTTAGAAAAAGCAAGAAGCCGCCATCTCCCCCCCCCTGACCTGAGAGGCATAAGAGTGCTGGTGGTTGATGACAACCCGACGTCTCAGGAAATTTTTCAGCGGATGCTGAAATCTTTCACCTTTAAAGTCACCCTGGCAGCAACCGGCGAACAAGGGCTTCAGGAAATAGAAAAATCCATCGGAAAAACACCATACGGCATCGTGGTCATGGATTGGAAACTGCCGGGTATGAACGGCATTGAGGCCGCAAAGCGAATCAAGCATCATTCGAGATTGCCCCATGTGCCGCCCATTGTCCTGGTTAGCGCCTATGGTCGGGAAGAAATCATCCGACAGGCCGAGGCAGCCGGACTGGAGGCCTTTTTGATCAAGCCCATAAGTCCGTCGGTTATGTTCGACACCATTATGAGTGTGCTGGCGAAAGATGCTTCAAAGGATTTGTCGCCGACGGATAAGAAAAAACGGGATTCAGACGTGTTAAGCCATCTTAAGGGCGCCCGTCTTCTGGTCGTCGAAGACAATGAGATCAACCAGCAGGTGGCAAAGGAAATTTTTGCTGGAGCCGGTATGATCGTCTCCCTTGCCGACAACGGGCAGCAAGCCGTGGATATGGTAAAAGCCAACAAATTCGATGCCGTTTTAATGGATTTGCAGATGCCGGTAATGGATGGATACACCGCAACCCGGATAATCCGTGAAGATACCCGGTTCAATGATTTGCCCATCATCGCCATGACGGCGCATGCAATGGCGGGAGACTATGAGAAAAGCATTGATGCCGGCATGGTCGATCATGTTACCAAACCCATCGATCCGGATCAGGTTTACGCCATCCTGGCCCGATGGATAAAAACAGCATCTCACTTCGTTAAAAAAATAGAATCGACCTTGTCCGGGAAGCAAGAGACACCTGCCGCGACCACGGCTGACCATGTCCTGGCACCTGCCGCGGAGCACTCCTTTCCCACCTCTCTGGACGGGTTTGACCTTTTGGAGGGACTTAAGCGTTTACAGGGAAACAAAGTCCTTTACCGTAGGCTGTTGAAGGGGTTCGCATCCGATTACATGCAACGGGCAAACGACATTCGACAGGCACTGGATGCCGGAGATTATCAAAATGCCCATAAAATAATTCACGATATAAAGGGGCTCGCCGGTAACCTGGCGGCACTTCAATTGCATGCCGCTGCCTCAGAATTGGATAATCAGGTCAAAGATGCCGACATAACGAATCCGCTTTTTCAGGATGATCTCGCTAAAGCATTTACATCCTTTGAAACACGGATGCGTCAGGCGTTGCGCTCTGTCCAGCAACTGGAATCCTTGCCCGCCGAGCTTGGCATTCCGCCGTTGCCTCAATCGACCGGGGAACTGCCGGCGGTCTTGGCAAAAGAGGCCGCTGGAAAACTGCGTCAAGCCGCCGATATAGGCGATGTGTCGGAACTTGAAGCCATTGCCGAAGAGATGGCATCCCGTTCGAAGGACTTTACCCCATATGCGAGCAGAATCGTTGAACTGACAAATGATTTCGATTTTGAGGGCATCATTGCCCTGGCCGATGATATAGAAAAAACACAGCGGTAAAGTTTGTCCCCAATCATGCCTTGATACCATCATTTTTAAAGAGATAAATCTCTCAATTTTCATCAGGCCACCCCATGAATATGCAGGATACGGCGGGGATAAAGACGAGAGTGCCTAAATAGTTGATGATGGTATTTTGTTCACAGGACCAGATATTTCTCCATCGAGTTCCATCCAGTCGATTATTCCAACATGTTGAAAACGTTACCCTTCGATAGTCTCACTTAGCAGGAAAGACCTGAATCTTTGAACATGGTTATCACAGAAAAATGATGTGTCTCATACTTGGTTCTAACAGCTGCTGATAAAAAATTTGATTTAACCCGAGATAATTTCCAGAGACCACAAATAATCCCGAACCACTGATAAGAGAATACTATCACAGGAATTCTAAAGGCTCCCAAAAATGTGTTACCTCCAACATAGCGTGGACCTGAAATATCTGCAATATCTAACAGATATCAAGCGCCCAATTTTTCTGTGATAACATAATAGAATGTCACAACCTGATCCAACCTTTTTTAGTATTGCGATGAATCGCATGGTTCTTTCAACCAAAGATATTTTGTGTTCCAAAGACATATCTGAAAAAAGAGCAAAGTGCAGATAATGATATCCGGGTTCTGTCAGATTTGGTTTGAACTAAAATTCTGAGATGTAAGATCGAATTTCAATTTTTACATTTTTATGTCACAGGATAGTTAATCTCTTTGAGTTTGGTCTTGATCGTATTCATTGAAGCCGGTGCTTCCCACTCAACAGTAATCGTTTTGGCATCTATATTCCCATCCACTGATAGGATGCCGGCCATTTTGCCGAGTTCATTTTTTATGGCCATCACGCCGCCTGGAGGCCTCCGGGTTTCCGTGGAAAAGTAATGATGCGGATAAACCACGATGGAACGTAAGGTGGGGTAAAAGTCCGTGTCGCGATGCAGCAGCAGGAGGCACGCCTGAGACGCAATGATGACCCTGATCTCGTCATCGATTTCCAGCCAGCCGCAACCCTCGAAGGTCTTCTCATCCAGAAAGACTTGGATATGCCTACGCAGCTCGGCCTGATCCTCAGGTGTCAGCCGATGGTAATAGGCGACGTTCCGTTCCAGAATCTCCAGCCATGCCCGAGGAAACGGAAGGGAACGAATTTTTCGCCGCCGCTTTTTTCTCAATCCGAACAATTCTATTTCTCCTCTTTATCCGTTCTTTTTGCTTCACTAAAGAGGGTTAGGATCAATAATTCTATACCAAGGGAATTTAAGTGACCGTAATACACTAACGACCGCCATGGTCTCCACCGGGATGTACTGATGATTTAATCCGCTGCAAAAAGGAACGATGGTGGGATTTACTCAAGTTCAGGTGGCGATAGACATTTATCTTGGCCCAATCTTCAATGAAAACCCAGATAAGGCAATAAATCCAGATCAAGCCGATGTAACTCCAGGGAAGCGGTGTCATCAGAAAACCGAAACCCACGATCAACACGGCCACCACTTGAGTGGCCAAAATGGCACCTAACAGGATTGGGGCCGGATACGGTTTGCTCCAAAATGGCCTTCGCGTACGGGCCACAAGAAGCGTCAGATGACCGGCCACGGCCAGTTTTAGATAGATGAATGATTGGATCTGGGCCTCATCAAGTTTGAGCCAGAGTTTGGCAATGGCCAAAAGCCCAAATGTCTCCACGACTCCCACAAGCCCTAAAATCGTTGCAATGGTGAGGACACGGTGCATGTCCCAACGTACCGGCTTGGGATCCAACCAGGTGTTGTCGTAGGCGATGGTCATAATGGGCAAATCATTAAGGACGGCCAGCAAGATAATCATGATGGAGGTAATGGGGTAAAAATCGAAGACCAACATGGCCAACACCACGAAGAACATGATTCGAATGGTTTCGGTGATGCGGTAAATCGCATAGCTGTTCATCCGCTCAAAAATTTTACGGGCCTCTTCTACTGCACCAACGATGACCGATAATCCGGGCGCGGTCAGTACTAAATCTGAGGCCGCTCGGGCGGCATCCGTGGCACCGCTGACCGCCACGCCGGTATCGGCCTGCTTAAGGGCTGGCGCATCGTTGACGCCGTCGCCGGTCATCCCCACAATGTGGCCTCGTGATTGCAGTGCTTTGACAATCATATATTTATGTTCCGGAAAAACCTGAGCAAATCCATCCGACGCCTCAATCCTCGAAGCCTGTTGGGATTCTATGGCTCGATTTTTGGAGGTGTCAAAAAATTCGCCAGCGGGATGGATATCG
>Ga0316579_10000281_pt1 | contig 15578 bp, 15 predicted proteins | sample J5NA_2_FD_203074 | JGI IMG/M metagenome (GOLD analysis project Ga0316579, IMG submission 203074) | Rhizosphere microbial communities from salt marsh grasses in Alabama, United States - J5-7_160517rDrA | ecosystem: Host-associated > Plants > Roots > Rhizosphere | place: USA: Alabama | collected... | reverse complement strand
CAAGGTAGTCTGGTTCGAGGGCAATTACGCCGATTACGAAGCCGACCGGCATCGGCGCCTCGGCACCGACGCCGATCAACCCCATCGCATCAAATATCGGCGTCTGGACGCCTGAACCCGCCCCGGCGCCTGCCGAATTCAAGTGGGCGCCGAATTATCCGCTATACCTTATATCTCTTGAGTAAATAACTTATTAATATGCAAGATATATATATTGGACGGCAGCCGATTTTCAATCGCAAACTGGATCTTGTCGCCTACGAATTATTGTATCGTGCCAACGGCGTGCAAAACGCCGCCGAGTTCATTGATCATGATCACGCCACCACCCAGGTGGTAATCAATGCCTTTCTGGAATTCGGTCTTGAGGAGTTGGTCGGCAAGAAACTGGCCTTCATCAACCTGCCGCGCAATTTCATTGTCCGCGATAAACCCCTGCCGTTTGCGAAAGAACAGGTAGTCTTGGAAATTCTCGAAGACATCGAAGTCAATGAAGATTTTTTGAACGCCGTGCGCAAGCTGCGCAACGAAGGTTATACCATCGCACTGGATGATTTTATCTATCATCCCGATCTGCAAGCACTGGTCAAGCTCAGCAAAATCGTCAAGCTAGATTTCACGACCTTGTCCCGCGAACAGATCCAGGCGCATGTCGCCGCCCTCCATGAACATAAGGTCGAGTTGCTGGCGGAAAAAATCGAGACGCACGAAGATTTTGAATTTGCCAAGGAACTGGGTTTTGACTACTTCCAGGGATATTTCTTGTGCAGACCACATATCGTTTCGGGACGCAGCTTGCCGTCCAATCGCCTGGCCATACTGCGGCTGCTGTGCGAATTGCTGGATCCCAATAAACAGGTTGCGGAACTGGCGAATCTTGTCAGCCAGGATGTTGCGCTGAGCTTCAAGTTATTGCGCAGTTTAAATTCCCCCTTTTACGCCCTACCCAAACGTATCGATTCAATACAACACGCCATCGTCTATTTGGGTATCCAACAAATCAAACGTTGGGTATCACTCATCGTCCTGGCGAATATCGATGACAAACCTTCACAACTGATGGTGGTGGCGCTCACACGCGGGAAGATGTGCGAACTTATCGGCGAGGCCGCGGGCGAGAGCAATAAAGAGGCATTATTTACGATTGGCTTATTCTCGCTCCTGGACGCCCTCCTGGACTCCAAGCTGGAAAATATCTTACTCGAGCTGCCCTTGGCGCCGGAGGTCAAAGCGGCCATCTTGAACCACGCAGGGTCCATGGGATGCATCCTACATGCAGTCCTTGCCCATGAACAAGGCCGTTGGGACGAGATCGATTTTCCCTCATTGGAAGCGGCACAGTTTACCGAAGCCTATTTGCAGGCCGTTGCCTGGACCGATGAGGTTTATCAAACCATTTAAAGCCGTCCGTCATCCGATCCTGAATCGAATTCTTTGCCGTGCTTTCCGGTAAGAGGCACAAAGGCGACGGGCAATATCGTTTGCTGCGTGACATCTCCCCGTTCACTCTTATCGATCACAGTCAGGATCTGCCTATCATAAGGTGCGCCCACGGGGATCACCATGCGGCCGCCGGGCTTGAGTTGCTCAAGCAAAGGGGGTGGAATCGTGGGTGCCGCCGCCGTTACGATAATGGCATCGAACGGCGCATGCTCCGGCCAACCTCTATATCCATCCCCGCCACGCACCGATACATTGCTATAGCCCAGGCTCCGTAAACGCGTCGCCGCATCCTGGGCCAGCGCCGCCACGATCTCGACGCTATAGACCTGCTTTACCAACAACGACAACACCGCTGCCTGATAACCGGAGCCTGTTCCCACTTCCAACACCACATCCTCGGCCTGAGGCCGTAGCAAATCGGTCATCAGGGCTACTATATACGGCTGCGAAATCGTCTGACCATGACCGATGGCCAGCGGCCCGTTGCTGTAGGCGAGATAGTCAAGCTCTTGCGGTACAAACTCATGGCGCGGCACCTTTTCCATGGCCGCCAGCACCCGCGCATCCAAATGCTCCTTGCCTATCCAGGACTTGGTCAGCTGCACCTCCAGCCGAATATCCCTCATCATTCCTGCTATATCGTCCGGCATAAACCCCGCTTCCCCGGCAAATTGTCCTACTTCGCTTCGAAGTACGGTATCATTATCCGTTCGTTATTTAGTATGCACCATCCAGAAATATTGATATGTCCAATCTTCGTACGCCGGTCGGCAGACACCCTACGGTAACAGTCAAAATCGAGCACGTCAGCATGGGCGGACAGGCACCAATCGTGGTGCAGTCCATGACCAATACCGATACGGCCGACATCGATGCCACCGTTCAGCAGGTGCTGCAACTCGCCCGGGCGGGTTCCGAACTGGTGCGTATCACCGTCAACAGCGAAGAGGCGGCGCGCGCCGTCCCGCACATCCGCGAGCAGCTGGACAAGCGCGGCTGCAATACCCCGCTCATCGGCGATTTCCACTTCAACGGTCATAAACTGCTGAGTAATCATCCCGCCTGTGCCGAGGCCTTGGGTAAGTATCGCATCAATCCCGGGAACGTGGGCCGCGGCAAGAAAAAGGATGAGCAATACGCCACCATGATAGAAATCGCCTGCCGCTATGACAAACCGGTGCGCATCGGCGTCAATTGGGGCAGTCTGGACCAGGCCCTGGTGGTCAGGCTCATGGACGAAAATACACAACGGGCGCAGCCCCGCGACTCGGCGGAGATCATCCGCGAGGCCATGGTGAGCTCCGCCCTGGAAAACGCCCTTAAAGCGGAAGAATGGGGCCTTGCCCACGATAAGATCGTGCTGTCGTGCAAGATGAGCGGCGTACAGGATCTGATCGCCGTGTACCGCGAACTGGCCTCGCGCTGCGATTATCCGCTCCACTTGGGCTTGACCGAAGCCGGCATGGGCAGCAAGGGGATCGTGGCCTCCAGCACCGCTCTGGCAGTGCTGCTGCAACAGGGTATCGGCGATACTATTCGCATTTCCCTGACACCGGAGCCCGGTGGCGATCGCAGCCAGGAGGTAATCGTCGCGCAAGAGATCCTTCAAACCATGGGGCTGCGTTCCTTCACGCCCATGGTCATCGCCTGCCCCGGCTGCGGGCGCACCAGCAGCACCTACTTTCAGCAGCTGGCGCAAGATATTCAAGCCTATCTTCGCCACCAGATGCCGGTCTGGCGCCAGCAGTATCCCGGCGTGGAAGAAATGAATGTGGCGGTAATGGGCTGCGTGGTCAACGGACCGGGTGAAAGCAAACACGCCAATATCGGTATCAGCCTTCCCGGCACCGGCGAGGTGCCCGTCGCGCCTGTCTATGTGGATGGCGAAAAGACCGTGACCTTAAAGGGCGAGCGCATTGCCGAAGAGTTTCAGGCCATCGTCGACGACTATGTACGGCGCAGCTATGGTGCTAGACCCCTCTGAACCATCCTGTTTTTTCTTTGGACTGCCTGTCTCTTATTAACTTTGAAAATTAAAACCAGATCCCAAGTAGTTAATATATATAATATTGCACCTATATAAATCCCCTGTTACGCCCTGACTCACCTGTCCACAGGGCAGCAGTTGTTCCATTGATTAAGGTGTGCAAGACATATATGGCCAGGTGTTGCCGGCGGACCAAATCCTCAGGAGAAAGAACGCACCATCAAATCTCGCCGCTTCGCTCAAGCTTTCACGGTCCTGAGTGAGATGAGAAACAGCGCATGCTATGATGCCAGCACAAGCTCGCCTCGCCATAGCGGATGATCGGGTATGAGATGAGCGGGAGCGCAATGGCGGATAGCTGTTGGGATGGCCATCCTCATTCCAGTCGTATACGAAGACCGTTTGCAAACGGCAAAGATGCATCGCTGTGCTATTCTTTTAAATGAAAGATATGTTCTAGATGACAGTCCCCATACTCGTTTAGGCAAAAGGAAGCGCAAATATGGCAGACATTAGAGCGACATCCACCCCTGGGAGCACTAAGGCACCTGCGAAGAAAGTGACCAGCAAATCAAATGGCAAAAAACCGGGCGCTACGGTTGCACGCAAGACCATTACCAAGGCCAAGAAGCCCGCAGCCCCGCAACTGGAAGCGACACCCGGCAAAACCGTGACGCCGGAAGAACGTTGGAGAATGGTGGCGGAAGCCGCCTACCTGCGGGCGGAAAGTCGTGGCTTCAGCGGCGGCAATCCCACCGATGACTGGCTGGCAGCGGAGGCGGAGATCGATAAAATTTTATCCAAAACCTGAACGCCGATCGCGTGTAAGCAGAAAGGCTGCGTAGGCGGCAGGAGTAATTTTCGCCGCGAGTTGTCTGATTTACACCCGAATTTACACCAGGAAAGCGAAGCCTCCCCACAAACCCATATTTAGCGTTATGCATACAGGATATGGGACCTGCACTTCCCTCATATTATTCAACAGAATCAAAGCCGGGACCTGTCTCGGTAGCCGCTTAACAAGCCACCGGCTTTACATTGTCATCATGATCATTGAATTATTAATATGCATATCCTTGATAAGGATCGATCAAAGCGTGACTGAGACGCTACAATAGCCTCAATACAGACCAGCGCATATAGTTCTTGCGCCGCCACGACGAGCCAGACCTTAAAATACAATGAAAAAACCTCCGTATCGTCTCATCCTGATCCTTCTTGTTATTGCCGGCATCGTCGCCGGGGGATGGTATCTTTCCCGGCCCAAGCCAATTGCCGTCGCCGTCAAGGCGGTGGCACGCGGTATCGTCGAAGCCAGCGTTTCCAATACCCGCGCCGGCACGGTGAAGGCCTGCCGCCGCGCCCGCCTCGCCCCGGCTATCGGTGGCCAAATCGCCAAATTGGCTGTCAAGGAGGGCGATAAGGTAAACACGGGACAAATTCTGTTATCGCTGTGGAACGATGACCTCGCCGCGCAGCTGCAACTGGCACAACGGGAAACCATAGCAGCACGCTCCAGCGCCGATCAAAGCTGCCTGCTGGCGGACAATGCCGTGCGCGAAGCCAAACGTCTTGAAGATCTGCGAAGCAAAGGCCTGGTGGCCGAACAACAGGCGGATACCGCCCAGGCCCAGGCCCAAGCCGGTCAAGCCAGTTGCCGCGCCGCACGCGCCAATGTGGAGGTCAGCGCAGCGCGCACCAGCGTGGCACGCGCCGCCCTGGAACGGACCCTGCTGCGCGCGCCCTTTCCCGGTATCGTAGCCGAGGTCAACGGTGAACTCGGCGAGTTCGTCACGCCCTCACCCATCGGTGTGGCGACCCTGCCCGCCGTCGATCTGTTGGACACCAGCTGCCTGTACATCGCCGCGCCCATCGACGAAGTGGACGCCCCACAGATCAGGACCGGTATGACGGCGCGTATCAGCCTCGACGCCTATCCCAACAAGCATTTCGCCGGGCGGGTCAGCCGTATCGCACCCTATGTACTGGAAGTCGAAAAGCAGGCGCGCACCGTAGACGTGGAGGCCTTGTTTACCGATGCGGCGGACTATCAAAGCCTGCGGCCCGGTTACAGCGCCGACCTGGAAATCATCGTTGACGTGAAGAAGGATGTACTGCGTATCCCCACCGAGGCGGTCCTGGAAGGACATCGGGTCCTGGTCTATAACCCCGCCACCCAGTTGCTCGAGGAACGCAGTTTCCAAGCCGGCCTGTCCAACTGGAAATACACCGAGGTACTCTCCGGTCTGGCCGCCGGAGATCAGGTCGTGCTGTCCATAGACCGGGAAGGCGTGAAGGCCGGCATCCGCGCCACCCTCGAAAAACCAGAAGCGGCGCCATGATCGAACTCCGTCATATTCACCGCCGCTTTCAGGTCGGTGAACAGCAGGTACACGCTCTTAACGACATAAATCTCAGCATCGAACGCGGCGAATACGTCTCCATCATGGGGCCGTCGGGATCGGGTAAGTCCACTCTGCTGCATGCCATAGGCCTGCTGGATCGTCCCGACAACGGTACATACCTGCTGGATAAGCGTGATGTCACCGCCTTGAGCGACCAGGAACAGGCACGGATCCGCAGCGAGACCATCGGTTTTGTTTTCCAGTTTTTTCATCTGGTGCCGCGCCTCAGCGCCGCCGACAACGTCGGCCTGCCCCTGCTGCTGGCGGGCCTGCCGCCACGCGAACGCCAGCAACGCGTCGCGCAGGCCCTCGCCGCAGTCAACCTCAGCGATCGCGCCGAGCATCGTCCGGAACAACTCAGCGGCGGCCAGCGTCAACGGGTCGCCATCGCCCGCGCCACCATCATGCAGCCGGCCCTGCTCCTCGCCGATGAACCCACCGGTAATCTGGATCGAGCCTCCGGCCAAGACGTCATTGCCCTATTGGAAAAATTAAACGCCGAAGGCCTGACTCTCATTATCGTCACCCACGATAGCGAGATCGGCAAACGCGCCCGGCGCAGCGTGCGCATGCTTGACGGGCGCATCACCACAGATACGCGGCAAGCGCCGCCATGAACCTCCTGGATGCCATCCGCTTCGCCTTGGGTACCCTGCGGGCCTATCGCCTCAGGGCGGGCTTGATGTTGCTGGCCATGGCCATCGGCGTGGCCTCGGTGGTGGTGTTGACCTCGCTGGGCGAGGCGGCGCGGCGTTATGTCACCGGCGAATTCTCGGCCTTGGGGACCCATATGATCATCGTCCTGCCCGGCCGCTCGGAAACCGCTGGACTCGGACCGTCGATGTTCACGGCCGAAACTCCGCGCGACCTCACCCTGGCGGATGCCGCTGCCTTGACCCGCAGCAATACGGTAGTACGAGTGGCGCCTATCAATGTCGGCGCGGCGCCGGTGTCTTGGGGCGGACGGGAACGGGATGTGGTGATCCTCGGCACAACCGCCGACTTTCTCGACATCCGCCATTTCAAAATGAATCAGGGACGCTTCCTGCCGCCCGGCGACCCCGAGACCGCCAACGCGGTATGCGTCCTGGGCACCAAGGTCCGCGATGAATTGTTCGGAGCGACCCCCGCCCTGGGGAAATGGATACGCATCGGCGATCGCCGCTTCCGCGTCATCGGCATCCTCGCCTCGGAGGGTCAATCCATAGGGGTCAATACCGAAGACCTGGTGGTCATCCCCGTGGCCTCGGCGCAGAGCCTGCTCAATACCTCTTCAGTGTTCCGTATCCTGGTGGAAGCGCGCAGTCGCGAACTGATTCCCGCCGCTAAGCGCCATATCGTCGCCACCATCAAGGCCCGCCATCAAGGCGAGGAAGACGTCACGGTCATCACCCAGGATGCGGTACTCGCCACCTTCGACAAGATACTCCAGGCACTCACCTTCGCCGTGGCCGGCATTGCGTCCATCAGTCTGGTGGTCGCCGGCATCCTCATCATGAACGTGATGCTGGTGGCGGTGACGCAACGCACCTCGGAAATCGGTTTGTTGAAGGCCCTAGGGGCCACCGCCCAACAGATCCTGCGCTTGTTCCTTGTCGAGGCGGCGCTGCTGTCCCTGATCGGCGCCGTGGTAGGCGTATCGGTAGGCCAGGCCGGCAGTTGGTTCATCGGCCGCATCTACCCCACCTTGCCGGTAGGCGCCCCGTGGTGGGCGTTCACTGCCGCCGTCGGCGTGGCCCTGGGCACCGGACTGTTGTTCGGCATTCTGCCGGCTAAACGCGCGGCACGCCTGGATCCGGTACGTGCCCTGCAGAGGCGTTGACCTGCCATGTTATTCACCGATGCCCTGCGTTTTACCTTCACCTCAATAACGGCGCATCGTCTGCGTAGTGGCCTCACCGGACTGGGTATCGCCATCGGTATCACCGCCGTGGTACTGCTTACCTCCATCGGCGAAGGCATCCGCCATTATGTATTGAGCGAATTCACTCAGTTCGGCACCCATCTCATCGAAGTCAATCCCGGCAAGACCATGACCCATGGAACGCCGGTCGGCACCATCGCCACCGTGCGCCCCCTGAGCCTGGATGATGCCGAGGCATTGAAGGGACTGTCGCAGGTACGCGACGTGGTGCCGGTGGTGCAGGGTAATGCCGAAGCCGAGTACCAGGGCAAGCGCCGCCGCACTATGATCTACGGCGTGGGACCGCAAATGCCCAGCGTCTTCCGCCTGGATGTAGCCAGCGGCCGCTTCCTGCCCGCGGACAATCCCCGGGCACCGCGCTCCTTCGCGGTATTGGGCAGCAAGGTGCGTGATGAGCTGTTCGGCAGCACCAATCCTCTGGGCGAACACATCCGCATCGCCAACAGCCGCTTCACCGTCATCGGTACCATGGAGTCCAAAGGCCAGGTGCTGGGCTTCGATATGGATGACGCCGTGTACATCCCCACCGCCAAAGGGCTGGAGATGTTCAACCGCGACAGCCTGGTGGCAATAGACGTCCTCTACCGTGAGGGCGCATCTACCCATGAAGTCACCGCGGGGATACGCCGCATCCTCACCGCTCGCCACGGCAGCGAGGACTACACCATCACCACCCAGGAACAGATGCTGGAGACCCTGGGCTCGGTGCTCAACGTCCTGACCTTCGCAGTCGGCGCCCTGGGCGGTATCTCCCTGCTGGTAGGCGGTGTAGGCATACTCACCATCATGACCATCACCGTCAGCGAACGCACCGGGGAAATTGGACTGCTGCGCGCCTTGGGTGCGCGCCGCACCCATATCCTCGCTCTGTTCCTCGGCGAGGCGATCATCCTCGCCGCGCTGGGCGGGGGGACCGGCTTGATCATCGGCATCGGCGGAGGACAGCTGCTGCATCTCCTGATTCCCGCCATGCCGCTGCACATCTCGTGGCTTTATGTGTTCCTGGCTGAAACCCTGGCAGTTGCCATCGGCATGCTCGCCGGTGTGCTTCCCGCCCGTCACGCGGCACAACTTGACCCTATCGAGGCGCTGCGTGCCGAGTAGACCTTAAGACCAGGCACCTAGAGCGGGATCGCTTTTTCAGAATCAAACCTTCTCTCGGCCCACCACCAACCGCATCGCAAAGGGCTGGTCACCACCGTCAACCAGCGTGCGCTGTTTAAAGGGAATCGCGATACCCTCACGTTCAAAGGCGGACTTGATCTCTTCCTGAATTAAGTTTTCAGGTCGAGGAAGTTCTGCCGTTTGACCCATATGGAAAATCGTAGATTAATTGCCGGTTACCCGCTAAGCGACAATGATGATGACATAGACGGCATAGAGCGCCAGTAGCAACATGCCGCGGCTGCGGCCGATATAACCATGTCGCGACGGCCAGATCAGTATCACCGTGACCAGACCGATGGCCAAGACTGGCAACACCTCGCGCAGGGCGATCTTGATGGGGTATATGAGGGCCGCTACGGCGATAATAAAAAGACCGTTAAAGATATTGCTGCCCAGTATGGTACCCAACCCTACCTCGTCATGACCACGTATCTTGGAGATAATGGAAGTCGCCAGTTCGGGGATCGACGTGCCAATTGCAACGATAGTAGCGCCGATGATGAATTCATCGATTCCGAAAGACAGTGCTATACCCTTGGCACCGATGACGATAAACCGACCGGCGGCGACCAGGCATAAAAAGCCCGCCAGCGACAAAACGACGGCGAGCCAGCCGCGCTTCTCCCCAAGCACCCTTTCAGTGGCACTACGCTGTCGGCGCACCTCCAGCATCACCACACCCAGCCAGAATATAAATGCTATCAGAAGTATTGCGCCGTCCACTCTGGACAATTCTCCATCCAGAGCCAGGACGGCGGTGAGCAACGGAGCAAACAAGGCAAAGGGGAAATCACGCTGGACGCTGTCCGAGGAACTCTTGATCCCGGTCATAATGATCGGGATGGAGAGGATCAAGGCGACGTTAATCACGTTGCTGCCTAGGGCGTCGCCCAGGGATATTGCCGGGTCCTTGGCCAGAGCGGAGCTGATCGCCACCGACAATTCGGGACTGGAGGTGGCGAAAGCCGCCACCGTGGCGGCGACGATCCCGGCCGAAACTCTCGCCCACAAGGCGATACCCACCACACCACGGACAAACAATTCACCGCCTATCCCGGCACACACTACCCCCAGCACCAAGGTGACGTAATCATTCATTGCTATTGATCCGCTAAAAAATTCGGCATAAGGCGATATATTCCTTGCGCTCTTCCGTCCCGGTATCCAGGATGAACTACGAATCCCTTTGCTTAGTATGCATGCACCACCGTATGCAAAGCTATGGACTTAGCCACGATAAAATTTACCGGGATGGCGCAAAAGGGGTGACCGACTTCTAGGGGAATTGTGGTGGAACTCGCCAACGTACTCGGCGACACAACCGACAGGGTGGCTCGGATTACTTAATTATGCGGTAACAAGGGGTATATTTACGGCCCGACAACTTCATGCGGTGTTGCGTGACAAAGGAATTCATCAGGGAATCCATGGGCTCCATGAGGGCGGCATCGCCTCGGATCTCGAAGGGACCGTGCTCCTCGATGGCGCGAATCCCCGCTTCCTTGACGTTGCCCGCCACCACCCCGGAAAAGGCACGCCGCAATTGAGCGGCGAGCAGATGGCGTTCCTGATCCTTATGGATTTCAAGGTTGCGCATGTTTTCATGGGTTGGAAAGAACGGTCTTTGAAATTCCGCGTCGATCTTCAGCAGCCAATTGAAATAATAGGCGTCACCCTTCTCTCTGCGGAAGGCACGCACATGTTCGATGCCCTTCACCACCTCCCTCGCCACGCCCACCGGATCATCGATGATGATCTGATAGCGCTGCTGCGCCTCCTTACCCAAGGTGGCGAGAATGAATTGATCGATTTCCTTGAAATAGTCGTGAGCGCTGTCGGGGCCGGTCAAGATCAATGGGAAAGGAATCTCGGCATTGTCGGGATGCAATAAGATACCCAGGAAATAGAGTATTTCCTCCAACGTCCCCACACCGCCGGCAAACACCACGATGGCGTGTCCGGTGCGGACGAAGGCCTCCAGGCGTTTCTCGATATCAGGCATGATCACCAAATCGTTGACGATGGGATTCGGCGACTCCGCAGCGATAATACCCGGCTCCGAGATACCGAGGTATTGACCGCCGACAATGCGCTGTTTGGAATGGCCGATGGTGGCACCTTTCATAGGACCCTTCATGGCGCCCGGTCCGCAGCCGGTACAGATATCCAGGCCGCGCAGGCCCAGTTCATAACCGACCTCTTTGGTATAATCGTATTCCTTACGGTGTATCGAATGCCCGCCCCAGCACACCACCAGCTTGGGGTCGCTCATCGGCCGCAGGATATTGGCATTGCGCAGGATGTGAAACACCGCGTTGCTGATACCGTCTGAAGTGGCGAGGTCGAACTTGGGATTGTCATTGATCTCATCGCTGACATAGACCACATCGCGCAGCACCGCAAACAGATGTTCATTGATGCCTTTGATCATCTTTCCGTCGACGAAGGCGCTGGCAGGCGCACCTTTCACCGCCAGTTTGATGCCCCGCTCTTCCTGGATGACCCGGATGTCGAAGGATTTGTAACGATCCAACAGTTCCTTGCCATCATCCAGAGAATTGCCGCAATTCAGCACGGCGAGCGAACAATTGCGAAAGATGTTGTATAAACCACCTTGGCTGGTATCGAGCAATTTTCCCACCTCAACCTTGGACAGGACATCCAGGCGACCGGCGGGTGATATACACGCATCAACGACTTCGTATTTCATAGGATGGAAGATGTCTGACGAACAGCCAGGCTTGGCGGGACGAGAGTCATCTTTATACTAATAGTTTGCACCTATTTGTTATCGGCAAAACTGATTAGAACTGCACGCAGATCCCCCTTCAAGATCTTGTTCACCTGATCAAGGGCACGACGCTGGGCGTCGGCCTGCGACAGGGCTGAGCTTTTGATGTTCCAGCGGTGGGTGCCGCGCACTTTGTTAGCAGCGTCACTGAGGGAGATCTCCAGAGTACCTTTTTTCCAATACCAGCCTTCCCGTTGCTCAAGATCGCCGAGATCGAACGCTGCATTGAGCGTGAATTTGGCCTGCCCAGGACTTTTGAGGGTAAACCCCGACGCCGATACCGCACCATCGAGGATGTCATGGATGGCATCACCGTCGGATCCCGAGGTGCGCGTCGCCAGACTCAGATCCTGAATCAGGGTTTCGCGTTCGCTGCGCAGTTGCGCCAGCGGCCAGGGCGGCGGTACGCCGCGTCCGGTGATATCGATAACCTGCAATGTGCGCTGGGCGCTGGCCCGCTCGATCTGCGCCTCGACCGACCGACTGGCGGCGGCGATGCGTTTCAAGAGGTCCTTTTCCCCATTGGCCTTGGCCACGTAGAGTCGCGTCGCCTCGTCCAGGCGAGCGATATCGTCGCGTAGTGTCTGGGCGGCCTGCAGACGGCGCAGCACCGCCAAGGCATAATGGGTCCCCGACTGTGGGTCCTGCCACAGATCCGCGATCTCGATGCCGCGGATCACTCGGTTGGTCCGGGTCTGTATATTACGCGATATTTTCAGCTGTCCCTTTGACTCGCCCGCACCATTGTTCCCGGCGCTGACACGCTCGAAGGTCTGGATATCGGAACTCTCCGCGCGGATCCCCACTTCGAAGACCTTTGCCAGATCGGCGCGGGCGCGGTCCTTGGCATCGTCCAGGTTCGCCGCCGCCCCGCGGCCGATCAGATACTGGCTGGCGGGATAACGCGACGAAACGCCGTTGACCCAGTCCGGGGGCTGTTTGCCGTTCTCTTTCGTCGTGGCACAGGCGCTGAGTAACAGGATCACCGCCATAGAGAGTATGCCCGCCGCTGTCTTGAATTGTGCCGTCATCGTGCCCTCAATGGATTGATTGGTATCAGGTCGTTCGCCATGATCCAGTTCAGTGTTATGAAGCGTTTATCGCGCGCGGCGATGTCCACATCGTATTTTTTCTTGGCCACCACATTATCAAGGTGATCCAGCAAATCGATCTCAATCCGGTGCTTGCCGGCCGGCAACGGCAGGCGCGCCAGGCAAATCCGATTGGGCAAGGTGGACCAGCTGCGGGTATCGGCACGATCGGTAATCGCATTGGCCAGATTGACCAGCAGACCGAGGGCGTCGTTATTCCGGTCGGCCTCCTTGCTGACCTTGGTCTTCACTACCGCCCGGGCGATTGCGCGGGCCAAGATCAGCGGTTTTTGCTTTTGCAGGGCATCCATAGCCAGACTGTCGACGTTCTCCACGAGATCGGTAGTGACACTGCCGCCATCGACGGTGACGCGCGCGGCGATTACGGTCGGGCGCCTATCCTCATAAGCGGGCATGGACACCGTCACCAATTGCCCCGACTCCGTTATAGCCCTGATCTCGATAGAGCGCTTGAGCGGCACCAGGCCGGTGTTCAGAATAAACACCAGTTCCCCGTCGTGACCGGGAATCTGAGGTACTGTTTTAATATCGAATTTTTCCCGATAGCGTCTGGCCTCATCATCAAGGCCGGTCTTGTCAGCAAGGCGGATCAAATCGGCTTTGAGTTGTTGCGGCACCGGCATCTCGAGTTGCTGCGGATAACGCCGGTAAGCATCGTAGGCTTGTCGGTACGCGATCATGGCGTCATCCCATTCCCCAAGATCCTCATAAATAATTCCTGTCAGGTAACGCGCGAAGCCGTCTTCGTAATTGGAATTATCACCGTGCGTTTTCAGTTTCACGTCAAGCTGCAGGGCCTCGACCCGGGCCTGATCCGGCTGGTTCAAGGCCAGATAGTTCAAGGCCTCAAAGACGTGAATCAAGACCTGCTCGTAATAGTCTCCCGTATAGCTGCGCATCATGTCGTTGACGGCCAGCGCGCTGCCTTGTTCGCTGACACTGATGGCCGAGACGCGGCTGATCATGGCCTTGGCCGCTTCGAACGAGGCGTTGCTCGCCTCGTAGTCGCCCGCCATCCGCTGCAGCATGGCCCGGTTGAGCAGATACAATACCGCATCTTTGCTCGAGGCGTGCTTCTCCAGCACCTGCAAGGCCTTGTCGGGCTGGCCGCTGCTGATGTCGGCCTCCATGTGCCCTACCCAATCGCTGTAGGTGGCACATCCGCCCAGGGTCATGATAAGCAACAGCGCGCCGCACAGCCTCGCTATCTTTTTAGCTACCACAGTCACACTGTAAGCGGTGGGCGCGCGTTATCAGGGACGAAAGCTTGCTTTAGTAACAAATTTCTTGATCTTTTTCTGTCCCACCCACACGATGCGATTATCCGCCAGGCTAATCAAGGTGAGATCCACCTGGTAGTAACGTACCTGTTCTTTGCCCTCCGTATCCAGGATGGTATTGATCTCACCCTTAAGCATAAAATCGGCGCCGAGTTCCATGCCCATGGCCTTGCGCGTATCCTCGCGGGCATTGATATCCTGATCCTTGCGTTCCTCGCGGATCTCCTGACGATCCTGCTTGGAGGCGACGAATTCCACCTTGCCCGAATTGATCAAGGCCCGCTCCATATCGCCGACGAAGGTGTTCATATTGATATGTTCGTGGCTGAGGTTGCGGATCTCGCCGACGATCACCGCGGGCTGTTTCGAATGGGCTTGTTGGAAATTACCCAGCCAGGCCCGGGAGAGCACATCGGAAATCATCTCTTGGGAAACCAGCTGCGAGTCGGTGTCGTTCCAGTTGCCGCTGAGATCGCGGACCTGATCGGGAGAAATGCGTTCCACCTTGGTGGCGCAGGCGCCGAGCGTCATTAGCGCGACAAGCAACAGCATATTTTTAAACAGGCGATTATTGTTGGTTATCATTTGCGGTCCTCAAGCATGCGATCGAAGATATGATCGCCCTGACTGGTGAGATGGTCCTTGAAACCTTCGTTCATGTCCTGAACCTTCTTTAAGGTGGTTTTCAACTGCTCCATGTCGATCTCCGCCAGCGAATAAATAACATTGGTCTTTTGATCGCGCCAGTGACCGATGATACGGCTGCCGGTGAGATTGATGCGGCTGACATTATTGATCTGGCGCGAGATGCTGGATTCCAGACTCTGATCGTCGCCGCCTTTCGCCGCCGCCGTGTAATCGCGGGAAACCACCTGCATATACGAAGTCAGGATTTTCGCCACCTCGGCCCGGGCGCGGTCATCGGCCGTCGAAGTCTGCAGCGACATATCTCCCATGTCGGGCGCCATACCCACGCCGTGAAAGAGGCGGTCGTTGTCGTGCTTGAGGATATTGGTGCCCTCGTTCACCCAGTCGGGGGCCCCCTTGATATGCAGGTCACTCTCGACCCGGGTTCTGCCGGCGCAGGCCGTCAGGATAAGAATGGTACTAATGAGGGTGATAAAGGCCAATAAATTACGTGATGTCGTCATGACTGCCCTACTCCCTAAGACGGAGAAAATAAGAAACGCATGTTAAAGATACAAGATAGCGGGCAGAAACGTAAGATGCAGCAAGCTCCGCCACCCGAGACCTTATCCTGCCCTCCTTAGCGACACGCTCGCCTGTTAAGTTGAGGCCGGGATTGGATGCGCAGGCCAATGCCGATAAGCTCGCATCCCCGGCGGGTATCCGGAGCGTAGCCCGTAAGAGCATGACCTCTTCCTTATACCACGACACTGCCATCCGGCCGGACAATAACCGCTATTTCTTGCGGGTCGATAGTTTTAAAGGCACATAAAGCGGACAGA
>Ga0316579_10000279_pt1 | contig 15737 bp, 10 predicted proteins | sample J5NA_2_FD_203074 | JGI IMG/M metagenome (GOLD analysis project Ga0316579, IMG submission 203074) | Rhizosphere microbial communities from salt marsh grasses in Alabama, United States - J5-7_160517rDrA | ecosystem: Host-associated > Plants > Roots > Rhizosphere | place: USA: Alabama | collected... | reverse complement strand
GCGTCCCCGCGGAGGTGGCCCCCGCCGTGGCCTGGCTGCTGGACGGCTCCAGCGGGTACGTCACCGGGGCGAGGATCCGGGTCGACGGCGGTTACGCCCTTGGCGGCCTGCCGCCCCTGTCCGGCCCTGCCGGCACCCGGTGCCGGCGGCTGCCGGGGACCGGCCGGTGAGCGCCGCCGCCGGCGACGGGCCGTGCGCTCGTCCCCTCGCCGGACGGGTCGCCCTGGTGACGGGGGGGTCGTCGGGCATCGGCGCCGCCACGGCCCGGGCGCTGGGCGCGCTCGGGGCCTGCGTCGCCGTCGTCGGGCGCAGGGAGCGCCTGCTGGAGGAGGTCGCGGACGGGATCCGCCGGGACGGGGGCGTCGCGGTCCCGGTCACGGCCGATCTGACCCGGCCGGGGGCCCCCGCGACGGCGGTCCGCCGGACCCGCGAGCTCCTCGGCCCCGTGCGGATCCTGGTGAACGCGGCGGGGGCGGCCCGGTTGGGGCGTCTGGAGGACGTCACAGACCGGCAGTGGGACCTGCTGCTGCGGCTCAACCTGACGGTCCCGTTCCAGCTGGTCCGCGAGGTCCTGCCGGACATGAGGTCCTGCGGGCAGGGGTGGTTCGTCGCGGTCGGCTCCGACGTCGGCGTCGCCGCCGTGCCCGGCACCGGAGCGTACGGCGTGAGCAAGTCCGCCCTGAACCGCCTGGTCGAGCTCGTGGACGCCGAGCACCGGGACGACGGGATCCGCTCGGTCGCGATCTGCCCGGGATGGGTCCGCACGGACCTGGCGGCGGTTCCCGAGGCGCTGCGGGTCCCCTCCGAGGAGGTCCTCACCCCCCAGGACGTGGCGGGGACCGTCGCATGGATCGTGGCGAGCCCGTCGAGGCTCCGGCTGGGACCGGTCGTCCCCCTCACCCCTGCCTCCTCCCGGGCGGACACCCGGCGGGCTGTCGGCGACTACCTGGCCGGCACCGCCGGGGGGGACGGGCGGACGGGAGGGCCGGCCCGGTGAGCGCGCGGGAGGCGTCGGGCAGCGCCGCCGGGGAACGGCGCGGGCAGGACGGCGGGGTGCGGCTGGAGCGGCGGTCCGACGGGGTCGCCTCGATCGTGCTGGACCGGCCCCACCGGCGCAACAGCCTCGACCGGGCGGCGTCGACGGCGATGCTCGCCGCCCTGGACGAGGTCGCGCGGGACCCGGCCGTGCGCGTGGTGGTCCTGCGGGGCGAGGGGGGCGTCTTCTGCGCGGGGGACGACATCCACACGGCCGTCGGGTGGCTGGAGGGCGACGACAGCGACTTCCCCGCGGACCGGGCCACCGGCGACGTGTACTACTCGCGGATCTGCGAGGCGGTCCTCGCCCTGCCCCGGCCCGTGGTCGCGGCCGTGGACGGGGCGGCGGCCGGGGCCGGGACGGAGATCGCCTGCGCAGCGGACCTGCGCGTGTGGTCCTCCCGGGGACGCATGGGCAGCTGCCTGATCGGCGTCGGGCACGTGGGCAACGCCGTGATGCTGGCGCGGGTGGTGGGTCCGGCCCGGGCCACCGAGATCTATCTCACGGGGCGCCTGGTCGGGGCCGAGGAGGCCCTGCGCATCGGGCTGGCCGACCGGGTCGTGCCCGTCGAACGCTTCGATGAGGAACTGGACGCCGTCCTCGCCCCCCTGGCCGCTGCCCCCACCGCGGCCGTCGGCCTGTTCAAGGAGCTGCGCGAACGCGCACGGGGCGTCCCCGCCGAGCACGCCCTGCGTCTGCAGAGCGCGTTCCACCTGCGCACGTACCGGGAGGTCCGGGACGGAACCGAGGGGATCAGGGCCTTCGCCGAACGCAGGAGCCCCCGTTTCACGGGTACCTGATGCGTTCGGCGGGATCCCGTGCGCGGGAGCGCTCACGCGGGCCGGCCCGGGAACCCCCCGATCCGGCAACCATTTCATACCGGTATGATCAGATACGATTGCAAATAGCGTCATGCTGGGGGCGGCGCAGGACCGGGGAACGCGGCGCAGGACCGGGGAACCCGGAGCCGACGATCTCGGGCCTGGGGCCATGGGAAGCATTGGGGGATCTCGGGGCGCATGGTCTCGTCGATCACGAATTCGCAGGTGTCCGCCGGAACCGACTTGAAAGTGCTCGTCATAGAGCCGTACCCGTTGATGCGAAGAGCCCTCGTCGACGAGATCTCACGGGCCGAGGGGGTCGACGTCGTCGGTGAGGCGGGCGATTCCCGCACGGCCGCGAGAATCGCCAGGACCATTCCTGTCGACATCGTCGTCACCGAGGCGCACCTGGAGAGCGAGAACGCCGGTGTCGCCCTGTGCGCCCGGATGAAGAAACTCCCCACCAGCCCCCTGGTGGTCGTCCACACCTCCGACAACAGTCCCAGGGCGGTCGCGGACTGCCTCGCGGTCGGGGCGGACAGTTTCGTGCACAAGTCCTTCGAGCCCGAGACCCTCATCGACTCCATGAGACGCACCGCGCGCCTGCACCGGCCGTGGATCCTGGGACGCGAGAGCGCGGCCCTCCCCGGCACGAGACCCGTGGGAACGGCCCTCACCACCCGGGAGCAGGAGGTCCTCGGACTGCTGCTCATGCGCCTGACCAACGACGAGATCGCCGTGCGGTTGCACCTGGCCCGCCAGACCGTCAAGAACTACGTGAGCAGCGTCATGCGCAAGCTCGAGGTGTCCACCCGCCGGGACCTGTTCACGCGGGCCGCCCACCGGTTGGACGACCTGGCGTCGGGCCGGGACGGCAGGGGGACGGTCGGTGCCTGACGCGACCTGCCCGTCCGCGGGCGCGGACCCCCTGCCCGGCCCGACCGGGGGCACGGACGGCCGCAGCGCGCGCGACGGGATCAGGGTGCTGGACACCGACGGCGTGCGGGTCCTGACCCTCGACCGCCCGCACCGCCGCAACGCCGTGGACCGCAGGACGGCGCTGGCGGTCGCCGACGCCGTCGAGGAGATGGAGGCAGACCCGGACCTGCGGGTCCTCGTCCTCACCGGGGCCGGCGGGTGCTTCTGCGCCGGCATGGACCTTTCGGTCCCGCCGGGCAGCGAGCGGCCGGTCGTCCCCGGCAGGGGGTTCGCGGGGCTGACGCGGCGTCCCCCGGGCCGGCCGGTCGTCGCCGCCGTCGAGGGCCACGCCGCCGGGGGAGGTTTCGAGATCGTGCTGGCCTGCGACCTCGTGGTGGCCTCCCCCACGGCCTCGTTCTCGCTGCCGGAGGTCCGGCGGGGGCTGGTGCCGGGGGCGGGCGGGCTGCTGCGGCTGCCCGCGGCCCTCCCCCGCGCCGTCGCGTCGTGGATGGCGCTGACCGGTGAGCCGCTGAGCGGCCGGCGCGCCCACGAGTTCGGCCTGGTGAACCTGCTGGCCGAACCGGGCAGGGTCCTGGAGGACGCCCTGGACCTCGCCCGTGCCGTCGCGGCGAACGCGCCACTGGCCGTCCGGGCGGCAAGGAGGATCCTGGCCGAGGGGCAGTCGTGGCCGGCGGACCGCGCCTGGAGCCACCAGGAGCTGATCTGCCGGGCCGTGCGGGAGTCGCGGGACGCCCGGGAGGGGGCCGCGGCCTTCCTGGAGAAGCGCGCGCCCCGGTGGTCCGGCACGTGATCTGTCTCTCACGGATCGCACCCCGAATGTCCGCGATGCCCGCCCCCGGGAGCCGCGCCCCGGGGGCGGGGCCACGCGGAACGGTGCGTATCAGCCTTTCCTTCCTCCCCGTGGACCGGTTGAGCGGAAAGAGATCGTGCTAGAGTAATTCCGTTCTGTTCGTACGAAATAGTGCCCTTCCCTCCGAGATCTTTGATCCGTGGTTCCTTCGTCCACGCCGTAGTGCCTGTCGTCCACGACAGCCGCGCCGACGACATCGTGCTCCCGACGGGAGGCTGCGTTCCCCGACGGGAATCGCGCCGGTGACCGGGACGGGAATTGCGGTGACCGGGACGGGGAGAATCCGGTCTGTCCCGGGCGGGGGGCACTCCTCGGACGAACCGAATGATTCCTGTGAAGCGAAGTCGGTGCGAGTCCGACGCTGTCCCGCAACGGTGATGCCCCTGACGGGGATGAGTCCGGTCGCCTTCCCAGGAATCCACCAGTCCGATCCCCGGCAGGAGGGTGAGGCGGTCAGAACCATCCTGACGGGCCGGCCCCTCCTCGTCGACAGTCACGAAGGATGGCTCATGGACCGACGATCCCGGCCCCGTTGCACGACGCTGTTCCTGGCCCCGGCCCTCGCCGCCCTCGCGGCGCCGTCCCTCGCCGGGTGCGGTGACGGTTCCCCCGGTCCCTCGGTGAGTTCTGCCCCGCGCACCGGATGCGTCACGGACTTCGACGAGAACACCGACTACTTCCCCGACAAGACCCGGATCCGGGACGCGAAGGGATTCTCGGTCGAGTACCACCGTTCCTACAAGGTCGTGACGGTGAAGGAGTCGACGCAGGCCGGCCCGGCCGAGACCTACGTGCTGGTGCAGTGCGGTGCCCCGGACCCGCGGCTCACGGGCGACCTGGCCGCGGCGAGGCGGATCAGCGTCCCCGTGACGAGGATCGCCTCCTCCTCCACCACCCAGCTGCCGGGACTGGACCTGCTGGGAGCCCTGGACACCGTGGTCGCCGTGGGCAGCCCCGACCTGGTCAACACCACGAAGGCCGCCGATCTGATCAGGAGCGGGAAGATCTCGGGGTTCAGCAACGACTCCGGTGAGGTCAACGTCGAGAAGGTCGCCGCGGCACGTCCCGACCTGTACATGGCCGGTGGCATGGACGGCGACGTCCTGTCCAAACTCGTCGAGCTGAAGATCCCCGTGGTCGCGGACTCCGCGTGGCTCGAACAGAGCCCCCTGGGCCGGGCCGAATGGCTCAAGTACGAGGCCCTGTTCCTCAACGCCGAGAAGAAGGCCGAACAGGAGTACTCCACGATCTCCGACAATTATCACAGGACCCAGGGCCTCGCCCGGGGCGCGAAGAACCGGCCCGCGGTCCTGACGGGCAAGCAGCACGACGGGACCTGGCAACGGGCCGGCGGGCGCAGCTACGTCGCCGCGTACATCGCCGACGCCGGGGGCGACTACGTCTTCGCGGACACGACCGGCACCGGGACCTCCCCCGTCGACGTCGAGACCGTGCTCGCCCGGGGCGCGAAGGCCCCGTTCTGGCTCAACGCCGAGATGACCCGGGGGTGGAGGAGCACGGCCGACGTCGTGAAGGAGGACTCCCGCTACGCGAGCCTCCGGGCCGTGAAGGAGGACTCCGTCTGGAGTCCCGTGCGGCGGATCAACGACGCGGGCGGGAACGACTACTGGGAGAGCGGGGTCCTGCATCCCGACGTCGTCCTGGAGGACCTCGTCGCGATCCTGCACCCGGAGCTCCTGCCGGACCACGAGTTCGTCTACTACATCCGCCTCGGCTCCCGATGAGGTCCCCGGCCGGACCCGGCCGGACCCAGCAGCCCGCCCCCGGTGCCGCCCCGTCCGGGACCCCCGAGGGTCCCGGACGGGCGGCCGGACCGGGGACCGCCCCGCGCTTCGCGCTGGCGCTGGCCGCGCTCGGCGCGGTGGTCGTGGCCGGGATCGCCCTGGGGGCCGTGCGGATCCCCCTGGACGTCGTCTGGCGTGCCCTGGTCGGCCAGGAGGTCCCGCCGCCGTACGACGTGATCGTCCACGACGTCCGGTTGCCGCGAACCATCACGGCGACCCTGGTGGGGGCGGGGCTGGGCATCGCGGGCCTGCAGATGCAGACCCTGTTCCGCAACCCGCTGGCCGATCCCTTCGTCCTGGGGGTGTCCTCCGGGGCGAGCCTCGGGGTGGCACTGGTGGTCCTCGCGGTCGGCACCTCCGGGTGGACGGCGTCCTTCGGGGCCGGGCTCGGCGTGGGCGGGGACGTCGGGATCGCCGTGGCCGCGGCGACCGGCGCGGGGGCCGTGATGGGGCTGGTGCTCCTGGTCGGCCGGTTCGTGACGTCCTCGACGACCCTGCTGCTGCTGGGCGTCATGTTCTCCTACCTCGTCTCCGCCCTGGTGACCGTGCTCCTGGCCGGCGCCACCCCGGAACTGGTCCACCAGTACGTCCAGTGGAACTTCGGCAGCTACCGGGGGGTGACCTGGGACGACCTCCAGGTCCTCGTCCCGGTGCTCGCCTGCGGGCTGCTGGCGTGCCTGCTGCTGCCCAAGCGGCTGAACGCCCTGCTGCTCGGGGAGCGCTACGCCACGACCCTGGGGGTCGACGTCCCCCTCACCCGCATAATGATCATCACCGTGACGGCCGTCCTCGCCGGCACGGCAACGGCCTTCTGCGGGCCGGTGCAGTTCCTGGGGATCGCAGTGCCCCACCTGTGCCGGGCGCTGTTCTCCAGCAGCGACCACAGGATCCTGCTGCCGGCCTGCGCCGTCGTCGGGGCGGCCCTCGCGCTGGGGGCGGACGTCCTCGCGCAGCTGCCCGGGGACGAGGTGCTGCCCCTGAACGCCGTCAACGCCGCGATCGGGGCCCCGGTCGTCATCTGGGTGCTGGTGCGCCGCTCCCGATCGGGGGCGACGGCATGACCCCCCCGCTGCGGATCTCGGACCTCACCGTGGGCTACGCCGGCCGCCGCGGGCGCCGGGCGGTGGTCCTGCAGCACGTCACCGCCGACCTGGCGGTCGGGGAGCTCGCGTGCCTCGTCGGCCCCAACGGCGCGGGCAAGTCGACCCTTCTGCGATCCCTGGCCGGGCTGCAGCCGTACTTCGCCGGCGAGGTCCTGCTGCGGGGCACGGACGCGCGGGCGCTGGGACGCGCGGCCCTCGCGAGGACCCTCGCGGCCGTCCTGACCGACCGGTTCGACGCCGGGCGCCTGAGGGCCGGCGAGGTCGTCGCGCTCGGCCGCCACCCGCACAACGGCTGGAGCGGGCGCCTGGACGCCGCCGACCGCCACGCGATCGACCGCGCGCTGCGGATGGTCGGCGTGGACGGCCTGGCCGGTGCCGCCTTCGCACGGCTGTCTGACGGGCAGCGCCAGCGGGTCCTGGTCGCCAGGGCCCTCGCCCAGGAGCCGGCCGTCCTGCTCCTCGACGAGCCGACGGCGTTCCTCGACCCGCCGGGCCGGATAGCGCTCATGGCCCTTCTGCGGCGCATCTGCGCCGAGCGTGGCACGGCGGCCCTCGTGTGCACCCACGACCTGGAGCTGGCGACCCGGTACGCCGACCGCCTGTGGGTCACCGGTGCCGGCCGGGGGCTGGTCACCGGCGCGCCGGAGGACCTCGCGGCCGGCGGGGCGCTGACGGCGCCGTTCGAGCGGGCCGGGGTCAGGCTGGACCTGCGGAGCCTGACCTTCGTCCCGGCCGAGGGGAACGGTCCCACGGCCCGCGTGCTGGGCCGGGGGGTCCGCGCGGACCTGGCCGGGCACGCCCTGCGCCGGGCCGGTTTCCGCGTGCCCGACGGGACCGGGCACGGCCGGGCGGCTCCCCTGGTGTCGGTCGACGTCGACGGGCAGGAATGGGTCTCGACGACGGCCTGCGGCCGCACCGCGCGCCACCGTTGCCTGGAGGACCTCGTGCGGCACGTCCGGGGGATCCGCGACGAGCTGGACCGGACCGGCCCCTCCGGTCCCGGCACGACCGAGGGGGAACGGCCGTGAACGCGGGCGGTCGGGGCCGGCTGCGGGTGGCGCTGCTGCACTCCCGCCCCGTCCACGGCGACGTCGCCGCGAACATCGAATGGATCCTGCGGCAGGCCGCACGGGCGGCCGACGCCGGTGCCGGCCTGGTCGTCACCGCGGAGATGGCCCTGAGCGGGTACGGGTTCGACGGGCGCGAGCAGGTCGAACCGCACGCCAGGACGCTCGACTCCCCCGAGGTGCAGGCGCTGTGCCGGTTGAGCGCCGAACGCGGGGTGCACTGCGTGCTCGGCCTGCCGGAGAGGGACCCGCGGACCGGGCTGCTGTACAACACCGCCGTTGCCACCGGCCCGGACGGCCGTGTGGTCGCCCGGCACCGCAAGGTCGTCCTGGCCGAGCGGCGGTGGGCCACCCCGGGTCCGGCGCGCTCGGAGGGCCTGTTCGACACCCCCTGGGGGCGGGTCGGCATGCTCGTCTGCGCCGACACCTACTACGGGACCCCCGCCCGCGCCCAGGTCCTGCGAGGGGCCGACCTGCTCGTCGTCCCCTCGACCTGGCCGGGGGGCGGTGTCGATCCCCGCCGACTGTGGCGGGCCAGGGCGCTGGAGAACGGCGTGCCCGTCCTGGGCTGCAACCGCACGGGCCGCGACGCCGTCCTCGACTGCACCGGTGCCCGCAGCTACGCCGCCGACGGCCGGGGCCGGGTCCTGCTGGACCGCCGCTCCCCCGAGGCCACGACCTTCCTGGTGGACCTGCCCGCGGCCGGCGGGAGCGCGGCCGGGGACGGCGGCCGGCGGAACGGCGCGCGCCGCCCGGCCCCCCACGGCCCCGGCGGGCCCCGCCGCCCCGAGTTCTGGCGCTCCCTGGGCCTGCAGACCGACGGACCGCACCCCGAATACCTGTGGGGACCACCGCCCGGAGGACCCGTGCGGGTGAGTGCCGGGGCCGTGGACGGCACGGACCCGCGGAACCGCCCCGCGGACCTCACGGTCGTCGAGATCCTGCCCGCCGGACCCGCGGCGGGCAGGGCCCGCGACGCCCTCCTGCCGCCCCCGTGCTCCCCGGCGGGCTCCGGGCCCGCCCGCCGCGGTCCCCGGCCGGCGTCCGGTGACGGCGGCCCGCACGTGCTGGTCTCCCGGGACGGCCACGGCCCGTTCCTCGCGGCGGCCGGGACGCTGGAACGGCTCGGGGAACGCCCCGTCCTGCACCGCGCCCTCGCGGGGGTTCGCGTGGCCGTCGCGGCCCCCGAGCACCTGGCCCACCCCGAGGCCGCGGCCGCGCTGGCCCGCGAGGGCTGCGACCTCGTGGCCGTCCTCGCCGAACGCCTGGACGGCCGGCAGTGGGCCGTGCTGGCGGCCCGGTGCCTGGAACGGGTTCCCGTCGCGGTCGTCACCCGGGCCGCCGCCGGGGTGTTCGTGCCGCCCGACGGGCACGAGCCCTGGCACGGCGAGTTCCGGCGGGCGCCGGGAGGGGTACGGATCGACCTCGACGTCGCGGCCGGGCGCCATCGCCGGCTGTTCGACCGGCTCGACCTGGAGGCGTTGTGCGCGCCGTCCGGTACCTGACCCTCTGGCCGACGGCGCGGTGCACCCTGGACTGCGCCTACTGCTACCGCGCCCTGCGCGGCGGCCGCCCCATGCCCCCGGAGGTCGCCGACCGGGCCATCGACCTGGCCGCCGCCGGCGGAGCACCCTTCCACCTGCAGTTCGCCGGGGGCGAGCCGACCCTCGTGCCCGACCTGATCGCCCGGGTCGTGGACCGGGTGCGCTCGCGGGGGCTTGCCGCGACGATCGCGGTGCAGACCAACGGGACGCGCATCACCCCGGGGCTGGCGGACCTGCTCGCGCGGGGCCGCGTCGAGGTCGGTGTCAGCCTGGACGGGCCCGTGGCCGTCCACGACCGGTTGCGCGCCCGGGGCGCCAGCACCCTGCGCGGGCTGGGGACCCTGTGCGAGCGCGGGGTCCGGGTGCAGGTGACGGCGGTCCTCACCGCTGCGAACGCCGCGCACCTGCCCGAGCTGGCTCTGCTCCTGGCGGCCTTCCCGACCGTGCGCGGCCTGGCCCTGGACCCCCTGGTGCTCTCGGGTTCCGCGGCGGGACGGGCAGACCTGCTGTGCCCCGCGCCGCTGATCGTCGAGGCCGTGCGGGGGCTGCACGAGCGGATCGTGCAGCTGGAACGGGTCAGGGGCACCCGCATGACCTGGCGGGAGCTGGAGCTGGTGCGCCGCTGCCTTCGCCGTCCGCCCGGTGGCGCGGGCGGCGCGTACTGCCACGCCGTCCGGGGCGAGAGCCTCGCTGTCGCCCCGGACGGCTCCGTCCACCCCTGCTCGCAGGCGGTCGGCCTGCCCCACCGTGCCGCGGGCACCGTCGACGGCGTCGACCACCGGGCGCTGGAGCGGGCCTTCGCCGGCACGGCCCGGTTGCGCGGTCCCTGCGACGGCTGCCCACTGGCCGGACGCTGCCCGGGGGACTGCCCCTCCCGGCTGTCGGCGACCCCCGCGGGAACCGGGGCGGCGATGTGCCTGATCTACCGGACCCTCGCAGAGCTGGAGGCACGATGACGACGATCCTCTACTACAGCGCCACGGCCGCCGAGCTGCCGATCCTGTCCCTCGCGGCGCGCGCGGTACGCCGGACCCGTCCCGACGTGCGGGTACGCGCCTGGTCCGTGCCGCAACTGGGTTCACCGGACGCCGTCGGGGCCTTCGTCGCCGCGGGGTGCGACTGCGACGTGCTGGTGGTGTCCCTGCACGGGGGCACGGCGAGCTGCCCGGCGTGGGAGGAGCTGCTGCGCGAGCGCTCCGAACGGCGCCGCGACGGCCGTCCCCTGCCGCACCTGCACGTCCACCCTGACGGGAACGACGAGCAGGCCCTGCTGGCAGCGCGCGAGCACGCCGACGGCCACGACAGCGGGGTCTGGACCGGGGTGCACGCCCTGCTGCGCTCGGGCGGCCGGGTGAACGTCACGGCGGCGCTGGAGGCCCTCCTCGACGTTGCGGCAGGGAACGCCCCCCGCCTGCCCGACCCCGTCGAGGTCCTGGCCCAGGGGGTGCACCACCCGGTGCACGGGACCTTCTCGACCCTCGCCGGGTACGAGGCAGCCCTCGACCACCGGGCCGCGACGCTCCCCCCTGCCGGCGCGGTCCCCGCCCGGGACCCGCGGGTCGGGGGCGGCCCGCCCGTCGTGGGGATCCTGTTCCCCCGGACCTACTGGCTCAACGACAACACCCGCCACGTGGACGCCCTCGTCGCCGAGCTGGAGTCCCGGGGCGCCCGGACGGTCCCGGTGTTCTGCCACCGGTTCCGCGACGACGCCGTGGGGGCCCGCGGGGCCGACGAGGTCCTCCCGGAGTTCTTCACGGCGGGCGGCCGGACCCGGATCGACGTGCTCGTCAACGTGATCGGCATGTCGATGACCCTCGTCGACCCGTCGATGTCGCGGGTCCTGCCCGGTCTGGACGTGCCGGTGCTGCAGGCCCTGACGTGCAGCGCGCCGGCGCGGTGGTGGTCGGACAGCCCGCAGGGGCTGACGACCGTCGACGTCACGATGCAGGCGGCCCAACCGGAGTTCGACGGGAACCTGATCACCCTGCCGGTCGCGACCCGGCAGACCGACGAGGTCGACCCGGTGACCGGCGCGGTCCTGGCCCGCCTCGGACCCCTTCCCGAACGGACGGCAGCCATGGCCCGGCTGGCCCTGCGCTGGGCCGCGCTGCGGCGGATCCCCAACGCGGACAAGCGTGTCGCCGTCGTGTTCCACCACCATCCCCCGCGCAACGACCGCATCGGGTGCGCCAGCGGCCTGGACTCCTTCGAGAGCGTGCGCCTGCTGCTGCGGGACCTCGCCGACGCCGGCTACCGGGTCGAGCGCCAGTACGAGAAGGCCGACGACCTGGCCCGGGTCCTGCTCTCCGGCCTGACCTGCGACCGCCGGTGGCTGACGAACGAGCAGATGCTCGCCCGTGCCCGGGCCGTGGCCGACTCCGACCTGGTCCGGCGCTGGCACGCGGAGCTGCCGGGGCGCGTGCGCGGGGCGATGGTGGAGGCCTGGGGGCCCTGCCCGGGGGACCTGTTCGTGCACGAGGGCCGGATGGGGTTCGCCGGGGAGGTCAACGGCAACGTCCTGCTGACCGTCCAGCCGCCCCGTGGCGACCTGGAGAAGGCCGGGGAGGTCCTGCACGACCTCGTGCTGCCCCCGCCCCACCACTACCTGGCCCACTACCGGTGGATCCGCGACGTCTTCCGCGCCGACGCCGTCGTGCACGTCGGGACCCACGGGTCGCTGGAGTGGTTGCCCGGCAAGTCGCTGGGGCTGTCCCGGGAGTGCCACCCCGACCTGGCCCTGGGCGACCTGCCCGACGTCTACCCCTACATCATCAACAATCCCGGGGAGGGCACCCAGGCCAAGCGGCGGGCCGCGTGCGCGCTCGTCGACCACCTGACTCCCCCCTTCCGCAACGCCGACCTGTACGAGCAGACGGCGCGGGCCGACGGCGCGCTGGAGGAGCTCACCCACGCGGCGCACGAGGACCCGGCGAGGCTGCCGGCCCTCGCCGAGGTGCTGTGGCAGGCCGTGCACGACGCCGACCTGCACCACGACCTGGGCCTGACGCGCGAGCAGGCCCTGGCCGACGTCGAGGGCTTCGCCGAGCGGGTGCACGAGTACCTGACCCGGCTGGCCGACGTGCAGATCGGTGACGGCCTGCACGTGCTGGGCGAGCTCGTCGGCGGCGAGCGGCTCGTGGAGTACCTGGCCCAGCTGACCCGGCTGCCCACCGGGGACGTGCCGAGCCTGCGCGAGGAGATCCTGCGGTCCGCCGGGCACGACCCCGAGGAGATCGCGGCGAGTCCGGGGCGGGCCCTGCCAGGGACTTCGGGGCGCACCGGCGGGCAGGTGCTCCTGGCCGCCCACGCCGCGGCCGTTGAGCTCCTGGGCGCCCTGGACCGCGGGGGCTACGACCCGCGGGCGGTGGACGCGATCGTCGAGGCCGGCCTCGGCCGGCCCGCCCCGCGCGTCGCGGCCGTGCTCGACCACGTTGCCACGGACCTGCTGCCGCGCCTGCGCGGGACCGCGGGGGAACGCCGCAGCGTCCTTGCTGCGCTGTCAGGGCGCTTCGTGCCCCCGGGTCCCAGCGGCGCGCCCACCCGGGGCGGCGGCGACATCCTGCCCACCGGGCGCAACTTCTTCTCGGTCGATCCCCGGAGCCTTCCGACCCCTGGGGCATGGGTCGTGGGGCAGGCCCTTGCCGAGGCGCTGCTCGAACGCCACCTGGACCACGAGGGCCGGTACCCGCGCAACGTCGGGATCATCGTCTGGGGCACGGCGAACATGCGCAGCCGCGGGGAGGACATCGCGCAGGTCCTGCACCTGCTGGGGCTGCGGCCGGTGTGGGACACCGCCGGAAGGGTCGTCGGCCTGGAGGTCGTGCCCGGCGAGGAACTCGGCCGGCCCCGCATCGACGTCACCGCACGGATCTCGGGGTTCTTCCGGGACGCCTTCGGCAACCTCGTGGACCTGCTGGACCGGGCCGTGGCGATGGTCGCGGCCCTGACCGAACCAGAGGACGAGAACTTCCTGCGCGCCCACGTCGTGGCCGACGCCAGGGCCTGCCGCGCGGAGGGTGCGCGGGAGGACGAGGCCTGGCGGACGGCATCGCTGAGGGTCTTCGGCTGCCCTCCCGGCACGTACGGGGCGGGGGTCGCCGAACTGGTGGAGTCCAAGGAGTGGAGGACGAGGCAGGACCTCGCCGACGCCTACGTGCGGTACTCGGCCCACGCCTACGGGCGCGGGGTGCACGGACGCGTGGCCCCGGAGGCGTTCCGTCGCCAGCTGGGCCGCATGGACGTGACCGTGAAGAACGAGGACACCCGCGAGTGGGACATGCTCTCGTGCACGGACTTCTACAACTACCACGGAGGTCTCGTCGCGGCCGCGGAGTCGGTCCGCGGCACGGCGCCCCTGTCGATCGTGGGGGACAGCTCCGACCCGCGGCGGGTCCGGGTGCGCACGACGGCCGAGGAGACCCGGATCGTGCTGCGGGCACGGATCCTCAACCCCACGTGGATCGCGGGGCTGCGCCGTCACGGGTACAAGGGTGCCGGGGACCTGAGCAAGGTCCTGGACATCCTGTTCGGTTGGGACGCGACGGCCGACGTCATGGACGACTGGATGTACGACCGGGTCGCGGACCGCTACGCGCTCGACCCGGAGCCGGCCGGCTGGATGCGCTCGGTCAACCCCCACGCCCTGCGCAACATCCTGGACAAGTTGCTGGAGGCCGCGCAACGCGGCATGTGGACGGCCGACGAGGACCGGCTCTCCCGGCTGCGGGAGGCCTATCTCGCGGTCGAGGGCGACCTCGAGGACGGCACCGCGGACGGCGGTCCCCGGTGACGCGACGGCCCTCCCCGGCGGCGGCACGCCGCGCGTCCGCCGTGCCGGGGTACCCGTTCGCCGCGCTGGTCGGCCAGGAACGGCTGCGCACGGCCCTGCTGCTGTGCGCGGTGGACCGGCGGATCGGCGGGGTCCTGCTGCGCGGGGAGAAGGGCACCGCGAAGTCGACCGCCGTCAGGGCGCTGGCGGACCTGCTGCCCGAGGGCGAGCGGATGCGGACCCTTCCCCTGTCCACGACCGAGGACCGGCTGGTCGGAGGGGTGGATCTCGAACGCACCCTGGACCGGGGCGCCCCGGTCCTGTCCCCCGGGCTGCTCGTACAGGTGCACGGCGGGCTCCTGTACGTCGACGAGGTCAACCTCCTGGACGACCACCTGGCCGGGATCCTGCTGGCGGTCGCCGGGTCGGGATCGGTGAGGATCGAGCGGGAGGGGTTCTCCCGGACCTTCCCCAGCGAGTTCCGGATCGTCGGCACGATGAACCCCGAGGAGGGCGACCTGCGCCCGCACCTGCTGGACCGTTTCGGTCTGTGCGTGGACGTCCGGGGGGAACGGGACCCGCGGCTCCGGGCCACCCTCCTGCAGCGGCGCACGGCCTACGATGCCGACCCCGAGGGGTTCGCGCGGCAGTGGCACGAGCGCACGACGGACCTGGCGGACCGCGTCGCGCTGGCCCGGGAGCTGCTGCCGCTGGTGTGCCCGTCGCCGCGGGTCCGCCCGTACGTCGCGCAGCTGTGCCGCGACCGGGGGGTCGCGGGGCACCGCGCCGACCTGGTGCTCGAACGGGCGGCGACGGCCCACGCTGCCTGGGCCGGCCGCACCCGGGTCGAGGTCGACGACGTCCTGGCGGTCGCGGAGCTCGTGCTGGTCCACCGGGGCCGGCACGCCGCCCCGCCGCAGCCCCCGCGGCGTTCCCCGCGGGACCGGGCGCCGGACGGCGGGCAGGACCCGGACCGGCACGGGACCGGGGAACCGGGCGGCGGCCCCCCGGGAACGGAGGGCGCCGGCGGCGAGGGGGCCGATGCCGCAGGCGGCGGGGGCGAGGGGCCCGGGACCGACGGCGGCACCGGGGACCGGGACGGGATCGGTGCCGGGCCGGGGTCCGGGCCCGGTGCCGGGGGCGTGGCGGAGGGGGGCGGCCCCTCCCCGGAAGGCGAGGCCCGCGACCGGCCGGACCCGGCCGGCGAGCGGGTCTTCGCGACGGGCGAGCCCTTCGCGGTGCGGCCCCTGCCCGTGCGGGAGGACCGCGGGGCCCGGGGCCGGGCCGGGCGCCGGCTGCGGACCAGGTCCGTCGACCGCACGGGCCGCTGCGTCGGCGCGAGGCCCTCCGACGACGCGCGGGACCTGGCCCTGGACGCCACCCTGCGGGCGGCAGCGCCCCACCAGGCCCGCCGCCGTCCCCCGGGGTCGGCCGGTCTCGTCGTCCACCGGTCCGACTGGCACGCCAGGATCCGCCGCCGCAGGTCGGGGACCCTCGTGCTGTTCGTCGTCGACGCCAGCGGGTCCATGGGGGTCCGCGGCCGCATGCTGGCGAGCAAGGGCGCGGTGCTGAGCCTGTTGCTGGACGTCTACCGCAAGCGGGACCGGGTGGGCATGGTGACCTTCCGGGGCCGCGGTGCGCGGCTGGCCCTGCCGCCGACCTGTTCGGTCGACCTCGCGGGCCGGCTGCTGCGCGACCTGCCCACGGGGGGCAGGACCCCCCTGGCCCACGGTCTGGTCCTGGCCCACCGCACGCTGGAGGTCGCGCTGCGCCGGGACCCCGGCCTGCGGCCGGTCGCCGTCGT
>Ga0316579_10000277_pt1 | contig 15842 bp, 13 predicted proteins | sample J5NA_2_FD_203074 | JGI IMG/M metagenome (GOLD analysis project Ga0316579, IMG submission 203074) | Rhizosphere microbial communities from salt marsh grasses in Alabama, United States - J5-7_160517rDrA | ecosystem: Host-associated > Plants > Roots > Rhizosphere | place: USA: Alabama | collected... | reverse complement strand
TCGCTCTCCGACCATATGTCTGCGAATCCGGCCCAGGTACCGTTAGAAAAAATCGCATAAATGCGATCATTGTCTTCGCGCCAGTACATATGACCTCTTTCGAAGCTCTCTTCAGCCATGCAGACAGTATTAGCGCCACCGGCAGCACAACCAAGGCCTTCCTCATCCCACTGACTCGCAAAGGGTCCTGAAGCCTGCGCTGCGCAGGCCACCGGAACAGGGGTTGCCGTGGGCAAAGGCCGCGGTGTATCCGTAGGCCAGGGCGTAAAAGTCGGCGCCGTAGTTGAAGTGGGAAGCGGCGTATCCGTAGGTATTGGCGTATCCGTAGGGAGTGGTGTATCCGTTGGCAATGGCGTGTCCGTAGGCTGTTGATCATCAACTAGAGGAACGGCCGTTTCCTGCGCTTCATTCTCTACTGGGGACTCGTTGAGAGAATCGCTGCCATCCTCGGTAGGGATTAAACCCATTTCCGCCGCTTGACTTGTAACGGTAAGCTGCAAGGAAACTATCGCCGCATCCGGTTCGACTTCGGGTTCGGATTCCTTCGGAAAAACAAAGTTAAACAACAGATAAACACCAACACATGCAAACAGCAAAATGGCCGCCAGTGCGCCTATTAAGGGCAGTGACCGGCGTGATTCAGGCGCCGCCTCTGATATTTTATTTTCAACCGGCTGAATTGGCGGCGGCGTAAAACCTCCCGGCGTAATGCTTACCGGTTTTTCGATCACCGTGGCGGCTAAGGCGGCCCCGCCCAATAAATTCTTTGTCGCACGATCGAAACCCATGGCTAAATCTTGACCGCTCTGATAACGATCCCCACGGTCTTTGGCCATGACGCGGTCGATCACTGCCTAAAACGACTCCGGAAAATTGGGATCGACCTCCCGAAGTCGAGGAATCGGCTTACTGATATGGGACATAGCCATACCCATCGTGGTGTCCGACTAATAGGGCAAACGGCCGCTTAACATTTCAAACAAAATGGCGCCCATAGAATAAATATCAGTTCGGCCGTCGATATCCTTTTCGCCCAATACCTGCTCCGGACTCATATAAGCCGGCGTGCCGACAATACCACCGGTTTGCGTCAGCGTCGTCGACTCCGCTACTTTCACGATGCCAAAGTCAGACAGGTATGGCTCGCCATCATCATCATCATAGAGGATATTGGCCAGTTTAATGTCACGATGGACAATTCCCTGCTCGAGAGCTTTATCGAGGGCGGCGTCGATGCGATCCAGCATATAGCTAATTTCGGCGATTGAAAGCGCTCCTCCCTTCAGCCGGTCGGCCAATGATCCTCCCGTCATCAGGCGCATAACAAAGTATGGCCGGCCATTTTCCTCGCCGTAGTCATAGACGGGAACGATGGCGCTGTGCTCCAAGGCGGCGATCGTCTGCGCTTCCTGTTCAAAACGCTGGCGGAAAGTGGCGTCATGCTTCTGGCCGCGCGGCAGCACTTTGACGGCAACCTCGCGTCCGAAGTTCGGATCATAGGCGCGGTAAACGGTAGCCATTCCCCCCTCGCCCAATTCTTCAATGATTTCATAACGGCCGATTTGTTGGCTCATCTCCATACCCTCTTTGTATTCGCTTTCTGCTTTCTACCCGGCCAAATGAGTCATTAAGGCCCTGAGACCGCTAAGATTCCTGCTCGTTTCCGGATATTGGTGGTCGGTCAATTCAACCGATATAGATGGAATACCCGCCTTTGAAGCCAGCCAATCGCCGGCATCCCCAGTAACCTCATAATGTTGAAATCCATCATAGACAGGATAACCTGACGCGTTCCCATAAACATCAGCCAGCTCACGACTGGTGGGATCGACCACATCACAACCGGCGGAGAAGACGCCATGCGCTGCGCTGTGCAGGAAAACCACGGCCGCCGGTTGAATACCTACGATATAATCTCTTAAGACAAGACTCTCTTGCTCTGAGAAGAGTCGCGATCCGCCGCTGATTTCTTTGTTCCCCCCACATCGCAACAGGCTGCCAATTGCAATCCCAGTTGCGGTTCAGGTCAACCTTATTGCCGTTGGCGCGGCCGAGCCATTCGCCCGGGTTCTGGACACTGTCCTTATTCACCGACGGAATGACATAGACGGTGACGCCGGCAGGAACCTCTTTAGGATTGTCAGTAAAATGGCTGACTAATCGCTCGCCAAGCACGACTGTGGCCGGCGCGAATCCGGCATGTAAACCGCCGACGAGGACGATCTTTTTCGGCCCGGCGCCGAAACGCACGATTTCGATCGGTTTTCCATTGTACGTTTGGCCAATCTGAATCCATTCCGGTCCCAGATCAGGCTCTGGCGTATTTGTCGGAGTCGGAGTGCTGGTCTCCGTGGGCGCCGGTGTGTCCGTTGGGATGACAGGCTGCACCTCCTCCTCGGGTTCCTCCACAGCGATAGTTGGCGTTGTCTGGGCAGCTTAGTTATTCTCTTGTTCTAACACCTGAGCGGCTGCTGTTTGCTGTGCTTCGGCGGCGATTGTTTGGCGCGCCTCGGCGGTGGCCGTTTCCGAGATGGCCGCCATGGCCATTTCCTGCGCCTGGGTGGTCACCGTTCCCGCGAGAGCCATAAACTCTGAATCAACCGTCGGCGTCGGCGGCTCGGCGTCCGGCAAGAACATGCCGCGTACCGCAAAAGCGCCAAACAAAGCAATGAGCAGCAGCACCGCCGGGGCGATAATCTTCCACGGCAGCCCGCCCGATTCCTGACTGCGCACGGGAACGGCCGTCGGCAGCTTTACGGCTGCTCCACCGCCGCCGGTCACAGCCTCGACATAGGGTTCGATTACAGTCTCTCCCTTATACCCCTCTATGACCGTCCGGTCGTCTGCGTAGACCTGCGGCGGGTTGCAGAAGGCGGTCGCCAGATCAGCACCGCGCTGGTAACGCGCCTCCGGCTTCTTGGCCATCGCCTTGTCTATTATCGCCTGGTAGCCGGCGGCCAGCTGGGGGGCGGTTTCAGGCAGTTGCGGCACCGGCTGCGTCAAGTGGGCTATGGCCACGCCCATCCCCGTCTCCGATTGGTAAGGCTGTCTCCCGGTTAGCATTTCATAAAGCACCACGCCGAGGGCATATATATCGGAACGGCCGTCGATTGCCGACGTGCCCATCACCTGCTCCGGACTCATATACGTCGGCGTGCCGATCATGCCTCCCGTCGCCGTCAACGTCTTCGAATCCGCGCTCTTGTCGATCCCGAAATCCGACAGATAAGGCTGGCCGTCATCGTCAAAGAGGATATTGCCCGGCTTCAGGTCGCGGTGAATGATGCCCTGCGCGTGCGCTTTATCCAGGGCGGCGCCGATGCGGTCTAACACGCGCTGGATCATGTCCGGCGACAGGGCGCCTGTCCTTAGCCTGTCGGCTAGCGAACCGCCGGTCATCAGGCGCATGACCAGGTAGGGACGGCCGTTTTCCTCACCGAAGTCATAAACGGGCACAATGGCACGATGTTCCAAGGAAGCGATGGTTCGCGCTTCGCGATCAAAACGCTGGCGGAATGATCCGTTGCTTAGCAAGAGCGAAGACATGATTTTCAAGGCGACGTCGCGCCTGAAGCTGGGGTCATATGCGCGGTAAACTGTGGCCATGCCGCCCCGGCCCAGCTCCTCCACGATCTTGTATCGGCCGATGTGCTCTATCCCCGCCACTGCCGCCCTCCTACCTGCGACTGCCAGGTTTTACCTGCCTACCTTTACACAGAACAAACTATAACATAATTCTTGTTTTCATGGGTGGTGGATAATGTTATTTGGGGAAAATTGATCCCATTTCCCGCTGTTTAGCAATGACAGGGCAGACGCTCTTTGTTACACTTATCGAAGAACAATTAGCATTTTCTCGTGTGTGGGTTTAGTTTAATGGAAGACATCACCGGTAAGCAGCTTGGCCCCTATCGCATTTTAAAACAGCTTGGTGTAGGCGGAATGGCCACCGTCTTCTTAGCTTATCAGGCCAGCGTCGACCGAGAAATAGCGCTCAAAGTCTTACCAAGGCAGATGGCGGCTGATGCTAATTTTCTCGGCCGTTTCGAGCAGGAAGCGCGGCTGATCGCCCATCTCCAGCATCCCCATATTCTTCCGGTATTTGATTATGGTGAAAGTGACGGCTACACCTATATCGCCATGCCCTATATTCGCAACGGAACCTTGGCTGATCAATTAAAGGGACGGCCGTGGTCACTGAAGCGTGTAGAAAAAATAACGCAGCAGCTGGCGGGCGCTCTCGATTACGCCCATGCACAGGGATTAGTCCACCGGGACATCAAGCCGAGCAATGTGCTGATCGATGACAGCGGCAATTATCTACTCACTGATTTCGGAATTGCCAAGTTATATGAAAGCTCGTCCCAGTTCACGCGCACAGGGGGCATTTTTGGGACGCCGGCCTATATGTCGCCTGAACAGGGATTGGGAGAGCCCTTGGATAGGCGCAGTGACATCTATTCCCTGGGCATAGTCCTCTACGAACTACTCACCGGCCGCGTCCCCTTCAGCGCAGAAACCCCTATTGCCACCGTGTTCAAGCACATCAACGACCCGCTGCCTCCCCCGCGAGAATTCAACATCACTCTGCCGAAAGGTGTGGAGCACGTTATCTACAAGGCGCTGGCAAAATCACCCGGCGATCGTTTCCAAACTGCCGGCGAACTTGCCGGCGCTTACCAACGGGCGGAACATGATCCACAAGGAGAGACGGCCGAAACGATCCTCGACCGCGCCCCTGTTGTTACTACCGCCAGTGATGGCGAGGAAAAATTACCGCGCTGGCTGCTAGAAGCAGCCGCGGTTCTGCTGCGGCTCATTGGCGGTATTTCAATCTTTGGCGGCATGCGCGTCGTTGAAAATCGGCGCGAAGCAGCAGCGGCGACCCAGGCGGCGGAGATGGCATTTTTGATCCAGACGGCAACGGCCGTTGCCCGGACTGAAGCTTCACCTACCTCGGCCGTAGAACCATCACCGGTGGTATCGCCTACGGAAACTCCTCTTCCCGAAGCAACCGTGACGCCAACCGCGGAAACGGTCTCCTCACCAACGGCCGAACCAACTCTCCCGCTCCCAATCGAACCCAGCCGGGTCGATCTGCATGGAAGTGGGCTGGTGCAGGTGAGCTTTGATAGTGAAGAAAGCTATACGCCCAGTTTTTCTGATGATCAGCGATTTTTGCTGGTGAGCACTGAAATCGATGGCTTTTGGCGGATAACGCGCTTCGATACGCAGAGCAACGAACGGCGCATATTGACCCAACAAGCGGCCAATTTCTGGCATCCGCAGCCCAGTTCCGACGGTCTGCGCGCGCTGGTCTCGTCTGATCTTGATGATCCTGATGGGAATCATGACATATATGTAATAAATCTGGAAAACGGCTCCCTGATCGAACGTTTAACCGATGCCTCCGGCGACGATGTTTACGCACAGTGGCTGCCGGATGAAAGCGGCTTTATCTTTTTATCCTATCGTGATAGGGTCCTGAAATCTGGATCCAGCGCTTTGACGGCTCAGGGGCGCGGCAGTTGACCGACAACGCGAACGGTATTTTTGATGGATTCGCCGACGTCTCAGCAGATGGACAGTGGCTGGCTTTTCAAAGCAATCGTGACGGCATTCACGAGATTTACATCATGGGCATAGATGATTCCAATCCGCGCCGTTTGACCTTCGACGATGCGCGAGACGCGGCCCCGACTTTTTCACCCGACGGCCAATGGATAGCATTTGAAAGCGCTCGCGATGGGGATTACGACATCTGGGCCGTACGCACTAACGGTCAGGACCTCTTCAACGTCACCAATTCTTCCGAGCGTAACCAGGTTCCGGCCTTTTCGCCCGACGGCCGTTGGCTGGCTTTCCAATCGGACCGCGACGGGGATTGGGATATCTACCGCGTGCCCTGGCCTTATACACCGGAGAGTTTGCAAACCTCCTGGCCGGTCAGCAGTACGGGTATAGCAGCCTGTCATCTCGCCCTTGGCGACAGCACAATCGCCGGAGAGAACACGCGCCTCTGGTCCGAGCCCAATGTATTAACGGGCAGCGGCCTTCTCGCCATCGACCCGGGAACGAACCTTGTGGTCGAATCGGCCGATCCCGTCTGGGGTCCGGTACGTAAAGACATCGATGCCTCAGGCTGGTGGTGGGAAGTTCAGGAACCGCAGGGCAGCAGCGGCTGGGTCTGGCGGGGCCGGTTGGTTGAATGCCCGGCAGAAGGCGCTTAGTAACAGCAAGGAAAGGATTCATGAACCATCGTCTCACGAGCACCTCACTCATTCTCATAACTGCCCTGTTCATTTCAATTCTGTTTCTCCGCCAGCCGGTCGAGCGATCCTATTCACAGATGGAAACACCGGCGGAATCAGGAACGCCAGGAGTAACAGATACGCCGACGGAAACAGGGACGCCGGAACAGACTGAGACACCGGTGCAGACTGCGACACCGGCCGGTTTCTTCGCCCCCTACATTGAGGCGGCGATCATTCCAACCGCGACCGCAACTCCAACCGCGACCGCGACCGCCACGGTCCCCTCTGGTTACTCTGGGAATACGGCCGTTGAGCGGGAGACGATGAATAGCCTTAACGCGGTTCGCGGTGCGAATGGCCTGCCGGGGCTGAATCTCGCTGATGAGCTGACGCAGTCCGCCCGTCGTCACAGCCACTACATGGCTGATTATTATGGCGAGAATCCCGATCATGAAGGGCCGGCAGGTGTATATGGCTGCGATCGTATGTCGGATGCGGGTTACGAATGGGTAACTTGCGGTGAAATAATCGGCTGGGGCTTCGGGGGCAGTACGTCGGCGATGATGAATTGGTGGATGAACAGCGAGGTGCATAGAAACATCATCCTTTCCACAAAATACGAGGATTTTGGTGCCGGGCACGTGATAGAACCCGCCAGTTACTGGACCTATTACTGGACCGTTAATTTCGGCAAACGCGCGAGCGGGAAAAGCGAACGGCCGTCCGTTTTTTATAAATGTACCTATAAGCTGGAAAGCCCCGTGGGCGGCATCAGTATGATGCAGTACAGCACGGAGCCCTGCTCTTAATAGGACGGTTTGGAGGTGCGGGGACATGGGACCCGGTGGTTGCAAACCACCGTCTGACCCGCCAAAGTAGGCTGGAAGCCTACTGATTCCAACCGGTCTTGGATTCATAACATGCTATGGAATTTCGGAGAATAAACTTGTCCAGGTCGATGGGAGTCAGTAGCCTGCTTTAGCAAGCTTTTTTCGATCAGCCTGGGGTTTGCAACCCCAGGCGACCCAGGCATTCATTAAGTTGCAGAAGACAATCGCCTCTTTCAGAAGCGGCGACCTGATGAACACAGAAAAATAAATCACTAATATGCGAAATGAAATCGCCGGGGGGCACCCATTCCTGGAACGGCCGAATCGCACACTGCTGGCCTTGGCCGTGCCCGTCTTCTTTTCCCTGATCGCCGAGCCGCTGACCGGGCTGGTTGATACGGCTTTTGTGGCCCGCTTAGGCGCGGAAGCGCTGGCGGCGTTAGGCGTGGGCACGGCCGCCCTGTCCAGCCTCTTCTGGATATTCAATTTTCTGGGCATCGGCACGCAGACCAATGTGGCCCAGGCCCTGGGCCAAAATGATGAAATAAGCGCTGCCCGAATGACCAGCCTGGCCCTGCTGATCAGCCTTCTCGCCGGTGGATTACTGATCCTCGCCGGCTGGCCTCTGGCACATTGGGCGGCTGCGCTCCTTGGCGCGGAAGGGGTCTTGCAGGAGCAGGCGGTGACTTATATGCGCGTGCGCTTGTTCGGCGCACCGGCGATGCTGGTGATGCTCACCGCCTTCGGGGCTTTGCGGGGCATGCAGGATATGCGCTCGCCGCTGTGGATCGCCCTGGCCGTGAATGCGCTCAACATCCTGCTCGATGCCCTGGTTATCCTGGGCTTCGGACCCATACCCGCCCTGGGCACCGCCGGTGCGGCGGCGGCTAGCGCATTTGCCCAAACATTAGGCGCCGCCTGGGCGCTCATTCTCGTCCTGCGCCAGTTTGGCTGGGCGCGCGATTTCAAGCTTTATGAAGTGCGCCGGCTGCTGCAAATCGGCGGCGATTTGTTCCTGCGGACGGGGCTGCTGACCCTGTTCCTGCTCCTGGCGACGCGCGTAGCCACGCAGGCCGGGGCGCAGTCGGGAGCAGCGAACCAGGCCATTCGCCAGATCTGGATTTTCACCGGTTTGGGCCTGGACGCGCTGGCAATTACGGCGCAGTCGATGGTGGGTTATTTTATCGGGTCGCAGCGGGTGGCCGAGGCGCGGCGTGTAGCCTTTTACGCCTGCGCCTGGGGCGTCGGTTTGGGCATTTTATTAGGCGCTGTGATGTGGATCGGCCGTTCGACGATTGCCGCCCTGCTCGTGCCGCCGACGGCCTTATCCGTTTTCTTCCTGCCCTGGCTGGTCGCCTCGAGCGTACAGCCGGTCAACGCCCTGGCTTTCGTCACCGACGGCGTGCATTGGGGCACGGGCGATTTTGCCTACCTGCGCAACGCCATTTTCATCGCCACGCTCACGGGCAGCATCGGCCTGTGGCTGGTCAATCCCGTGGCAGCCGACGCCCTGGTCTGGGTGTGGGTCATAACGGCCGTGTGGATCTTCATCCGCGCCATCTTCGGCGTCCTACGCATCTGGCCGGGAATTGGCAGCGCGCCGTTACGGATAGAGGCACCAGGCAGTTAGAATCAATGGTAATAATTAATTGTTGAATTGTTGAATTGGTGAATTTTTAAGGACACGGAGAACACGGAGAATTCACAGAGCGCTTAGAGAATTTTATTGTTAAATCCTCTGTGCCCTCTGCGTCTTCCCTGTGCTCTCTGTGTCTCTGTGTCTATATTAGCTCATAATACGCCCCATCCGCACAGGCGCGGCAGAGGATGCGGTTATCCAGGCGGACCTCGCGTTCGTTAAGAATTTCCTCGCCGCAGATGGCGCAGTTGGCGCGGTAGCCGGCGCGGCTGATCAGATGGCGCAAATCTTCTTTGAGGCGTACCGGTTGGGTGACGAACAGGTCCGCTGGGTTGAGACGTTGGTAGCCGAGCAGGTAACCCTGCCAGCGGTTGGGGGCTTCCGCAGCGGCGGCAAGCGCTCGTTCGCGACATAGGGGATGCGGCGAGATGCGCACGGCCGTTTCCGTTTTGGTGTCAATAAAGGTCGCCGCTACTTTGCCGTAATCGACGATGATTAGGGTGCGGTGCCCAACCCAGCAGTTGGCGGCCACGGACACGCCGTCCGCGCCGCAGCCGTCCGTCTCCATAATCGCCAGCAGGCGTTTACCCTTCTGGGGCAGATCCAGACCCAGCAGCGTCCCGGCATACAAGCCCATACGCACCCCCAACACCTGGCGCGGGCAAAGATGGTGGTGTAAATCGGCCGCTTTTCGCAAAAGCTCTTGCAGCAGTTCCTGAGATTCGCTCATAGACGGATAGCTTATCAGCATTTCAGCGAGTCAGCGAGTCAGCGAGTCAGGGTGTCAGGGTGTCAGGTTTCTCAGTTTCTCAGTATGTCAGTTTTTATGTTTTCCCTTGCCACTTGCCAACTCTGCTATAATCCTTTCCGAGGAGGCAAGAATGCTTGACAAACGCAGCGTCATTGCCGGCATGATCGGTGGGGGCATTGTCCTGGGCTTTGGGCTGGCGTTGATCTTCGCCAAAGATTGGGCCTGGTCGCTCTTTGTGGCTCTATACAGCATGCTGGGCATCCAGGCGGAGCAGACACGGTTGTGGGAAATGTTTATCACCACTATCGGCCTCGGCGTTTCGGCCGTCGGATTTTCTCTTATCTGGTCTGTTTGGAAACGCCGGCGAACCAATATTTGAAGGGTGTATGAAAGAAATAAAACGCGTTGACGATAAAGAACCTGTAGTCTTTGATATTGAAGGGACCTTGACGGAAGGCACGGCCTGGGAAGGTGTGCGTGATTACCTGGTTGAAAATGGCGAGGAAGCCACCTTCAAAACCTTTCAAAGGCGCATGATCCCGCGCTACCTGCTCTACCGCCTCAATCTGGGCGATACGCAGACTTTTCGCAATGATTGGATATCGGGCATTCTAGCCCTGCTGGCGGGAAAGGAGCTGGCCGAATTGCAAGCGCTGGGCCGGCGCATCGTCTCCGATTACCTCTGGCCTAACCGGCGAGAAGATATCGTTTACGAACTGACGCAGCACCAGGAGGCGGGACGGCCGATCATCATCGTGTCCGGCCAGTTCCAGCCTTTTTTGGACGCCTTCGTCGAAAAGGTCGGGGCGGATGCCGGGATCGGTACGCCGGGAAGCTGGCAAGGCTCTCGTTTCAGCGGCCAATTGGCCGCGCCGTTCACCATCGGCGAAAGAAAAGCCAATCTCTTAGAACAGCTCCTGGACGGCCGTCCGCCCTTCGCCGCCTACGGCGACACCGCTCCCGACGTGCCCATGCTGGCTATGAGCGACCACCCGACGGCCGTTTATCCCGATTCCCAGCTCCTGCGTACGGCCCAGAAACGCGGATGGCGTGTTGTAAAGTGAGTAGTATTTAGTGTTTAGTATTTAGTATGACTATTTACTCGATACTAAACACTAAATACTGCATGATCACTGGTCGCCGTACCCCGATTCCGCTACTATTAGTTCCCATATCACCAAGCATCATTTATGAAGATACTCGAAGGTCAGTTACCGGAGCAGCGAAAAGAGTGGTTTGTGTTGTTGGGGCGAACGCCGAAGGCGCCGCTGGCCCATACCTGGGACTTGGCCGTGCTCTTGGCCAAGGCCGGGGGCGGCAGCATCATCCTCATCCTGGTCATCGACGAAGATACGGAAGAGCAGCGCGCGGCTGCTCGCGCGGCTATTGAACGGGCGGAAGCGGATGTCGGTGAAGAATGCGGCTTCTACGCCGTGATCTCCACCAAGGACAGCTACGGCACCAGCACCAATAACTTCGTGCGCCGGTACAACGTCGATATCCTGGTCGACGATATCAGCGACCCCATTCACCACGACCTGCAAAAAAGCACCTGCGCCATTGTCGCCGTGCGCGGGGATACGACCGGCTTCACAGACGATGATCACGGCATTCAAAGCATCCTCGTCCCTACTTCCGGCGGCCCAAACACGATCTACGCTCTGAGCACGCTCCTGCCCCTAACCCCGGAAATTAAAGTGACCGCCCTGTACGTGGTGCCCGAATACTTGGGCGCGAACGAAGAGGCGCTGGGCCGCGACCGCCTGCGCGAGACGATTGAGTTTGTCGACGGCGAAGGACGGATCGACACCGATTTAATCGTCGCCCCGACGGTCAGCCAGGGTATCCGCGAGGCGGCTAAGGAATATGATCTCGTTCTGATCGGGGCCAGCGCTGAAAGCTCGGTGGACAAAATGCTCTTCGGCAATATCCCCGACGAAGTAGTGCGCGAAAGCAAAAAACCGGTCGCCCTGATGCGCGAGCCGCACAATCCCGTGGCCAACGTCATGAGCGACATCACCTGGCGTTTGCAGCGCGTCGTCCCCCGGCTCAAGCTCAGCGATCGCGCGGAGACCTATGTGCGCATCCGCCGCGGCGCACGGCCGAATCTCGATTTCTTCGTCTTGATATCCCTATCGACGATCATCGCCGCCCTGGGCCTGATCATCAACAGCGCCGCCGTGGTCATCGGCGCGATGCTTGTCGCCCCGCTGATGTCGCCCATCGTCGGCGTCGGGCTGGCCATGGTCCTGGGCAACGCGCGCTTTTTACGTCTATCGGCGGGGGCGGTAGTTCGCGGAGCGCTTCTAGCGCTGGTTTTAGGGGCCGTGATCGGCCTCCTGCAAATCGGCAAACCGCTCACACCGGAACTGCTGGCGCGCACGCAGCCCTCGTTTATCGATTTATTGATCGCCTTATTCTCCGGCATCGCCGCCGCCTATGCGCTGAGCAAATCCACCGCCGCCGCCGCGTTGCCGGGTGTAGCCATTGCCGCAGCCCTCGTGCCGCCGCTGGCCACTTCCGGGGTGGTGTTTACGGCCGGCCATTACGTCGAATCCATGGGCGCACTGCTCCTCTTCGTCACCAACTTCATCGCCATCACCATCGGATCGGCCATTGTCTTTCTCGTCCTCGGTTTCCGCCCGACCAGAGCCGTCAAGGAGCGCAAAGAAGTTCGCCAGCGCAGCGTCCTCATCGCTCTCTTCTCCTTGGCCTTAGTGACCTTAATCCTGGTCACCACGACTTATCTTTTGAATGAAAAAAGCCGCAACGAGGACCGCATCCGCGAAGTGACCGAGGAACAGTTATATGAAGTTACCGGCGCCAAGCTGGGAGAAATGACGATCGTTAATTTTGAAGACCGTCATTTGAAACTGGAAGTCGTCGCCCGTTCAACGCGTGAAATCCGCTATTTTGAAGTTGAGCAGCTGCAAGAGGCCATCGGTGAGCAGCTCGTCGCCGATGACATCATCGATGAAATTGAACTGGCGATGACCGTGATCCTGGTTACGGAGTTGGACCCGCTCATCCCGCCCACTCCCACCCCAGGCCCCTCGCCCACGCCGGAACCGACGGTGGAGCAGACTCCGGTTATTGAGGGAGCGGGAGTTTAGGTAGTCTAAGATTGGTCCAATCTTGAAGATTTCGATTGGTCCAATCTTGTGAGGTCTAGATTGGACCAATCTACTTAGAGAGATTGGACCAATCTAATAAATACAACCCTTGACCTCAACGGCCGTTTTATGCTAGACTTCTCACGGCTCACAAAAGCCCCTAGATCGATCATCCGGCCCGTACCGCGGGCGCTGCCGCCGAAAATAAACCCGGCGGAAAGGAGAACGAATGATGCAACTGAAGAAAGTGGAACTTGTCATCAATCGCCGACAGCGCTGCCTGCGTACGCCTACCGCCGGATAAAGCCTCCTTTTATCTATAACTGAATAAAAGACGCCCGGACGGCCGTTCGCATTGCAGTTTGTCAGTGCGTCAGTCTTTCAGTATTTCAGTACGTCCGTGTGTCAGTGCGTCAGGTTCTAAGCCGAGATATCAAGATCGGCATTTGGGCACCTGATAGCTTGATAGGCTGACTACCCGATTACCTGACAACCTGACAACCTGATTGCCTGACAACCTGACCAACTGATTTACTGATTAACTGACTAACTATAAAACCATGGACAAATACGACGAACTAAACCGTTACGAAAATTACGAAGAACAATTTAACCCACTGCGTACCGACCGCAAGGCGCGGCGCAAACGGCGGCCGGATACGCGCCATCAAGCGAAGAAAAGCGAGAGCGAGCTGATTGAAGAGGCGGCGCAGACGATCGGCCTAGAAGGCGGTTTCCAGACCAGCTACACGCCTTCACTCTATGAAAGCACCTGGCTGATGCAGTCGCTGGCCGAGTTTTACCAGCAAGAGCTGATCAGCGACGTACAGGCCCTGGTCAAGGGCGGCAAGGAGGCCAGCGTCTACCGCTGCGCCGCCCACCCGGCCACGGGCGAAACCTGGCTGGCGGTCAAGGTCTACCGACCGCGCATGTTCCGCAACCTGCGCAACGACCACCGCTACCGCCAGGGACGCACGGTGTTGATGCCCAACGGCCGTCCGATCAAAACACGGGACCGGCGCTTGCAGAAAGCGCTGGCCGGTAAAACCAACCTGGGCAAGGAAGTGGCGCATATCTCCTGGCTGATGCACGAATACACCACGTTACAACTTCTATACGAAGCGGGCGGCGACGTGCCGCGCCCGGTCGCCGCCGCCGAGAACGCGATTCTGATGGGCTATATCGGTGATGACGCCGGGGCCGCCCCTGCCCTGAACGAGATCGATCTCGAACCGCAGGAAGTACGGCCGTTATTCAAGAGCGTCATCCAAAATATCGCCCTGATGCTGGCTTACGGCCGTGTGCATGGCGACCTTTCCGCTTACAATATCCTCTATTGGGACGGCGAGATAACGCTGATCGACTTCCCGCAGGTGGTCAACAGCCGCGTGGACGGCGAAACGCACCATGCCCTGGACAGCCGCACCAATCCCGACGCCTATGATATCCTGGTGCGCGATGTTGTGCGCGTCTGCGATTATTTCGGCCGTTACGGCCTGAACGTCGACGGTCATCGCCTGGCCGACGATTTGTGGTCTCGCAACGCCGATGATGATCGAGAAATGCGGATGGCGGATGCCTCAAGGTTTGATGAACAGGAATTTTGATGTCGGATGTGGGATGGCGGATGTCGGATGTTGATGACGATTGCGATTGCGTTTGCGATTGGACGAATCCTCTATCTCTATCTCTTTTCTCTATCTTCTTTTACGATTGCGATTGGGATGGGAGAAATCCTCCATCTCTATCTCCCATCTCTATCTTCTTCTGCGATTGCGATTGTGAGGAAAATAACAATGGATACAAAAGAAATTCTAGCTCTCTACGATCTGGACGAACGGATCAACGCCGCCGTGCCAGGCATGCGCCGCGAGGTGGACGGCCGTATTGTGCGCCTGGTGATGGAAGAAGAAGCGCAGGGCATGAGCTACATTAGCTACAGTCGGTTTACCGCAGATACCACAGATAACACAGATGACGCCGATGGGGTAGATGGCGCAGATGATGTGGATGAAGTGATTGATCGGCAGGTGGCTTATTTTCAAGAACTGGGACGGCCGTTTGAATGGACGCATTACAGCCACGACCGGCCGGCCGATTTGGGCGCGCGGTTGGAGGCGGCGGGATTGAAAGGGGATGAAACGGGTTCGCTGATGGTCCTAGAATTGGCCGAGGCCCCACCGCGTTTGCTGGCCCCCATAACGGCCGATGTGCGCCAGGTGACGGATGTTTCTGAACTGGAGACGGTGCGCGCGCTGCTGGAGGCGGTCTGGGAGAATCCTTTCGCCTGGTTCATCCCGCGCATGTCGCGCTACCTGGCCCCGGATGGCTACGTTTCGATATACATCGCTTACATCGACGAGCACCCGGCCAGCGCCGCCTGGGTCTTCTTGCCCGAGGGCAGCCGCTTCGGCGGCCTCTTCGGCGGGACAACGCTGGAACCTTACCGCAGCCGCGGGTTGTACACCGCCCTGCTGGCCGCGCGGATCCAGGAAGCGGTTCGACGCGGATACCAGTTCCTGCACGTCGACGCCGGCGACATGAGCCAGCCGATCGTGGCCAAACAGGGCTTCTGCCTGCTGGTGGAGACCACGCCGTATGTGTGGAAACCGGAATGAATGCGGAGTTCGGAATTCGGAATTTTGCCCGATTGCGGATTTGAGATTTCGGATTTAATCCCAACCTGTAGGGGCGACCCAATCCGGTAGAACCTTTGGACCGCGAATGAGGCATCATACGGATTGGGTCGCCCGCACAATCCGGCGAAACCTTTGGACCGCGAATGAGGCATCATGCGGATTGGGTCGCCCGCCTGATCCAGTGAAACCATTGGATCGCGAATGAAATATCGTACGGATTGGGTCGCGCGCCAATTACGATTTCGGATTGGGTTCAACGAGAATTATGTAAATCTGTTTGCCGAAAGCGATTTGTTTTTGTAACGCAACCTTCAGGTTGCCAATACGCTACAACCTGAAGGTTATGCTACAACTGACAACCTATTTGCTTCTCTTAAGGATGCTTCCAGGAAGACCGGCAAGATTAAAAGCCATCCGAAATCCCACATCCCACATCCGACATCCGCAATCAAACCACCCTGCGAATCCTCTCCAATGCCTCCGCCAGCGCGTCCCGTGGGCAGGCGATGTTGATCCGTTCGAAGTCGGCGCCTTCGGGGCCGAAGATGGCACCGGAGTTGAGCCACACGTGGGCGTGCTCCATGAGCAGTTTCGCCCGTTCGGACGGTCCGAGACC
>Ga0316579_10000276_pt1 | contig 15849 bp, 14 predicted proteins | sample J5NA_2_FD_203074 | JGI IMG/M metagenome (GOLD analysis project Ga0316579, IMG submission 203074) | Rhizosphere microbial communities from salt marsh grasses in Alabama, United States - J5-7_160517rDrA | ecosystem: Host-associated > Plants > Roots > Rhizosphere | place: USA: Alabama | collected... | reverse complement strand
CGGTGGGCGCGAGTTTTTCCTCACCGTGTTCGGCGCTGAGCGGCTTGGGCTCCACGCCCAGCAATTCGGCCAAAGCGCGGATGCCCGCCTCGCCGCCGGGCGGGCATTGATTGATGTCGGCCTCGCCCTTGGCGATGGCCTCGGCATAGGGACGGCAGCCGGGAAAACTGCACTGGCCGCACTGGGTCTGGGGCAGGATCGCGTCGATCTTGTCCACCAGGGGATCGCCCTCCACCTTGAAGCGGATGGCGGCGAAGCCCAGCACCAGCCCGAAGACGAGCGCCAACACTGCCAGTGCGATAATCGCCTCGAGCATGCGCCTATCCCTTCACTAGCCCGGAGAAGCCCATGAAGGCCATGGACATGAGGCCGGCGGTGATCAGACCGATGGCCGGGCCGCGGAACGGCAGCGGCACGTCGGCGGCGGCGATGCGCTCACGCATGGCGGCGAACAGGATCAGCACAAGGGAGAAACCGATGGCGGCGCCGAAACCGTAAATGGCTGATTGCAGGAAGCTGTGCTGTTCCTGGACGTTGAGCAGGGCCACGCCCAGTACCGCGCAGTTGGTGGTGATCAGCGGCAGGTAGATGCCCAACACCTGGTAAAGCAGCGGGCTGGATTTGCGGATCACCATCTCGGTGAACTGTACCACCACCGCGATCACCAGGATGAAGGTGATGGTGCGCAGGTATTCCAGATGCAAGGGCGCCAGCAGGTACTGGTTGGCGAGATAACTGGAGACCGAGGACAGGGTCAGGACGAAGGTGGTGGCCAGCGCCATGCCGGTAGCGGTCTCCAGCTTGCGCGATACGCCCATGAAGGGGCACAGTCCGAGGAACTTCACCAGCACGAAGTTGTTCACCAGGACGGTGCTGACCAGCAATAAGGCATACTCAGTCATGGGGTCTTCTCTCGCTCATGAGGATTCAAGTATGCGAAACGGCCCGCCTATGCGGCGAGCCCTGCATTGGTAACGCGACATTGTAACCCGTTCGCCCGCTACCATGATGTTGTCGTTAAATAATGTTAGGTGGCGCTATGATAAAACGTCAGGCGCGCCGCATGCGAATATCCGTTTCTTATAAGGTAAGACGGCGTCGTTATTTAGGAAATGCTTATATGGTGATCATTTCACCTTCATGCCCGCTTGCGCGCCGCTGTCGGGGCTGAGCAGCCAGATGTCCTTGCCGCCGGGGCCGGCGGCCAGCACCATGCCTTCCGACAGGCCGAACTTCATCTTGCGCGGCGCCAGGTTGGCCACCATCACCGTGAGCCGGTCCTGCAATTGCTCCGGTTCATAGGCCGATTTGATGCCGGCGAATACGGTGCGCGGCTGGTCCGTGCCGATGTCCAGGGTGAGCTTCAGCAATTTGTCCGCGCCTTCCACATGCTCGGCCTGGACGATCTTGGCGATGCGCAGATCGATCTTGGTGAAGTCGTCGATGGTGATGGTGGGGGCGATTTCCATTTTCTTCTCCGTGTGGACTTGATGCTCGCCGTGACGTTGTCGTGAAGGGGCCGGCGTGGGTTCCAGGCTCTCGCGGTTGGCGGCGACCAGGGCGTCGATCTGTTTGGGGTCGATGCGGGTCATGAGGTGTTGGTAGGGATTGATGCGCTCGGGTAAAGCTTCGATGTCTTCCCAGATGAAGTCACGGTCCATGCCGAAAAATTCGCGGGCGACGCGATTACCAAGGCCTGGCAATACGGGGCTTAGCAAAATGGCCAACATGCGGAATGACAATATACATTTACTGCACACTGTTTGAAGTTCATCGCGCTTGCCTGTGTCTTTGGCGAGTACCCAAGGCTGGTTCTTGTCGAAATACTCGTTAACGCTATCGGCGATCTTCATGATCTGTCGGAGGGCTTCAGAATAATTCCTATTGTCGAAAGCTTCTGCTATCAAAGATGCGCTTCCTTGCATGCCTGCCCTATCGAAGGTTTCGTTATGGAGCTTAAGTGCGCCCTCAAAATGCTTGGTGATAAAGTTTGCTGATCGGCTGGCAATATTGACGAATTTACCGACGATATCGCTGTTCACCCTCGCCACGAAATCATCGAAACTGAGATCGATGTCCTCCATGGTGCCGTTGAGCTTGGCGGCGAAGTAGTAGCGCAGCCATTCCGGATTCAAGCCCTGCTTTAAATAACTCTCGGCGGTGATGAAGGTGCCGCGCGACTTGGACATCTTCTGGCCGTCCACGGTGAGGAAGCCGTGGGCGGAGATTTTGGTTGGAGTACGGTAGCCTGCGGCGTCCAGCATCGCAGGCCAGAACAGGGCGTGGAAGTAGAGGATGTCCTTGCCGATGAAGTGATGCAGTTCCGCTTCGGAATCTTTATTCCAGAAGGTATTGAAGTCCATACCCTGTTTGTCGCACAGATTCTTGAAGCTGCCCATATAGCCGATGGGCGCATCCAGCCATACGTAAAAATACTTGTTCGGTGCGCCGGGGATCTCGAAACCGAAATAGGGTGCGTCTCGGGAGATGTCCCAATCAGACAGCCCGGCCTCGAACCATTCACCCATCTTGTTGGCGGCCTCGGCCTGCAAGCGGCCGGAGCGGGTCCATTCTTTTAAAAATTCGGACTGGGCGCCCAGATTGAAAAAATAATGCTCCGATTGTCTGCGCACCGGCGCCGCGCCGGAGACCGCGGAATAGGGATTGATCAAATCCGTGGGCGCATAAGTGGTGCCGCACACCTCGCAGGAATCGCCGTACTGGTCTTTGGCGTGGCACTTGGGACACTCGCCCTTGATGAAGCGGTCCGGCAGGAACATCTCCTTGACCGGGTCATAGAATTGTTCGATGGTGCGCGCCTCGATGAGCCCGGCCTGCTTCAGCTTGGTGTAGATATCCTCGGCGTAATGGCGGGTCTCGGAGGAGTGGGTCGAGTAGTAATTGTCGAAGCCGATGTGGAAGCCGGCGAAGTCGCGCTGGTGTTCGCCGCTAATGCGCGCAATCAGCTGTTCCGGGCTGATGCCCTCCTTCTCGGCGCGCAGCATGATGGGTGTGCCGTGGGTGTCATCGGCACACACGTAATAGCACTCGTGCCCCTGCATCTTCTGAAAACGCACCCAGATGTCGGTCTGGATGTATTCCACCATGTGGCCAAGGTGGATGGGGCCGTTGGCGTAGGGCAGAGCGCTGGTGACGAGAATTTTTCGAGTCTTTTCCATTTGGGCTGCAGTCGCTTATCAAGTGTAAGACATTGAGGGGCTGGGATTATAGTACGTTGCGGGCCGAGTTCGAGGTTTTTTTGCGCCCAAACCCCTTCCAGCCGCCCGACCGGAGCTTGGGGCGGTCATAATTGTGTAAAATAGCCAGCATTTTCTAACAGGGACATACCCTCGCACAGCAGGCGGAAGGAATTATGACTGAGTTATCGCGGTTGCAGATTGAGGTTGCGCTCAAAAGTTTTATCGATCCCTACATGAAGCAGGATCTGGTGGCGGCCAAGGCGGTGAAGAATATCGCCGTGGCCGGCGGCGAGGTGACGGTGGACGTGGTGCTGGGTTATCCGGCTCAGGGTTACGCCGAGCAGCTGGCCGCCGAGCTGCGTGAACGGGTGCAGGCCGTCGACGGGGTGAGCGCGGCGACGGTCAATGTCTCGTGGGAAATCACCACCCATGCCGTGCAAAAGGGGGTGGCGCCGCTTAAGAACGTCAAGAACGTCATCGCCGTGGCCTCGGGCAAGGGCGGCGTCGGCAAGTCCACTACCGCGGTGAACCTGGCCCTGGCCCTGGTGGCCGAGGGGGCCAAGGTCGGGATCCTGGATGCGGACATCTATGGTCCCAGCCAGCCGCGCATGCTGGGGGCGCAAGAGCGGCCGGAGAGCAGGGACGGCAAGTCCATGGAGCCGGTACCGGCCCACGGTCTGCAATCCATGTCCGTGGGGTATCTGATCGACGAAGAGGCCCCCATGATCTGGCGCGGCCCAATGGTGACCCAGGCCTTGCAACAGTTACTGGGCGAGACCAACTGGCAGGATCTAGATTATCTGGTGGTGGACCTGCCGCCGGGTACCGGCGATATCCAGTTGACCCTGGCGCAGAAGATCCCGGTGAGCGGCGCGGTGATCGTGACCACACCTCAGGACATCGCCCTCCTCGATGCGCGCAAGGGTCTCAAGATGTTCGAGAAGGTGGAAGTGCCGGTGCTAGGCATCGTGGAAAACATGAGCATCCATATCTGCAGCCAGTGCGGACATGCCGAGCATATCTTCGGTTCCGGCGGCGGCGAGAGCATGGCTAAGCAATATGGCGTGGCCTTCCTGGGGGCTCTGCCCCTGGACATTCATATCCGTGAGGACGCCGACGGCGGCCGCCCCAGCGTGGTGGCGGACCCGGACGGCGCAGTGGCCAAGATCTACCGCGACATCGCCCGGCGGGTGGCAGCGGCCCTGGCCTTGCGAGCCCGGGACTTTACCCATAAATTCCCGAACATCGTTATTCAAAATACCTGAGTCAACGGCATTCGATCACAGGCATCTATATCAAGGTAGAAAGGCGGTTATGAGCATCAAGGCTGATAAGTGGATACGGCGTATGGCTGAGGAATACGGCATGATCGAACCTTTCGAGCCGCGCCAGGTGCGAGAGCGGGAAGGGGAGAAGGTGATCTCGTTTGGCACATCGAGTTACGGTTACGATATCCGCTGCGCAGATGAATTCAAGATATTCACCAATATCAATTCGGCCATCGTCGATCCCAAGAATTTCGATGCCAACAGCTTCGTCGACATCAAATCCGACGTGTGCATCATCCCGCCTAATTCCTTCGCCTTGGCGCGTACAGTGGAATATTTCCGCATCCCCCGCAGCGTGCTCACCATCTGCCTGGGCAAATCCACTTACGCGCGCTGCGGCATCATCGTCAACGTCACCCCCCTGGAGCCGGAATGGGAAGGCCACGTTACCCTGGAGTTTTCCAATACCACGCCGCTGCCAGCCAAGATCTACGCCAACGAGGGTGTCGCCCAGGTGATCTTTCTGGAGTCCGACGAGGCGTGCGAGACCTCCTACGGCGATCGCGGCGGCAAATATCAGGGGCAGCGCGGTGTGACCCTGCCTAAAACATGATATTTAACAGCGCCTTGTGATGGCGATAGTTTTTGGTTTCCCGGCTATCGAGCAGTGCTGACATGACCGGGATTTCTTAACTGAATATTTCCTTACCTTTCGTTACTGGTGGGGGCGAGGGTATAGTCTGAACGATAGCACTTGTAGTCTGTCTGATTCTCTAGTGTTCAAGCTGCGGGTTCATATAGGAATTTCCAGGGTGCCTACGCCTTCGACACAGATTGAGCTGCCGTCGCGGATAGGTAGCGGGTTATTGGTAAGGATCGATATGCAGATAGTTAAGGTGCTCTAGCAGGACTTAATGGCGATGCGTGAGTTAAAGGCGACGGTAATAATTGCAGTCTTGGCGGCGCTCGCTGTATCCAGCGGATGTAGCAAGAAACACGGTTCCAACCCGGCTGCCGAGGCTCCTCCCGCCTATATCGTCATTGTGGCCGCCGATCATGTTTTAGGCAGCGGTCTGCATTTGCTTCTAAACGGCAACCCCAATGATGATCTGTTCATCAGCAAGAACCAGACCTATCGCTTCAAAACCCTGCTGGTGAGTGGCGAGCCATACGATATCACAGTGGTTCAGCAGCCCACGGGGCCGAGTCAGACTTGTACCCTGACCAAGGGAACCGGCGTCGTCAGTGGCGGAAATATCACCGCGGTGATCACATGCACCACCAACAAATACACCGTTGGCGGTACGGTTACCGGTCTCAACGGTCAAGTGATACTGCACAACGATGTGCCGAAGAAACCCTATGATCCCTTGACTGTCGACGCGAATGGTCTCTTCACCTTCGGCAAGGAGGTCGCGGATGGGAGCAATTACAGTATTTCCGTCTTTAGACAACCGAGCGTGCAGACCTGCACGGTCAGCCATGCCAGCGGCATCCTCAATGGGGCGAATGCGGACACTGCCGCGCTCAACTGCGTTGATAACGTCCCCACCGTTTCGGTGAAGAGTGCCAGCGTTGTCGAAGGTGATACCGCGACGAGTACCCTTGCATTCACAGTGAATCTCTCCCTATTGGCGAGACAGGATGTCACCGTCGACTATGCCACTTCCGACGGCACGGCTACGCTAGCTGATAACGATTACACCGCTACCAGCGGGACGCTGACTATTTTTGCCGGTACCAACAGTAGCACTATTAATGTGCCGGTGGTGGGCGACACGCTCCCGGAAGGGAACGAAAGCTTGACCTTGACGCTTTCCAACCCATTGTTGTTGACGAGTCCTACACCCACGTCGCTGAGTTTTAATGGGGACGATTTCGCGACCGGGACCATCTACAATGATGACGGCGGCGCGCTTAACGATACCGGGATAACCGGCTGTACCAATGCGGATACAAACAATCTTACATGCGGTACTACGGGTGATGGTACCGGAATTGGTGCGGGTGGCGGCACCACCACTTACCCTGTTCAGGACGCCGAGATTGGCCGTGATGTCACCGTCAACGATGACACTGACGGTCACGCTGGTTTTTCTTTCGAAAAATATAACAACGCCGGCCTGGCCCTAGCTGACCAAAGCCTAGCTTGGGATCCTAGCGGCAGCGAGGCCGCCAACACCCAATGGTCTTGCGTGAAGGATCAGACTACCGGGTTATGGTGGGAAGCGAAGACAACCAATGGTGGCCTTCACGATCAGAATGGGACCTATAGCTGGTATGACACTGATAGTACGACTAATGGTGGCTATCCTGGCACTCCGGGCGGCGGGGTTTGTGATACGAATACCTTGACGGCATGTGACACTGAAAAGTTGGTTACGGCGGTAAATTCCGGTGGATTATGCGGGTATAACGATTGGCGCCTGCCGACGGTGGAGGAGTTATCGAGTTTGATCGACAGCAGCGTGTCCTCGGGACCGACCATCGATACCGCTTGGTTTCCCAATACGGTAAGCGCGATCTATTGGACCGCGTCGCCGTATGCCAGCTACGGCTACTATGCATGGGGTGTCGATTTCTCTACGGGCGCCATCATCGGCAATCAGCTCAAGGAGAAGCTGTACGGCAATTACGTACGCCTGGTGCGCGGTGGGCCATGAATAGCTGAAGTCACCGGTCGCGGATGAAGGCGGATATAGACGACGAAGGAGACATGGTTAATGTTTGATAAGCGTTTCGCCGTCCTGTGGGTGTTGCTGCTGAGCCTGAGCGCGGCGCCGGCCATGGCGGCTCAGAGCTGCAACGCCAATGCCACGCAAACGGCGCCGAGCGGCCGCTATGTCGACCCGGGTGCCAGTACGGCGCAATGCTGGGGTTCCAACGCAAGTGGCCAGTTGGGCAACGGCACGGCGACCGATTCCCTCACGCCCGTCACCGTGACCGGGATACGTACCGCCGTGGTGCTGGGCGCCGGACATGATCACAGCTGCTCGCTGCAGGTTGACGGGACGGTCCAATGCTGGGGCTGGAACACCTATGGCCAGTTGGGCAATAACTCGACCACCGATTCCTTTACACCGGTAACCGTACTGAAAACAGTTAACTCTGCCGTGAGCGTACTCACTGATGTTGCGTCGCTGACCGTTGGCCGTGAGCACAGTTGCGCGCGACTCACCGATGGTAGCGTGTGGTGCTGGGGCCTGAATAGTGACGGACAGCTGGGCACGGGCGACACGGTCGACACCAAGACAGCCGTTCAGATTGCCGGCATCACGACCGCCGTTGCGGTTGCGGCGGGAGATTCACACAGTTGCGCGGTGCTGGTCGATGGCAGCGCGTGGTGCTGGGGGAGGAATGACAATGGTCAATTGGGTAATAACAGCATCATTGCCGCCTGGGCGCCCGCTCAGGTCGTCGGGATAAGCACTGCCACGGCGATCGCAGCGGGAGGCTCCCACAGCTGCGCCCGTCTGAACGATGGCAGGGTTGTGTGCTGGGGATTGAACAGCAGTGGCCAGTTGGGCGATGGTACGAAGAACGAATCTCATACACCCGTCGTTGTCAATGGGCTAGCCACTGCGACAGCGATTGCAGTGGGGAACGCGCACAGTTGCTCCCGGCTCAGCGATAATACAGTGTGGTGTTGGGGGCAAAACAACTCTGGACAATTGGGCAATGGCTTGACGACTAATGTTGCCAGCCCGGTTAAGGTGAGCGGAATCACCGACGCCGTGGATATTGCAGCTGGCAGTGACCACAGCTGCGCACTGCTGTCCGTCCTCAATTCCGATGGTAAGATCGAATGCTGGGGATTGAACGCCGACGGCCAGTTGGGGAACGGCAGGACCGACAATTCTTCCATTCCTGTGTTCGTGAGCGGAATCACCAAGGCTGCGGCGATCGCGGCGGGGGCCGCGCACAGTTGCGCGCGCTTATCCAAAGGTACGGGTACCCTGCTCGATACCAGCACGGGCCTGATGTGGAAGAGATGTTCCGAGGGGCAGACCTGGGATCTCGTTGACCAAGTTTGCAAGGGGCCTGCCAACAGTTCATTGGCCACGCCTTATACCTGGCAGGCTGCACTGCAGCGCGCGCAAGACGTCAACCGCCCGCAGGGAGATCCTCTGAAGGTTGGTGAGAATTTGGGCTATTCAGATTGGCGTTTGCCGAATCGCAATGAACTGGCGTCCCTGGTGGAGCAGCAGTGCAGTAGCCCGGCGATCAACGCAGCGGACTTTCCCAATACGATTGCCGCACCGTATTGGTCCTCATCGCCTAATGCCGGTTATGCGCAACAGGCATGGTCTGTGGATTTCAGTGACGGGCATGTCTCCGGCGTAGCGAAGACCGGCAGTGCTTATGTGCGCCTGGTCCGCGGTGGACAGTGATCCCGCTGAGCACCGGTCCTGTAGCGCAGCATGAAAGCATGATGCCGACATGCATTATCTCATGAATGCAGGTCTGGGCTGCGCTTAGTTCTGGTTCATTCCCTGTAATGAGATGATCTGCATGGTCAGGTTGCTGCCGTCGGTATCCTGCTGTTGCAGCCGCATCGGGAGATAGTAATATTGCGGCGCGCACCATACCGTGGTGTCGCGCTTATCGCCGATCCGCTGAATACGTACGGTTTTCACCTTGCCGATAGCGGTGTTAAGGGTTTCCTCGCCCTCGATCTCGAATTTGTAATCTTTCAACTTGCCGCCGTCGGCGATCTTGTATTTCAGATTCTTTTTACCGTTCAGCAGGTCGTACATGATGGCCAGTTGATAGACCAGCTTGTCCTGGGCGTCGGGTGGAATCTCCATGCGCCACGGGTCGCCGTCGATGGTATTGGTGACGATGTGGCGTTTCCAGTCGAACTTGAGATTGACGTTGCGAGTCTTTCTGCCGCCGTAGCGCTTATAGACATATTCCAGCGGGCGGAGCCGGGAGCCGTCGAAGGTCCACTTGCTGTATTCGTCGAAGTGGTCCTTGACGAACCAGGCGATGATGCCAGTGGCATGGGTGGTCGAAGCGTATATATATGTTCCGTCCTTGGCGGTGGTGAGAGAGCGTGTCGAGACGCCCAGGGTGATGCCGTTGCGCTTGAGGTTGTATTGGGCATTGAACATGGGCAGCGGATTTTTCTCAGCCGCCTGCGCGCCCGCCCACCCCAGGATTGCCGCCAGCGCCGCCCAGGCAATCAGGCGGCGAGCAGCCGTGTTTGATATTAGCCCCCGGTTCATGCCGACTCTCCGGAGAGCGGTGCGGTGAGCGGTCTACCGTCAAATATGATCTGATGGTCGAGGAGCTGCACACGGCCTTCCGCGAACCAGCGGATCACGCGTGGATAGAGAAGGTGTTCCGCGTCTTGCACTCGGGCGGCGAGCGTATTCGCATCGTCACCAGCCAGTATCGGCACCTTATCCTGTATGATCACCGGCCCGCCGTCCAGCTCGGCGGTGACGAAGTGAATGCTGAGGCCGTGTTCCGTGACGCCAGCCGCCAGGGCGCGGCGGTGGGTATCCAGGCCGCGGAAGGCGGGCAGTAGCGAGGGATGCACGTTTAGCATCCTGCCATGATAATGCCGGACGAATGCCGGGCTGAGGATGCGCATGAAGCCCGCCAGGACCACCAGCGCTGGTTGATAGGCATCGATGGCGGTTTGCAGCGCGGCATCGAAGCTATCGCGATCAGTAAAGCGGCGGTGATCGATCACTACCGTGGGAATACCCGCGCGTCGCGCCCGTTCCAGTCCCAAGGCCTGCGGGCGGTTGCTGATCACGGCGCGGATTGCTGCAGGTACTTCCTCGCGGTGTATGGCATCGATAATGGCTTGCAGATTGCTGCCGTTGCCGGAGAGGAGCACCACGATCGGCAGCGGTGCGGCGTCGTGACTGCCCGTCATGAATCACTGAGAAGAACTTGGTCTTCCGTAGCGCTGCGCGCTGCGACTTCACCGATACGCCATACGGTCTCACCATGTTGCCGCAATACTTGCATAGCCATATCGGCGTGTTCCGGCCGCACGCACACGACCATGCCGATGCCGCAGTTGAAGGTGCGGTACATCTCGGTATCCGCGATGGCGCCGCTGCTTTGTAGCCAGTCGAACACCGGCGGCCGCGTCCAGACACTGGTGTGAATAATCGCCCTGGCGGTGTCGGGTAGTACCCGCGGCAGGTTTTCCACGATACCGCCGCCGGTGATGTGGGCCAAGGCCGACACCGGCAGTTCGGCGATCAAGGCCAGCAGGGATTTTACGTAGATGCGGGTCGGCTCCAACAGGCTGTCGCCCAGGCTGCGGCCATGAAAATCTCGCCCAAGATCGGCTTTGGCGACTTCGATGACTTTGCGGATCAGGGAATAGCCGTTGGAGTGAGGACCCGAAGAGGCCAGGCCCAGCAGCACATCCCCGTCCTGCACGCGGCTGCCGTCGATGATGCGTTCTTTTTCCACTACGCCGACACAAAAGCCCGCCAGATCGTAATCCTCACCGTGGTACATACCGGGCATCTCGGCGGTTTCGCCGCCTACCAAGGCGGCACCCGCCAGTTCGCAACCGCGGCCGATGCCGCTCACAACCGCCGCCGCCACCTCGACATCGAGTTTGCCGGTGGCGTAGTAGTCGAGAAAGTACAAGGGCTCCGCGCCCGCCACGATAATGTCGTTGGCGCACATGGCCACCAGGTCGATGCCAATGGTGTCGTGTTTACCAAGTTGCATGGCCAGCTTCAGTTTGGTGCCGACACCGTCGGTGCCAGACACCAGCACCGGTTGCCGGTAGCGATCCACCGGGATCTCGAATAAGGCACCGAAACCGCCGATACCACCTAATAATCCGGCGCGCCGCGTCCGCGCTGCGATGGGCTTGATACGGTCTACCAAACGTTCGCCAGCATCGATGTCGACGCCGGCGTCGCGATAACTCAACCCGGAAGAGGGGGCTTGGTCGCTGTCAGTCATGATGAGTGCTTGAAACCGCTTTGTAGTTAAGTCTGCGTATTGTAACGATAAGCGTAGAGATTGTCCTCGCTTGCATCACTTTCCTTTCTATAAACGTGTATTATTCTTCGCTAAGTCCCTGGAGGGGTTAATGAGTTTTAAAGGTGGTTATATGACGAGGGTTTTCGCGGTGTTGGCATGCCTGGCTACGGTCTTGGCGGCGAGTAGCGCCGTCCGGGCCGTAGAAGTGTCGGGACTGTATGAAGCGGAAGTGCCGGTGAGCGGGCAGAGTACGGCGGAGCGGGTGGCCGCCAGTCGCACCGCCCTGGAAGAAGTACTGGTCAAGGTTAGCGGCAATGCGGATGTCGCACAGCTTCCGCAACTCGAACCGTTACTCAGCCAGGCGGAACAATGGGTACAGCGCTACCAATACCGCGCCGCGCCGACGCCTACGGCAGTGACCCCGCCGGCAGCTGACGAAGCGGCTCCACCCACTCAGTTGTTGTGGGAAAGTTTCGACCGGCAGACCATCAACCAACGTCTATACGATGCCGGCGTGTCGGTGTGGGGGATAAACCGCCCCTCAACCCTATTGTGGTTGGCTATCGGCGACGGCGGGGAACGCTATCTGATCGGCGGTGACAATCGCCCTGACGTACAGGCCATAGTGAACGCCCAGGCCCGCCGGCGGGGACTGCCTCTCAATGTGCCGCTGCTGGATCTGCAGGATCAGGCCGCCTTGGCGGTGGCCGACGTGTGGGGTGATTTCTCCGATGTCATCGCCAAGGCCTCGGAGCGTTATCAGCCCGATGCCATCCTGGTGGGCCGGGTTTACAAAGTGGCGGCCGATCAGTGGCAGAGTCACTGGACCTTGTATCACCGCGGCACGATGAGCAGTTGGGATTCGGGACAGGGTTCGCAGGATGACGCTATTACGGCTGGGATCGCCGGCGCGACCGAACAATTCGCAAAGCGCTATGCATTAGATTTGACTCCGGGAATCGCCAATAGCGTATTGATGAGTATAGAAAACGTGGCCTCGTTAGCGGACTATGCGCGGGTAATGCATTACCTGAAATCGCTGGATCCGGTCGCCGATGTGCAGGTCGCGCGGGTCGAGGGACCCAAGGTGAGCTTTCGCATCAAGGTGCGCGGCCAACCCCATGGCCTGATTCAAACCTTGGCGCTGGGTAAGACCCTGGTGGCGGTCGCGCCGCAAACCGGTGATGGTGCATCCTTGACGCCTGCGGCGGAGGGTGATCAGGGGGGCGGAGCCCCGGCTGCCGAGGAATACCGCTACCGGATAGCACCGTGAGGGCTAGTGATATTCCCAATGCCCTTAGCATGCTGCGGATGAGCCTGGCCATCCCCAGCGCTTTATTGTTGCTCCAGGAGTGGTACAACGCGGCCTTGCTGATCTTCCTGGTCGCCGGAGTGTCGGACGCCCTCGACGGCTATCTGGCCAAGCGCTTTGCGTGGCGCAGCAGGCTGGGATCTATTCTGGATCCCCTGGCGGATAAGATACTGCTGGTGACCAATTATGTCGTGCTGGGCTGGCTGGGCTGGCTGCCGGTATGGTTGGTGGCGGCGGTTATCGGCCGCGATGTAATCGTGGTCAGCGGGGCATGGGCCTATCATGCGTGGGTGGGTCATTATGAGATGGCGCCGACCATAGCCAGTAAGCTCAATACCACCATGCAGATCGTACTGGTGGTAGTGGTGGTGGCGTCGCTGGGTTTTTTTCCCCTGCCGAAGTGGATAGTGGATGCACTGGTCTACACGGTATTGGCGACCACGGTGTGGAGCGGCGTCAATTATGTGTGGACCTGGGGTTTGCAGGCCTATCGGGCCCGTTCCCGCCGTCAGCATGAATGAACGAGTCAAAGCATGAGTGATACCCAAAAGGGCTTAGTGCTGGCCGGGATTGTCGCGACGGCGGTCTTGCTCTATTTGCTGGCGCCGGTATTGACGCCGTTTCTGGTGGGTGCGGGCTTGGCCTATCTCGGAGATCCTTTGGCGGACTGGCTGGAGGCGCGACGTTTGTCGCGTACGGCGGCGGTGGTGATCGTCTTCAGTGTCATGATATTGGTTTTGGTCGTAGCGGTGGCGGTGCTGCTGCCCCTGCTGCAGCACCAGCTCCAGGTCTTTGCCGCCAAATTGCCGGACTACCTGGATTGGTTACAGCGCCATGCCTTGCCCTGGATACAGACGCGTCTGGGTATGGCCGAGCAGAGCCTGGATATCGGCAGTATCAAGCAGTCCCTGCTCGGTCACTGGCAGCAGCTGGGTGGTGTCGGTGCGCAAATCGTGGCGGCGATCACCCGCTCGTGGCTGGCCATGCTGGGCTGGCTGGCCAATCTGGTGTTGATTCCCCTGGTGACCTTTTATTTGCTGCGCGATTGGGATACCTCATTGCTGCGCATAGGCGAATTGCTGCCGCGTCGTATCGCACCGGTGGTGACGCGCCTTGCCAAGGATTGCGACCTGGTACTGGGTCATTTCCTGCGCGGCCAATTGTCGGTGATGCTGGCGCTGGCGGTGGTGTATTCCCTGGGTCTGTGGTGGGTGGGGATAGAACTGGCGCTGTTGATCGGCCTGTTCGCCGGCATGGTGAGTTTTGTCCCTTATCTGGGCTTCATTGTCGGCGTGGTGGCGGCAGGTATCGCGGCCTTGGTGCAGTTTCACGATGTGCTGCATGTGTTGCAGGTGGTTGTGGTCTTTGGTGTCGGCCAGATACTGGAGAGTTTTGTGTTTACACCGTTTTTATTGGGCGACCGCATCGGTCTGCATCCCTTGGGAGTGATCTTCGCCATCATGGTGGGTGGGCAATTATTCGGTTTTGTCGGTGTACTGCTGGCCTTGCCGACGGCGGCGGTTATCGGCGTATTGCTGCGTTACGCCCATGAGCGTTATATGAGCAGCCAATTGTATTCCGGGCAGGATTCCTGAGGTGGCCGCGGCGAACGGCGACGCCATGGCGCGTTACACCCAACTGCCGCTGGGCGTGCGCCTGCGGGAAGCGGCGACCTTTGCCAATTATTATCCGGGCGTCAATCAGCATGCAGTGAATTTGTTGCAGGCCAGTGTCACCACCGAGCATGAGTTCATTTATTTGTGGGGTGGTCACGGCAGTGGTAAGACCCATTTGTTGCAGGCGGTGTGTCATCTGCTCAGTGCCCAGAGACATCCTCTAGCGTATTTCCCGCTGCGCGAAATGGCGGCATTGTCCGTGGAAATCCTGGATGGTGTCGAGCAACTGCCCTTGGTGATCGTGGACGATATCGATGCTATTGCCGGGCAGTCGGAATGGGAGAGGGGCTTGTTTCATCTCTACAATCGGATTAGCGAGCAGGGTGGACGCCTCATCATGGCGGGTGCCCAGAGTCCCGCCGCTATCGGGATCGTACTGCCGGATCTGCGCACCCGTCTGGCGGCGGGCCTGGTGCTGCAGTTGCGCGCGCACACCGATCAGGACAAGGCCGAGGCCCTGCGTCTGCAGGCGCGGCAGCGGGGTTTGGAGATGCCTGAGGAGGTGGCGGGATATCTGTTACGGCGCTGTTCCCGTGATATGACGGCGCTGTTCGAGTTGTTGGAAACCCTGGACCAGGCCTCCCTGGCCGCGCAACGCAAGTTGACCGTTCCCTTCGTCAAGGAGGTCTTGCAGCACGGCTGAGGTCCCGACGCCGTCAGGCCGGATCGGTGGAGCTAGCGCGCGGCACGTCCCAAGCTGAGGGCGCTGGCGGTTTCCGCCAGGCGCCTGCCTAGGGACAGGCATAGGCGTTTTTCTTCCTCGCTCATGGGTAGCTTGCTGTCGTTGCCAGCCATATGGCTGGCACCGTAGGGCGTGCCGCCGCTGGTGGTGGTGAGCAAGTCGGTCTCGCTGAAGGGTAGGCCGGTGATCAGCATGCCATGATGCAGCAGGGGCAGCATCATGGAGATCAGGGTGCTTTCCTGACCGCCGTGCAATGTCGAGGTCGAGGTGAACACAGCGGCGGGTTTACCCGCCAAAACACCGGAAAGCCATAGACTGCCGGTGCTATCAAGGAAGTATTTGAGGGGGGCGGCCATATTGCCGAAGCGTGTCGGGCTGCCCATGGCTATTCCGGCGCATTCGCGCAAGTCGTCCAGGGTGGCAAAGGGAGGTCCCGCGGCGGGGATGCTATCCTCCACCGCCTCGCACACAGTGGATACCGCGGGCACCGTACGGATGCGTGCCTGCATACCCGGGACTTGTTCAACGCCGCGGGCGATCATTTGTGCCATGGCGGCGACATTGCCGTGGCGGCTGTAGTAGAGAATCAGTATGTCTGCCATGAGAACCTTTACGTCGCTTGGGGATGGTATGCTGTCGGTTGTTTTCTTGACAGCTTATAGCCTGCTTGCTAGCTTGTTCAAGATTAAATTTTTCTTAGAGTACAGCGAGTTTTTGTGTTTCTAAAGCTGAAGGGTGTCTC